>Ga0318567_10000108_pt1 | contig 37571 bp, 34 predicted proteins | sample GRESIP088b5f20_FD_203691 | JGI IMG/M metagenome (GOLD analysis project Ga0318567, IMG submission 203691) | Tropical soil microbial communities from Luquillo Experimental Forest, Puerto Rico - GRE.SIPMG.088b5f20 | ecosystem: Environmental > Terrestrial > Soil > Tropical forest > Bulk soil...
AACGCCAGATGCCGCGATAAAGCCGCAGCGACAGAAACACCACCGCCGCCACCAGCATGAACAGCCCGTCGGCGGCAATCAGCCGCGGCCAACTCCAGCTGATAAACAGCCCATCGCCCAGACGTAAACCCAGCGACAGCGGAAACGACAGCCCCGCCATCACCATGTCATGCAAAAAGGCGATCTGCGCCCGACTGAAAGATCCCCGTGACTTCATGGCCCGGACGTTAGATCACCAAGAATGGAATGTCTATTCCTGCCGAAATTCCTTCCAACGACGGGGAACATCCCGATTACGCGCGGCGACATCGGGATTGGCCTCCATATAGGCGATCAGCTCGCCCAGGCCATAGGCCGGATTGCCAGCGAAATGGTCGAGAACGCTTTGCATCACCGTCATATCCTCGGGCGTATCCACCTCCAGCTCCAGCTCGGGGCGATGGAAATGCGGCGGGGCCTCGATATTGCGGATGCGGTAAAGCTGGGGATTGCGGCGGATGAACAAGGTGCCGTGCTCGCGGATGGCGGGATCGGGGCAGCGGTCATCGGCATCCTTCAGAGCGGCGGCCTTGAAGACCTCGACCTCCATGCCCGGCGGATAGGTGGTCTTCAGATCATTGCCCAGGAAGTCCAGCCCGCCATCGGCCTGATAAAGACCCACCATCTCGTCGATGATGGCGGGATCGATCAGGGGGCAGTCGCCGAAGATCACCACGCCGGTCTCGGCCTGCACCAGATCGAGCGCCCCCAGCATGCGGCCCAGGACATCGTCTTCAGCGCCTCGGAAGCAAGGGGTGCCGCGCGATCGGCAATAATTTTCGATGGCATCGTTCTCGGGCCGCACCGAGGTGGCCACCACCACGCCATCCAGGCTTTTCGCCAGCAAGACCCGGTCGAGCAGATGGCCCAGCAGCGGCTTGCCCTCGACCTCGGTCAGGACTTTTCCGGGAAGGCGGGTCGAGCCCATGCGGACCTGTATGGTGGCGAAAATGCTCATATTCCTGACTTACCCTGGGCGCGGATGGGTTTCACGGCAAGAGAGGATTGACTGTAGGGAAAGGGAGAATTGAGATTTGGGTAGAATTTCTCGTCGACCTCTTTCCAGAGCTTGATACCCTCTCCGCTATGTTCCTGGTGCCGAACGCTGACATACTCTTCGCCAATGGTATCGGCGTAATGCTGCGCTGCCTCTCTGAGCGCGTCTTCCTTCGACAGGCCGCGGTCGCGAGCCGCCACAAAATCACCCATGAATTGCCCCGTACGGCTACGGCTCATCCCGTCCATGAAAGGATCGAGCAGCGACGACGCCCAAGGTGTTAAATCACCATAGACGCGTTCTCCCTTCGACAGGGACGTGATGGCATTCAGGAGGCTGGCCTTGTCGTTGAAGATAACCTTGCCCTCGCCGATCCGTAGGTACATGGGATGACAGGTAAGGTGCGGAGAATTATAATGGAGGACAGGTTTTCCGGTCCTGGCGGCCGCGATCATTCCCGCCGAATTGATCGAGAAGCACACTGCGATATCGCTCGCCTGCAAGGCGCGCGACGGCTTGACCGTTCTGGGTAGATCGACAGCGCGACCCTGAGAAATCAGATCCTGTAGAAGCTGACGAAGCTCGGGATTTTCGGGAAGATCGTTCAGGGCAAGATTCTTGGACTTCACCAAGCAGCCCCAGTCGGGATTGTCTCTGACTAGTTCAAACATCATTTTATAATAATCGGCACAGTCTTCAGTGCTGTGATAGCTGGTCTTCCCATATTTTTGGTGTGAGCTGTCAAACAAGGTGATGACGAAGCGGGGATTTGCCCACATTGATGCGCGAATTTTTCTGGCGCTTTCTTCGTCATCGGGTTCTAGGCCGTCGTATCCCAGAATACCGGCCTTGATCGCATAGCCATAGTCGCAAGTCACGGTACTGAAATAGCCATAATCGATTTCACCCCAGGTCTGTAGCAAATCTGCGAAGGCATGTCCGTACCAGCTCTCACGGAAGACAAGGAAGGACCATAGGCCCCAAATAAACATGGCATTTTCTTGTCTGGCGGCGATGGCCTGCATAATGACGTAGGGGACGAATTCGTGATGTTGATGAATAGCGATTACATTATATTCTTTTATAAAGTCTCTATTCGCGTGGATGCGAGGTAGAGATGACGCCACAATCTGCCAGCGCCATAAATCATAGCGGCTGCGAACGCACAGCAGTAATGTGAGCGATTTCAGAAAATAATAAAGGCCAGTCTTCAGAGGATTTTTCAGAAAATTATCCTGGCGATAATACTCAATCCAGCCATGACCTCGTGCGTTGATTTTTTCTTTGGCCGCATTATCCAATTGACTGTCAGAACGGTTAAAGTAGAAAACAATTCGCCCTGGATCAATGCCGGATTGCTCAACCCAATCGAAGGTTGCGCCCAGCGGGCCGCGGTCGAGCAGTCCATCTTCGTAAAGGATGAGGATAATCCCCTGGTCGGGTTTAGGAATCCGGACATCGGGATGCGCGGGGCGCAACTGGCGCTTGGCAAGATACGCCAACCTCCAGGCAACCTGCGCGAAATGACGCCCCAGCAGCAGAGGCAGTTCGTCGCCGAATGCTTTGATTCGCAAGGGTATTGTAATCTTGAGGGGCAGCTTTACCCGGCTGAGACCGGATGCGAAACTGTGATAGCCAACATCGACAATGATTTGAGACGGGGTCTCGGTTCCGTTCTGGCCAGTCAGATAATAATTTTCAACGTAGGCCAGCATAAGGCTTGGATGTTGGGCTTGCTCGTAGGCGTGAGACCCCAGAAGGCGCTGCCATTCTGCGCCGTAAGGCTTTTGATCAGAGGGGAGCCAGGAATAGTCACCAGGATTCTCTAACAAGCTATCCCGCAATAGCGTAAAAAAATAATGAATCCGATGGCCGATATTATGTCCCTGAGGATCGACTGCGATCCAAGCGATATTGGCGGGTTCTACGGTCAAGCCAAGCCATTTGGAAAATTTGAGCGCATAATCCGTGGCCGAGTCGGCATATACTTTTACATCTGATCCAATGTGCTGCACGCGGATGATCAAAGCTTTCAAGAAAGTCAGTTTGTTGCACCAATAATGAATATTACCGCCAGTTGACATATCATGGGCCTTTGGATTTGTGCAGTGTAGGAACGCTATTTTTGAAGATAACAAGAGGGCCGATGCTCGGGACGGTCTTGTTCAGGCAATTGCCTCATGGGCAATAGAATAACTCGGTGCCGCCAGCATTTTCCAGAAGCCAGTGAACAGGGCGATCGCCGTGCTTTTTGGTGGTCAGCATTTCATGCTTCGCCTTGCCGGAGATGACAAGAAATCTGTGAGAAAACCGGAGCAAGGCTTCGGCTGACAGACTGAGCCGAGGGTAAAGTGGTGCGTTCAGAACGGCGGTGCAATAGGGGTCTGGGTCGTCGATGGCACCGGTATCGGGAAATAGCGATGCGATATGGCCATCTTCGCCCATGCCGAGCAGGGCCAGATCCCAAGGTTCTGGCAGGGTGGCCAGGCGCTGGCGGGTCTCGCCTAATCCGGCTTCGGGGTCGGCGGCGTCATTGACGAGGCCGGTCAGACGCACCCGTGGCAGTATGCCCCTGATCAGTGCTTCATTGGAGTCTGGATGGTCGGTCGGCACCCAGCGTTCGTCGGTGAGAAAGGCCTCGACCTTGTCCCAATGCGCGAAAGCCTGATCAAGGGCCGGCAGATAGAGCTTCGGCGTTGAGCCGCCCGACAGAGCCAGAAGAGCCCGGCCCCTGTCGGCGATAGCCTGGTCCAAAATAGCCGCAGTCCGCACGGCGACGGCCTTGGCCAGCGCTGTGGGACTGCTGAAGCTCTGGAGAATCATTGATCCTACAACTGCCAATGCCGCAGATTGGGGGGCAATACGCGACCGCGCCACATGCCTTTGATGTCGGCGACCAACCCGCCCGGACGCACCAGGGTCGAGAAGGTCTCGTCGGTGAAGGCGACATAGGCGTGATGCGGCACCGCGCCCAGCACGGCGTCATAGCCGGTCGCACCCTGCAGGCTGGGCTTCAGCTCCAGGCCGTAATGATCCTTGGCCTCGGCGGGATCGGCCAGCGGGTCATGGACCTCGACCTGATGGCCCTTGGAGCGCAGCTTGGCGACGATGTCGATCACCTTGGTGTTGCGCAGATCGGGCACGTTTTCCTTGAAGGTCAGGCCCAGCACCAGGATGCGGGCCGGCTTGCCGTCCATGGCCAGTTGCTCGTCGACCCGGTCGGCGACATAGGGGCCCATGGCGTCGTTGATGCGTCGTCCCGCCAGAATGATCTCAGGGTGATGACCGTTGGCCTTGGCGCATTCCGCCAGATAGAAGGGATCGACGCCGATGCAGTGACCGCCCACCAGACCCGGCTTGAAGTTCAGGAAGTTCCACTTGGTGGCGGCGGCGTCCAGCACGTCATGCACCGAGATGCCCAGCTTCTGGAAGATCAGGGCGACTTCGTTGACGAAGGCGATGTTGATGTCGCGCTGGGCGTTCTCGATCACCTTGGCGGCCTCGGCCACCTTGATGCTGGCGGCGCGGAAGACGCCGCCCGAGGTGACGCTGCCATAGACCTGGGCCAGCAGCTCGGTGATCTCGGGGGTCTGGCCCGAGATGACCTTGGTGATGCGGTCCACGGTATGTTCGCGGTCGCCCGGATTGATGCGTTCCGGGCTGTAGCCCAGGAAGAAGTCGCTGCCGCATTTCAGGCCGGAAACCTGCTCGAGCAGCGGGCCGCAGATATCTTCGGTGACGCCGGGATAGACGGTGCTTTCGAAGACGACGGTGGCGCCGCGCTTCTTGCTGGCGCCCAGCACCTTGCCGACCGTCTGGCAGGCGGCGCGCACCGGGGTCAGGTCCGGCTGGTTCCAGGCGTCCACCGGGGTCGGCACAGTGACGATATAGACGTCGGACTCGGCCATCTCGGTCGGATCGGCGGTCAGGGCCAGCGTGGTGGAGCGCAGACGGTCGCTGTCCACTTCGTCGGTACGGTCATGCCCGCGCCGCAGTTCATCGATACGGCCCTGGTCGATGTCGAAACCGACGGCGGGATAATGGCGGGCGATCGCGACGGCCAAGGGCAGGCCGACATAGCCAAGACCGATGACGGCAATGCGGGATGTGGACATGGAAACTCCAGCAAATGGGATAGCCGCACTTTCCTCGGTGGGAAAGCCCCTGTCAAGCAGAGGGAGTGCTTATGCAGCGGCCTACGAGGTCAAGAAACAGGTCAGGCTTGAACTCCCAGTCGAACGCCGTCTCGTCGGCGTCGTGACCGGCGGGGTCGATGGCGCCGCCTGACTTTTTCAGCAAGGGGATCACCCGATAACGGCTCAGAAGGCAGGCATCCTGGCCGATCAGGCCGGGCTGGATGGATAGAACCGGACGATGCAGGACATAGCCTTCGATCAACATAATCGAGGTCATGCCCGACAGATGATCGGCCAGACAAAGACATTCCAGCGAACTGGCTTCATGCTGAACCAGCAAAGGCCTGACCTCGCAATAGCGGTCTTTCAGCGCGGCATAGACGGCGGGATCGTCTTTGGGATGCAGCTTGATCACCGGGCGGCCCTGAATTTCACCGGCGGCCAACAGGCGAAAGAACTCTTTGAGCGCGTCATGCTGGTCATAGCCGCGGCTTCGTCCGAAATTTTCGGCAATGGCCTCGTTGGCGAAAAGTGCCACCGGCTCTTCCGGGGCGAGCCCCAGCCGTTCGGCGATGGCTTTACGCGACAGCCCTGTGACCGCCTGGCGCAGGAGCGACAAGGAGGGATGTCCCAGGCAGACCAGACGCTCGGGAGCGACGCCGGCCTGGATCAATTCCCGGGCACCAATATCGTTCAGGCAATTGATGAAATCGGGAAGATAGGCCAGATGGCTGTCAGGGGTGACGCCGGAAAATCGCCGGGCGTAATTTTGCCACTGGTCCAGAAAGGCGATGGACGGGATGCCCAGCTTTCGCGCTCCCAGCCATAAATGGCGGTCGGACATGTCATGTTCCGCCAGCGAGGTGGCCGAGGTCAGCAGCAGATCAGGCGCGACCTCGCGCAGCAGGGACAGATCGTCTGCGCCAACCGGATCGATGGCCCGGCAGGTTTCGCCTCGGGCCTGGAAACGGGCAAGGCCGTGACCATAGGCGGCGATGATCACCTCGGCGCCCTGGCGGCGCAGCAGGTCGGCTGCCGGCCAGACGACTTCGGCGCCGCCCGGCTCGCAGGAAAACACCAGAACCCTTGCCGGTCTGCCAGCGACCTGAAGACCCTTCATGGCCGTTAGGCTTTCCCGAGAAGTGCCACGAGATAATTGCCGCCTTCGCCAAGATCGGGATAGTGCTGGCGATGCAGCTTGTCTTCGGCGGCCAGCTGCTCTTCATAGCCGGTACGGTGGCAATTGCGCTTATGGATGAAGCTGTCGGGCTGATCGTGGAATTCCATAAGGTCGGGGGTATAGATGTCGAGCCATTCGGTGCGCAGGCTGAGAACCCGCAGGCCGGCACGTTCCGCCAGGGCGTGAATGGCCTTGGGGCTGAAGACGTTCAGCGAGGTATAGCCATAGAAGTGACAGCAGCGGCCACCATATTGCCGCGTGGCGTAAGAGTCCGCGTTCGGCGTATTGACGTACAGAATGCCGTCGTCCTTCAGCACCGAGCGGATGTCCCGCAACAGGCTTAAAGGATCGGGCACCCCATAAAGAATCTGATGCAAGGTGACGACGTCATAGACCGGCGGCAGCGCCAGACGATCCAGATAATCCTTATGCACGGTAAAGGACTGGCCGGCGATCTTGGCGGTGACCGGATTGATCTCCAGTCCCTCGACCTCGTAGAAATGTTTGGCCAGATGTAGGAAATCGCCGACGGAGCAGCCGACATCCAGCAGCCTGCCGGCGGGTTTGGCGGCGTGGATGTCTTTCAGCTTGTCATGGCTGGCGGGGTCGGGGCGCGACGGAATGCCTCCCTTATAGCGGGAGGCAATGTCGAAATAGTCCTGTAGCAGCGGATCCCCGCCCTCGAACCCTTCATTGACCGCATCGTCAGGAAGAGTGGGGTTCAGAAAGACCAGGGCGCATTCGTCGCAACGGTCATAGCTCAAGGCGCCGTTATGGACGAAGGGCCGCAGCCGTTCAGAACCGCAGACCGGACAGGGGCGGCGTATCAGCTGCCCCTGGGCCAGTCGATGGGATTTGGCGATCGCACCGAAGATCCAGTTGCGGATCTCCATATTGTAGGCGTGACGGTGATTCAGGCTCACGTCACTTCCTTGCCGCCAAGGTGAAGGCCTTGACGATGTCATCCATGTCATCACGCGTCAGGGGCGGATAATTATAGGCGGTGACGATCATTTCCTTATCGTACAGCCGTTCGGTGACGGGGCAGATGCCACGCTGGTAAACCGGCTTCTGCCCTTCGGGAAGCAGCTTGTAGGGGAAGCCATTCTTCAAAGCGTCGGGTTTGGCGAATACCTGTTCCAGATAGAGTGGGCGGATATAGCCGCCAGCGAAGCGATAGAGGGGGATGCCCAGCTCGCGCACATTGTCGATATACTGTTCACGGCCGATGCCGGCGGCCTCTTCGTTGAACTTGATCGGATAGAGGTAATAAACGTGGCTGCCGCCTTCGCGCACCTTCGGCGGGGTGAGGAAGTCCAGCTTCGACAGCTTTTCCGTCAGATAATCGGCCAGATCAATGCGCTGACGCAGCAGGGTCGGCAGCTTTTTCAGCTGTTCGATGGCGATGGCGGCCTCGACTTCGGGCATGCGGTAATTGCCGCCGACCATGTTGGTCAGGTTGGTATGGCCCATCTCTTCGACCACGGCTTCCGCATGGTTGCGGATCAGCTGCAGGCGCACGGCCAGATCGTCGTCATTGGTGACGGCGATGCCGCCTTCGCCGCAATGGATGATCTTATGCTGGTTCAGGCTGTAGACACCGATGTCGCCGAAGGTGCCGGCAAAACCGTCGAGATAGGTGCAGCCGGGAACATGGGACGAGTCGCAAAGAATCTTCAGCCCGTGCTTTTCGGCGATTGCCCGCAGGGCGATCATGTCGGTGGACTGGCCAAACAGATCGACCGGCAAGATGGCCTTGGTGCGCGGCGTGATCTTGGCCTCGACGCTGGCGGGGTCCATGCAGAAGCAGTCGGGTTCGATATCGACGAAGACCGGGACGGCATCCAGGAACAGCGGAGCGGTGGCCGAGATGCACATGCTGTAGGCGATCACCAGAACCTCGTCGCCCGGCAGCAGGCCAAAGGCCGCCAGACCGGCGATCAGGGCCGAGGTCGCGCTGTTGAAGCTGACCGCATGCTTGACCTGATGGTAATCGGCCCAGCGCTTCTCCAGTTCCCGCACCTGGGCGCCGCCGCCGAATTTGTCGCAATGGCGACCGATATAGTCGGACAACATGCCGGTGCGGACGACGGCCGCGGCGGCAGCCGCTTCCTCTTCGCCGATGGGGTTATAGAGCGGGAAGGGCGCGGTTCTTACTTTTTCCATGATGCGGGACCAAATTCCAGCTTGAGAGATCCAGAGTCATAGGACTCGACAATGCGATCAACGATCAGAGCGGTGTTGTAACAGGACTCCGGCCTGTTGACGTCGTGAGCACGCAGTCCGCGCGTGACGTCGTGAGCATACTGCATCAGGCTCACCATTGAACAGTCATAGCCGGTTTTGCGATAGACCGCCTGCCGTTCGTTCAGGATTTTGACGCCGGAATAGGCATAGTCAGTCACCGGCGTTTCGCGGATTCCCTGGGAAATATCCACCAAGCTCGAACGGCCGCCGGCGAACAGCAGATCCAGTTCGAACAGGTGGTAGCAATAAGCGAAACGCGCGCTGTCTATGGTCTTTACCGACGCGGTGAAGCCGGGGAAAAACAAGACGAAATCATAGCTGTCATCGCCGATCTCGGCATTGGCGACCCGGCGATAGGCCAGAACGGCCTCGGGCAATCCGCACAGGGCGGTGATGCTGTCGATCAAGGTGACGCCGATATGGCGCAGGCCCTTCATGTAATGGCCGCTGACGGAAAGCAGGCCGGTGGGGTCGGCCTTGATTTTCTGTTGCAGCCGCAGATGCTCGGGCTCGAATCGGCGCTGGAAATTGCAGACCAGGTGGATGCCGGTTTCCTCGGCCAAGGCGGCCAGATGGGCGATCTCGTCCCGGTGAAGAGCAAGGGGTTTCTCGGCCAGGATGGTCTTGCAGCAGCGCGCCTGCATCAAGTCGCAGAGCAAGGGATAATGAGTCTGGTCCGGAGTGCAGAGGCTGACGATGTCATGGCTGCCGGCCAGAATCTTCGACCAGGCGGACGCCGCTTCCGGCACCTGCCAATCCTGGCAAAAGGCTCCTGCTCGCTCCGGGTCAGGATCGAAAACGGTTTTCAATGCGATGCCGCCCTGGGCTTTGGCGGCTCCGGCATGGCTGTAGACGCCTTCCTCGCCCGCACGGCGGTCGCGGTCATAGCCGCCGGCGATGCGGCCGGCTCCGATGATCGCCAGGGATAGCGGGGCGCTCATGCCTTTGCCAAGAATGGCGCCGAATGCTGAACCAAGGCGGCGGTGCCGGCGAACATCTCGGGCGCCTTTTGGGACAAAGCGATGATCTGAGGCGTGGTGAACAGCGGACCGCCGAAATGGGCATAGAGCGCCTTGGCCTGAGCCATGTCTTCAGGGTAATCAATGGTCAGGCGCAGGTCGGGGCGGGCCAGCTCGGGCGGCGCTTCGATGGTGAGACGGCGATAAAGCTCGGGATGTTCCCAGATGAAGCGGACAACGTCCGAGCGATCATGCTCGGTCAGATCGTTCCGCTCCAGCAGACCCTGCAGCGCTGAAACCCGAACCACATGGCCATAGATGCCCAATGGGTAGGTCAGGGTCAGGTCGTTGCAGACATAATCATAGCCGCCACCCTGATAAAGCCCCACCAACTGGTCGATCAGCTCGAAATCCAGATAGGCGGAATCGGCACCCATTTGGACGATGGCGTCAGCCTTAAAGGCTTGGGCGGCACCAGCGACGCGGGCCAGGACATTTTCTTCGGAACCGCGGAAATGGCTGACGCCATTGCGCTGGCACCAATCGGCGATGACGTCGTCTCCGGCCTCGGTCGAGGTGGCGACCACCACGTCGGCCAGCGTGCGGCAAGCGCGGAAACGGCGTACCACGCAAGCCAGCAACGGTTCGCCGTCATGCAGCTCCATCATCGTCTTGCCGGGCAAGCGGCTGGAGCCCATGCGGGCTTCGATGGTTCCGATGATCTTGGTCATGCTTTCTCCAGGAACGAAGAAATGGATGCTACTCACATAGTAGCAAGAGGGCCAGCAGGGTTTTATAGGCCCACTGCGCCAAAGTGACAAATATAATAACGAATTGGTCGTGCGATCAGATAATTATGAAAATAAATTTTTCCATAAAGTAAACTGAAAAAACCTATAGACTAGATCGGGTGCATTTAAAATCGTCGTAGTTATTACTGTTTTAGCTTTCAATGGGTATTAACCCCTAAATTTTAATGGGTGTGGTAAATATGTTGCCCTGGCCTGGTGTCGATGTCAATGGGCTCTGGCTTTTCGCGTCACTTATGGGTCGGCTGACTCAAAAAAGTTGAGTGAGTGATTGAAAACTGCTATATACTCCGGCAAAACTACTTGTTTTGTTTGGAAGAGTTCTGCGATGTCTGAGTGCCTTAAGGAAGATAAAAAAAGCTATTCGACAGGTATCTTTCTCCAAGATGATGTCTCCTATTCTCAGGATTGGCTCGATTATCGGGCTATTTATGACCAGGCTTCGGCGGGAAGGGAGTTCGACTTCCCAATTCACTTAGAAATAGAAAATATTTATGCCTGCAATCTGCACTGTGTTCATTGTGCTCGCGAATATATCGGCGGCGATCGCGTAAAGAAAATGGATGATGCCCTTTATCGTAAACTGATCGATGAAGCGGTGGAGATGGGTGTTCGTTCGCTGGGTTTTGCCATTTGGGGCGAAGTATTTCTGGATAAAAATATTTTTGATAAAATTTCTTATGCCTTTGAAAAAGGGATATTAGACATTCGATTGCACTCTAATGGTATTCTGATTACAGGGGAATTGGCTGAAAAAATTGTCTCATCTGGCTTGACTTGGATGAGTGTCAGCCTGGATGCCGCAAGCCCTGAGACCTATGCAAAAGTACGTGGGGGGGATTATGAGCGTGCTGTTCAGGGTTTGGAAAATCTGATTAAAGCCAAAGCAAAACTTAATCGGAGCAACCCGAAAATTAGAACAAGCTTCGTAAAGTGCTCAATTAATGAGCATGAGGAGCAGTTGTTTATCGAGAAATATAAAGATGTCTGTGATATCGTTATTCAGGAATTCTATGATGCGAATGGGATCCTCCCGAATTATTTGAGTCTGAGCAATCCAACCTACGAGCCGAAGAAGCAGTGTTTCGAGAATTTTTATAAGGCTTTTGTGCGACATGACGGCACGGTTGTGCCTTGTTGTGAGGACGTGCAGAACAGAATTGTCCTTGGTAATGTCAGCAAATCTTCGCTTCGAGAGATTTATAATTCTCCGGTTGCCAAAGATTTGCGTCGTCAGCATGCCGAAAGTCGGGTGGTCAATCCCACTTGTCGCATTTGCATGAAGCTTTGAGTCCTTGAACAGTGCGGAGTTTAGATGCTTGATAAGTATGGGGTGTCTGTGTGTGGCTCAGATCATTTTTCCAACCACTTAACAACCTCATAAACTTCAGCCATCTTAACTCCGATGCGCTGTCCTGCGTTGGCCGCTTCATTCTTAAAGAAACTGATCCACTTTGCGCCGGTTCTTTGCATCTCGGATGCATGAGCGCGTATTGCTTTTTCTTTTAGGTCCCAATATTTAGTGATATCAATGTAAAAATTCCCATTGAAATTGGTTGTTGAGTGATACCAATTGCTTCGATACATCAGCATTCTTGGCACATGGCGGCAACTATGAAGAGACGCTCGTGCAACGGCTAGATGATCATGATGAATATCGCCAATCCAATGAGTATATACTTTTTCAATCTTCATAGACTCAACGATTTTTATGATCTCTATATTGAGTTCATCGTTAAATTCTAATGCAAGAGTTTTGAAATCGCCGCAAAAAAGATCTTTGATCCCAAGTATGCGCATCGCATCGAAAGCTTCTGCGCGCGCAGTGTCATTCGAGCGAATTTCTTCATTTTGGAGGTTGGCGAACCCAGAAACTGTCGGGACATAGACGAAGACGTTGTCACCTTCAGCGGCATGCTTGGCCAAAGCTCCGCCGCAACCGAGCTCGACATCGTCGAAATGGGCGCCGATCGCCAGAATGTTCATGCTTTCCCTCTTAAAAGGCGTTTCGTATCGGTCATGCCGCAATTGAACAGGGCATCAAGGGTGCTGAGATAGGGGATAAACCCATCAAACTGCTGAGGATAGATCGGATGCTGGAAATTTTGCCAGACGACTTCGATGCCGGCGGCGGAAAACACCGTCTCGTCCATATAGTCGCGCGCACCAGTGCCCGATAGGTAGCAGGTCGCGCCGACTTTGCCCAGCAGGTCGACCAGCAACTCGTTCTTGGCTCCGACCGGGCTAAGCGTGCTGGACAGGACGAAAGGAATTCGGACATCCAGAACGTCCATCAGCCATTCAAGGAACCGCATATTGAAATCGGCCAGCAAACGCGGGGGGGTTGCATAAAGACTGCGGAGCTGCGGCATGATTTCGTCGAAGAAGGGGGCCCGCCGGTAATTGGCATCCAGCAGGTTCAAATTATCCTTGGCCCAGTCAATGCTGTCGGATAGTTCGATCTGATTGATGGGGGTGTCGCGGGGGGCTTTTCGCGTGCTTAAGGTCAGCCATTTCTCGCCAGCGGGAGTCTTGATCTTGTCGCGGTGAGTCCAGCTGCGACTGGTGCCTGTGACGAACTGAACATGGTCGAGGACGATGTACAAATCCGCCTGCAGGAAACGATCAAAAAAGCCGAGATACGGAGCAAAGTCCGGCTGATGGATGACGACGGTCTTGGTCATGGGGTAAGCAGAGCTTCAATCGCTTTGGCGACATGCCATAAGCCATCCAGACCCACATGGTTCATGGCCGATTGGCTCATCGCTTCTATGGGTAGGGTTCGTTGGAAAACGGATACATCCAGGGATTCATGGTGTCCAGCAAATACCGCGCCGCCCATTTTTTCCAGGGCTTGGCCCACGGGGATTTCGAACGGCTCGTTGGCCACGACGATGCAAGGCAGGCCGGCGGCATTGGCCTCGAAGGGGGTCACGCCGCCGCCGGTGATGGCCAGATCATGCCGCGCCATCTCTTCGATCATTGAAGGAACGCCGCGTTTGATTGTGAAGGCCGGCGTGAGCACAGCCTCCAGGGCTTGTTGATGCTGGAAGCTGGGGCCGATGATCACGGTGGCGGATTTGCCAAGCTGCGCGAGAATCGTCACGACCTTGACCGTGGCGCCCCAGGTGTCGCTGCCGCCCAAGGTGACCAGCAGAGACGACAGCGTCGTTCTCAAACGTCGAAATTCGGCGATCTGCGGATTGAGCGGCAGAAACCGAGGACCGCGCAGAACCTGCTTTCCCCCCAGGGCTTCGTTCTCGTCAAAGGCCAACGCCGCCAGATGCAGATCGGCCAGGGCAGCACCGTCGCCCCGATCATCGAAGGTCACAAGCGGAAGTCCGCTTTCCTTGACATGTCGCGCATGGGCCTCCGAAGTGTCCAGCCTGTCATTGATCCACAGAGTCAAGCCCAGCTCGGTGATCAATCGCCCTTCCCAGTTAGAGTGACTGTCCGTCAGATCGACGGTGACGGCGTCATAGCCGCGTTGGGCCAGAACGGCACGGGCGGTGGCGTCGTCATTGATCAGGAAGCGTAAGCCATGTCCGTTTTTCCTGAGAAAGTCCGCCAGCGACAGGGCGCGATAAAGATGCCCCATACCCCGGAAATGCGAGCTTTCTACACAGAGGGCGAGCATAGGCGGATGGCCTCTTCCGTACCGAGCCAAGACCCGGGAGCCGTCTCGGCCAAGGCGCAGGCACGCTGCCAATCAGCCAAGGTATCGACGGTCAGGCTCAGATCGGGGCGGCGTTTCTGCTGGGGAACATTCAGAACCGCCGTGGGAAAAAGTTCGGGATGTTCTTGGATATATTCGTTCACATGCTCGCGGTGATGCGGTTCGTGGCCGTCGTGGTGGCTGATCCGCAGCGCCTCGATGGTCATGACCTCGGCCCCCACGCCCAGCGGCATGATGCCGAAAGCATGGCTGTAGGCGTACCCCCCCGCCAGGTGCAGGTCCAGCAGGCGGTCCAGTTCGGCCATGTCGGTGAAAGGATTGTCGGCGGTCAGGCGGATGACCTGCGTGAAGCCATATTGCTCGGCACAGCGCAGATAGCGGTCCAGCACATCTTCTTCGTCGCCCCTGAAGCAGGGGACGGCCGGTTGCTGGGCGGCGCACCAGTCCTGAATGGCGTCATCGGCCGCCATGGTCGAGGTAGCCACTACGGCAGTAACCGGATGGCGCAGTAGTGCGATCCGCCCAATGACATGCGCCAGCAGCGGCTTGTCGGCGATGGGGCGCAGTACCTTTCCCGGCAGCCGGGTCGAGCCCATGCGCGCCTGGATGATGATGCCAAGGGTCATGCCAGATCGTCCCAGGTCAGGACGGCATCCTCTGCGGCATCCTGTCGCAGGCGGCGGCCCAGCAACTGCTCGAAATGCTTCGGCCCAATGCCGGTGCCCGGACGTTTGACGGCCAGGTCGTCGCGGCATAGCGGCTGACCGGCTGCGATGGGGCGGGCAGCGACGATGCTTTTGCGATTGTTCAGGCGGGTGACCCGCTCGCTGTCAGCCGGGCGCTTGATGCCGTTGCCCTGCATGATCTCGAAGCTGCGGATGGCCTGGACCAGCCAGCGCATCTCTGCCGGATCGGCGGACAGGCGGTGATCGGGTCCGTCGGCGTTCTTGTCATAGGTGAAATGCCGCTCGATGATCCGGGCGCCCATGGCGACGGCGGCAAGGCAGGCGACCGGAGAGACGGTATGATCCGAATAGCCGACATCCAGTCGCGGGAAGGCCTGGGCCAAGGTCTGCATGGCCCGCAGATTGACATTCTCGGGATGGGTGGGATAGCTGGTCACCGCATGCAGCAGGATCAACTTGTCATTGCCTTCGCCCAGAATGGCATCGACGGATTCCCTAACTTCCTCCAGCGTACACATACCTGTGGACAGCATCACCGGCTTGCCGGTGCGGGCGACGTAGCGCAGGAAGGGCAGGTTGACGGCGTCGTCGGACCCGATCTTATGGGCGCCGACGCCGCAGGCTTCCAGCAGATCGACATCTTCGGGGTGAGACGGGGTCGAGAACCAGTCCAGCCCCTTGCTCTGGGCATAGGCGAAGACCTTGTGATGCAGGTCCTGGCCGATCTCGTATTTACGGAACAGCTCGACCTGCGAGGTGACGCCGGTATTCTCCATATCGAAGATGGCGGCGCTGCTGGCGACCGTCTGCGCCCGATAGGTCTGCAGCTTGACGGCATCGACACCGCAAGCCGCAGCTTCATCGATCAGGCGGATCGCCTCTTCCAGAGTGGTAAAATTGCCGCCGATTTCGGCGATGATATAGCAACGGTCGGCGCGATAATTCTGGAACATGGCCTTACTTTCCGATGGTCTGGCTGCGTGGGGTCACAGTGATTTTCCCTCATAGGCGTTCCGCAGGCCATCCGAAAAAGAGACGCGCGGCTGCCAGTTCAACAGCTGCTTGGCGAGCGAGATGTCGGCCTTGGTGTCGAGAATTTCATGTGGCCGCTCGATGGCGGCGGATAGGACAGGAAGCTGGGTGCCGGCGATTGCTTGGACCAGATCGACGACCTCTTGCACGGAATAGGACTGCCCCGAGGCGATATTGACACGGTGGCATCCCACCGGGGCATTCAGCGCCAGGATCAGGGCGTCGACCACATCATCGGCGAAAACATAATCGCGCCGCGGCGTCAGACTTTGCAGGCGAATCTCCCGTCCTTCGCGGACCTGGCGGATGATGGTGGGGATCAGGAATTCCGGCGGCTCGCCTGGGCCGAAGACATTGAACAGTCGCAGAATGACGGACGAGACGCCGTGGATGCGCTGGGCGAAGGCGCAAAGCTCTTCGGCCATCCATTTTGACAGAGCGTAAGGATTGCTGGGCCGGGCCGGCGCAGCTTCGTCGATGGGTAAATAGGGGGGGGCGCCATAGACGTAGGTGCTGGGCAAAATCAACTTGGCGCCATGCTGGCGGCAATAGGCCAGGGCCTGCTCGGTGCCAATGATGTTGGTCTGCATGAAGGCGGCGGAGTCTTGCCAGCTATCGGGGACGAAGGTTCGCGCCGCCAGATGGAAAACAGCGGCCGCCGGGGGAACCTGGCTCCAGGTCTTGGCGTCGCAGATATCGCCCGAGCTGCGGTCCAGCCGCAAGACGCGGAAACGTCCCTCAAGCTCAAGGCGTCGGATCAGGGTTCGCCCGACGAATCCCCCCGCGCCCGTGACCAGGACATCAATCACGCAGGAACCTTTCCTTGAACTGCTCGAATTCTTCGATCGCTTTCACGTAATCGTCCGGTCGGCCGATATCGAGCCAGTAACCATCGAACCGGCGGGTCATGGCAGGGGTCTTGGCCGCCAGCAGGTCCAACATCAGCGTGTCGAAACCATAAGCGCGACCGGTCGGGACATGCGCCAGTGCGGTGCGGCTGACCATGTAGACACCCATGCTGACGTCATAGGCGACTTTGGGCTTTTCGCGGAAACCGGTCAGAACGCCTTCAGGCGAAATATCCAGCACGCCATAATCGATCATATGGGTGCGTTGCATGGTCGAGATGGTGAAGATGGAATTGGCGGCGACATGGGCATCGTGGAAGTCGGCGAAGTCCAGATCCGTCAGAATGTCGCCATTCATCACCAGGGTATGTTCCGGCAGATCGCCAATCAGCTTCAGAGGCGCCATGGTGCCCAAAGGCCGGTCCTCGAGTGAATAGTCGATGCGGATATTCCAGCGTTGGCCATCGCCGAAGAAGGCCTTGATGATCTCGGCCTGATGGTTCACCGCCAGGGTGATATGGTCAAAGCCGGCAGCCACCAGCTGACGAATGATCACTTCCAGAATGGGATATTCGCCAATCGGCATGAGCGGCTTAGGCAGCACCACGGTATAGGGGCGCAGGCGGGTTCCTTTGCCGCCGGCAAGAATGACAGCGCGCTTAGACATTATAGATATCTGCCTTGTACATGCTGAGATTCGCAGGGTCGGTGAACCAGGCGGCGGTTTCGGCCAGCCCGCGCCGCAAGCCTTCGCGGTCGCCATAGGCCGGGCTCCAGCCCAGCCGCTCCTTGGCCTTGGTATTGCTGGCCCACAGACGATAGACCTCGCTTTTTTCGGGGCGCAGGCGCTGATCGTCGGATTGGATTTCGACCTCGACCCCCATCACCGAGGCGATTTCAGCAACGGTTTCGCCGATGGAAATCTCGTAATTGCTGCCCAGATTGATGACTTCGCCCAGAACGGCGGCATCATCGGCCTGCAAAGCGGCGGCAAAGCCGGCGACGGTGTCGGCGACATAATTGAAATCCCGGGTGGGGTGGGTGGCGCCCAGCCGAATCTGACGCTTGCCGCTGGCGATCTGCGCGATGATGGTGGGGATCACCGCCCGCGCCGACTGGCGGGGGCCATAGGTGTTGAAGGGGCGTATCGTCACCACCGGCGTGCCGAACGAGGCATAGAAGGAATAAGCCAACTGGTCGGCGCCGATCTTGCTGGCCGAATAGGGGGACTGTCCTTGCAGGGGATGCTCTTCAGTGATCGGAACGAAACGCGCGGTGCCATAAACCTCGCTGGTCGAGGTATGGATGACCCGCGACATATTCAGCTCACGCGCCGCCTGAAGGATGTTCAGGGTTCCCTTGACGTTGGTGTCAACATAAGTGTCGGGCGAATGATAGGAATAGGGGATGGCGATCAGGGCGGCCAAATGCAGAACCGCGTCGCAATCGGCCATGGCGGTCTTGACGCCATGGGGATCGCGCACATCGCCCTGAAACACCTCGAACTGGCCGCTGACATCTTTGGCGCAGCGATCCAACCAGCCAAGGGACCCAAAGGAATTATAGAGGGTGAAGGCCCGTACATCATGCCCGGCCCGAACCAGATGTTCGACCAGATGCGATCCGATGAAGCCATCAGCACCTGTAACCAGAATCTTGCGCAACGTCATTATGGGTTCCTATGCCGCTCCTGCCGGCCCGACGGCGGCATCAGGAGAGGGGATTTGTGGGTGCACGCTCATGATCAGAGCATCCCGCAGCGGCTGGGAGTTTACCCCAGCTTTCGGCTGAAACAAGAGGATCATATCGGCATTGCCCAGCGGCAATATCAGGCGGCCTTTCGGCGAGGAAGTGTTTTCCAACTATTGGTCAGATATCTTGCAGCGGTGGCAACAGATGGAGAAACCGTAGAATATTCCCAATTTTGGGGCGCAATTTTTTCCAGAATAGGCGGCTCAAGCTGACGGGGTGGCTAAGGAAAGCCGTAACCCCCAGCCAGAAGCCTTTTCCGTAGCGCCGTTCCCTCATCAGCGAAAGAGCATAAAGCGTTTGCAGTTTCGCTTTCGTAGCCAGGGCGATTTTTCGATTTTCCGGAGATAAAGGGATCATCTCCAAAGCCAAGCAGGTGATTGCCCAGCCGTCGTAAGCGCGCGCCGCCGAGTAGGCCGCGGTAAAAGACATATTGGCGTCGTGATGGCGTAATGTCAGCAGATAGGCCGGAATGACCATCACCTCACCGATAGCGGCCAAGCGGACCCACAGAGCATAATCCTGGGCATAACGGAACTGAAGCGGATAGCCGCCCACAGCCAGCGCCTCTTTGCGTCGATACATGGACGAGGAATGCGAGATGGGATTGTCGAATCCCAGCTGCTGTCGAAGATTCTCGGTAGCAGGGGTGAAGTCGTAGAGGGGCTTGTTGTCCTTTAACGAAACGACATGGCTCCAGCTGCCGACCAGCAGGACATCGGGATTCTGATCCAGCAGTTCGGCTTCACAGCGCAAACGGTCGGGATGGGCAATGTCGTCGGCGTCGAGAACGGCGACATAAGGTGCTCTGGCGGCTTCCAGGGCCAGATTGAGGGCGGGCGTGCGGCCAATGTTCCGGCCGGGATGCAGTTTGACGATGCGCGGGTCATCCAGCGCGGCGATGATCGCCGGGGTCTGGTCGGTCGAGCCGTCATCAACGATGATCAGCTCAAAATCGTCAAGGCTTTGAGCCAGCAGGCTATCGACGGCCTCCTGAAGCACGGCGGCGCCGTTATATACGGTCATCAGCACGCTGACTTTGGGAAGGCAGGAAGCGCCTTCCGCACCACTACTAGCTTGGGTCAACGCCAAAACGCCTTGCCGCTGTTCCACAAGTCGTTCAGCAGCGTGAAATCACGGAAGGTGTCCATGCACTGCCAATGGCCGTCATGCTGATACATCATCAGCTGACCTTCCGCCGTCAGGCGGCGCATGCAGTCCTGTTCCATGATCTCATCCGACCGCTTGGGGTCGAGATAGTCGAACAGACGGCGCGAGCAGACAAAGAAGCCGCCGGAAATCCGACCGCCAGTGGTTTGGGGCTTTTCGTTGAATTCAAAGACCTGGCCCTGCTCGTTGCATTCGATCTCGCCGAAGCGGCTGGGCGGGCGGACGCCGCTGATGGTCAGGATGCGGCCATGGGCCTTGTGGAAGGCCAGCAGGGCGTCAATGTCAATGTTCGACAGTCCGTCGCCATAGGTCAGCATGAAGGTATCGTCGTCGCCGATGAAACGCTCGATGCGCTTGACACGCGAACCGGTCTGGGTCGCCTCGCCGGTATCGACCATGGTGACGCGCCAGTCGATCTCGTCCATGCCGTCGTGATAGGCGACCTTGCCGCCTTTGCCGAAATCGATGGTGAAATCGCGGGCCAGCGCCTGGTAATTCAGGAAGAAGTTCTTGATGACCGACGCTTTATAGCCGGCACAAAGGACGAAATCCTTATGCTCGAACTTGGCGTAGTAGCCCATCAGATGGAACAGGATCGGCAGATTGCCGATGGGCAGCATAGGCTTGGGCAGATTGTCATCGACGCCCCGGATGCGGGTACCTTGGCCACCGCAGAGAATAACGACTTTCATCGCGTCCGATCTTGCGAGAGAAGAGGCAGGCGCCGCCCATCCCAGTAAGGGACAGGCGAAGAACCGGCATCATCGCTTATCCCGTCGTCCCTCGCAAGCTTCGCCATCCGGGAAGACCCTGCAAGAAAAGTTACTGAAAAGATCGCCGACTGTGGTGTAGCTTACCCGCCGGACGTTTCACCATGACGGCGGCGCTTCTTGGCGGCCCCGGAAGACCGAGAGTTCCTTCATGCGATTGACGAAGACCGTAGGGCAGTATCTGCTGGGGAATGGAGCCCTGGCGGAGATCGATAAGCTTTTGTCCGAAAAGGTGGCTTCGCCCCAGGACCGCGTGGTCTATCTGATCGACCATTATTTCAAGGACGGCGCTTTGGCCGCCCGTCTGCCGGTCAAGGCCGCCGATACCGTTCTTTATATCGACACCACCGACGAGCCCACCACCGACGGCGTGGATGCCCTGACCGCTCAGGTCCGCCAAGGCCCGCTGCCGGTGGCGGTGGTCGGCATCGGCGGCGGTGCGACCATGGATAGCGCCAAGGCGCTGTCGAATCTGCTGACCAATGGCGGTCTGGCCGCCGACTATCAGGGCTGGGATCTGCTGCCCGGTCCGGGTGTCTTCAAGATCGGCGTGCCGACCATTTCCGGTACTGGCGCCGAAGGGTCGCGCACCTGCGTGATGATGAACCAGGTCAAGAATCTGAAGCTGGGCCATAACAGCGATCATACGGTGTTCGACCGTCTGGTGCTGGACCCCGAACTGACCGCCACGGTTCCCGACGACCAGTATTTCTATACCGGCATGGATACCTATATCCATTGCATCGAATCGCTGGCCGGCCATTACCGCCATTCCTTGGCCGACAGCTTCTCGGCCCAATCGCTGCAGCTCTGCCGCGAGGTGTTCGCTTCCGCCGAGATGAAGAGCCCCGAGAACCGCGAAAAGCTGATGGTCGCCTCGTTCTTAGGGGGCAGCGCCATCGGAAACAGTTTTGTCGGTCTGGTGCATCCTTTCTCGGCGGGCCTGTCGATGGTGTTCCACACCCATCACTGCATCGGTAACTGCATCGTCATGAATGCGATGGAAGAGTTCTATCCGGCCGAGACCGAGGAATTTCATTCCATGCTGGCGGCCAACAAGGTCAGCCTGCCCAAAGGTCTGTGCAAGGATCTGTCCCAGGCGCAGTATCGGGCGCTGTATGATTCCACCATCATCCACGCCAAGCCGCTGGCCAATGCCCTGGGCGAGGATTTCAAGTCGATCCTGACCTTCGACAAGGTGGTCGAGATCTTCCAGCGGATGTAAGCCAGCCATGATCAAACATAAGCCTGCGCCGCAGATTTCGGTGATCATTCCGGCCTATAACACCGAACGCTATATCGGCCGCGCCATCCGCTCGGTGCTGAATCAGACCTTGGCGAATTCCGAGTACGAGGTGATCTGCGTCAACGATGCCAGCACCGACCGCACGGGCTATGCCCTGCAGCTGTTCGAAGACGAAATCACCATTCTGACGAACGAGAAAAATCTCGGTCTGCCGGGTAGCCTGAACCGCGCCATCAAGGTGGCGAAGGGCAAGTTCATTGTGCGCGTCGATGCCGATGATTATGTCACCAGCGATTATCTCTATCTGCTCCAGCGTTTTCTGGAGCAGAACACCTATATGGATGCGGTGGCCTGCGATTATCTGCTGGTGGATGACGACGAGAACGTGCTGCGCCGGGTCGATTGCATCAAGGAGCCGATCGGCTGTGGCATCATGTTCCGCATCGACCATCTGATCGATGTCGGGCTTTATGACGACGGCTTCCTGATGCATGAGGACCGTGATCTGCGGACCCGCTTCCTGAAGAAGTACAGCATCCATCGGGTCGAGCTGCCGCTTTATCGCTATCGCCGGCACGAAGCCAACATGACCAACGACCGCGACACTTGGGACGAGTACGAACAGCGGTTGAAGGAAAAGCACGAATCCGAGTCCGAAGGCTCTTCGATCTAGAGGCAGCATGGCCAATCATCACGAAATCCGGGTTCCCTGGTCGGGCCGCGGCACCACCTATACCGAAGACGAGATCGCCGCCGTGGTCGAGGCCATGCGCAATGCCGACCCGCAGACCCAGGGGCGCTATCAGGCCGCCTTCGAGGCCAAGTTCGGCGCCTATGTCGGCAGCCCGCATGCCTTCGCCCTGACCTCCTGCACCGCCGCGCTTGAACTGGCGGCGCTGCTCTGCCGGCTGGGGCCGGGGGACGAGGTGATCATCCCCGCCCATACCTTCGCCGCCTCGGCGATTCCCTTTGGCCGCACCGGAGCCAAGCTGGTCTGGGCCGATATCGATCCCGACACCCGCGTGGTGACCGCCGAGACGCTGGCCCGCTGTATCACCCCGAAGACCAAGGCGATGGTGGTGGTGCATCTTTATGGCCTGGTCTGCGACATGGACCCGATCATGGCGCTGGCGCGTCAGAACGGCGTGCTGGTGGTCGAGGACGTGGCCCAGGCGGTGGGGGCTCGCTATAAGGGCCGGATGGCCGGCAGCATTGGCGATTTCGGCTGCTATTCCTTCCATACCCACAAGAACATGACCACCCTGGGCGAAGGCGGCGTGCTGACCGTGGCCGATCCGGCCTTGGCGAAGCTGGTGCCCGGCCTGCGCCATAACGGCATGCGCGCCTTCGAAGGCGAACGCCCCCGCTATTGGGTGCCGGCCATGTCGAACGTGGATTTCGACATCGACGGCCTGTGGCCCTATAATTTCTGCATCGGCGAGCCGCAATGCGCCCTGGGCGCCAAGCTGCTGGACCGCCTGGACCAGATGAATCAGGAACGCCAGGACCGCGCCCAGCGTTTCATCGCCGCCCTGGCCGACTTCCCGGAACTGGTGTTCCAGAAGCAGCCGGAAGGCTGCGGCCATGTCTGGCATCTGATGGCGGCGCGTTATGACGGGCAGGCGTACGGCAAGACCCGCGACGATCTGATCGAGGCTTTGTCCTTCGGCCAGGGCGTGCGCACGGTGGTGCAGTATTACCCGCTGTACCGTTACCCGATGTTCCAGAAGGCCGGTTTCGGCGAGGCGAACTGCCCCGAGACCGACCGCTTCTTCGACAATATGATTTCGCTGCCCTTCCAGCATTGGATGCCGGAAGATCAGTTCCAGACCATGATCGACGCCGTACGTAAGGCGCTGATGGATTGCCGTCATGGTCGCTAAGAATACGGTGATGTGAGATGACCAGTAACCAAAGCGGAAGCGAAGCCAAGACCTATAGCCTCGAGGGCCGTTTTGTCGCGATGAACGGTGTGGACACGAACATGTCCAAAGTCATTGAACGCATCGCCAGCTTACAGCGGTCATTGCCGGATCTGAGCGTTTCTGAAGAGAAAAAAGAAATCCTGGGCAAAGCATGCCGTGGAATGTTGGGGCAGGCTGCTGCCGGCGAGCCTGACTTTCAATTGCGCCCGCACACGATCGGCGAAATCGAGCGAATCTCGGACGAAGATTTGCCGCGCTATCTTTATTACCGTTACCGCTATGATGTGTTCCCGGTCACGCTGCAGACGGACGCCTATCCGCCCTGTGTGCAGATCGAGCCAACCAGCATCTGTAACTATCGATGCGTTTTTTGCTATCAGGCAGACAAGTCTTTCAGCGATACGCGTCATGGTTTCATGGGGCAGATGAGCCTGGAAACCTTTAAGCGGGTTGTGGATCAGCTGGTGGGTAATGTTGAGGCGGTGACGCTGGCGTCTCGTGGGGAGCCGCTGGCCTGCCGGGATATCGAGGAGATGCTGGCCTATGTGGGCGGTAAGTTCCTTGGGCTGAAGATGAACACCAACGCGTCATTGCTGGACGAGAAGAAGGCCCACGCCATTCTGCAAGCCGAACCCAATACCCTGGTGTTTTCAGCGGATGCCGCCGACCCCGAGCTTTATTCAAGTCTGCGTGTCCGGGGCAAGCTGGACAAAGTTTTGAAGAACGTGGAACGCTTTGCCGAAATTCGGGCCAAGCATTATTCGGATAGTCGAACCATTACGCGCGTGTCGGGTGTCAAGTTCTCTGATCGGCAGAATTTTGATGAGATCAATGCCTTTTGGAGCAATTATGTCGATCAGGTGGCCTTTGTCGAATATAATCCCTGGAAGAGTGCTTATGAGACGCCGCCCAATGGGATTTTGACTCCTTGTTCGGATTTGTGGCGCCGTGCATTGGTGATGTGGGATGGCCGACTGAATCCTTGCATTGATGCGGATTACAAAGCCAGCTTGTGCGTTGGCAGCGTTTTGGAAACCCCACTGACCGAGCTTTGGCAGGGAGAAGTTTATCGCAGATTGCGAGCCGATCATCAGAAGGGGCAGCGCCAATGCGTGCTTCCCTGCAATGGCTGCGCCGTGGTCTGAGCAAGCTCCAGGGGAACGTGGCCATGCTTAAAGAAAATGAAATCCGACCGGGCAATCTGTTCGAGGAGTATCTTCGGCTGAGTGCCGAAGATGCTCAGAAAATTTTCGATTTCTCTACGGCGGCTCCACGTAAATGCCCTGGATGTGGCCAGGATGACGCGGAGATGTCGTTCATCAAGAACGGATTCACCTTCGTTCATTGCCGCTGCTGCGGCAGCCTTTACGCCAATCCGTTGCCGCCTGCCGGCCAGTTCGAGACATTCTATCGCGTGGGAGAATCGTCTCGCTATTGGAGCGAGGTATTTCTGCCTGCAGTGGAAGAGGCTCGAAAGGGGGCGTTGATGCGCCCAAAGGTGACGCGGGTTTGGGATTACTGTTCCGCCGCCGGTGTCGAACCGAAGACCGTCTTGGATGTCGGGGCTTCGCATGGGGCTTTTCTCAAGGAGTTTGTGGCGGCCTATCCAAACGTGAAGCCGATGGCCGTCGAGCCTAACCCGCAACAGGCGGAAAGATGCCGCACGGCGGGTATCGAGACGATGGAAAGCACCGGCGAGGCTGTTCCGGCTTCGTGGCATGGGGTTGCGGATTTGGTGACGTCATTCGAAGTCTTGGAACATGTTCCCGATCCTTTGCTCTTCATTCGTCAACTTGCCACACTTGTGCGTCCGGGAGGCATTGCCATCGTTACGACCCTGGGGGTTGACGGCTTTGATATCCAGCTGTTGTGGGAACAATCCAACAGCGTCAGTCCTCCGCATCATTTGAATTTCTGCTCGCGCAAGGGCTTTGCCGCCATGTTCCGTCAGGCCGGCTTTTCCGATATTAAAATCACCACTCCCGGAAAATTGGATGTTGATATTGTCATGAACGCTCTGAGCAAAGGCGCGCAGCCGGCTTTGAGCCGATTCGAGCAGTTGCTATTGGAATCTGGTGAAGCTGTTCGCAATGCCTTTCAGGGCTTTCTGGCCGAAAATGGTTTGTCTTCACACACTTGGATAGTTGCCCAAAAAGCGCCTTTGGGGGTTTGAGGCGGACAATGACCGTCAGGATTCTTTGTGATTGGCAAGAAAGGCCGACATCGGAAGGATGGATGGTGTGGGGTGGCGATGGTGCGGTCCCCATTGATTTGCCGTCGGGTTATTCCGCAGTTCCCGTCGGAGCGGTCATGGATGCGGCAATGGATGAATGCCGCGACATCATCCGCGAAATCGACAGCACTCTGTTCCGGGTCGATGAACATGACGGCTGGTCGGCCAGCAATCTATGTGAACGCAATCCCTATGTTTCCGATTTTGCCCGTCGTCTGACTTTCTCCCTGGCGCTTCTGAGAGCTGCGAAGGAAGGTGGCAATCATCTGGTGGTGACGACCGATTCCAGCTTCGCGGCGGCTTTGAGCGATCTTTGCCGCCGGAATGGCATTGACTGCGTCTGGAGCGGCCAAAGGCTAGATACGGCGCGTCGTGTCTGGAGGCGTCTGCGTCATTTTGTCGGTTATATGCGTCAGTATCTGCGCCAAAGAAATGCGCTTCGCGCTTCGGGAATAACGCCCTCACGACTGGCCGCGCGTGACTTGTGGCTGATGACCTGGGCCAGGGCTGGCAGTTTTGACAAAGGAGGGCTGAAACAGCCCGACCTCTATTTTGGGGATCTGGCAAAACAATTGGCCGGAGCCGGTTGGAATGTCGGTGTGCTGGGGGTTCCAGCAGTCTGGATGGACCCTATCGAAAAGATAGCAGCTGCGGCCGCGGCCGCCGGAGAAGGCAATTGCCTTGTGCCGGCATTTTTTACGATTCGAGGTTTCATAGGGTCGTTGGCGCGGCAGTTCTGTCTTTCGCGCGGGCTGAAGAATCAGTTTCAGGTTGCTGGCTTCGACCTGTTCCCTTTGGTTCGTCGCGCTCTGCACCAGGAATGGGATGGCCTGGTGGCTTTTCGAGCCAGCTTGCTTCGTGACGTGGGCCGGATGGCCGCCAAGCTGGGATGCGCACCCAAGGTTCTGCTTTATCCTTATGAAAATCAGCCTTGGGAAAAACAATTGCTGGCAGGCTTTCGTCAGCATTGCCCCGAAACTTTGCTGGTTGCGTACCAGCACGCTATCTTTGCCTGTAATTTCGTCAGTGGGGAGCCTACGAAAGCTCAAATTTCTCAGAGGCTTATGCCTGACTTATTGATCGCGACGGGAGAAGAGTTCCGCCAACGTGCCTTGCTTCACGGCTTCCCGGCCGAGCGGGTTCTGCTCGGAGGTTCGTTCCGTTTCCCCCATTTTACCTCTCAGGAAAAAGTGCGAGAGGCTGAGCACGGGCTATCAACGATTCTGGTCAGCCTTCCCTTGCAGCTTGATGAAAGCGTGGAAATTGTCTCGGTGGCAGCCGAGGCCTTTGCCGAATTGCCCTTGAAGGTCATCGTCAGCTTCCATCCCATGCTGGACGAGGCTAGCCGCCAGATAATACGCCGCATTATGGGGGGCAATGTCGAATTCTCGGATCGTCCTGCTCGAGAGCTTCTCAAGGCCGCCGATTTGCTGCTCTACAATTCCTCGGGAACAGTTTTTGACGCGACCGCTCTGTCCGTGCCGTCGATTTATCTGGCGCCATTGGCCGGCTTCCGGATGGATAAAATGCCACGGGGAAACCCATTGACCTGCCGAAATGCCGGAGAATTACGGCAAATGATCGAAGGGTTCTTGGCGCAGCCCGGGCAATTGCAACATCATCTGGTCGAAATGCAAAAGCAGATGGCGGATGTCTATCACAAGCAGGATTTCGCGGTGGTCGCGGCAGCTCTGAAAAGCTGGAGCCATTCCTGACGGCTGGTACCTGGGTGCTATTCGCCGCCCGACGCCGCGATTACCTGGGCGGTGGTGAAGCCGTTATCCTCTGATCCCAGCCAGAAGATGCTGCCGGCGATCTCGTCCGGCGTCGCCATGCGTTTGGCTGGGATCAAGGCGGCCCGCTCGGCCATGTTTTTGCCGGGAATATGCTCATGGGTGCGGGTGTCGGTGACGCCGATGCGCAGCACATTCACCAGCACATTCGCCGCCGCCCATTTCCGCGCCGCCGAGGGGATGAACTCCTGGGCATGTTTGGACAGCGAATAGGAAAAGCTGTCGCCGCCGCCGCCGAATTTCACCCCGATCGACGAGGCATGCAGAATGCGTCCGAAACCGCGCCCGGCCATGGCCGGGCCCATCAGGCGCATCAGTAGCAGCCCCGGCACCAGATTGACCGCCAGGACCGATAGGATGTCGGCGGCGGAAGCCGCGTCAAAGCGCTGGGCAGGCAAGGCGGCAGCCAGATTGACCAGAGCATCGGCGCGGGTGAAGAACCCCGGCTCGGCGGCCAGTTTGGCTTCCAGGGCGGCGGTGTCGGCGAAGTCGGCCTGCCAGCCTTCGAAGGCGGTGCCGGCTTCGGCCATCAGCGCCTGCAACTCGGGACGCAGGGTACGGTAATGCCCGATCACCCGCCAGCCCGCCGCCAGATAGCGGCGTGCCGCGGCCAGTCCGATATCGGAACTGGCACCGGTGATCAGGACGCTGCGCATGTCACTTCACCTTGTCGGGAAAGTTCTTGCGGATCCAGAACTCGGCCTGGGGCATCTGGTATTCATAATCGATGTCCAGCCCACCTTCGTTGCGGATGGGAAGAATCTTCTGGCCCATCCATTTCTGCGGCAGCAGGCCTTCTTCCAGATCGTCGAGATTGCGCGGACGGATGATCGACACGCCCATATCGGCGAACAGCACATCGCCCTGGCTGTCGCGGTCGCAGTTCAGGGTCTTGGGATCGCCGAAGGTTTCGAAGGGGACGAAGGGCTGCAGATAGCCGCTCTGATCCATTTTTCGGGCGCGCAGGGGGCTCCACATATTATAGCAAGAGACGGTGACGGCGGAATCGGCGGTCGGATCGTCACGCAGCGCCTTGATGCCGGTGCTCAGCTGGGCCGGGCTGATGGTGGGCGCATTGGCCATCAAGAGCACATATAGCTCGGGCTCGATGCCTTCGGCCTTCAGCTCCGCCGAGATCACGCCATGGGCATGCAAATAGGCATGTTCGCCCAAAGCCGCCTTGGTGCAAAGATGCTCGGGGCGGTCGATGATATGGGCGCCGTATTCCCTGCCGATTTCCTTGATGCGCGGGCTGTCGGTCGAGATGTAAATGCGGCCGATCTCGGGCGTTTCCTTGGCGGCCTCCAGCGGCCAAGCCACCAGCGGTTTGCCCAGCACATGGGTCACGTTCTTGCCGGGATAGCCGGTCGAACCTTCACGACCGATGAGAATGGCGACGATCATGCTTTACCCCGTCAGAACTGGTAGTTGTAGATGTTCTTATAGGCCCCCTGGTCGAACATGGGGGAATGGAGCTTGGCTACCAGCTTGAAGCCGCCGGCCTGGATAGCCTCGATCACCGGATCGGTATAGCCGGGCCGGGCGGCATCCAGCTCGATGGAGACCGACTTCAGGCGTGGATCGGCCAGGGTCTTGGCTGCGCCCTTGACGATCAGATCCTCGATGCCGTCCACATCCACCTTCAGATGGTTGGGGAAGTCGGGCGAGAAGCGGGTGATGAACTCGTCGATGGTGAAGCCGATCATGCCCTGACGATAGACCGGCTGGAAGGTATCGCCGTTATTGTCCACCGCCACGCCGAAGCTGGACAGCGCCCCGCCGAAAGCGGTGGTCTGCATGTTCAAGGCATTGAGGCCGTTGGCGTCCGAGAAGGCCAGGCAATAGGCCTGCACCATGTCCGACAGACGGTTGGCGTCAATATTGCGGTTCAGCAGCAGATAGTTGGCGGCGGACGGCTCGAAGGCTAGAACCTTCACCTTGCGGCTGATGCCGGCGTAAAGCGCATAGATGCCGACATTGGCGCCGACATCCCAATAGACGTCACCATCCTGGAAGCTATCGATCCATTCGATGGTTTCGGGTTCCTTGGTCAACAGGGTGCGGGCGCGCCACAGCGGCAGTTCGTCCAGGCAATAGAAGGTGATGGCGCCGCGTGCCGTGCGGATGGTCTCGACTACCTCGGGCAGGATGCGCCCTTGCGCCAGACAGGCCTTGGCGAACAGCTGGCGGCCACGGCTGCCGGCCAGAGCCATCAGAAGGTTGGCGAGCCCCTGGAGGCCTCCCAGGATCAGTTTTTTCACGGAGTGCCTCCGATATGGATCATGTCTTCGTCGAGGCCGCTCTGATCGATTTTGTGGGCGCAGAGCGGGCTCCACATATTGTAACAAGAAACGGTGACGGCGGAATCGGCGGTCGGATCGTCACGCAAAGCCTTGATGTCGGCGCTCAGCTGGGCCGGGCTGATGGTGGGCGCATTGGCCATCAAGAGCACATCATACACTCGGGCTCGATGCCTTCGGCCTTCAGCTGCGCCGAGATCACGCCACGGGCATGCAGATAGGCATGTTCGCCCAAGGCCGCCCTGGTGCAGAGATGGTCGGGGCGGTCGATGATATGAGCGCCGTATTCCCGGCCAATTCCCTTGATACGCGGGCTGTCGGTCGAGATGTAGATGCGACCGATCTCGGGCGTTTCCTTGGCGGCCTCCAGCGGCCAAGCCACCAGCGGTTTGCCCAGCACCTGGGTCACGTTTTTGCCGGGATAGCCGGTCGAACCTTCACGACCGATGAGAATGGCGACGATCATGCTTCACCGCGTTAGAACTGAAAAATAGAACTGGATGATAGGGTGGGCGTTCGGCCGGGTCAATCAGAGCAAAGGTAGCCGCAGCAGCCAATGGATAGGCCACCACTTTGTGCCCCAGCCATATTGGCGCGCCCACGCCTTGCGGGCATCTTGAACCTCTGGGCTGTTCCACCAACCCTGGACGTCGGGCCAGATACTCTCAATATGGCGGGCAGCTTCGGTGGGGTCATCGAAGGTTATTTTCGCTGCTTTCAATCGGTCAAAGAACGGTTTTGCATCCTTTCCCAGGGGCCAAGCGGTCTCATCCCAAATCCCGATGGTTGGGATGTTGGCGCCCAGTGTCATGCTTAGAGTTGTCGAATGGTGGTCCTGAACAATAAGTTTGGCTTCCAGTAACTGCGGGCGGAGTTCACCTTGAACAAGCTCTAAATCAGGATAGAAATGACGTAAGTATTTGCCATCATCAAAGGTATCATGATGTTCATAGCCCCGGTAAGCTAGATGGCTGCGCAGCTCTGGAGATAGCGCATCTATAAAAATTCTTTTGCGTTTGCGATAGGGACTAAGGTCAGGATAATTATCAATGCGTGCGTTTAGCCCATACATCGACGCTCCCACCAAGATCATACGATCATCTTGTGGGGCGTAGCGACCGCACATGCGTCCAATGAAGGGGGGGGGGAGAGGACGGAAGCGTGCCTTATAGTTGTCGTAGGTCTTGAAACCCCAACTGGCGAAAGTATCATGCCAAAACTCTAATTCGCCAGTCATGGAGATCGTGCGGGCCCAACCGTAGGTGCCGCCATGCTGGAGCATCACGATGCGTTCACCGGCTTCTGAGGCCAAGGCATTTTTAAAATTGTTGTGATCGATGTGGTAGGTGGGGGCTGTAAGCCTTAATCTGCCGGACTTGAATGGTAAGGATTTGAACGCCTCTCGCATCTTGGGAATATCATGAGCCAGGGTTCTGGGCATCGTTCTCTGGCGAAGCTCTTCTAATAAACGAACCAATTCCAACGGCATGGCCTGGGGAAAGCCCATTCCAGAAGGATGCCGGTCAGGTTGCTTCCTGCGACGAGGCAGCATCCGTATATATAGCTCTAGTAAAATCCGAAGACGGCTAGGTATCCCGGTATCTCGTCCAAGCGGAGACCATGACTGATCTAGTTCCATTGGAGGTAATGAATTGTGAGACGGGGCTGTTAAGTTTCGCTCCACATATTCTATAGGCCAGTCATTTGGTATTAACCTTAAGGTTACCTCAGTAATAAGCCAGCTGCGGAACAGGCTGTCACCAAATAACGATAACATAAAGTCAAGTGTATTTTCAAATTTAAACTCAAAATCCTGTTTTGTTATACAGACAGTAAATTTCTCGTCCCGATTATCTTCAATAAAACTGCTTACAGTGTCCCAAACTCTCCACGTCGACATAACCAGATGAATCAACCAATTCATCAATATGATGTGCCAAAATTGTCGGCTATAGGAGCAGCCGTGGCGGGCATTCATTTCCGGCCATAGTTCATCGAGTAAAGCATTCGCTGCCTGGATAGCTTCATTCGATCGGTTGGTTCGATGTTGGGGATCGGTGAATGGAGCGCAGAGGGGGAGCTCATCCCAATTGGGATAAACATGTTCGCGCTTATAAAAACACCAGGGTCCCAGCGCTACGTGGACAGCTGGATCGAAGTCATCGGGTATGGAATAGGTTAGCAGCTTCCTGTTGTGCTCTTTCACGGGGCGCCCCCGATATGAATCAGATCTTCGTCGAGGCCGGTCTGATCCAACTCCTGCAGGCAGTCCAGCAGGCCCAGGCCCAGGTCGATATAGGTGCTGCGGGTCAGCCGCTTGCCCAGCTTCGGCGTGTAGTTATAGGGGGTCTGCATGTAATGGCCATGCTGACCGTTGTTGTTTAGCGCCAATTCGATCTCGCCGCCCATGATTTCCTTGATCATGGACAGCATGTCCTTCGAGGTCATGCGTTCGCGGCCTGTCAGATGGATGAACTGGTTGGCGAATTCATCGGCCAGCACATCGACGCTCATGGCGGCTGCATCCTGGATATGGATATATTCGCGTACTTCCTCGCCGCTGCCATAATAATCGATCTTCCGCTTGGTCAGCGCCTGGACCAATAACCGACGCAGCCCGTTGCCTTCGTCGGCGCGGGGGCCGTAGAGCGAGCCGAAGCGCAGCACCGTGAAGGGCAGGCCGAAGCGTTCGTGATAATCATGAATCAGATGTTCGCAGGCCTGCTTGCTGGTGCGATAGAACGAACCCTGATTGGAATAGACATAGATCGAGCTGGCGAAGATAAAGCGGGACAATCCCAGTTCGCGGGCGGCCTCCAGCATGTTCAGCGTGCCCATCACATTGATCTGGATGGTGTCGCGCGGATTGTGAATGGCCTTGTTGATGTCGGCCAGCGCAGCCAGGTGATAGACTGCCTGGCAGCCCTGCATGGCCGCCTTGACCGCCTCGTAGTCCAGTACGCTTCCGACCACCATGGTTTGGTTCGGCTGCAGCCAGGGCGAGGGTTGGAGGTCGAAGATCACCGCCTCATGCCCGGCGGCGGTGACGGCATCGGCCACATGGCTGCCGAGGAAGCCGCTGCCTCCGGTAATCAACACCTTCATGCGTTTACATCCTTCGCATCGTCTGCGTTCAAGGCATATCCCGAAGCGAGACGCTTTTCCAGTTCGGAAAGATCATGGATCACCACCGTGCCCGCAGGGAAGGGCGAGATCGCCCCGTTCGGCACCCGTCCAATGAAGCCCAGGCCGGTAGCGACAGCCGCTTCGTAATCGGCCATGGCGTCGCCCACCATCACCATGCGGCCAGGATTCCAGCCATGGGCCGAGGCTTGCGCGGCGATGATCTCGGCCTTCTTGCGCGGGCTGCCCTCGACCGCCAGGAAATAAGACGATAGGCCGCGCCGTTCCACGATATCTTTCAGTTCGGCATCCGGCGTGCCCGAGGCGACGATCATCGGCAGGCGGCCCTTCAAGCTATCCAGCACATCTTGTGCCCCCGCCACCATCGGGCAGGCCACCACCCGCTCCACCACCAGCTCCTCGAAACGCTGGCCCAGCCAGGCCTTGCGCTCGTCGCTCAAAGGGCGCTTCAGGATATCGCGATGGATCCAGTCGAATTTGATGAAGCGGCTGGTGCCGCCATGAGCATGATGCAGCGCCAGGACCGCTTTGCGGACCTCCGGGCCTTCCTCCGCGAACAGGGCTTCGAACACCTGGGCCTTGATGTCCAGGGATTCGACGATCACCCCGTCGAAATCGAAGACGATGGCGTCCAGCACCGCCTCAATGCCCGGAAAGGCGTTCGGCATTCTGATACTCGTCTTCCGGCACCGCCGAGAGCAAAGGCTGGCCCAGAAGGAAGCGGATGGCTTCGCGGGTGGCTTCGATCTCCATGCGCGAACGGCAGTCCTCGGTCATCGAGCCCATATGGCAGGTCAGCAACGCATTCTCCAGTCCGGCCAGTTCGCCCTTATAGGGTTCCTGGCAGAACACATCCACCGCCGCCGCCGCGATGGTCTTGTCGCGCAGAGCCTGGGCCAGATCGGCCTCGTTGACGATGCCGCCGCGGGCGGTATTGACCAGCAGGGCGCCGGGCTTCATCGCCTTCAACTCGGCTGCGGTGATCAGGTCGGTAGTCTCGGCGGTCAGCGGTACATGCAGGCTGACGATGTCGGACTGGGCATAGAGGGTTTTCTTATCCACCCAGGTGATGCCGTCCAGGGTCGGGTCGGGCTTGGGGTCATTGGCGAGAATCCGCACCCCGGCGAAGCCGCCTTGCAGATGGCGGATGACCCGCCGGCCAATGCGTCCGACCCCGACGATGCCGATGGTCGAGGTGGAAATCCGCCGCCCGGTATGACGCACCCACTGGCCGGCGCGCAGGCCGCGATCGGCCGGGCCGACGCCGCGCAACAGATCGATGATCAGTCCCACGGTCAGTTCGGCCACCGCCGGCGACGGGCCGTCGGGGGTGTAGGACACGGCGATGCCCTGACGGCGGGCGGCCAGCAGATCGACGCTGTCGAGACCGATGCCGACGCGGCAGATGGCCTTCAGCTGGGGATTGGCGGCCATGGCTTCGGCGCTGATGGTCTCGGTGCCGGCGATCAGTACCGGGAAGTCCTTCAGCACGCCGGCCACTTCCTCGGGCTTCAGCTTGCGGCCCAGCGGATTAATCACCGCCTCGATGCCGGCCTCTTGCAGCAGGCGCAGCGGCAGGGGATCGATGGTGCCGAAAGGCACGGTGGAGATGAAAACCCGTTTGGCCATGATGGCTCCCTTATGCGCCGGCTTCGGCCTTGGCCTGGGCGGAGTCTTCCTCGGCCAGATCCAGGCGCTGATGCTCGACCATTTCCCAATAGATGCCGCGCTTCTTCAGAAGCTCGTCGTGGCGTCCGGTCTCGGCGACCACACCATCCTTGAGCACGATCACTTTGTCGGCCTTGCGGATGGTGGACAGGCGGTGAGCGATCACCAGCAGGGTGCGGTCCTTGGCCAGATGATCCACAGCTTCCTGAATGGCCCGTTCGGTGAAGGTGTCCAGACTGCTGGTGGCTTCGTCCAGCACCAGCAGTTCGGGATCGGCCAGGATCGCGCGGGCAATGGCGATGCGCTGCTGCTGCCCGCCCGACAGGCGCACGCCGCGGTCGCCCAGCAGAGTGTCATAGCCTTCGGGCAGCTTTTCGATGAAGACATCGGCGGCGGCCAGACGGGCGGCTTCGCGCAGGCGTTCGGGCGAGACGTCGCCGCGCCCGAAGCGGATATTGTTGGCGACGGTGTCGTTGAAGATGAAGGTGTCCTGCGCCACCACCGCCAAGCGGCGACGCCAGGAGCGGACATCCAGCTCCTTCAGGTCGATGCCGTCCACCAGCACGCGGCCTTCCTGTGGATCGTAAAGCCGGGTGATCAGGGCGATCAGAGTGCTTTTGCCGGCACCCGAGGGGCCGACCACGGCGGTCATCTTGCCCTTCTCGATCAGGGCTGACACGCCCTTCAGCACCGGGCCGTCATCAGGCTTGTACGAGAACACCAGATTTTCCAGGCCGACGCCTTGGGTCATGTTCGGCGCGGGGCGGCTGCCGTTCGGCTGGCGGCGGATTTCGGCGGTATGGCGGAATTCCTCCTGCCCCTCGAAGGCATGCATGTCCGAGACGATGCGGTTGCGGGCGGTGCTCATCTGCGTCACCGGGCCCAACAGCCGGAACAGCAGGAATAGGAAGATCAGAATGCTGGCGACCCAGGCATTCGGATCATTTTCATGGGCGACGGCGCTGCCGAACAGCAGGGCGCAGATGAACAGTCCGGCGCCGGTTGCCAGGACGGGGCTGCTGACGCCATTGACCAGGGTCATCCGCTGCTGGCAGGCGATGGATTTGTCGAGGCGGCCGAGAAAAGTTTCTTCCATCAGCTTTTCCGCTGCCGACAGGCGGATCAGCTTCATGCCGCCCAGGCTTTCCATCAAGGTCTGACTCATTTCGGCCGAGGAGGCGCTGAAACGTTCGCCAGCCTGACGCAACGGCCCATGGGAAAATTTCTTCAGGAAGGACGACATCACCAGCACGAAGACCATCGCCAGCAAACTTAACTTCCAGGACACCGTGACCATCAACAGGCCATAGGCCGTGAAGATCAGCGAAGCCCACAGCAGCGAAGAGACATTGGTCAGAAGCTGCGAGACGCGAGACGCCCAGCTGGAGACATTATTCAGCAAAGTGCCCAGATCGGTCTCGTTCACATAAGAGATATGGACCTGCATGATGGCGGCATAATTGCGGGCCACCGCCGAGCGCATCAGCCTTTGCGGCACGATCTGCCCCAGCACATCGGCGCCGTACTGGATCAGGCCGCGCATCACGAAGACCACCGACATGACCACCGCCACCGCCTGGATGCGCTGGCTGGGGGTCATGCCGTCGAACAGGGACGAGACATGCCGCAGCACCGGGATGTTGCTGTAGCTTTCCGCCCCGTTCTGCGCCTGCAGGATGGGAACCAGAAGTGAGACTGTGACGCCCTCGGTCAGGGCGCCCAGGACCGACAGGGCCAGGAAGCTTGAGAACATCAGCTTGTCCTCGGCCATCATGCTCAGGCATTTCCGGCCGAAAGTCAGCAGCTCCCGGATTTTGGTGACGGGCTTCATAAGCAGAGTTTGTCCCTTACCCGGCCAGCTTGTCGAGGTTGCTCCAGACCTTGTCAAAGGCCTGGTCGATTTCGTCCATGTCGGCCAGGGTCAGCGGCGGATGGATTACCTCGGTCGAGAAGCTCCAGTTCATGGCATGCACCACGTTGGGCAGGGTGTTCAGGCTATAGTCCGGGGTGCCGCCGGTGTAATGCGGGCATTTGAACGGACAGCCCTTGTCGCCAAAGGCGGTCAGTTGCTGATAGATCGGGAAATCGCTGATGGGGCGATAGCCGGCATAGAAATCCATGCCCTCGGCGTTCAGCGCCTCGACCACCTTCGGAGCCGGCACCTTGATCTTGGCGGTGTCCAGACGCAGCGGATAGCGATAGAAGGCATGGGTGCAGTTGTCATGCACCGCCGGGCCGATCAGGCCTTCGTACTTGGTCAGCTTCTCGGTCAGATAGTTGACCAGCTCCAGGCGCTGATCCACCAGCGACTTCAGCTTCTTCAGCTGTTCGCGGCCGATGGCGGCCTCGATCTCGTTCAGGCGGTAGTTCCAGCCGACCATGTTGACCAGGCTCTTGACCGGCATGCCGGTGGCGATCACGGCCTCGGCATGATTGCGGATCAGCTGCAGGCGCAGGGCCAGATCGTCGTCGTTGGTGGTGACCACGCCGCCTTCGCCGGTCTGGATGATCTTGTGATTGTTCAGGCTGTGGATGCCCATATCGCCGATGCAGCCGGTCATCTTGCCGCGATAGGTCACACCCGGAGACTGGGCGGCGTCTTCGATCACGCGCAGGTTATGCTTGCGGGCGATCGCCATGATCTCGTCCATCGGCGCCGGATGGCCGTAGATATGGATCGGCATGATCGCCTTGGTGCGGGGCGTGATCTTCTTTTCCAGCGATTCGGGGGACATGCAGAAGGTATCGGGCTCGATGTCGCAGAACACCGGCACGCCGTGATTGACCACGATGGCGATGGCGGTGGCGGCCATGGTCCAAGGGGTGGTGATCACCTCATCGCCCGGCCCGACCTCGACGGCGGCAACGGCGGCCATCAGGGCCGAGGTGGCCGAGTTCATGGTCACCGCATGCTTGCAGCCGTAATAGTCGGCCCATTCCTTCTCGAAGGCTTTGACCTCGCGG
>Ga0318567_10000110_pt1 | contig 36552 bp, 54 predicted proteins | sample GRESIP088b5f20_FD_203691 | JGI IMG/M metagenome (GOLD analysis project Ga0318567, IMG submission 203691) | Tropical soil microbial communities from Luquillo Experimental Forest, Puerto Rico - GRE.SIPMG.088b5f20 | ecosystem: Environmental > Terrestrial > Soil > Tropical forest > Bulk soil...
CGCCGTATCCGTCGCCGGAGCCGGAGCCGTAGCCGTCGCCGTAGCCGTAGCCGTAGCCGTAGCCGGAACTGTCGCCGGAGCCGTAGCCTATATTTTCCATATCGGAACCGCCTTGATGGATTTTTCTGCTTTGGACGTAACTTCGATAATTTCAATGGCTTCCATAAGAATGACCGATGGCAATTCAACTGGAAACTTGCATTCTTTTGGTTTCGACGTTCCATCTACTGCCAATTGCGACAGCGATGCGGCTCCAGCCCAATACCATAACCGTCGCGCATCAGTGAGCACTACTTCTTTGCCGTTACGCGATTCCAGATTTCCCGCGAATACTCCCGCCGAATAGGTGCGAACAATTACATACTTGTTTTCCATGTTTCCTCCCGTGCATTCTGTTGTACGCCTACTTCGTTGTGGATTGCAACTAAAATTTTGTTGTTGCGGAACTAAATTTCCGTTGTAGTATGTGTGCATGGGTGCATTGAAGAGTACGAAATGCTCGCGAGGGCATCTGCTGAGAGGTGAGAACCTCTATGTGCGCAAGGACGGTTCCCGCGAATGCCGGAAGTGTTCCCTGGCGCGAAACCGCAAATGGCGCAAGACGAAGAAAGAGGCGGCATGATCTGGCACGCAGTAGGAAGCCTTCAGCGCGGCATAATCGATCCGCCTGAACGCATCGAAATCTTCCCTGAAACGGAACAGGCGCAGGACGCGAACGCCTTGACCATCGAAGAACTCTGGCGGATGCAGGGCTACAGTGCTGGCTACATCAGGCGGTACGCGAGGAGGAGAGCAGCATGAGCGACAAGCATGTTCTAACAATGATTGTATGGAAGCTCAGGTGTTTTGTTTATCGCATGCGCGAGAACACTCCCATGTGGATCGCATATCGCCTGCCCAATTCTGTAGTGTATTGGTGCGCCATCCGAGTGGGCGCACATGCGACCTGTGGGCCGTGGGGCAACGAGTCGCCCACGGAATTACTGGCGATGACGGCGCTGGAGAGGTGGAGAAAGCAATGAGCGACAAGCCAGTTGAGATTGCGGAGCGGTGGAGGGGTATGTACTCACGGGCTAAATTACCCATAACCATTCAACTCATCGAAGAACTCTCCGCAGCCGAGGCGCGGGTGAGGGAGTTGGAAGCGTGGAAACAAGAGCAGCTTCAGGTGGAGTCCACATGGGAAGGCAAGAGAGTGCGCCGGAAGGGATATGAAAAAGGCTCATATTTCAAGGCTGCTCCCGGTGACTTCATTAAATATTGGTCGCAGCCGTTGGGACGAAAAATGGAAGACATTATGCAGATAGAAGACCTTCTCGCCGACGATTGGGAGATTGCCGAATGAGCGACGTAATGAGGGAAAGACCGATACTGTTCAGCGGTCCAATGGTTCGCGCCATTTTGGAAGGCAGGAAGACGCAGGCGCGGCGGGTAGTGAAGTGGACCGGCATTGACGGACTGAATCTCAGTTTCAGCGGCCTGTCCGCATCAAACATCGCGGGGACACGGTGGGCGCTTATGAGTATGGGAGCCTCCTGCTGGCAAGAGCGCGGTCACGCCGATTGTCCCTACGGCGTCCCCGGCGACCGGCTATGGGTGCGGGAGACGTTCTACCACATGGAGGGCGGTCCAATCAGAGATGCAGTCGGAGGAGTGATGGACGTCATGGAAGATGAGATTGTCTATCGGGCAGATGGCAACCGCTTACTTAAATGGACGCCTTCCATCCACATGCCCCGCTGGGCCTCACGCATAACGCTGGAGCTAACCGACGTGCGCGTACAGCGGTTGCAAGAGATCAGTCACCACGATGCACTAGCGGAAGGTGTGGAATACGACGTGAGCAGGGAAGATGGAGCGCCACTACCGCGATTCCGCAAGCTATGGGACTCCATCAACGCCAAGACGCATCCGTGGTCAAGCAATCCGTGGGTGTGGGTGATTTCATTCAAGCTAGCGAATCGGGAAGACGAGGGGGAGCAATGAGCGACAAGTCAACAGAAGGGGCATGGTCTCAATACGTGCGCCAGCATGGAGCAGATGAGTATCAGGCAGAAGATTTGCTCGACCCACGGCATGACGGTATCGACGGCCATTGCGCCAAAGGATGCCCTTGCCTCGTCGAAGGAGAGTCAATGAGCGCCAAACTGTACTACATACAAGATTCGCGCACTTATTGCGGAAACAGTGTGATGTGGTGGGCGGTGGATGGAGAAGGGTATACGTCTGATCTTTCTAAGGCTTGGAAGGTTCCAGCTACTTGGCGTGGACGCGCTACCGACAAATTGTGGGAGTGCTCCGAAATAGATGCTCGCGCAACTCGGCAGTTCGATATGCAAAGGTTTCGTGAGCTCGCGAATCGGGAAGACAAGGGGGATCGGCGGTGAAAACTCCTGCCAGGCGCACGAGCAAGACACCGAAGCCACTCAGTCGCGGCGAAGAGGCATTCATGTTGCATTGCACGGTAGAAGGCTTGGAGCCTCAACGCGAGTTCCGCTTCTGTGAGCGCATGTGGCGTTTTGACTTCGCATGGCCTGCGCAGAAATTGGCCCTTGAAGTGGAAGGTGGAATTTGGACTTCCGGGCGTCACACGCGCGGCTCTGGATACGCCAACGATTTAGCCAAATATAACCGGGCAGCGATGCTTGGCTGGCGCGTGCTCAGATTCACAACGCAGATGGTGGAGAGCGGCCAGGCGATCAATGAAGTTCTCGAAGCACTGAGAGAGGCCGCCGCGTGAGATACCTGTCCCTCTTCTCTGGCTTCGAAGGAGCGACTCTCGCGTGGAAGCCGCTTGGCTGGGAGTGCGCGGCGGTTGCGGAGATTGATCCCGCCGCCTGTTCCGTGCTGGCGCACCACTACCCTGACGTACCCAACCTAGGCGACATAACCAAGGTGACTGAGCAGCAGATCAAGGATCTCGGGCATATCGACATCGTCATATTCGGATCGCCCTGCCAAGACGTATCCATCGCCGGAAAACGCGCCGGGATGAAGGGAGCAAGAAGTGGACTTTTCTTTACTGCAATGCGAGTTGTTCGCTGGTCAGGCGCAAGATACGCCCTCTGGGAAAACGTCCCCGGAGTCTTCTCGGACAACGAAGGACGAGGCTTTGCTGCTGTGGTTGGAGAAATGGCAGGGGTACACGTTGACGTACCGGACGGTGGCTGGCGAAACTCCGGTTTTTTCCTCGGCGTGGAAGCCCTTGTTGAATGGGCAGTTCTGGACGCGCAGTTCTTCGGAGTTCCGCAGCGCCGCCGTCGCGTCTTCGCTCTCAGAGATTCTGGAGACTGGCAAAGTAGACCGCCGATTCTACTTGAGCGCGAAAGCTTGTGCGGGAATTCTCCGCCGCGCAGAGAAGCGGGGGAAAGAGTTGCCTCCAGCTTTACGCCAAGCTTTCACGGTGGTTATGCAGATGGCATCGGAACGTTGCGAAGCAATAGAGGTGATCTCGGCGGCGGGAGTGAATCACTCATTGCCACAGACGTCGACTGCGACGGGGGAGTGATCGCCAGTACGGGGGAAGTATCGCACTGCCTGAACGCTGGCGGAATGGGCAGGCAGGACTTTGAAACGGAAACGCTGATCACGTTCATGGCCTCCGACTATAGTTCCGGCTCTTACGAAGAGGCATCCATCTCAGGCCCGCTTACAACGGGTACTGACCAGTCACGCTCTGCGCCGATTGTCACTCGTGAAGGCTTCGACGCCAGCGAGGACGGGACCGGACGCGGAACGCCGATTGTGGCGGTCGGAGCAGCAAAAGAAGGAGAAGAAAATGGGTCCGAAACCAAAGCCTACGCCTCTGAAATTCTGCGCAACCTGCGGCAGCAAGTTGGAGAGGAAGCGTTTGAAGAGTGGGGAATTGGAGTCGCTTCTGCACTTCAATCGACGGCCATACTGCAATCGGGAGTGCATGAAGATCGGCTTCAGAGCAAAGCCGAAGACTGGAATATCTTGGGCGGTGACTCACAAACACGCTCGAAGAATGGTACCCCCTGGCCCGTGTTCCGTCTGTGGGAAGCCTTCTGCGTTGGATGTCCACCACAAAAATGGCGACCATCGGTGCAACTCTCCAGACAACTTGCAGCGTATATGTCGAAGTTGCCATATCAAACTTCATCATTCGCCCCGCTTGTGCTCGGTCTGCGGGAATCCTCAGAAGGGCTTGGGTTACTGCGAGAAGCATTATCAGCGGTTCAAGAAGTATGGCGACCCATTGCTGTTAAAGCGCAATCAGAATATGCCACTGGTCAGACTGGCAGAGTAGGAGGTTCTGGGGTCATGGCGGTTCGTCGCCTGACCCCTCGATTATGTGAGTGTGCAAGATTGCAAGGTGTGCCTGACTCGTATCTGAACGTACAGCACCGGGGTAGGCCGCTTGCAGACGGGCCAAAATACAATCTGCTCGGAAATGGATTTGCGATTCCCGTCATTGCATGGATAGGCAAAAGGATTAAGGCTGCTATGGAGAAAGGATGCAATGAGCATTGACGAAGTAATCGACAGCAATGGTGGAGAGCGGCCAAGCCATTGCAGAAATTTTGGCAGCATTGAAGGGAGAAAGGGCAGCATGAAGAACACACCGGGACCATGGAGAGCTGGACGAGCAGATATGTCTACCATCGTTGATGGCGTAGGTTCAAAGTGGATTTACAGCGCCGACGATCAATATGTTGCCGTTGCGAGTGGAAGAATCAACGGCGATTGGGATGAAGTGATGGCCAACGCATATCTCATCGCAGCCGCCCCTAAACTTTTATCCGCACTCAAGGGAATCGTGCGCACGGGATGCCCAATCGTTACCCATCATCGTCCTGATTGCGAATGGTGTGCTGCGCTCTTAGCGATTGCCGATGCCGAGGGCAGGAGTCTCAAGGGAGATACGAATGCAGATTGATGAAGTAATCGCCCACCTGGAAGCAGCGATGGCACGCGGCGAGTTCCCCGATGTTTGGGAGATGCAAGTGCGCAGGCTGATTGAGGAGATTGCAGAGTTGAGGCGGAAGCTGGCAGAGAGCAGTTCAACGGGCGTGAACGACGCAGGCAGAAGGGTACTAGGAGAAAACGATGAAATTGAGTGTTTTGAGAGATGCAAACGTGAAGCGGTGCGAAGAGGTCTTTCACAAGCTGAATCACTGGACACCAACTGACTGGGCCTGTGCGATGGCAGGAGAGGCTGGCGAAGTCTGCAATGCGGTGAAGAAGCTACGCCGATTGGCTGATGGCACGAACACCGCGAAAGACCCGCAGTCCGAAGCGGAGGCAATCAAGCAAATCGGCTATGAATTAGCCGACACAATCATCTATGCCGACCTGCTCGCGGCGCGGCTCGGTATCGACCTGAGCGAGTACATCGAAGCGAAGTTCAACCAAGTATCGCGGCGTATGAACTCTACGGTGAGGCTAGGCGCAGTTGCTGATGAGCCCGGAGTCTGCTCGCTTTGCGGCAAGCCGATGCCGCCCGGAGAAGAGATGTTTAAGTTCCATGGCTACTCAGGACCGTGCCCGACGGCCTGAGTAACGTCGCGATGGCACAAAAAGAGAAAGCCCCCTTCCAGGGGCTTCTCCGCTCTGGCTCCGCAACTCCTTTCTCACGGGTTGAGTTGCTTCTGGGCTGCGGCAATCACCGAGTCAAAATTCACATCGGCGTTCGCCAGGATTTCTTCAATCGGCTTGACCGTGCCGGAATTGGCCTGCTGGATCTGGGTGTAGACCTGAATGCCCAAGGGCAGCAGTTGCGCGAGAAGATTTGCGAGTACAATCGGGTCCATTCTTACCTCCCCGCCACTTGCACGGATGTTTGGCCGAGAACGGCTTCAATCGAAACAAGCACTGTCTTGACACTCGACATGGCAATCTGGAAATCGCTCTTGGCTTTTGCGCTCTTCAGATAAGTGCCGCCCGTCGCGTTGATCTGGTCAACCGTGGTCACTACCGTATCGATGCAGGAAACGTCTCCCTGCGGTGTCGCTGAGTTCTTGATGCACACGTCTGCCGCCTTCCCGGCCTGCCCGAGAGTCAGCATGGAGTGCTGGATGAAGGTGTGATCATCGTCGGGGATGAGCTTGGCATCGTGTGCGGCTACTTCCGCGTTCTCGAATCCCACGAGGATGATGGAGATGTTGTCTACCGCCTGCGCCACTTGCTGCCGGTTCGCAGAAGAAGGGCATCCGGTGAGCATTGCCGTAACCAATACGGCGCACATGATCGCTATGGATCGCATTACTTTCCTCCAAGGCAAAGAAGTACAGCAATTTACTATTTCCCGACTGTGCCGCCTGTCACGTTGAAGTCCTTGGCGAGTACACCCATACCGGCAAGCCCGATGGCAAGGGCGTATCCCTGCCATGTATTCGCGCCCTGGTAGTTCTGGAGTGCTTCAAGAATCGCCAGCACTACCCCAATGGCTGTTGTTTTCCAACTCATTTCTTTCCTCCGAGTTCGGATTGCTGGACACTTGCCTGCGAGTCCTTGTAAGCCGTCATAACCTGTTGCCCGAGCGGGGATTTCATCAGCAGCGCAATGAACGTAACCCCCGCACCTTCAAAGAAATACAGCCACAGTTTACCGCTGCCTAGATCATGCGCGATGTTGTACTTCTGCGGATCGAACGCGGCAGTGACGGCAGCTGCAACCCCTCCGCCGACAACTGCCATGAGCGTTGTCTTAAGCCACTTCTTCAGGTTGTCGTTCATAGTTGCGGAACCTCGTCATTCCAGAGGGCAATCTCTGCCTGCCGCCTCTTGACCAGTCCAGCCATGATCTTGCCTCCAGCAAAGATCCAGCCATGCTGAGAGCAGTCCTTGTCTACGTGATAAAGCTCGTACGGCACGCCCGCATAGTCTCCCGCATTGAGTCTCTTGAGCAGCGTGCTTTCCTTGAGCTTCCCCCCACCTAAGTTGTAGGTAAAGTCGCAGAGGCAGTCGAACTGCCCTTGCGTGAGGGGAACGGTTACCAGCCGCTGCACGTCGACAACGGCATCGCCCATGTCATCGCGCAGCAGTTGCTCTGCCTCCTGCAAGGTGATGCCTTGGGAGAAGTTCTCGCCTGCCAGAATCTTGTGGCCGATGCCGACAGTTTCATAGCCTGCGGAATCGACGTATGGTTTCGAGGAAAACCCCTCAAAGAATTTGGTTACCGCGTAAAGGTCATTACTCGGCGTCATCTTCGCTCGGGCTTTCCGTGGTTTCTTCCTCGAACACTTCGCCTGTCTCGCATGGAACCGGAGGAGGGTTTTTGGGAGGCGTCGGATCGCCAGTAGGCGAAGGAGTAGGATTGGTCGGTGTAGAACCCATAAATCACCTCGTCATATTCGGTATTGTTGCGTTGGTGGAAAGTTGCTGCATTTGTCTCTCTGCCATGCCCCTGTGCTCCGCCTCGCGTATGCCGAAATAGAGCGTGAGCCCAGCGATAAGCATGCCTATCAGCCACTTGATCAGCCGGAGATTGGAATTCATGGAATACATCAGGGTTTTCAGACCAGGGGAATTTTCATCTCCGAGGAGTAAGCGGTCCTGCGCGTTCTGTTTTTCTTCCATAGAGTCAAGCCTTGTCCTTATTACTGCAACTTCTTCGGCAAGTCCCCTCTTACCTTCAATCTCTTCGTAAGTCGTCGTACTCACCAGATATCCTCCAAGGCAAAAACATCCTATGGGCAAAGAACTACATCAGCCGCTTTCAAGACCCAGGTATCCGCTGCCAAGCTGGGAGTGAACACTATGGTGATGTTCGCGGCAGAGCCTGTGTTGAGCGCCGTCTCCGCAGCCGCCTGGCTTACGTTTGAGCCGTTCTTACCGAAGCGGTATGACACCATCTGTGCGCTCACAGAGCCTTCGTTGCGCGGTTCCCATTCCACGATTTCATAAGCGTTCGCAAGGGATACGCCGCTCACGTTCGGGAATCCAAGACCGCCCCACTGCGCTCCTACGGTCAATATGCCGGTATTGCCGGTATTGCCGAATACATCTGCGTGGATTCGCAGAAAACTGTTTGCATTCAGCACCGGCGCGGCGATAGTCGCCATCGTCGTAAGAGAAGTTGTTCCCGTCAAAGTGTTCGGAGAAGACAGAGATCCTAGCTTCGTGCATCCTCCTCCCGCCGGTGTGGCGTTATGCCAGACACCATCTCCTCCGCAGTACTGCGAGCTTGTGCCCGTACCAGCGCAGTTCACTACATTGACGTTCGTTCCATTCAGCGAGTTGAAGTTGAATACCGGAGGCGTGCCTGTAGCATTGGTTTTGAAGATGGCGTATCCTCCGGTTCCCCCATTCGTGATGGTGAATGTAAGAATCCCGCCTCCGCCGTCTACGGAGTTGACCGTGAATATAGCTCCTGTGCCAGAAGATGTCACCTGAGCTATGGAAGTAATTGTGTCGTTGACAGCATATCCAGTGCCGGGAGTGGTGACTTTTGCCCCTGTGATCACGCCATTGGAAGTGGCAGTTACGACAAAAGCTGCTCCGGTTCCGGCTCCGCTCGTGCTGAATGTCGATACCGCACTTCCGCCAAGTGTTCCGCCAAGTGTAGCCGTATAGCATCCGTTGGTGAAGTTGCACAGGTATATCTGCCTGTCACTCTGGATGGTCCCGTGTACATCTAGCACCCCTTGGAAAGAATTGTTGTCGAAAGGGGACGGAAATTTTCCGATTCCATACTTAGCCCACCCTCTTGGATCGGCAGAGAAATTTCCGCCGTATGTGGATGGAGTACTGGGAAGAAGGGAACCATAGACCGTAAGCCCACCCTCGTATGTATTCTGCTGCGTAGTGTCATCAATCGGCTGATTTGTGCCCGAATTGTATATTTCAAGCGTGTTTCTTGATGTTCCTGTCGCTCTTACGTTTACAGGAAAAATCTGCGTCAGCGTCCATATCACGGAGCCATCCGTGGTAGTGCAGTTCAGTGTCGTACACCATGTGGGAGCGGTTCCGGCAGTAGTTCCGGCTGTGCTTACAGTCTGGTAGTTGCTATTGCTATCGACAATCTTGGTTCCTACAGTTTTTGCACCGCTGCTCCATGCTTGGATAGCCGTCTCGCACCTGATTTGAATAAATCTGTTGCCGCCCGCTCCAGACGCGCCGCCAGCTACAGCAGGCATTAAGTCAATGCAATCCTGCTCTGCGTTCTCTGCGTCTACTGAAGCAAACGTGTTATGGCCTCCGCCTTCTATATAGATGGATCGTCCAAACCGGCTGATGCCACCGCCGTACCAGTGATCATCATTCGTCGATGCTTTGGCTTGCGATCCGCAAGTAGCTCCCGCATAAGTGCTGCAATTCGTGACGTAAATTCCAATACCTGTGCTTCCGCCCAGAGTGGGAGGGCCAGAACCTGCAAGGTCGTAAAGAGTATTAGAAAAGAAATCGTTATCATAATTTCCGCCGTTCTGGTTCCAGTTGGAACCATCAAACGTGATGGCCGGATTGGTGTTGCTATTCGCGAAAATATTGTTTCCGATGAACGTAGACGCGCCGACTCCCTTAATGCGCCACGCGCCCAGCACGTTCGTCGGATCGGTGGAGATATCGAAAGCGCAATCGCTTATCGTCAGGCTCCTGCGCTGGTTGGCGGCACTACCGGCAGTGGTGTTATCCGCGTCGGGGTTCCAGAGTCCCCAATTGGGTCCGGTAATACGGAAGATCGCGCCGGAGGATGCAATTGTATCCCGTGCCGCGCAGCGAACATGCAACCCATTGCACCTGATAGGAATGCCTGACGTGTAAACTCCCGCCGGAAAGTAAACGGCCTTTGACCCGGCGCACGCGGCGGTCACGGCGGCATCAGGCGTGGCGTAGGTCGCGCCGTTGATTTCTCCCTGCGATGCTATGCCCCACAATCCAACTGTTCCTGGAGGCGGAGTTGCTCCAGCGGATACATACCCCGTGAATGATGCGTTTGTTCCAGATATCGGCCCTGATCCAAACCCCACGGTAACGTCGTAAGGCCCGAAATTACCGTAAACGGTAGAAACGGTGTACTGGTAGGTTCCGCTGGCAATCCACACTCCGAATCCGCCCAGAGAGTCGGCATTCGCCACGCAGGTAGTGGAGTTGGATCGCGTCAGTTGCGCCGTGGAAGGACAAGTCGACGTTGCCGCAACCGACGTGTAGGTAGTCGCATAGTTCGTGCATGGCACGGCGTTTGCCGGGGCATTGCAGAAGGCGATACCTGATCCCGGCAATGCCAGAACCGGGTACATCCCTCCCGGCTGCCGTGCGTTGGCATTGATCGTGGTAACCTGCCAGTCCCACCGCACGGCTTGCGCGAAAACCGAAGAGCACATCAGGAAAATTCCGAGCGCAAGAAGAAGACCTCGAAATGTCTTCTTCGGCCAATTGCGCTCATAATAAGCCTCCATAAGGCTGTAAAGTATTCGCAAAATCAGCACACCCAAAGAAAGCATGATAATCACTGGTTGTCTCTCCTCGTAAACTGTGACGCTGTTCCGACAATTGGCTTGAGCATTCGTGCTTTGTTGAATGTTCTCGCAGCGCCCATTTGTCCTTCTGGAGATGCAATTAGTTCTGGAACGACAGCTCCCCCGATTGCGCCCGTAACTGCGCCTGGTATCCCACCTTCGCGATAACCGAGCGTTCCCCCAATACCCGCTCCAGCCAATGCTCCGGTGTGCGCTCCGAATCTTCCCAGAATTTTCTGAATGGTTCCCGCTTGCCGTGATTCCCTATCTGCATTGCGAATGACTTCAATCAGGCTGGACAATTTCTGATTCGTGGGAGCAGCACCAGGAACAAGCCTGTCGATTTCCTTATCCATCGCGTGATATGCTCCCCTGCTAGCCTGAAGAGCCTTGTCCCTTGTCTCAGGATTCCAGCCGAGATGTTCTTCTGAGAATCCACGCTTCAGGTCAAGCAATTTACGAGGGGTAATATTCTCTGGTATCGGAGTTCCGCTAACCTGCCCATGACGAAGAAAGTCCATCATTTTCCCGAGTTGTCCATGCAATCCCGATGCCTCCTCGCGTGCGGCATTTCCCATTGCTTCGGAAATAATATTTCGCGCAGGAACCATAGAGGCGGATGGATTTGCTTCAATAGTTGGAGGAATAGACCCGCTCATTTCTGGACGGCGATAAAGAACGCCTTGCCGTGTCGGCACTCTTCCGCTTAATTCTGGATGCTCAGACCCGCTCAGATAATGAGGATTTATCCCCGGATATTCAGAGATAGGGGCCATCGGATTCCCTGATCGCGGAGCCATAGGTTCTTCAGGATTAACTTCTGCGCTGAATCCCATCGGCCTCATGCGCGGATTTCTTGGATACGGAACCGGAGCCAACGGAATCTCTTCGCGGGGAGGCATAAGAAATCCCCTGATTGGAGGAGCAGGACGAGAACTTGCAGCGTCTACCTGACTCTCCAGATACTTAACTAAATCCTTTGCGCTTTTCCTGCCGCTCTCAAGAATCGTTTCTGGCGTTACCCCTCTGGTGAGTTCAAGCGCAGCCGCGCCAGGTGTTTTCTCGAATGCCCTTTGCGGTGCGCGGATACCCAATGAGGCTTCCGCAAGTTTCGGAGCTACCCTGTTCAGAACTTCTCCAGTCCCCGCTCCAGCACCTCCGAGAATCGCTCCGCTCGTGAAGTCTCCTCCCTGCAACTTGTTCAGTCCACCCGCAGATAATGCGCCAACTGCGGCACGCGCCAACGGACGGAATTTCGGGATCATGGACACGAGTTTTTCTTCCTGTGTCCCCGGTACGAGAAATTCACCCGCCTGTTCCACGCCTTTTCCGAATGATTGCCAAGGATCAGTGGGCATCATCATCTTCTGGCGTTCGGCAAGTTTCTTGGGATCGGCTATCCCCATCTTTTCCGCAGCATACACAGGGAGCGCAGATACCGTGGAGTAAAGTCCTCGTCCCGCCCCGAGCGCCATGCCGCCTAGCGCATGACCTATCTCGTTTCCACCAACTATCGTGGCATCTGAAGGCTGAATTTGCTCTCCCGGTCCAGCACCTTTATCGAGTCCAGCCTCCTTGAGCTTTTGCTGATAGAGGTCCGCATACGGATTTGAAGGAGTTCCCATTACTTGCCTCCCATCAGCACATGGCGCATCTGCGAATCGATTTGGCGAATGGTCTTTGTATCTGTTGCATTGTTGGCGTCATCAAGACCTTTATTAAGGACAGCCTCTTTTACGCTTGCCAGTTGTTGGATAGCGGAAAGAACATTCTTGATTTCCGCTTCCTGTTGATTCGTGATATTTTTCCCGTTTCCGAACTTGTTCATCCACGCATCGAAATCGCCTTTGAAGTTGCGAGCATGAATGATGGAGTTGAGTTCTGCCTGCGTAATGCGAACGCCGGAACCCTGACCGGATGCAAGGCCGGATAGAGTCTTGATCTCGCCTATGGCATCTCCCATTGCGCCTTGCCCGATAAGCATCTGGGCCTTATCAAGATTGTTCACTTGTCCGTTGTATGTGCCGAGTTCCTTTTCCCACTTGTCGCGGAAATGGGTGTATTCCTTTTCCGTAACCGCGTCAGCAGTCTTCTTTTCTCCCTGCTGCATCCTCTGGCGCATCAACTCCTGCGTCTGTCGGCGCATCTCTTCGGCAACCTTGCGCTGTTCCTGCGTTCCCGATGCGCTTTCAGTCGCCTGCAATAATTTGTCCACACGATCAAAATCCGACTTGGTAGCGTTCCCGGTAAGAGCGAATGCCGCAGGGAGTTCCTTCGCTTCAGGATGGAGCACTTGGTAGCGTGCCAGCATACCTGAATTGAGTTGTGGAATACTCGCGCCCAAAGGCTGATTCCCCGCCTCATGCAGCCACGGATTACGCGCAGCCTCTACCTGTGCCTGTCCGAGTGGCCCGAGTTCTGCCTCTGTCATCGGTACTATCTTATTGTTCTCATCCATCTTCAGGTTATGCTCTGCCAGTCCTGCCGCAATCTGCTGGCGCTGAATATCCAGTTGCTCCTGCATATGGCGCGTCTGTTCCTGCTCCAGCGGCACACGCGCATTCGCCTCCCGCGTCTGCGCCTCTTTCTCCGCATTGGATTCTTCCTGCCCGATGCGGTTCTGAAGCGCACTGAGTTGCAGGCCGCGATTGATCGACGTGCCGGGAATCAGCGCGCCGATGCGCGGCAACGCTGCCGATGCCGCAATGTCCACCGCCGTAGCCGGAATCTGCCCGAGGACTCCGAGCAGTTTGCCGAGCTTGGGATGGTTCTGCCCAAACTCCGATCCGGTGATCTTGCCGTAAACGGACTCGAGCGGGGCTTTCTTGCCTGCCATCTCCTGCAATGCCTGCTGATCGCCTATCAGCGTTCCTTTGGGCTGTTTGCCGAGCATGACATTCGGTTGCTGCATTCCCAACTGCGGAACCGGCTGCATCTGGCTCGGAGCCTGAAGCGAAGGAGGAGCCTGCTCAGGAGGCTGGCGCAGGTTCGCCAACTGCGGAGCCTGCGTTCCCTGCATCGGGTTCGCCGCCGTGTGCGCCTGGATCAGCGTTGCCTTCGCAGTGGGCGAAAGGTTCTGGAGTTCGGCAAGGACAGGATTAGTCTCCATTATCCCGCCATTCCGGCAGTAGCCATCTTGTCTGCCGCCTGTATCTGGTTTTTCAGATACCATGTCCAGAACGAGTCCGGGGCATTTTCTGCAACCTGAAGAGACTTGTTGCTTTCTCCGAGCGCGTTCAATCCGCCGCTGAGTTCGGTCTGGTTCAGACCCTCAAGACCGCTCAATCCGGCCTGCTGCTGCTTATTCTGCAATTGAGCATTCGCGAGTTCGGTTCCCACTGCCGCATTGGAGAGATTCTCGCCCGCTCCGCGAATGCCGCTTCCAATTGCAGCCTTCGCCCCGCCTGCGTTGTGCGTACGCGCCGAGTACAGCCTTCCCTCACCCTGCGCTGCCGCAGTAGACCCTCCCGCCGACTGCTGCGCAGCGGTGTTCATTGCGGCCTTTTGCGTGGGATTGAGTCCCTGCGGGTGCGCGGCCATTGCCTGCAACTGAGGCTCAAGACCGGCATAGACGTTCTGCGCGTTGGCAGTTAACTGGTTGGATAACCCTTGGCCGATACCGTAATTCTTAAACGCATCCTTTTTTACGCCGCTCGAACTGCTCATCAGCACCCCCCGAAGATGCGGTACATGCGGCCGCCCTTCTGAAATCCGAGATGGCGCTGGAGGTGCCGCCCGAAATGCCCTTCCAGTTCTGGTAAAACCTCTGCAACTGCTTCGTGATATCCGGTTGCCGTGATTATGTCATGTAACTTGCTCTGGAGCATAGCGATTCCTTTCAATTTGACCAATGGATGCAATGACTTGTCAGGCTCGCAGAACATCCCCACTTCCGGCATCATGCGCCACCCCGCAGCCGCGATTACCCTGCCCGAATCGTCCTCCAGCACCTGGTAGTTTTCGAGCGTTTCAGGGAACGGCGTCGTATACCCGAATCGCTTGTGCATGTCGCGGAGGATCGCTTCGTCTCCGGGTTGGATATCGCGCACGATCACGGCGTTTTTACCGGCGGAGCCCCGTTTGACGAGCGCCATGCGGGTTGCTGGTGCGATTGCTGGTTAGACAGCGACGTTCCAAATCCCTGCGTAGGCAGCAACGGGCTTGCCGTACCTCCCTGCACGGATACGGGAACCCTGCCTCCGTGCATTACCGGGGGAGTCGCATCGGAATTCGGATACTTCGCCCATGCCCTGAAGAACAGCTTTCTATTTCCGAGCGGGATAATGGAATTTCTCGTTTCGCCCATCGGCCACGTTCTCGCGCCCTGAAACGCGGGATTATCCGCATAGTCGACGTGATATTGAATGCCACGGTAGATGTCGGCATCGTGGTGAATCGCCACGTCGAACCCGTTCTCGTGTGGAACCACGTTCATGCCCTGAAGGTTAGCCGGGGCAGATGGGTTGCCTTCAAGATTGGAATTGGTCTGCTGCGCCAGGACGCGCGTGTCTCTCACCATGTCCCTAAGCGTCTCCGCCAGCCTTGCGCCCATGTCGGGAACGCCGGGAATCGACCACTTGCGGATTTCGTTGATATTTCTAACGCTCATGCCGCGCCTCTGATCACCAAGCGAGCTTTACGCCACCATGTCTGTAGCCGCTTGAGGGAAAACTGAACGTCTGTCTGCCCCTGCAGCGGCAGAACCGAAATCTTCACCGCGATACGATTGCCTTGCGCGTTCCCTCCTGCGTTCTCCTGGTCGAATGTCGGAGTACTCGAGAGCGTGCGGCTGGAATTCAGCGGCCACACGTTCGCAAGCGAATCGACCAGAAAACTGTAGGTCACCGTGCCTGTACCCGAGATATACGCATTCAGGTAGGCAAGCATCAATCGCACCGATGAAAGGTTCATGCCCATTGCCTTTTCCGGGTCAAGGAAGAAGTGCGTCGTGTAGTAGGGATAAATCTGGCCGAAATCGTCATCGGTGAACTTGGCTGCGCTCAGGTAGTAGACATTACCGTGTCCTCCGCCATAAAAGACCGTGGTCAGCACTCCTGGCTGGCGGTACATCCTCGATGCTCCGAACATGTTCATCGTCCAGCGGGTCCACTTGCGCGTGTTGTCCGTGGCAATCAGTTTTCCGCCGAGAGAAGGATGGAACGGAGGCGAGCCCATGATCGCCCTCGCAGTATTGAGTTCCTTGTAATAAAGGACGTAAACCCTGTTCGGCTGCGTGGCTAATCCGAGCGGAACGAAGAAGTACATGATCCGTTCCACGGGATCGTTCATCGCCGTGATGGAGTATGCGTAGGGCATGTTTATCTGCGGCCACGTACTGTCGGGAAGCTGCGCCCCGTTCCATGCCTGCTGAATCTCCTGCGAGATCTTCTCCGGTATGCCTCCATCGAAGATCATCACGCCCGTCTCAGCCGCCCATGCGAACCATCCTTCGCCGCCGGACGCGCTCGCATCGTCAGACTGCGAAGAAGTTATGCCGAATGCCGACAATACCCCGCAATCCGCCGCGACTTCGCTCCACGCCCACCCAGAAGGCTCGGAAGTAGGGTTGACAATGATCTCGTGCAATCTACCCGATGGAGCCTGCGTCAGGCAGTACGGTGTCCCGCGAATCACGCTGAATGCCATCAGTTTCCGCGTATCGTCGCTCGGCTGCATGTTGCCAGTCACGCCGTCGAATGCCGCCGGATTGCTCGAGTAACTGGTGAAACTCTGCGTGTCGAGATATGGCTGCGCAGAGTCGATGATGCTCAAATCCTGAATGGCGATGTAGTCGGTATTCGATACGTTAGCCGCCGAGATGGAAAAGATCATGTCCGTGGGAATAGGGCTTGGCGTAGGGTTGGGAAATGTCGCATTCACCCATCCCCCGGCGGTTCCCGGCAGTTGCGCTGCCGCTACCGTCACCGACGTGCTGAACGATGCCGATGCAGACGAAATGCTGAATGTAATCGACTCGTTCCCGTTCTGCTTCACCGCGTAGGCGAAGAAGTACACCGAGTACGTCTTATTGGTGTCTGCAATCGGCACTCCATACGAATCCTGGTACATCGACTGCGTAATGGCCGTGGAAGGGGTAATGAATCTGAATCTCCACCCCGGAGCCTTGTTTACTCCCTCCGTGTACCCCGGCGATGACTGCTGCTGCCATCCGAGAGGAGGAAAGAATGGGTAGTTCACCGGCGGAGCCCCGTGAAGGATAGGCTGAATCGATCCACCATTGAAGCTCAGGTTGAGCATGTTCTGGATGCGGTTGCGCTGCCCGAATGTCGTAACACGCGACTGCCAGTACGAGAATCCCAATGCACCATCGATCACGATCTGGTCGGCAAGTCTGTTTCCAAGTACGCTGATCGCCGTCGCCGCATATAGAGTGTTGTCGGAGAAATCCAGCAGGACGTTGGTCGCTACGTTGTCATCGATCTGCGTAGATGTTCCCACCGTCAATCCTGCCAGTTGCGGGGTAACGGGAATATAGAAGAATGGCGGCAGTTCTCCCGGAACATTCGGCTGCGCGCCCGTAAACGCGAGGATTCTAGCGACTACGTTCGGCGGCCCGAAAGGAATGTTCTGCACATTGACATACTGCTGCCCGTTTGAAATGAACCTTACCGGCGGAGACGGCTCGGTTATGTCGCCCTGCCGGGTCAAAAACAGTACTTGGCACAAGTGAGTCCCCGGAGCCATCTGTCCGTAAGGCGTCACCGTTCCCGGCTGCGTTGTCGAGATGTTTGGACCGTACTGCAGGTATTGAAAACTCGTCGTCGATGGTACTGCCGTAACGTAGAAAATCCCGTCCCATGCGAACGCGACGGTACCGTTTGACCACACGCCGTCCTGGTACGTTACCTGCACCGTAAACGTGGTCGCAGTCGGGCAGGTAAGAACTTCGAAGTACGTCGGCGTGGGCGTATTATCCGGCACGGGCCACGAAATGCTTACCGCACCGCCCGTTCCCTGAATCACATCAGGATCTGTCGCAGTGTTCGGAACCTGCGCATACTGCACCGTCAGCGGAGAAGGAACGAGCGCAACCGTGAAGTTTCCGTTGAATGAAAACGTTGTTGTTCCCGTCGAAGTTGTGACGCCCGATACAACGATTACCGCGCCGGGAACGAGATTGTGCGGCGTGGAAAATGTCAGCGTAGTTTCGCCCGATGACTGCGTTGCCGATGACAGGGTTGATCCCACCGTTTGCGGGGATACCCCGGTAATGGTCACGTCCAGCCCCGGACTCAGACCATGCGGCGTGGAAGTCGTCACCGTTGCCTGACCGGGGTTGTCCTCGTTGTTGATGGCGATGTTCGTGATGCCGCCGCCGAGCGCAGCAGCGGTCATTCCGCTGATCTGTACCCTGAAACCGACTTGAAGATTATGCACAGGAGACGTATTGGCGCTTACCGTGTTTGCCGAGCGGATCAGCGTCGTTCCCGCCGCAGTGCCGGTAAGATTTCCCCCGGTAGCCGTCGCAAATGTGCTTGTGCCGCTTTGAAGTCCGAGAATCAGGTGAACCGTATCGACAATCTGCACAACGCTGTAACTTCCGTTCAATCCCGTCGCGCCGGCAATCGTCACCCACATTCCAACCGAGAAACCGGCAGTCGACGCCACCTGAAGGGCAAGCGCTGTATAAACGGCAATTCCGCCGATGATCTGCGGATTCGATGTCGCAATCGACGTAATCGCCGTGGAAACAGGAACGCTGCTGGTTGCCAGCGCCGATGGGGGAAGCGTGATGCACGTTACCGACGGCGGAGCGCCGGGACCGTCCTGCGTCACTCGGTCAAAGAACGTACCGTCGTACTGGTACGGGATATCGGTTCCATGCAGCCCGTCCGAGAATGCAATCCACTCCCGCCCGAACGCAGTGATGGACTGGCACACCGAATTCGGCGTGGTAGTCAGCGCCAGTGTTGCCGTATTGGGAGAGTTGGTAACGTCCTCGACATAAAGATTCCCGTCCGCGAACAGGTAGAGGTTCTTGATCACGCCCGTGGGAGTGGTAAAGCTCTTGGCATAGACGCAACTGATCCCCGGATCAATCGGCGGATTGAATATCCGGTTGAGCCCCGGCCTTGAATAGACGCTGCCGGGAAGAAATCCTACGTCTACGCAATCGGGAGACGTGCCTTCAGGCAGCGCAACCGCCGCCATCTCGTTGACCCATCCCCCGAACACTGAAAGAGGTGATGGCTGCGCTGCCGTCGTATTGAAGGCCAATCCTCACCCCTACAGGTATACCGGGAAGTATGCTTCGACAATCCACACAGCCGTCGCAGTTGCGCCCGAGTATGCCGCGCCCTGCGTCAGTTCCGTGCCTGCATTGGCAAAAGAAATGACTCCGTTATTCTTCGTGGTTCCGGGGCAGTAAATCGCCGAGCAGTTGCCGGGAGCGACTCCCGCCGCAGGCTGCTGGAATACGAATACCCGCGAAGGAATGGCATTGGACTGCAATCCGTAGACGTTGGCGAAACTCAGCGTGTCGCCATGCGTTGCCGCCCCTCCGTAGTTGCCTGAAAGCGTGATCGCAAACCGCACGATCTGTTCTGCCGAAGTGGTGTTGACCGGGCCTTGATACCCCGTCAGCGTGCTGGTTGCGATTGCCATCGTTCCTCCTAGTATCCTGCGTTGCCCCAAAGTTGACCGTTGGTGTTCCTGCGCCCCGAATAAGCCTTGCGCTGCACCGGGCGGCGCTGCTTCAGTTTCACATCCGAATTGTTCATGATCAGTTTGGCATCCTTCTCAGCCTCGCCGATGAATACCGCCGTATCCGCATCCGTCCTGCCCTGCGCACACTCCGCGCAGATGTAGTTCGCCAGCGCAGACTCTGACCGCATGATGGGTACTGCCATGTTCGCGGGGGTAATCGGCGGAACCTGCGTGGAATCGCCAAGAACGTTATTCGTGACGAGGAAATCATAGTCATAGGCAGCGTACTCGATTTCGAAATCCATCGAATACGTTGACCCTGGCATATACATGGCATCGTTCTTCCACTCCCACGCCCAGTTCCACGGTCTTTTCATGCCTTCCGGCAAACCGTCAGGCGCAGACGGAAATTGGTGAAATACCTGGTTCGTTCCCGTTGGCCTTTGCTTGACCACCAGCGGGGCAATGAAATCTGCCGGGAATACGGGAACCACCGGAGGCGCGTACACCACGCCGCTGGCGTTTGTGTATTGCGTCCACGTCCACATCGTCTGTTGCGATGGGTCAGTGGAATCTACCGCCGGAATCCCGTATGCCCAGAACTTGCGCTTGTACTTCGAGTACCCAAGATTGGACAGGTACGCCTGTAACCGCCTCCACGCCGCGTTGACCATCGTCGCGGTAAATGGCTGCGAGTCAGTGAGAATCTCTCCGCCGATGGACGCAATTGCGTCGTTCAGCCGCGTCCGTGCAAGGTTGAGCACGGTTTCAAGGACCGGGTACGGCGCACTTGGAGTCGGCGGAGGTATCTGCGGCATCTATTACCTCTTCCTTACATCATCGTCCATCGACTTGAGTTTCTCGCGATATGCCCTGTACGCATCGAGGTTCGCGGGCGACTTGCAGTTGTAGCAGATAGGCGCATCCGGGTCGATCATGCTGTGGCAACCTTCGCACTTGACCTTGTTCGACGGTTCGCCCTGCGCCAGCCATCCCTTGTCCTTGCCCGTCAATCCCAGTACGCGAGCACATGCCCCAAACGTCTCCGAGCGGTACACATCGTGCGCCAGCTTGCGGTCGCGGTCCCATAGCGCATCCATCCACAAGATTTGCTCGCCGCAATACTTCGTCAGTTCCCTGCACGCATCGTCAATTTCCTGCTTGGTCGGCGCATCGCCTTCCGCGATGAACACGCCCACACGGCGTTTGGACTGCTTCTTGTCCTGCGAGCGGCCTTCGCCAAGAATCTCGACAGCCATCCTGCGGCCTTCGTCGTAAAGCCTCTTGGCAGACTCGCCCTTGATGCCCTTGGGATAGATCTCGGTCTCAACCGCGTAAAGCGGCGTCAGCATCTCGACATACGGTTTCCCTTGCGGACATGCGGGAATGTAGAAGGTTCCCGCCGAACCGCATGGAATGGTATGCGGAAAAGGACCGACATTGAAGATGCGAATACGGTTCTTGCGCTGCTCCTCGATGAAGGAAAGCTCAGGACCGAGCTGCTCTTTCTGCCTGCCCCGGCGCCTCGCGTCGATGGTTCCTGTAATGGAATGCGCGGCAAGGTTATGTCCCTTGTCGGATGTGTTGATGCCCGTCGCGTTCAGAATGTCGGCAGGCATGGTTGCAACGGCTTTATCCGCAGTCATTGTCGGATCAAACGTTGGCATTTACAGTCCGTCCTCTCATAGAGACAACCGATCCGCGCTTGACCGGAAGCCGTCTTTTGGCTTGCAGTTCATTTGCCGATACGGGCGTTCTCTGCGTCTTGTGATTCACTGTTTTAGGCGTACCGGCGAAGTTCGCGGGTCGCACGCCATAGAGAGGTTCTGTCTCTCTCACGCGCAGGAACCGTTCCTCGTCGGCCTTCTTTTCCGCCTTGCGGTCAATCTCCGCGTTTTCTGCCTTGATCTGGCCGTAAGACTTGCCTTCCCCCTGCCGGATCATGCCGACAATCTTCTCCACAGCGCCTTCCATGCCGCCATGCAGCGTGTCGTCATCAAACGTCCAGCAGTGGTAGTACCCCGCCTGCGCGGAGTACGGGCCCTCAATCATCATGCCCGACTGTGGATCGCGCGGTCCCCAACGCTCATACTCCTCGGGCGTCAGTTTGGTCGCCTGTTCCGCCGTCAGCCACTTTTCCATGATCCACTTATTGCCAAGATGACCATAAGTCTTGCGCTTGTGCGCCCCGGTAGATCCTTTGCCATCGGTTCCGAAGATCAGTTTCACTACCGTAGGCGCATAGACCACCCGGAACAGTGGATCGCCATGCTTATTCAACCCATACCGCGTCATGGACATCGGCCATGCAGAAGGTTTGGGAAGATCAAGCGAATTCTCGACAATCAGCATCGGCATCCTTCAAAGGTGTACCCCTCAAGATATGTTCCTGAGGGGTATGGAGTTAACGTCAGATCACAAAATTCGGCTGAGTGATCCCGCTCAAAAATGCTCCCTCGCGGGACTGCGTGATGACCGCCTGAGACTGGTTGATCATGTAGAACACGAGGCTCGACGCAATGCCGCCCGTCGCTCCGTAGAGCGGGAACAGCGTCTGACCCGCCACATCGTAGAAGTCAGTCGGAACCGTCTCCACGCGGAACAGGTTCTTTTCGCGCAGAATGTCCATGTATCCCGGCAGCGCGCGAGGATTGACAACCATTTCGCGGCCAGCGATGGTAGTTGCCGCCTTGCGCTTCAGCATGTCCTCGGACGTGTCGCCCTTGGCTTCAACGTAGTTGATGCGCTGCACCAGAAGAGCGTTCTGCTCCCATGCGTCACGCTCTCCAACGTTGCAGTGCGCGAACATGCCTTCGCCGTCAACAGCCTCTTCGCCCTTCGACAGTTCGATCAGCGAGAAGATCGCCCGAACTACCTGCGGGGTGAGTGCGCCGTTCACGGGAATGGTCGGCACAAGATACTTGCCGGGCCATGCCGAACGCTGGATGCCGAGCCAGTTCCCGGTATTCGTGCCGACCTGGTAGTACCGCAGGCCGAAGAACCCGGAGTTGGCAGCTCCCGAAGAGCCCGAAACCAGCAGCAGGTATCCCGCAGTCACGCCCGAAGACGTGGGAATCGGGTTTGCCAGCCAGATCGTGTTGTTCAGGATGTCCGAAGATTCGACGGTGATCGACGCAACCGGAGAAGCGGTGCCGAGTGCGCTCCAGATGTCAATATCCTCGTCATCGAGAAAGAAGTTGGCATTGTTCACAACCAGGCCGACGATATTCGAGCCTGATGTGACCGTCGATACAATCGTGTCGAGGGTATTCGATCCGTTGCCCTGGATAACCGTATCCATGAAATCCGCAAATGCCTTGGGAGCGATGGATTTGGTCAGGGTAGCGAAATCCTCGATTGCCTTTTCGTCCGAGTCGGTTGCGTACTCCGCTTCCTTCGTGTAGCTCCACGCCATCACGAAAGTCGTGGTCGTTACCTGACCGGGAATGGTGGTCGGACCCGAGCCAAGCCCAAGATCACCGCCATCCAGATTGGCAACACGCGGCTTGCCGCCACGCGACGGCATCGTGGGGATGCGCGCGAGACGGTTGGAAACTTTGCTGGACTTGGTGGTTTGGAACTTCTTCCAAAGTACCGATGCCGAAAGCGCGAGGTCTTCAAGTTCCGGCCTTACATGCTCCTGCTGGACCGCGAGTGACTGATCAACATTTGCGACACCCATTTGCGATTCTCCTTAAAGGAATTTCGCTATGGGCCACTCGATTCGCTCTCAGAGCCAGCTTCGAGTCCTGCTGTGCGGCAGGCACTTAGCGTACAAGCCCCTCATCCTGCTGAATTTAACTACGGAGATTGCCGCTCCCCGGATGCGGTGGTAGCAGAAAGAAGTCTGCAAGAGTTATAGAACTGAATGCTTGCAAAGTCAACCGTTTAAAGGCGAATACCCCAGAGAAGGCTTCCGGGGTATCCCTTTGCATTACACCTTGTCCTTCCACTTGAACAATCCCGGCTTCCCCTTCAAATATGCCTGATTATTCACCAGCATCCGGTTCGTCGTCTTGTTGTAGTCGACCTGGAACCCGAGCGTTGTCGGATACCCTGCCAGCCACGTCGTTCCGTCACTGCCACCTGTGCCGGTGGTCACAGTGCGAGGTTTATTGATCACAGCAGGTTTTGCGCCACTGGCCTTTGGACGCGCATCGAGCACCGCGTTCACATGCCGCTGCACGATGCTTGGAATCAGTTTCTTCCCCTCCGAGCTGGCCCGCTCCATGTACGCCTGCCGGTTGTTCGCGTCCACGTACCCCTTCATGGCGTTTCGGTACGATGCCGACGCCTGCAGGCGGGTCTGATACTCTTCGTTGATCGCCGCGAGCACCTGCGTGCGCTCCCGCTCGGTCAGCTGCATCTTCCGCGATCCGGCAACCTTAGAAATCTCCGAATCCCGCAAACTGCGGTTGGGCGTGCGCGCGTCCTGGTCCCATTCGCCGCGCCGGACGTTGTGCTCCCGAGACTGTAAATCCTGCTGCGGATTCTGGTTGCCGTTCTGCTGTGCCGGCGCCTTGGACATGCTCAACGGCTTCGACGCCATCTGCCCCAGTCCTCCGAGTGCTTCCTTGATGGCATTTACCGCGTCAATTACGATCTGCGTGCCTGGATCGTTCGATGACTGCGGCAAAAACCTGTCCAGCAGGGTGAACTGCTGCGGAACCTGTTTACTTGAGAGATACCCAAAGGCTGATTTGGCAACGTAAGTCGAAAATGCCTCGTTGTTGACACTCGCGAAACGGTCAAAGGCACGAATCGCCATGTTCTGGAACTGTTCGGGGCTATCTGTGATCAGTTCCTCGATCAGTTTCTCCCCGCCCGATTGAATATCGCTGAAAATGGAGTTCAACTGCTGTCGTTCCGAGCGAATCTGCTCCACCATCTGTTCCGGAGTGTAGGATTCTTCGCCTTCGCCGCGCAATTGCTCATAAGTCGCCCGTTCGGACTCGAACTTACCTAAATCCCCGCCCGTGGCCGCGTCCGCCTTGGCTGCGATGTGGATGGCGTTGCGGATCGAACGCTGCTCCTGCGAAGTGAGCTTCTCACCGTTGCGGAGCTTGTCCTTGACCGACCTGTAAAGCTCGGAACCCCTTAAGTGACCCGTTTCGCCCTGCTGCGGCGTGTCGTTGTTGTCTACCGCCCCGGAATCTTCGCCCCCGGTTGGCGTTTCGGTAGAAGTTGTCTCTATTGACTCCATCGCCCCGGTGTCAGGCGCTTCCATCACCGCTGCCAATTCTTCAGCCATTGTTCTCCTTTACAACGTGGGTTGATTTTGTTTGAGTGCTGCGATTCGCTCTAACAACACCTGTTCGTACAACTGCATGATGAGCAATTGGCGATTGATTCTGGACTGCTCCTCTGGAGGCACTGATGAATAGATCGATCCGCATACAAAGGTTTGCAGTTTTTCAAGCTTTACTGACAAGTCAAACTTTTCATCTAACAATATCTTTTGCCACGATGGATGAATGCGTTTTTCCATGCGGACCACATGCCTGCAAACTGAGACATCCGAATTTCGATTGAATTCAATCTTCACACCGCAAACATCACACAAATTTTTCATCGTTCCGCCTTTATAGCGTGGGTTGATTTTGCGGTGCAACCGCGTTTTGAACCTGGGGATTGACTCCCGGCGCGTTACCGGGCTTTCCCATCGGCGCAGGAGGCGGAGCCGGGGCTTCCGCCTTCAGCATCGCTTCGTGCATGTCGGCGTGCAGTTCCACATTCCTCACATGCGGGTTGTCCGAGTACCCCGGCATGGGCGACGGCGGAAACGGTCCCGTTTCTTCAGTCTCCATCCTCCAGCAATCCTCGCTCGACAACCATTCCTTGCACTTTGACAATTCCCACTGGTGGTAATCACGCTTGCGCGCCGGAACGGACGGCAGTTCCATCGGCGGAGGCTCATACGGCATCGGGGTCTGGCCGGATTCCATCGCCTGCAATGAATTGATGGCGTGCTGCTGGTTGTACGATTCATACGCCGGATTCGGAATCGGAGACTCGCGGGTAAGAATCTCAATCTCCCGGACCTGCTTGGAAAATGCGAGCGAAGGCGTAACCGTAAGGTTGGACATGCCCTTGACTCGGAAAATCTCTTCCCAGTTGTCGGGAGAGGCCAGCACTTCCGCCCCAATCGGCGTGGGAGCAATCAAAGGCAGCGTCTGATCGAGCATCGCCCTCTGGCTGGCCGTCGAGTCGGGGAACGTCGAGTCCGTGTCGGGCTTGGCGTTGAACCTTCCCCGCGTCAGATGCGCGAGGACAATCGTCGTAACCTGCCCATCGGACTTGGTAACCGTGATTTCCTTTGAATGGTCAGGATTCTTTGCCGCCAGCAACGCCGCTTTCTTGTAAATCCCCGCGAAAACCCTCTGAATCCGGCTCCACGTCGGCCCTAAAATCCCAATGGACTGCGCCTTGTCCATCGCCCTCTGCGATGCCGTCTCGTCCTTCGGTCCCGCCACGCCTTCAAGCGCCGGGGAAGCGCCGGTAATGTCCTGCGACAACGGACCACGGTAATCCTGCATACATTGCACGAACGACATGGGAACGTTCATGTCGGGCTCGCGGAAGAAATCCGCCGCCAAAGGCTGATCCTGCGGGGAAGTCGGGTTCTTGATCAAGTTGAACTGCGCCGGTCTTGACGCCTGGTCAACAATCGCGTCGTAATCTTCCGCATCTCCGCGAAAGTGCGTCATCGGCCAGCCCTTTTCGTAATACTCCCTTTCCGCATTTTTGAAATCGTTGAACCCGTCCTGCACGATCTTCATCGGCTCCATTAACGCCCCGCCGGTGAGCGAATCCCGCTTCTCGCTCATCACGATATCGATGGCATCGTCCATCGACTCGGCAAACGACTCGGAATACTCCCTGCCGCAGAACTTGATATGAGCGCCCTCGGGGAAGCACTTGAGCAGAATGTCTGCCACCGTCATCGGGGAACCATCCTCGTTAACAGCCGGTTCCAGAATCGGTTCCTCGTTCTCCTCATCCCATCCCGATGCGCCCGTGTAAACCTCATCGCACGATGTGTGAGAGAAGCACTGCGTCCTGAGAAATGCGTGCATCTCCGTGGTAACGTGCGCGAGGGCGGACCCGGTGAGATAGAAGCCCTTTCTCGCCTGCCTCACCCCGAGACGGGCATACCGCTTCCATTCCGACTCACCGGGAGCGTCCTCTCCCCCGGAAAACTTCCACGCGCCTTCCCCGTCCCGCAGCCACGGGTTCTCGGCACGCAGCTTGAGGTAATGAACATCCTTGTAAAGAAAGCAGTAAAGCGCCATGTCCTGGTCGCGGCAGATAATAGGAACCGTGCTCTCGAGCGTCCCGAACAACTCCGCCGTCTCCATCCTACGCGGCTTGCCTTCGTCGTTGACGCCCCACTTCTGCTGGTTCTCGCATGTCCGCGTCCACGCAACGCACCGTCCCGATAACTCAAAGAACCTCGATACCGCCTGCTGCATGTCCGAGACGTCGTTCTTCTTGTCAAACAGGTGACGGTAGCCTTCTGCCGTCTCCGCAGCCTGTATATCCTCCGACCTATCCGGCCTGTCGGGCTGAAAGTCGATCCCAGGAGGGTTCTGCGTCAACACCGCATCAATCGTCCGTCTCCGTGCGCGGAAGATGTTGTACGCCCCCATGTACTGCCCGCATTCAAACCCGTTGCCATCACCCAAATCGACATACGCCCCGGCGGAACCTACCTGATAAGCTCCCGATGAATAGTTCGGGTAGAAGTGTTGAACTCCGTCATCATAAAACCGCATTCCCCTGTCGGTCAGGTCTTCAATGCGGCGATCGTACAAATCTTCCTTCTGAAACTGCGTGATCAGGTTCTTCAGCACATCCTTGAGCATCGCGGGAAGATGCCGGTTGCCTTCCCCGAACGTCAAAGGCTGTCCTGCCTGTTCTTCTACCACATCTGCCCCGCCAGTCGCGGATTCATTAGGCATTACGGGAGTTGTCGCCATTTACCATCCGTTCCAGTGTCGCAATCTGCGCCTGTTTCGCCGCCTTGTCCACTTCCGCCTGCCGCTCGATCATCGCCTTGAACGCCTTTGCGAACGTGTGGCAGCAGAATCCTTTTGACCCGATGTAGTTCCGCCGCTTCAGGTTCTGCTTCACGGGCGAACAGAACGGGCAGCGGATATATCCCTGCTTGCCGTTGCGGCACTTCCAGTATTCCGCCTGCACAAAATCCAGTTTCTTTCTCGACTCGGCCCTGATCTCCTGCTTGCGCTCGTCGGTCAGGCACGGGCGTTCAGTGCCGTCTGAATCGTTGCCGAGCTTAGGAACTATGCTGTTATGCATATCTGGCATCATTTCCAAGAGTGTGCTCCTTAGTGCCGTCAGGAGTCGTTCCCGAACGCCCTACTTGTGTTTCCAACCCTTCATCGTCAGCGCCAGCCGCGCGCGCTTCCCCGCCAAACCCGAATCGCCCTTGTGCTCCTGCTCATACTCGGAGTTCGACACGCCTTCCCGCTTCGCCGCAGCGGTCATCGCGCCCTTCTTGATGGTGAACTTCCCCGCCTTGCCAAGATCAACCTTCTGCTTCTTATAAAGCGCCATCAATCGCCTCCCCCGGCATCAATCCGCCCATCGGATACGTCCTTCCATCGGGAAACAGCATCATCTTCCCGCCGCGATGGTCATAGTACGCCGTGCCATGATCATTCCGGCTGTGGCTGGCATATACGACCAGCCTCGGGTACCGCAACCTGATCTCGGGATTCGCAGGAACCCTGCCGTTCATCTCGCCCGTCCACACAAGAGGCGGAACTTCAGGCACATCCTCGACGGGCGGAACGGGCTCTTCCACGGGAACTTCCACTGGCTCGGGAACTTCCGCAGGGGCTTCCGCAGGCACGATCTCCTGTTCATCCATGACTCTTTTCCTTCTTGGCATAAAGCCTCTTCTTGGCAGCAAACTCGTGAAGCGTAGTGCGAGGCAGGGAAGCCAGCGCCTTGTTCCGCGCATACAACTTCCCCGGATGGTGCTCCGCTATGGCAAACAGCCGCCTTTGTGCCTCACTCTTCGCCGGCATTTACTTCTGTCCATTGATCGTGCGATAGGTCACCGTCAGGATGCCGCTGCCGCCCGTCCCCGCCGTGAATACCGCCGTCGCATTCGAATAGTAAATCGCCGCATTCACGCAGTTCGCGCTCGGCGCCGTCGCCAGTACGCCAGCAACCTTGTGCTCCTGGTTCGCAGCAAGTGACGTGTAATCCGTCGCCGCCCATGTCGCCGTCGCCGGGTAAGTCAGCGCCGTGCCATAGGACAACTGCGCAGCACCACCGCCCACATACGCCGCCGATCCGAACACAAGGTTCATCGTCGCATCGATCACATCAATCAAATTGCCAGCGCCCGGTGCCGGGATAACCAGTATCGGGGTCGTGAACGCCGCCTGGATCTGCGCCAAGGTAAGCGGAATCTGCACCGTCTGCAAACTCGCGCTCGCTCCCGCACGGTTGTCGTCAATGCTCACACCCGCAGGAATCACCGCCGCCGCCAGCATCGCATTCGTGCCGCCTGCAGCCGCCCAGCGCCCGTCCACGATGATCTGGCCGCCGCCCTGAGACGCGCAGTAGTTCAACGCCTCCTGCAAGCCCACCGTTCCCGAACGCACGCTGTCGCCGTTCGAGTGCGCGTACGTTCCGGTAAACGTCACGCTCGTGCTGGCATAAACCGTTGGCGTGGAATTCGATACCGCACTCGGCGTCACCGTCTCCATCGTCGAATCGCCGCCCACAAGAATCGGCGCAGACGTCGACAACGGGTAGATAATCGTCCCGTCCGACAGGTTCACGTACCCGTGCGCCAGAACAACCGTCTGCACACCCGTCGCTCCGCCCACCGGCCCGATAATCTGGATCGCCGGAACGCGAGGGTTCACGCCATACGCAAAGTCATACGCATTGAACATTCCCGCAAAATTGCTCAGTTTACCCGCCATCTCATTCTCCTTCGGAGATCACCCGTCGAAACGGGGCTGAATTATCCCTTACAAGCCGCCGTAAGCAGGCTCGCCTTCCGCTTCCTTCATGTGCTCGTGCTCAGGCTCCTCGGCCTCTTCGTCCAGAAAACGTCCCAAGGATTCCTTCGCCTCTTCCGCACTGTTATGCTCCTTCGGCCCGTCGTGCTCGCCATCCTCGCCAATCACGTGAGAAGTGTGCGTCATCCCGTCCGAATGAACGATATGATGCTTGTCCCCGCCCGAATGCTTGTGCGCCAGCTCGGCAACCATGTGAAGATGGTTCGGGTGCTCCGTAACCTCCCCGTCATGGTGCGTCACCGTGTGCGAACCATCCGCGTGATGGGCAATGTGCGTCTCGCCCGTAGGCTCCTCGCCACCTACCTTGAATCCCTTCTCAACAGGCTTGCCCTTGCCGGGAAACTCCTCGCCCATCTTCCCGAACCCCTTCAAGCCCCTCGCCTTCATCTCAGCCATTGCGCCTCATCCTTTCCGAATTCGGTTCCTTCTTCTCCGCAGAAAACCACTCCCGGTTCAAAGACTCCGCAATCATACGCGCCTCAGCACTGGACCGTGGTTTGACCTTATCTTCCTCCCGATGTTTGCTTTGCGTCAATTCTTCTTTGCCGCCAACTACCTTTTTTGCAACATCGGCCATCTCCCGCGCGTCCAAAGCCTCCCACAAATCCCGGTTCTCCTTCCGCAAAATCAGCACCAGGATCGCCAACGCCACGCTCAGCATCCCAAGTATCGAAATCACTACCTCGACCACATCGACCTCCTCCCCTGCGCTCGCTTGTGCTGCGCATCCATCTTCCGCATCCTGATTGCCACCTCGGTCATCGTCAAACCACGCTCTTCCATGTCCTCACGAACCTCGCTCGCCACTACATAAAACGGCTTCGACTGCGGCTTCCCGAAGATGTCGTATAACCCATACCCCGCACCCTGCATCGGCGAATCGGTCCCGTCCGTCGTCTTCTCCATCTTCTCCGGTTCCTCAGGGTTAGCCTTGATCACTGGAATCAGCCTCAGCAACTGCGTGCACTGCCGAGCAATCCGCCAGTTCGGAACCTCCATCGCGTGACCGTACGCATCCTCCCCCACCCGGACCATCTTCTTCATCCGCTCCCGCATCAGCGTGTCCCGACCCAACTTGTCCCTCGTAGCCTCGTGCGGATCCGGTATCCCGTTCTTGCGCAACGTCTGGATCATCCGGCTGTTCACCGAGTTCGCATTCGCTCCCATCGTCGCCGTCACCTTCGTCGCAGCCGCATCAAACGAATGCGCAAAACTCCTGAACTCAGGCATCTTCCCGTCCGCATCCCGCGCCCAGTCCACAATGATACGCGCCAACTCCTCCGGCTCCTTGTGCTGCTCAAACAACTCCGCATAGGTGTACACCACACCATCATCGTCCATCGCGTGCAAATAGTAACTCGCCGGATGCTCGTAGCCCCAGTTGCCCGATATCCACCGCTTCCACCAAGGACGGATATTCAACTCCCGCCGGTCAAATACATGAACCGCTTCGTCAAATACCCCACGGAAATACCCGCCTGCAGCCCCCCAGATGCCGAACTTCAACGCATTCCGAAACGCCTCGGGATACGCCTCCAAACTCATCAGGAACCGTGGATCATTCGCATAAATAGGATTGTCCAGATACGTCGCGCCAAAGAACGGATAGTCCCTCGGATCATAAGCAGCCTTCTGGCTCGCATCCATCTCCAAACACGGAACGTGCTTGATGAACAGATCCTCAACCCACACCGCACCGATCCCTATCGGGTTCCCGGATCCCCACTTCCGCGTCTGACGCGATACCGGGCAGCGATTCCACGCGCTCGTCGCCATCCACTGCCCAAACGTGAAATCGCACAACTCGTCATAATAGATGTTCTTCCACTGCCCCTGAAATCCCCACGCATCCGCCTCGTATTGCATCGATCCGAATTTCAGAGTCGCACCATTCAGCCACGTCACTTCCGATTTAGTCTCGTTGAACTTGCGGTATAACTCCCTCGGGAACAACTCCCTGAATCGGGTAATAACCGTAGCCTCCAGCTGCGGATACGTCCTGCGCAACGCCAGATCATGCACTTGCGGCCCGTCCGTAGCATTAAACTCATTAGCCGACGTGAATATCTCCATCAGGCTGGCCGTCGTCTTGCCCGGCCCAGCACTCCCGCCCAAAAAACCATACGGCGCACCACTCACATGAAAACTGCGCTGAAATGGATACGGATCATATACTTGCGCCATGTCGTAGACTTTGCGCTTTTGATCCTGTGAAAACCGTACCCATCCCTCAGCCATGTTTGGCGCTCCAGTTGCACGCGCGTGCGCGTTCCTATATATGGTTATCCGACAATGAGACTTCCGCTCGTCGGCGCAGGCGAGAACGTGAACCGAATCCAGCACGGCACGCCAACCGATACACTGACCGACGTGTTCGTCGCCGGCGCAATCGAAGCGATAGGCGCATAGTTCGCATCACCATCTGACATCGCCATCTGGCACGTCGCCGTCTGATTGGTCGTATTAACCACGTTCAAGTTCTTCATCCCGGCATTCGGCAACGGCCCAACGGCAAACTGAATGCTCTTCGTGACCGTTTCCTTCGATGCGTCGGGAACCACTGCGTACTGGCTGCCAGGATAGATGGCCTTCACCTGCGATACCTGCGGATTGCTGATGTAGCTCGGCATAATTCCCCCTTGCGCAAGAGTTTAGCACTCAAAAGATGGCTTTCTTCCACTCGCCGTGCTTGATCTTCGGGCCGTGCTCGGCTTTCCCGCACTGAACCCACTCGCCTATATCGCCGGAATACTCGCGGTATGGACACATCTTTGGTTCCGCATGGAATGCAGCCATGAATGATTGGCTCGGCTGATTGCGCTCTGGCCTTGCCGTCCAATTGCCGCCGAAGAAATCCTTGCCCAAGCTGACGCCAGGAATGTTGAGAGGATTTATGTGCGCTTTAGGATGGATTGGCGACAATTCAGGCAAATTTGGCGTGTGAGGCTCTTCGGATTCCTCCAAATAGCTCAAAATCGCCTCTGTCTGCGAACATTTGCGCATTACACGCCTAAGCTCAATCTTTTCAAATAGATGATCTGGAATTCGGAGGGTAACTGCCTTGCTCATGTAATACATATACCCCAAAAAGGGCCTAAATCGTCATACACATGGGCAGAAATCGTCACACAACCCTACTTTTCAGGCTCATCCTTGGGCGGCCGAGGCACGCTGGAGATCAGTTGGATGCCAACTGGACCCTCTCCATCGGCGCCGGTGACTAACTGTTTGTCGCCATAAAGCGCCGGATCGATCCGCCCGAGAACCCACGTCCTGGCCCATAGCCGCACCTTGATTGCATTGGCGCTCTTCTCATCTGCTTGGTCCGCAAGATCAAGGAATTCATCAAATTGCGCCGCTGCTCCTGCTTTTCTCGCGCGCGTGATGGCGGACAAAAATTCCGCATCTTTCGCCATCTGATAGTAGAAATCCTGTCTTGTCGGCAAGTGCGCGCTTCTAAATATCCCTGTGATGGATTCCCCGGAAGTGATCCGTTTGATGATCTCTTCTTTCATGTCTTGGTTCCATATTGATGGTCTTCCGACAGTTCCCATGTTGGCACTAACCCCTTTGTTTGGCGAGTTCTGGCATTCATTCTAGGCCGATTAGGTTGCTTGCTCAAGGAATTTCCACAGATGTGAATCATTTTGTGGATAACTTTGAGTTACACATCGGTACATTTGGTGTACTGTGTGTACATGGACTTACGAATCAAGGATGTTCAACCTCACCTGATGGCAGAGCTTAAGGTTCTGGCAATACGCTCTGGCCTTACCCTCCGCGAGTACGTTCTGCTCATTCTTAAGAATACGGTGAATCATGCCGGTAACTAAGGCTTACAAGGCATGGTCCGCACTGAAGCAGAGGTGCCTCAACCCGAACAACACGGAATATAACCGCTATGGCGGAAGAGGGATATCCGTTTGCGATGCATGGAGGAAATCATTCAAAACATTCCTCTTGGATATGGGAGAGCCTCCAACGCCGGGTCATAGCATTGACCGAATCGACAATGACGGCAATTACGAACCTGGCAACTGCCGTTGGGCAACCCGAAAAGAGCAGTCCCTGAACAGGACGTATAGTTGCTGTTCTGAATCCGTGGAGGATGGAGTGAAGGTTCCATGCCACCTACACAAATGCCTTCGCTGCGATTACGAGTGGATGAGCATGATGAAGGAACCAATCACATGTGCTGGATGCCGGTCCTCTTATTGGAACCGTCCTCCGAGAAAGAAGAAATCATGACCGAATACGACCAAGCCGTCACCCGCATTCCCAACCCCGTGCAGTGCAACCAGTGCCGGTCCAGCTACTGGGACCGCGAACCCAAGAGGGCAAAGTGACACGGGCCGAGCAGATCGTAGAGCAAGTCATGGGCGACTATCTTGAGTCGCTCAAACGGCCAAACCCGTACCTGCCAGCCCGTCATCCTGCGGTAGCCAAAGCGCACTTCATCGCCCTTTGCGCCATCCGCGCCATCGTCCACGTTGTCGCCATCATTCTCTGAGGGAGGGGAAATGAAACCTTTTACGGCATACATTCTCGCCATGCGAGGAGCATCCGAAAATAATAATCGTGCATGGTCTGTACTCGGAACAAAATACACATCCCGTGCGATTGCAGAAGCAGCCGTAATCGTAGAACAGGATGCCCGCCCAAATCTGGTATTCACAGTGGTGGAAATCACGCTGCCTAACCTTGAATCAGAGGTGACCGCATGAACCGCGAAACCGCCGTCCGTTACTACTACCTGGACAACCAGCTGCGCGCCACGAGGTCATCTCTGGCGCGTATCAACTCCGCCCTCAATGGCAACCTCTACACCGAGGCATACGCGGTATTTCATGGCATCACAAGTGTCGCGCCGGAATCCGAGCATTCGCGCCTCATCGCTGAGAAACAGCGAATATTGGAACAGCAACGCGCAATCAAAGCCGATATCGAACGCCTGCTGGAGGAAGAGCAGGAAATCCTCTCGCCCGACGAAGAAGACCTGCGCCACGAACTCGCATGGGCAAAATGGGCACGCGAACGCCGCGAAGAAATGGCCGACTATACCCGCGACCGGAAGCGCGACGAGCAGTGCGAAAAGGAGGGATTATGACTCAGCCCATCTCTACCCGCGTCGGAATCCCGCTCTCACACGCCGCCTTGTGCGGTCAGTGCCAGCAGATCGTGAATTCCGTCTACTGCCCTTGGTGCCACTCCGAAACTCTGCCGCTCGCGCCCATCCTTGACCGCGAAACCGCCGAGGACGAAATCGCCAACGCGCAGGCCATCATGAAACTGTTTCCAAGTCAAATGAATTGAGGGATTTATGATTCACATTGCCTTGACCATCGCAGCATTCCTGTTCCTGATATATGTCGCGTTCTACGCCGTGTCGTTTGTGTTCATGGTCTTTATCGCCATCTTCGAGTTCCTGACAATGCCGAGGCAAAGGAGATGACCATCAACGAAAACCAGGTCAACGAACTCATCTTCGCGTCACTCGTCGTCGCCATGCAGCTACAGATCTTCTACGAAACGCCCGGCGGGTCCGTCTGCGGCGGGTGCTTCCGCGAAGTCTCCAACTGGCGCAGTCCCGAGCAGCACACGCCCAGATGCCCCGTGAAACTCGTACTCACCGCCGCGAACGCGCTGCTCGAAACGCCGATATAACGTCATCAAGCGAGTAGGCGAGGGTAATGTATACGCCCTCGCCTATTTCTCCCTCAGAAGCCATCGCGTATCCCGTCTAATACTGTGACTCCATCCAATGCCTGAGAATCGTTCCTAGTGGCATTTGCGCCCTTGGAAACGTCCTTCCCCGCGTGCTCGGCAGCGTGGCAGCGCAGGCATAGGCTCCGCATGTTGTACGGAAGATCATCTCCGCCCGATCCCTTCGACTTGATGTGCGCCGGGTGCATCGTAATCCAATATCCCTTCTCCAGCACCACGAGACATCCGCATTCAATGCACTTCCCATGATCCCGGCTCCAAATGTACTCGCGCAACTCCTCGTAGGCTGGACCGGACAGGCGTACCTGCCCGGTGACCTTGCCGATGCGTACATGACGCGGGTAACGCTTCTGCATATCCTCAAGAAACGTCACGCCGCCTCCACCCGAACCTCACGCCGACATTCTCCGCAGGCGTCTCCAATACTTTCTGCAATCCCGCTATCCGCAGCTGCTTACGGCTTATATCCCACTCCTGCATGATCCGCTGGCGCACAAGCAGCGTACGATGGCCCATCAGCCTGAAATCTCGAAGGGACTCCGCACATTCGAGAGCGCGCACTCGGGAAACAGGCTCGCCCATACCGTGACACGCTTCATGTAATGGTCTAACAGCTTCTCCAGATGATCCTTCCTGCCCTGCTCCGCCATCATTACCGCCAACGCTAGACATACCTGCCAATCCTCCTCGAACTGCTCCTGGGTGTACGACATAAGTTGCTTTATGTGGCTCATTTCCACGGCGCGGTGATACCCGTTTACGTTCATCTAGCTCTCTGCATGGGATCGATGAACTCAGAACCCATGATTGAACCTGCCGGAAGTATCACTTCTTCTCCGTTGATCGTGCGCGGTTCGGTTTCATCAAAGAGCGTCATCGACTGGTAATGCGCCGTCTCGAGATTCGCGCACGCCTGATTCCAGTAGGAACGCTTCAACTCAGAACCTATGAACCTGCGTCCCTGCTCGATTGCCACATATCCCTCGGAACCGATGCCGGCAAAAGGACTCCACACTAGATCGCCAGGATTAGACCACAGCATGATTCCCCGGCGAATCACGTCCAGTTGTAGAGGGCAGATATGCTTTTCATCCTCATGCTCGCGCGCCGACCTGTGCTGGATAGTGTCGGATGGGTTAATGTCCATCCATATGGGAGAAGCGTATTTCTGCCACATGGATACAGGAAACTGCTCGGATGTGTGCGCGATAGGCTCCGAGTTCTCTCCCGGCTTGCGTAATGTCACCAGATAATCAGGGATGCCCTGCCTGCTCATGGCCGAATCCTTGCGGATTTGCTTGTGAAGCAAACCTAAGGCTTTGGTACGTTGCATGGCCGTGACCGGATCTTTCCAGATGCACACTTCGGAGTGGTAGATAAATCCAACTGCCTCGAATGCGCGAATGATCTCGCCGCGAAAGTCCCTGATGCCGATTACTCCATCCCGTACTTTGCTGGTGGGAAGGTTCATGCAATGGATCGATACCAGCCGTCCCGACTTCATCACGCGGAACGTCTCGGCAATCAGAAAACGGTAATGCTGCCAGAACTGCTCGGAGTCTCGGGAGTTGCCCATATCGCGCTCGGAGTTGGAATAGGTATACAGGCTCTCAAATGGTGGCGAGTAGATGCTGTAATCGGCAGATTCGTCGCGCATCTCCTGCGCCATTTCTACAC
>Ga0318567_10000111_pt1 | contig 36214 bp, 19 predicted proteins | sample GRESIP088b5f20_FD_203691 | JGI IMG/M metagenome (GOLD analysis project Ga0318567, IMG submission 203691) | Tropical soil microbial communities from Luquillo Experimental Forest, Puerto Rico - GRE.SIPMG.088b5f20 | ecosystem: Environmental > Terrestrial > Soil > Tropical forest > Bulk soil...
TATCCGTTTTTCTAACAGGCTCCATCTATGCCAGGCACACATTCGCAAAAACAGTAGCTTTGAAGAATGGTTCCTCTGGAGACGGTGCAAATGATTTGGGCCATGCCAAGATTACCACTACGCAGATATATGCTGATGTTGACGAAGAAAAAATTGTTGATGATATGTCAACAATTGAAGAAAAATTAAATGCGAAAAGAAAAATCGTTCAGGAGAAATATGCACTGAAATCTATATTCAATATCTAACCTGTTAAATGCAAATTCTGCTAAGCATTTAAAGTCGAATTTGCGAAAAGTAAAAAACAAATAAGGGCTGCAGGTTATTGCAGCCCTTTAGATAAGCGAATAAAACTGCTGTACTAAAGCTTAATCACTTTCAATACTCTCGTATTTGTACCCTGCGATACTTTTACGAAGTATGTACCCGGACGAAGGTCATTGCCAAATAGTATGGGTTCACTTGAGGCAATATTGAATGTCTCGACGATTCTTCCATACCGATCTGTGATAAGTATATCCGTTCTTGCCGAAGCAACAGACCCTGTTAACACTAGTTTAAATGTAGTGGTGCTTGGGTTAGGATATACTTTAACATCAAAGGTCTTGGAGTCTGGCGCAATCACCAGCTGCGGTTTATTACTTGCGGATATCATAGACATACCAGGTGGCGTTACTACATAAATAGTATCAGCTGAAGAAGTAGTGGTTAAACCGTTATTGTCCGTTGCCACTGCCGTTAATGTATCAATACCTGCTGCCACATTGCTCCAGGTGTAACTATATGGGGCTGTAGTGGATGTACTTAACAAAGTACTACCATTGTAAAAATCCACCTTCGCAATACTCCCACCGGTATTGGGGCTACTGGCACTCGCACTGATAGTCACATCAGAACCCGCAGTGATAATACTATCGTTGGCTGGCGAAGTGATAGACACAGAAGGCGGGGTTGAAACAACCAGATACACTACTGTAGATGTATCAGTTAGTCCCATATTATCCGTTGCCACGGCTGTTAAAGTATCTGTACCGGCTGTCATGTTGTTCCAGGTATAATTGTAGGGTGAGGCGGATGCTGTTCCTAGCAACGTACTACCGCTATAAAAATCCACTTTGCTTATGTTGCCCCCCTGATTAGGACTGCTGGCGCTAGCGCTGATTGTTACATTTGATCCGGTTGCAACAACGCTGTTGGTCGCAGGTGCTGTTATAGCCACGGTAGGTGGTTTTGCTACTACTAGTGTTAAGCTTCCGGAAAATCCATCTTTCAACGTAAAGCCGGCTGTTAAGGAATTGTTCGCTGAACTGATACTAGCACTTGAATTATTCGAAAGGACGATCCAGTTACCATTTAATGTCAAATTGATATTCTGAGCGGTGGAATGCCATTGATCGATAGAATCACTTCCATCCTTCACCACATTCAAATCAGGGTTATTAATGGTAACAGTCAGTGTATCGCCATTCTTCCTAACGCCTAACAATGCTTTATTCGATATGCTTTTTACATAACCAATGTTTACATTATTGTTCGGTTGAAAAAAAGCATAGGATGTTACACTATCGGGTTTATAATATACAGCATGTAGTGAGTCTGTTTGGTTCAATACAGAATAGACACTTCCGCTATCCAGCGCAGCAGCTAAGGATTGCATCGCCGAAGGTGTGGTCCCCGGTACCACTACAAATTGATAAGTGCCACTAGTAGGCGCATTGCCATGGCTGATATACGCTTTGCTGAAATTAGCCGTATTAAATAGAGTTTGATTTAAGTCAGATTGGTCAGGTGTTGTTTGGGAACCTCTTGCCACCGTAACCGTTCCCCCATTCTGAGGAATATAATAACCAGTCGTTTGCCCGGTAACCATCCAGGCGCTGTTAGCGGATGTGGGCAGGGTGTTACTATAGGATTGACTGCTTATAGGCGATGTGCTGTTCACATAAATAGGAGCAAAATTGGCCGCTGTATCGATGGCTTGGAACAAGTTTGTAGAAGTAATATTAGTGCCGTTGGTAGAGCTTATTGACGTGCCCAAACATACCATAATGCTGTCGAAGGTAAACACAGACTTCCTAAACTTGATGTTGTTAGTTGTAAAATTGCCATTGGCGTTTTCAGAAAAATCCATGGCAAAAATGCCATGTTTAGCACCCATCGATAATGCTCCTGCAAAGCTATTGTTTTGTAATTCATCCATTCTGGAATTCGTTGGTTCGAGGCTATTCCATGGAAGCTGCACTGTGGTTGTGCCGGGATACATATTCCAGTCCCAACCGGCGCCGTTTAAAATCCAGCCATTCGCTTTATTTGCATCGGTATAATTTCCCTTGCTATAAAGGACCTCCAGGGCTCCGTAACTCTGATAACGGCTATACATACTGTTAGTGGAATAAATTTCGCCCCCTTTCAATGTGTTGGTAAAGCCTCTCATCGCTGCCATCCAGTTGCCTCTTCGCTTTACTCCCAATGATGCATAATTATAATGATAAACACTATCGAAACTTGTCGCTGGTACGCTGTAATAGTTGGTTTGATAAATATAGTTATATAATTGGGCCATTGGGACATCATAGGTTGTTCCCTCTATATCGCCACCCACGGCTGCAATTTCTCTAACCGAAGTTGGACCCAATTGAAAGAACGGCCCTAAAGGATATCTTCCACTTAATGTATTCGGTATTAATGCAGCGCCTGGTGATTGTTCCAATAAAATAGTTTTAAATGCACCTGCTATATTATTAAACGCCTTTTGCGAAATTCTAAAAACGGTTCCTATTAAACTATTTACCCTGTCGGCATAAGTATTATACGCGTATAAATAGTGAACATTATTAAATTGGTGATGAAAACCAGTTCCATCGGGCTTAATACCATCTTCTGCACCTTGTTGTGTCTCAGTAAATAGACTTAAAAAATTAGAATTGCTATAGTAGTCTCTTACCTGGTCATTAACGGATGAAGTATAGCCCGCCAACTCCAATAAAAAAGGTGTTTTTAAGTAAATAAAATCGGTGTATAACCAACTTGGATACCAGGTAGTCGTTAAGTTATAGATTGCATTGTATCCATTTGACCACTTCAGCATCTTTATAATTCCTTGTTGTAAAGTATCCGTCAATAATCCCGATTTTACTGCTTGCAAAAAGCCAATGGGAAAATTCCGGCAATGTGAATAATCGCTTTCGCCTATATTGTTTCTCCCACCTTCGGCCAGTCCCTGATCGAGAATATATTCGGTAAATAGCAATAGGTTTGATTCAGCAACACTATCACTATTATTTACAGCTGCTTCTGTCAGATAGCCAACATAGTTACCAATCTGCACCAAAGTATCTACATTATTGAGGTATAACAATCCCCTTGCCCCGTTTATCGATCCATCGATATTTCTATAGATACCACAGCCCGATACATAATTCTCCGCAACAGTAAGGTTAGCACTTGTTACAGATGGTATTGAACGCGGATACCTGGATTTTACAGTCGCTGCGTCTGCCTGTTCCTGAGCCGTTGCTGTAGGCGATGGAGTAGATGGCGGTGCATTTAAATAGTATTGCAATGCTGTCATATCGGCGTAGCCAGGATCGAATTGATTAAAATCAAGCTGCATGTGCGGGCCGGGTTCCCTGCCATTTGCATCACCAACCATATTAAATTGATCCAGGTAAATAATGGGTGTTACCGAAGGATTTGCCGATTTATAAGTGATCGTCATTTTATCCAATGCAAATCCTGAGTATCCCATGTCTTGCCCGTTACTATAATCAAATCGATAACTTCTATGATAGTCGCGCCAGCCAGCGTAATTTAGCAACATGTGTCCTATTCTTTGTGGTGTAGGGTTGCCATTGGAATAAAAACTAAACACCAACGTGTCCTGGGAAGGGACAGCATTATAAATATACAACTGCGCAGAACTTGCAGACCAGCTGCCGGTTTGCGCGCCTGTTATCCCCAAAGAAGAAGCTGTTAGCACTGCGCCATTGGTGACACTCCATGCCAGCGATTGGCCGCTTTTGATGTGTGTTGTACTGGAAGTTAGGGTGGATCCGGTTGTGGTAAAATTAACCGGAACACCTGCATTAAAAGTGAATAATGGGGCTACCCTGGTTACCACAAGGGTATAGGTTTTGGTAGTTGTACTGTCTTGCGAAGTAAGTGCAATAGTGATGGTAGTATTGTCGCCGGGGTTTAGGCTTATGGCCGGCGATGCAGTACCACTTGAAACCGTTGTGCCGTTAACCTTGATTGTTGCTGATGCAGCCTGAGCAGTAGGAGTTACCGTTATACTTGAAGTGGCATTAGGAACAATTGCAGTATATGATAGAGTATCTGCATTAAAGGTGGGCGATAGCGTACCGGCGGTTGAAGTGAGGGTCGACAGCTTAGCATTGCTCGATGGGATAGGCGTTACCGTTAACGTAACACTCGTTGCCGAATACGCCAGGGTGCCATTATATCCCGAAGGTAAATTCAGCCCGGTGAAAGTATCGCTTACCGCAGTTGCTGATAAAACAGTGTACTGTTGCCCTGAGGTGGGAGTGGCCGCAAAGCTACCAACATTGAGCGTGCCACCTATGGTTGCCGTGCCGGTAACTGCTAACGGAGTAACCGCGGCTTTTAATCCGTTCACGGTATAGGACGTGCCGATATTTAAAGATCCGGCAGACGTAACACCAGCGGGGTTACTGATAGTTAAATTGTTGACATTATTGCTGGAGAAAAAATTGGCAGGAATGGTTTGCGCTGCGGAGCCACCTATCGTTACCATGTTATTTTGCGTGTTCAATAATGAGCCTGCGGCGGCGCTTATCGTAGGAGCGGTAATAGTGAGAGGGCCTCCAAGAGTAAGTATTCCAGAATTCAATGCAAGCTGGTGGGATACACTAAAAGCACCTGATGTGGTGATACTACCACCGGTACCGGGGTTGTAATTCAAATAATAGATATTTCCGCCTGTAAATTCGGAGCCTGTAATGCTTTGAGCTGCGGTGTTCAAAAAAGCCAAAGTGCCTGCCGCGTTGATGAGCCCACCATTACCCACTATCGTTGATGTACTTTTCATATAGAAGGTGTTATTACCCGCATTACAGTTAAATGTGCCTGCATTTAAAGTAAGTGTACCGTAAAAGTTTATATAGTTGCTTGATGAAGTTGATACCGTGGTTGGATTATTAATGGTTAAGTTACCAAGGCTTTGACCATATGCCAACGCTGCAGGCAAACTTTGCGCAGCAGTACCTGCAAAAACCAGGGTGCTGCTATTATTAAAGGAAAGGAGATGACCTGCGGTGGTACTAAAAATGCCCAGCGCAGCATTGGTGTTGATCGTTAGTGTTACACCCGCTGGTAGCACCACATTTCCGGAAGTAACTGTGTTATTTTGCCAGGTATCTCCGGCTTGTATAGTTATGGTGCTGCCGCTGGGTAATGCTGTGGTGCCATTAGGCGCTATAGTGGCAGCTATCCATGAGCCGCCACTATAAACCTGCCAGTTGGCAGCAGAACCCAGGTCAACGGTCACACCGGTGCCAAGGCTTCGGTATTGCGATTGTGCATTTAGCAGACTTAGAGTTGCTAATAGTGAAACGATTGTAAGAAATAGTTTTTTTGTCATAAGCAAGTTTTTTTGGAATGAGAAATAAATAATTCAACTGAAGTGGAGGGTATGGTAATTCGGACAACCTCATCAGTATTGTCGGCTCTGAACGCTTGAGTATACGGATGAGATTCAACAATACCTCGGCATATTTATTTGAAATGTAGAGTTGCGGAAGTGTTCTGCCGTCGGTATTAGTTAATAAGTTAAAGAAAGTGTGAAAAGAATATTTTGGAGAGGAAATTTGCTCATTTCTGGAGTAAAATCGTCCAAAGATTTCTGGCGATTTTAATTATTCGATCTGCACCTAAATAAGATTCAGGTGCAATATGTATTTATTGCCCATTATTATCAGATGCGCGTTTCGGCTCAAAAAAATAAGCTTTGGGGAAAGCTGTATCGTAACAGTATTAGTTAACGTCAGTGGGCCACTCTGCACCACCGTTCAAATATTCGTTTGGCGTAATGTTGTATATTTTTTTAAACTCTTTGCTGAAGTATTTTACATCGTTGAATCCTACCTCGACTGCTACAGCCATCACCGAAGTCTCGCCTCCTTTAAAAAGTGTGACAGCTTTTTTTAATCGTTCCATCTTGATGAAGTTATTGAGCGACAAATTAGTTAATGCGCTAAACTTCTTGTACAATAGTGACTTGCTCATACCTACTTGTCGGGAAATTGCTACAACATCAAAATCCGAATTGCTCATATTGAGTTGGATTATCTCTTGTAGTCTGTCAAGCAATTTCTCATCTTCTGACTCTGAATGTCGTACGGGCAAAGGTCCCAGGATAAGGCGATCGCTATATTTTTGCTGCTGAGCACCTATGAGTCTTAGCATATTAGATATGTTCAGATTCAAGACTTGTGTGCTAAATGGCTTGGTAATATAAGCATCTGCGCCATGCTGTAAACCGTGAATTTGATGGATTGGTGCGGACTTCGCGGTAAGTAAGATTACCGGAATATGACAGGTTCTGATGTCGGCTTTTACACGTGAGCAAAATTCAACCCCGTCCATGATTGGCATCATTACATCACTAATAATTAAATCTGGAATCTGCTGAGTGGCTTGTTCCAGCCCCTCTTCTCCATTTTTAGCTTCGATTACCTTGTAATCCTTTTCTAACGATTGCCTGATGAACTCCCGAACCTCATCATTGTCTTCCACTAACAAAATAGTGTGGTCGCCAACGTTAGCAACCGGCTGATTCGATTTCAGAATAAATGTGTCATTGGGTTCTGTGTTAGGATAGAATAAATTATCGCGAGCTGCACTATCGCTTACAATTACCTGCTCATCAGGTAAATGTTCCCTTCCTAGTTTTAAAAGAACCGTGAAAGCCGTTAGCCCTTCTTGTTCATTGTCAGCGTTCTTACTCTGAACTTTAATTGTACCCTTGTGCAATTCTATCAACCGTTTAGAAAGTGCCAGCCCAATACCTGTACCTATTGAAGGGCCTGCCTGATAAAAATTCTCGAAAATATTGTCCAGGTCTTCGTGTTGTATCCCTTTGCCATTGTCCTCAACCACTATTTGGACCTGGTTACCTGCTTTATGTTCAGTTACACCAACCTTTACCTGGCCGCCGGCAGGCGTAAATTTTATGGCGTTTATCAACAGGTTATTAAAAACTTTTTCCAGCTGATCGCGATCAAAAAAGACCATCAGCGATGGTACCGCCGAGTTAAATTGAAAACTAATGCCTTTAATTTCCGCGGTTGATTCGAAAGCACCATAAATCTCTCTGAGAAATTTCACGATATCTTCTTCACAAAAATAAAGCTTCAGCTGATCTGTGCCTGCTTTTCTGAAATCCAGCAATTCTGTAACCAGCCTGTAGAGCCGGTTTGCGTTGTTCTTTATGCTGTTGTATTGCTGCGTCTGGCTGATATCCATTTTGCTGTTTGCCAGGCGCTCGAGTGGCCCTAAAATGAGTGTTAGCGGTGTTCTGATTTCATGAGATATGTTGGTGAAGAATTCCAATTGTTGCTGGTGGCTCTTCTTTTCATGCTCCGCCTCAATGCGTTCTCTATAAAGCTCTTGTCTGAGTTGGGTTCTGGCGCGCAAAAAATGCCTGACATAAGCCAAAATTATCACCAAAATGATCAGATAGCTCGTGTAGGCCCACCATGTTTTCCATGGTGCAGGTAAGATTTGAATATTGAGCACTGCGGGCTCCTGGTTCCATATACCATCATTATTGGCTGCCTTTACCTGCAATTGATAATTGCCCGGCGGTAGGTTGGTATAGGTGGCTTCTGGAAAGTTGACATTACTCCAATCCCGATCAAAACCTGTTAGGCGATATGCATACCTGTTTTTGGGTGATTTGACAAAGTTAAGTGCTGCGAATCCAATCGTAAATACATTCTGATTGTATTTAAAGGTCAATCCTTGTGTGTTATTCAGGTCTCCATCTAACAATTGATGCTGTTGGTCAATGTTAAGAGTTTGGTTAAATAACCTGACATAAGAAAATATGACCTTTGGCGGTATCTCATTTTGGGTGATCTTGTTAGGATTGAAATTGATGAGTCCATTATAGGTACCAAAATAGAAACAGCTATCGTTCTGTTTGTAAAAAGAGCCTCTATTAAACTGGTTGTCCGGAAGTCCATCTTCGACTGTTAGATTTTGAAAATGTCCATGTGCGACATCAAATTTCGCAAGACCATTATTTGTACTTATCCAAAGATTATTGTGCGCATCAGAAAGTATGCCAACGACATTGTCTGCGGGCAGCCCATCCTGTTCATTAAACACGTGGTAAGAATTTTTTTTCTGGTCCAGCAGAACTAAACCTTTGTGTAAAGTGCCTGCCCATAACCTCCCGAACTGATCTTCCTGTAAACAAATAACCTCAAAAGTGAATGGATTATGAGCCTTGGAGGAATCAAAGAAGCTTGCTTGTCTAATTTGCCTGGATGCCGTCATCTCGTACAATCCGTGAGGAGTACCTATCCATATTGTGTGTTGCTTGTCTTCATATAAAGTGGTGACCCAAATTTTGGATTTTGCACTTGTGTCCGATATCGAAAAACTTTGTTCTTTTTTCGAAAATTTCAGCAGGCCGGCATTTGTGCCCACCAGAACTTCATTGTTATTAGTTACCAAAAGGCACTTTACATCATCCCCGTTGATGACCGGTATCGTCTTTTGCCGTGAATACCAGTGGTTTTCAAATTTTCCGGTTGAGGGATGATATATGTTAAGTCCGCCCGTAGAAGTACCTATATATACGTCGCCATCCTGATCAAACGCGATTGCCTTTACAAGGTTCGAGCTTAGAGACCTTTTATCATCGCCGTCATTTTTAAAAATTGTAAACCTTCCGGTTTGCTTGTTCCAAAAATTGAGACCGCCACCGTCGGTTCCTATCCAAAGATTGTGATGCGCATCTTCCGCAATCGCGCTAATGATATTGCTGCTGATGCTGTTTTTATAGCCATTATTCTGAAAAATCTTGAATGGTGCACTTCCAAGATGCACGACATTTAGCCCGCCAAAATAAGCACCAATCCAAATCGATCCGGCTCTATCTTGGAAAATTTCATATATAGAATTATGGCTAAGGCTATGTTGATCCGTCGGGTCTTTCTGAAAATTGTAAAACTTTCGGCCATCAATATTATAAATAGATAATCCTTCCTGAGTGCCAATCCATATAGTGCCATCTTTGGCGTTGATGATTTTTCTGATATGGTTGCCAATTGGCCCGTTTTCAGATGTTTTACTTTTTTTGAAAGACTCAATGCTATTCGATTGACGGTTATAGCGATAAACTCCAGTTGTTCGCGTTCCAATCCACAAATCTTGATTTTTGTCTTGCACGACCGTAGTAATATCATCATCCCCAAGAAGATCCGCGGCGACTTTTTTCTGAAAGGAGGACGTTTGCTGTCTGGAAGGATCGATTTTGAACAGGCCCCTAGTTGTGCCTACCCATAGGTTGTGTTGCCCATCCTCATAGATGACACTGATAAGGGTGTTCACATCTATGTTGAGGCTAAAAGTTTTTGCAGTCTGCAAGTTCCCACCTTCGAAATATTTTAAGCAGCCAAGACCACCGACATATAGCCTGTCTTGATGGTCGAAAAAGATAGTTTTATTTATGCTAAGTCCCGTTGGTATTTTTTGAAACGTTTCGTTCTCTGGGTGGTATAATTCTAATTCTTTGGAAATTACCCAAAGCTGGCCCTTGTGATCAGTAACAACACCAGTTGAACCATTATCGGATATGCTCCCATTGTTATTTTGTTCATGTTTAAAGACCTTAAAATTCATCCCGTCATACCTGCACAGCCCATTCTTGGTAACTATCCAGATGTAACCGCGGTTGTCTTGAGTCACCGAAAGGACTGAATTATCTGGCAATCCATCCTTTACTTTAAAATTTTCGAAATAAAGGTTGCTTTCCTGCCCGTTTGTAATTGACACGATAAGGAATAATGACGTCGCAATAAATAGTAAAATCAGCCGTATCAACCTCACTTCCTTAAGCTCGATCGGCGCCACACCTAACAATCGGTTTTCAAATGACATAACAACTTTTTTTTAACCAGGGCGAATTTTAAAGATAGGGCAAATTTGAGGTTATCTGCCTGTTAATCCTGAGGTTTGGAAGAATTTACCCCATGGGTGGACGATTCTCCCCCGGTAATAACTTGTGCTTTACGTCCTTTGAACACATCATTAACTACGTCCTTTGATACTACTTGCCCAACATCTATTAAAAAATAAATATTTATGAAAGACAACAAAATATTAATCGTTGAAGACGATGCCCAACTGCGGGAGTTGATAAAAATTTGCTTGTCGGATAATTATGAGGTTTTTGAAGCCGGTAATGGCAAACAAGGGTGGGAGGTTGCTGTTACTACAATGCCTGATCTCATCATTACAGATGTAATGATGCCCGAAATGGACGGCAATAAGTTTTGCGGAATGATTAAAAATGAGGAGCGTACAAGTCATATACCAGTAATCATGTTAACTGCCAATATAGCTGTTGAACAGCAGATTACGGGACTTGAAAACGGCGCTGATGTTTATTTAACCAAGCCATTTAGTATACTGGTTCTTCATGCTTATGTAGGCAATTTGCTGAAAACACGAGAAGTAATGCGCGAGCGATATGACAATAAAGTTTTGCTGGAACCCTTGGACATAGAAGTAGGAACTGTTGACAAAAAGTTCATCGAGAAATTAATGAATGCGATCGGGGAAAACATATCGAATCCGGAGTTCGGTGTGGCCGAGCTCGCAAGACATATTGGTATGAGCAGGTCAGGTTTGTACAAAAAATTTAGCGCACTGACACAAATTCCAATCGCTGAATTCATAAAATCGGTTAGGATGCGAAAAGCAGCGGTGCTGCTCGCAAAAGATAAACTGAACGTAGCTGAAGTGGCTTGGGAAGTAGGTTACAATGACAGAAAATATTTCAGCAGGGAGTTTAAAAAGTCATTTGGAAAAACTCCTTCAGAATATATCGGTAGCGTAACAGGCATTTGAAGCCGGGAGTTGTGAAAGAACCGGAAGTAAAAACGAATGCATCTATCACAAGAACAATGCAAATACAAATTGGATATTAGTATACCCTTTTTTGGACGTTTGTTCCCTTCCGCTTCTAAAAAAAAATGTCAACTTGCCTGTAACAATTGCAAAGGCCTTGCCATAAAAAACTGACTATGACTGCGATGAAACGAAATGGAATTTTAAGTGCGATTTTGCTGGTAGCTACAACGGGAATTATTGCTTTTATCGATAAAAAAGATGAGAAAAACCTTGTTGAACATTCTTTTGATGTTGCTGAAAAACAATATCGAAAAATGTTGGATCAAAAAAACGACTTAACGCTCTATCCCCGCACAAGCGATAGCTCAGGCAACACAAAATATGTTGGTATTTCTGATTGGACAGGCGGCTTCTGGGCCGGTAATCTTTGGTATGTCTACGAATACACACATGATTCAGCGTGGAAAACAGCCGCCATTAAATGGACCGAAAGTCTTGAACAAAACCAGTTCAATACCAACCATCATGATCTTGGTTTTATGATGTATTGCAGCTACGGAAACGCATATCGCATTACCCACAATGAAAAGTATAAGGATGTGTTGTTGCAGTCAGCCAAGTCGCTTATAAGCCGCTACAACCCTACAGTAGGTTGCATTAAATCATGGAACTACAGGAAATCTTGGGATGGAAAAACAGAATGGCATTATCCTGTTATCATTGACAATTTAATGAACCTCGAACTGTTGTTCTTTGCGTCCAAAGTTACAGGTGATCCAATCTATAAAAATATAGCCATTCGCCACGCCGAGACTACATTGAAAAATCATATAAGAGCAGATTACAGTTCGTACCACGTTGTTAACTATGATACTACAGATGGTAAAGTCTTAAATCTGCAGACATGCCAGGGGTTTGCAGATAATTCTACCTGGGCCAGAGGTGAGGCTTGGGGAATTTATGGCTACACAATGATTTATCGTGAAACCGGAGATAAACGATTTTTGACTACTGCAAAAAAGATGGCAGACTACTACATGGACAATCAAAACCTGCCAGAAGACAAAATTCCTTACTGGGATTTTAATGTTGATCAGAAAGGATACAACCCACAATGGAATTACCAACCCACAAAAATTAGCTACAAGGTTCGTGACGTGTCAGCCGCTGCAGTCGTATGTTCTGCGCTCTTTGAGCTAAGCGGCTACCTTGGTGAAGAAGGGAGAAAATACAAAGACTTTGCAATTTCATCCATGAAAACCATCAGTACGTCAAATTATATGGCAACGCCGGGCTCGAATGCATTTTTTTTACTCAAGCACTCGGTTGGAAGTTTCCCACACAATGCAGAAATAGACGTGCCGATTGTTTACGCAGACTACTATTATTTAGAAGCGCTGCTACGATATAAGAAAATGGAAAACTAAATATACCTAAGATCTATCATATGAAAAAAGGGGGTCCCGCAAGACATTTCTAATATTAGAAGTGTCCACTTGAGGCCCTGATGATTTTCTAACTGCTAATTTTTGAAAAATGAAAAAATGTTTGCTTGCACTAGTTCTTTTAGTAGCCCTTTTACCCGCAATTGCCCAAGATAGGATGATTAGCGGGAAGGTTACTGGCCCTGACGGTAAACCACTCAGCGGTGTATCGGTAACATTGAAAGGCACGAAAATCGGCACATCAACCGATAAGGAAGGTAATTACAGCCTTCATGCGTCCGGAAAAGATGTTCAGCTTGTTTTTACCTCTGTTGGCTTCGAAGCAAAAGAAGTCTCAGCGGAAACAAATACAGCGAGTATTACTCTTAAACTTAAATCTACTCAAACAGAGGAGGTCGTAGTGATCGGTTATGGCACTGCGAAAAGAAAAGACTTGACCGGTGCCGTAGGTCAAGTTCGTATGTCGGATGTTACCAAGGCACCCGTGCTTTCCATCACAGACGCGCTTGCGGGCCGTGTAGCTGGTGTGCAGATTAATTCGTCCGATGGTCAACCTGGTTCTCCGGTTAATATAGTGATCCGCGGCGCCAACTCCATTACTCAGGATAATAATCCACTGTATGTTATCGATGGATTCCCGATCGAAGGTTTTGACCTCAACCTGCTTAATTCTCAGGATATTGAGAGTATTGATATTTTGAAAGATGCATCGGCAACAGCCATTTACGGTGCTCGCGCTGCCAATGGTGTTGTGATGATCACTACCAAAAAAGGCAAGTCAGGCAAGCCCGAAATCAACGTTAACATAACACAAAGCTTTATCAATAACACCAAGCAAATGAAGTTGATGGATAGCTATGATTTTTTAAAGATGCAACTGGAACGTGACCCGTCTCCAGGTTCGCCGACCGCCATGACACCAACTTATCTTTATCTGACAATGCCTGGCAAAACGCTGGAGGATTATCGAAACTATCCCACTACGGATTGGCAGGCACCGTTCTTTAAAACTGGGCATCTGGGCAGCTATTATTTGGCCCTGCGCGGCGGTAATAACAAGACCACCTATTCGATTAGCGGTTCGGTAGACAATCAGGATGGAACGGTGATAGCCACCGGATTAAAGCGATACCAGGGGCGCTTTTCATTAGACCAAGTGATTAATGATAAACTGAAAGTGGGTGTCACTACTAATTACACATACCTGAAACAATTTGGTAATGCACTGGCAACGTCGACCGGTAGTTTCAGCACTAATGTGATGTATAGTGTCTGGGGGTATAATCCCTTGTCGCCATACAGCAGCACATTGGAAATCGATCCCACTACAGCAACATCCGCCAGCGATTATAAATTCAATCCGGTGCTCAATCAACAAAACATGGTTCGGAATGTGAATACCGGAGCTTTAAACGTTAACTCTTATCTGTCTTACAACATCGCCAAAAATTTAGACTTACGTATTACGGGTGGCATCAACAGTACACAAATAACCAACGAAAACTTTAACAACTCTAATACGTATTATGGAGTCGGATTAGCTGGTATTAATGGATCAACATATACTTCCAAGAACAACAACTGGTCCAACGAGAATACGCTTACATGGAAAAAAGGCTATGGCAAGCACAGCTTTGATTTATTGGGTGGTTTTACAATGCAGGGTAACACATCGAGCACTTATGGATTTGGCGCAATGTTGTTGCCAAACGAGTCATTGGGCATCAGGGGACTGGAAGAGGGTACGCTGAATCCAAGTGCCACTAAAGCCACGAGCTCATTATGGACGTCGGCATCCTGGTTGGGCCGTATCAATTATAACTATGGATCCAAATATTATTTTACTGCTTCTCTACGTGCGGACGGATCTTCCAAATTCAGCGAGAAGAATCACTGGGGATATTTTCCGTCGGCTGCTTTCGCATGGCGTTTTACCGAAGAGAAATTCCTTAAGGGTAATAGAGTACTCTCAAATGGCAAGCTCCGTTTGACCTACGGTGAAACGGGTAATAATAGGGTGTCAGATTTTGGTTACCTCTCAACTTTCGGACTACCGGCAGGATCTAATTATTCGTTCAAAAACACGTACTATGCCACTGCTCTCCCTTTGACGATAGGTAACCCTGACCTGAAATGGGAATCTACAGCACAGTATGATGCAGGTCTGGATCTCTCATTTTTTAACGACCGCATCAATATTACAACGGATGTTTACCGTAAAATCACCAGTAACCTATTGCTGAACGCGTCATTACCAACATCGAGCGGCTACGGTGCTGCATTTGAGAATGTTGGTAGCGTTCAAAATCAAGGACTGGAGTTTACACTCAATACGGTGACTTTACGCAAGAAAAACTTTAGCTGGTCCAGCAGTTTTAATATCGCCTTCAACAATAATAAGGTTCTTGCACTGGCTGGCGGACAAGAAAGTTTACTTAGTGTTACTCCTTGGGATGGATCGCAACCTCCTTCCTATATTGCTAAAGTAGGGCAGCCTGTTGGCCAAATGTTCGGTTATATCTGGCAGGGTAATTATCAGTATAGCGATTTTACAAAAACGGCTGCCGGGGGGTATATTCTAAAAGACAACGTACCTGGCAATGGTAACGTCCGCGCAAATATTCAGCCTGGTGATATCAAATACAAAGATTTGAACGGTGATGGAGTAGTTAACTCGTCCGACTATACCGTAATTGGTCGTTCACTGCCTATTCATCAAGGTGGTTTTTCCAACAACTTTAACTATAAGGATTTCGACCTGGGTATATTTTTTCAATGGTCGTATGGAAACAATATTCAGGATGTAAGCCGTATGGTATTCGAAGGCAATTCACAGGGCAGGAGCTTCCTGGAGCAATTTGCCAGCTATACTGATCGCTGGTCTCCAACCAATCAAAACTCACTAAACTATCGTGTTAACGGATATTATGGAGGCGGCTATTCATCCAGAACCGTTGAAGATGGATCATACCTACGTTTAAAAACGGTGCAGTTGGGATACAACGTGCCGAAAAGTTTATTGCAAAGGCTTAAAATATCTTCAGCAAGGTTATTTGTTTCGGGCCAGAACTTATTCACCTGGACACATTATACCGGTGAGGACCCCGAAGTAAGTACTTATAATTCTGTATTGACCGGAGGGTTTGACTACAGCGCTTATCCCCGCGCTCGCACATTTGCCTTTGGCGCCAATGTTAATTTTTAATTACATAAAAGAAACAACTATGAAACGTTTATTCATATTGCTGGCCGTTTTGATAGGCCTGGGATTGGTTTCGTGTAAGAAATTTCTGAACACAACCCCGACTGATTTTCTTACTCAACCACAATACTTTAATACCGAAGCTAAACTTATGAATGCATTAGCCGGTGTTTATTTGCCGCTTAGTTCGGGTAATTTGTATGGCGACGGTATGTTTGACCAACTCGGTTCAGCTACCGATGAGGGCTTTTTTGCAAGATCCGCACAATTAAGTGGAGTTCAGGTATACAATTTTGATTATACAAGTTCAGATATAAATGGGTTTTGGAGTCAATTGTATCAAGGTATAGAGCGTGCCAACATCCTGATCGCAAATATTAATCAGGCGCCAATGGACTCCGTTAAACGCCAGGCCATACTAGGCGAAGCCACCTTTCTGCGGGGTTATTATTACTTTTTGCTGGTGAGTAACTTTGGTGATGTTCCGTTAAAAATCGCGCCTACCCCTTCGGTTAATGATGTCAATATTCCTCGTACACCGGCTAAGGATGTTTATGCCCAGGTATTGAAAGATTTGCAAGCTGCCCAAGGCTTGGTTTATACAGCAACCACTTTGGGTTATGGCGGGCGCATATCAAAAACTACAGTTGAAGGTATGTTGGCGAGAGTTTGTTTAACCATGGCAGGTGCTCCGCTTAATGATGCATCAAAATACCAGGATGCACTAGGTTGGGCTGAAAAAGTAGTTGCTTCCGGCGAACATAGCCTTAATCCGAACTACCAGCAAGTGTTTATGAACCTGATGCAGAATATCTATGATGTAAAGGAGACAATGTGGGAGGTAGAATTTAAAGGTAATGGAAACGATGGCATGGGAAATACCGGTCGACTAGGTAACACCAATGGGATAGCTTACACTGGCTCTTCTGATGCTATTGGTTATAGTTATGGCTTCGTTAATGCTACAGCTAAGTTATACAATTTATACAGCGCTGGTGACCTGCGCCGTGATTGGGCAATAGCACCATATAGCTATAACGATGCGACAAGACCGGTGTCTGATGTGTATTTTAGTTCCGCGCAGATATACAACCGTAATGCTGGCAAATTTAGAAGGGAGTATGAGCTAACTGTAGGAAAAAATAAAAATAATACTCCCTTTAATTTTCCAATTCTGCGTTACTCCGACGTATTGTTAATGTTGGCAGAAGCTGAGAACCAGGTTAACGGGCCAACCCCTACTGCCTACGATGCTATTAACCAGGTAAGAAGACGTGGGTTTGGGGTGAACTCGAAGATGGCTGGTGCTTCTGTTTCAGTAGTGAGCGGCCTTACACTGAGCACTACCGGCAATACCGGCTACGTGTATTCGACAACCACACAAGCGAATATCCCGCTAACTATAACAGGCGGCGGTGGTACCGGTGCAACAGGTATGGCCTCAATAGGAAGCAACGGAAAAGTAAGCGGCGTGGCTATTATTAATCCAGGGAGTGGCTATACATCCGCCCCAACCATCAATGTCGGTTTAGTTTGGGCGGCCAATACGGCTTATGCTGTAGGTCAGCAAGTAACCAATGGTAACAATCTGTACACGGTAACTACAGCAGGTTCAAGCACAGCTGTAGGGCCTACAAACACCAGCGGTGCATCCGCTGCTTCAATAACCGGTGCGGTATTTACATATGCTGGTGTCGCGGCTACCATTACTGCTACTGTAGCCGCTACGACCATCGATGTAGGTGGATTAACACAAGCAGCCTTTCAGCAAGCGATTCAGGATGAGCGTGCCCGTGAACTTTGCTACGAGTCATTACGTCGTCCGGATTTGATTCGCTGGGGTATCTGGGTGCCAACCATGAATGCTCTGGGTGCTGATATGAAAGCCAACGCGGGATCCTATACTTATGGAGGATTGGCTGGGGCTAACGTCGGCAACAAAAACAACCTGTATCCCATTCCATCGTCAGAGATTACGGTAAACAAGGCCATAACTCAAAATCCGGGTTGGTAGTATTATTTGTCTTTAAAAATTAAGAAAATGAGAAACTCGTATAATATAAGAACCTTTTACAAAGCAATAGGCGCGGCTATACTCACAGTTGCCACTGCGATGGTATCCTGCAACAAAGGACAAACTGTCCCCTCCCCAGATATGGTCGTGACGACAGGTCGAACCAATGGAAGTGCAACAACAACCTTTGCGCCGGGTGATACTGTTAACTTTAGGTTTACCGGTAACCCCAATTTGATCACTTTTTACTCGGGTGAGTTAGGTAAGCGCTATCAATATGCCGGTCGTACCCAGGCCAATGGTACACCACAGTTACAATTCAGTTCCCTCTTGGCCAATGGCACACAGCCCAATTCGTTGAGTTTGCTGGTTTCAAGCGACTTTAAAGGCGTAGTTACAAAAACGGTAGCAGGAGTGTTGGTGCGCGATACGGCTGCTACCAATGCCAATATAGCAACAGCTACCTGGACAGATATAACCACCAGAGCAACGTTCGCATCAGGTGCCACTGCTGTATCTTCCGGTATTATCGACCTGTCTGATTTTGCTAGACAAGGCAAACCGGTTTATTTGGCCTTTAAGTACAATGCCACAACCGGTTCTACACAAAACAAATGGACCATTAACAACCTTGCTATCAACAACGTACTGAGTGACAGCACCAGCTATTTGATTGGAAATTTGAATAGTCCGGCAAAACCATTAACCAACTATGGTGCAACGAGCTATAGCCCAGGTTGGGCCGTATCGTACGATTCGTCCAAAAATGCAAACAATTATGCATGGATTTATACAGACGGCACCTCATTGGTAATTACTGGAGCAACTAGTGCTGCGGGGGCTACCTCGGCGGCCGAAGCCTGGGCAGTTAGCGGCCCTATCGACCTGACTAAAGTAACGCCGGACTTTGGTGTGCCTATCAAAGGGGTTATAGCAACACTGGGCTCCTACAGTTACATTTACCGTCAGCCTGGTAACTATAACGCGGTGCTTGTGGCTACTAACGCTACTGCAGATGATTCAAAAACTCTTGTGCAACAGGTGCCATTAACGATCAAATGATCTCTTCAAATGCAAAAAAAGGACAGCTTAATATAATTGTGAGTATCCTATGCCTGGATCGTTTTTGTTGATAATTCAGCAAAAACGATCCGCCGGGGTGCAATATATAAGTCTGGCTGCAGCTTTAAAGGTGCTTGGGATAATTCGCATGTTAAGCAATTTCTGCTATAAGATCGCGATAAACAAAATTGGTCTGAAACCACAAGTTTCGAGAGATATGTTAACCAAGAAGACTGGGTAACGGTAACCAACAAGGTAATTGGAGATAACAGGTTAAAAGCCAATAGGTATAAATTAAGATGACAAATATTTACTTAAAAATAATCTTTGTATCCGTGTTATTTCCATCTATTGGTTTTGCACAAAACGATTTTAAGCTATGGTACAATAAGCCCGCTGCCACCTGGATAGAAGCGCTGCCGCTAGGCAACGGCCATATGGGCGCAATGGTTTTTGGGGGCGTGGAAGAAGAGCTTCTGCAGTTGAATGAAAGCACGCTTTGGAGTGGGGGACCAATCAAAACGAATGTAAATCCAGACGCCAAGGAATACCTGCCAAAAATCAGGGAGGCTTTACTAAAGGAAAAAGATTACAGCAAAGCCGCACTACTTGCTAAAAAAATGCAAGGGTTGTTTAGTGAATCATATCTCCCAATGGGCGACATAAGTATTAAGCAAATTCTTGGAACATCCAAACCTTCCGCATATATCCGAAGCCTGGATTTGGAAAATGCGACCGCCTATACAGCTTTTACAGTAAATGGAATCAATTACAAACGCGAATCGTTTATCTCTGCTCCGGATAATGTGCTTCTCGTACGACTTACCTCCAGTAAGGCCCACTCGCTGAACCTTGACGTGGTTGCCGCTTCATTGCTTCATCACAGGATGTATCCGAAAAGTAATAGTGAATTGGTGGTTAGTGGCAAAGCTCCTGCACATGTGGAACCCAGCTATTACAACCCCGGGGACCGGCAGCCGATACTTTATGAAGATACTTCGGGCTGCAACGGAATGCGGTTCCAATACAGAGTTAAAGCTTTGGCCATCGGCGGGGAATCAAAGGCGGATACCGCAGGCTTGCATATCCGCAATGCGCGTGAAGTTGTTTTATTCATTACAGCGGCCACTAGTTTCAATGGTTATGACAAATGTCCCGACAAAGAAGGAAAGAATGAAGATGCAATGGCTGACTCTTGTTTAAATAGCGCATGGGTAAAAGGTTACACCGCAATTCGTAATAATCATTTGAAAGATTATCAAAAGTATTTCAATCGTTTTTCGATTAAACTGGTTGATACATGTGTTACTAATTCGACGGTTCGACTTCCGTCAAATGAACGCTTGAAAAGATATGCAGAAGGGCAGTACGACCCGGGCCTAGAAGAATTATATATGCAGTTTGGCCGATACCTGCTTATATCTTGCTCCAGGCCCGGTGGCCAGGCGGCCAACTTGCAAGGCTTATGGAACAAAGAGTTGAGGGCGCCGTGGAGTTCAAACTATACAATCAATATCAATACCGAAATGAACTACTGGCCGGCAGAAGTAACCAATCTTTCGGAAATGCACGAGCCATTATTTGACTTTATTAAAAATTTATCGTCAACGGGCAAAGTTACTGCCAAAGAGTTCTACGGCACCAGGGGATGGGTCGCGCACCACAACTCGGATATTTGGGCACTGTCTAATCCAGTAGGAGATAAAGGGGCTGGTAATCCGTCTTGGGCCAATTGGTACATGGGCGGTAATTGGTTGTGTCTGCATTTGTGGGAGCACTATCAGTACACAGGTGATACAGCATTTCTACAAAAAGTTTATCCCATTATGAAGGGAGCTGTTTTGTTTACCGAAGATTGGTTGATAGAAGATCAAAACGGTTTTTTGGTAACAGCACCATCCACTTCTCCTGAGAATTTATTCAAAGATTCCACTGGTAAGGGTCAGGCAGTGTCCGTAGCAAGTACCATGGATATAGCCATTATCAGGGAGCTGTTTACAAATTTGATCACTGCCAGCAAAGTTCTTAATGTGGATGAGGCTTTCAGAGATTCTCTCGCGCTGAAGCTAAAGAAATTGTATCCCATGAAAATTGGAAGCAAGGGCCAGTTGCAGGAATGGTACCAGGACTTTGGAGAGACCGATCCACAGCACCGTCATGTCTCACATTTGTTTGGTCTGTTTCCGGGAAAATCAATTACAGCAGCTACACCTGAATTTTTCAATGCAGCGTCAAAAACACTTGAGATCAGGGGTGACGGCGGAACCGGATGGAGCAAAGGGTGGAAAATTTGTTGGTGGGCAAGGCTACAGGATGGAAACCATGCATACAAATTATTACGTGAGTTGATGCACTATTACGAGCCAGGCAATAAGGGTGGGGGTACTTATCCTAATTTCTTTGACGCGTGTCCTCCTTTTCAGATCGATGGGAATTTTGCGGGAACCGCAGGGATGGCTGAAATGTTATTGCAAAGCCATTTGGGCGAATTGAATTTATTACCGGCATTACCCAATGCATGGAGAGATGGAAGTGTTAGCGGCCTGAAAGCACGAGGTGGATTTGAAGTGAAATTGATTTGGAAGCAGCATAAACTGAGTAGCGCCCAAATCAAATCGCTTAATGGAAACTTTTGCGTTGTACGAACCAATTACCCAATAAAAGTTAATGGAGTTGAAGCTAAGACCATCGCGGAAAATGGGACTTACCGGACATCTTTTTCAACAGTACGTAATAATACATATCTAATAACTATGTTGCCATGAAATATTATCACTAGGTCACTGTTTCGTAAAACAGTTTGCCAAGCCGCGTGTGCATTGCCCGTAAGATAATTTCCCAATTTTAAATAATTGAAACGTCAAAATTGTGCGGGCAATGCATATTCAAAAAGCTTCATCACTTTCAGCTGCAAATACGGGTTCAGTACTTTAGACAATGGTATAAAAAACAAGAATGAAATCTATTGCCTTCATAAAGAACATTTTTTTTAGCGTGGTGCTTGCATTGACCTTTAACAAAAGCAACGCGCAGCAACCTGCGTTTTCTACTGCAGGATTTTACGCAGTTCCTAATTCAGAAAGAGGAGTTTATAATTTCAACGTGGGTTGGAAATTCTATCGCGGTTCGTTTGCAGGTGCGGAAGCAAAAAACTGCAATGATAAAAACTGGGATATTGTTTCTCTTCCTCACACGGTGCAACTGTTGCCCGAAGCTGCAAGTGGTGGCAAAAATTACCAGGGCATTGCATGGTACCGCAAATATTTTCATCTCGACAAGTCCTTTGCCGGCAAAAAGATATGGTTGCACTTTGAGGCCATCATGGGCAAGGCGAAGATCTATGTAAATGGAAAATTGGTCACCCAACATTTAGGTGGCTTTCTTCCCATTATCATCAACCTGAGCGATGCCGGAGTCGTGGCCAATAGCGATTGTGAGATCAGTGTTAGTGCAGACAACAGCGACGATCCAACCTTCCCTCCGGGAAAGCCGCAAGCGGAGATGGACTTCTGCTACATGGGCGGTGTATACAGGGATTGCTGGTTGTACACCACTTCGGATGTGCATGTGACCGATGCAAATTATGCAGCCACAGAAGCAGGCGGAGGTGTGTTTGTAACGTATGATTATGCGAACAAATCAGAAGCATTGATTCGCATAAAAACACAAGTAAAAAATGAAGGAAAAACGGATCAGACGATCGTTCTGAAAAATGAGCTGTCCGATGTAAATACTTCGTCGCGGGTCAATGCAAAGGCGGAAAGCACTGTGTTGCTGAAAGCAGGCGAAAGCAAAGAAGTGGAACAGGAAATAAAAGTAAGCAACCCTGTGCTATGGCATCCTGACAATCCGAATTTGCAAAGACTTACAACATCTGTTTCGATTAACAATAAAGTTGTTGATGCCGTAAGCAATGACGTTGGCATTAGAACCGTTGAGTTTATTCCCAACCAGGGATTGAGCATCAACGGAGAAATTTTCAAAGAAAAATTATTAGGTGTGAATCGCCACCAGGATTATGGTTATATCGGCATGGCGATGACAAACAACCTGCACTATGCCGATGTGAAGAAGATGCGTGATGCGGGACTGCGCATCATTCGCAGCGCACACTACCCGCAGGATCCGGCGTTCATGGACGCATGCGACCAGCTGGGCATGTTCATCATTGTGGCTACACCGGGCTGGCAGTTTTGGAACGATAACGGGACCTTTGAAAAACTGGTGTTGACCGACATCAGGAACATGGTGAGAAGAGACAGGAACCATCCTTCTGTACTGATGTGGGAGCCAATTTTAAACGAAACTCATTTTCCTGAAGACTTTGCACGCAAAGCATATGAGGCAGTGCACAGTGAATATCCCGCAAAAGGTTGTTATGCCGCATGCGATGAAATAAGCAAGGGCAGCGAAATGTATGATGTGATATATGCCGGTCCGAAAGATGCAGCGGGCTATCAAAAACTCAACAAGTGTTGCTTCACGAGAGAGTTTGGCGATTGTGTGGATGATTGGTATTCGCACAACTCTTACAGCCGTGTAGAAAGAGATTGGAGCGAGCAGGGTTTGATCTTCCAGGCACAACACTATGCAAAGAAAAATTATGAAGGTTCGCTTACCATTGATCAAATATTCAAAGCACCTTCGGCCCATATTGGCGGTGCTTTGTGGCACTCGTTTGATCATCAGCGCGGCTATCATCCTGATCCTTTTTATGGCGGCATTATGGACGCATTCAGGCAGCCGAAATATTCTTACTACATGTTCCAGAGCCAGCGAGACCCATCGCAGAAATTATCATTTGCCGATAGCGGTCCGATGATTTTCATCGCCAATGCAATGACGCCCATTTCACCAACAGATGTTGTAGTTTATACCAACTGCGATAGTGTGCGATTGATCATTGTAAAACGAAGAGAAAAAGCGGATAAGCAATTCAACCTGAACACAGCCGAAGTCGAAAAGAACTTTTATACAGATACCTTGTATCAATCTGTCATAAAAAATGCAGCGGGGCTTCCTAATGAACCTGTAACATTTAAAAATGCATTTGACTTCGTGACCATACGAGCCTTGTTCCGTGCGAACCTCGCGGATAGTGCGCAAATGATCGCAGAAGGAATCACCAATGGTAAAGTAATGGCAAGGCAAGTGCAAATGCCTTCAAAAAGATCAGATCTTTTAAAACTTCGTCTCGACAATGCGTGGTATCAACCTGTAGCGAATGGAAGCGACATTGTGCAATTGGTTGTTTCCGTAACTGATACGAGGGGATTTGTCAAACAACTGGCGAATGAACAGGTTGAATTTTCTGTACAAGGCGAAGGTGAAATTATCGGCGACTATACAACAGGTGCAAATCCTGTAACTGTAAAAGCTGGTACGGCTCCATTGTTGATACGAACTACAACCATTCCGGGAAAAGTGACAGTCATTGCACGGACATATTTTGGTGGTGCACTTTCACCGGCCTCGGATACACTGACATTTTACACAAAGGCTTCTGATGTAAAATTGTTATTTACAGACAAGCCCGTCATAAAAAACAAAACTGTTGATACAGGAATTGCGGTAAAGGCGTTGTCAGATGAAGAAAGAAAACAAATGAACAAGAAGGTGGAAGCAGATCAAAAGTTTTTTGAAAGTACAGAAAAGAGGCATTAGAAGCAAAACACACACATACTCATTTATGAAAATCTCTTTTAAGAAAATCATTTTTGCCGCTCTGTCTGTTACACTGTTTGTCAGTGTTAAAGCATCGGATATTGACGTGGTATACCAGAGAATGTATCGGACCTATTTAAGCAACCCTGGCAAAGTTGGCGTTGAATCTCTTCTAAACAAAATGTCAGCCAACGGCGCGTTTACAAATATTGACTACACAACCAAAGATGGTACACCAAGAGCGCATCTGATCAATCTGACAGTGCTTGCTTCCGCTTTTGAAAATTCTCAAAATAAATATTTTCAGAATGCGCAAGTGAGGAGTGCTTATTTGAGTGGGCTCAAGTTTTGGCTAAAAACAAATCATCAATCGTCCAACTGGTGGTTTCGGGTCATTGCCTATCCTAAAGAGCTTTCTAAAAGTGTTATTTTAATGAGTGAGACTATAAAAAAAGATAAGGCTCTTTTTGATAGCACGATACAGTATTTACGCTGGGCTTATGAACGCTCTAATATGAAAGCATCGGCAGGAGCCAATGGAGCTGATCTTATTATGGGAGCTATAGCGGCTAGCATTTTAACCAGGAACGATCAACAAATGCTCGAGTATAAAGATGGCATGACGCAAATAATAGCCATACGGGAGAAAGATGCAGAGGGCATTCAGCCCGATTATATGTTCACGCAGCATTGCAATTTTGGAAGGCAGCTGTATATTGGAAATTATGGAAAAGAGTTTATCAACTCCGTGTTATTCTATTTCGAGTTTTGCTACGGAACCCAATACAATTCTCCGGGTTTGTCAACATTAATTGATTTTTATAAGAATGGGGTTCAATGGGTGTTTTTCAGTAAAGCATATGATCCCAGCCAGACAGGAAGGATGATAAATTCAGGCGGGAGTTACGGCCAGTTTGAGAGCATGACCAAGCGGTTGCTGGATATTGGAAGCCGGGAAAATAGATCGGAGCTTAAGGATATCTACAACCATATAACAGGTGATAACAGCCTAAGCGGAAACCGTATGTTTTGGAGATGTGATTATATGGTGAATCGCAGAGCCGGATATATGACCAGCACGAGAATGACGTCTACTCGCACCGTGGGTAATGAAGCCGGTAATGGGGCAGGCTTTTTTAATTACTACGCAGCTAATGGTACCAATTATATTTTCACAACAGGAAAAGAATATAACGGTAACTATTATGCGCGTTTTAATGACAGGCAATTTCCAGGGATTACTGCAGAGCAGGATACCGCAACACTGCCGGTGCCTTATTGGGGAGAGAATGGTGGAAATGGCGAATGCTTTGCCGGTGGCGTAAGCGATAGTACCTATGGTGCCTGTGGTATGGAATTGAAGCGCCGTGGGCTGACTGCCCTAAAATCGTGGTTTTATTTTGATGAAGAATTTGTTTGCCTGGGAGCAGGTATTAATGAAAGCGGGGGACAGGCAGATGTTTATACTACCCTAAACCAGTGTAACCTTGATGGTAAAGTCGAATACGCGGTTAATGGAAAAATATCTGTTTTACAACATAAAGAATCGATAAGCGCACCGGACTGGGTGTTGCATGGTAAAATAGGTTACTTTAACCTGGATCCCAACGCCAGCTTTGTTTTTGCTGCAGATAGTGGATTTTTCACTGCCAACATTAACCACGGAATGAATCCTCAAAATAAAACCTATGCTTATTTGGTTAAACCTGGAATGCAGTCAGGCAAAGAAGCTGAGATTTACCGCAAAAACCTTTCACTGACCCTGCTTTCAAATAATGAAAATATTCAGGCTGTCAGACATTCGAAACTAAACATTACGGAAATCATTTTTTATAAAGCCGGAACACTTACAATCGGGAATGGTTCATCTATTACATCAGATGCGCCCTGTGCTGTTTTATGGAATGAAAATAAGAATGTATTAACCATTGCTAACCCGAATTGCGAATCGAACAATCCGGACACAATTCATATTAAAATAGAATACAACGGCAAATCAAAGGCAACTGATTTTAAAATGCCAGTCGGTCTTTACGCGGGTATTAGTGTAACAAAATGCATTGATTAAACCTACTCAATAGTTCAATATATCAAATTAAACAAGCCAATGCGGCGCTTTACTTTAGAAGCTTGAAATTTTGAGGAGGCTATTAATCGCTTTATGGAATAAATTGAATTAAGAAAAATAATATCAGGTATGAAGATCGCATTGTTGATGTTGTTATTAAGCATTTTTACCGTCAGTCAAACTGGGGTAAGTCAATCGTTGATAAAGGCGGCAGACTATGGTGTCGTGCCGAATAACTTCCAGAATGCTTCAGCATTTATCCGTAAAGCGATTGCAGCGTGTAGGGGCAAGGATAACGCTATTCTACAGTTGCCCGGTGGGCGTATTGACGTTTGGCCTGAAGGAGCTGAGCATAAAGAACTGTATTTGTCAAATGCTACCGAAAGGGATACACTTTCTAAACTAAAAAGTATTGCATTTTTATTTAAGGGCTGCAGGAACTTGACAGTTGATGGTAATAACTCGCTGATCGTGTTGCATGGTAAAATCGTTGCATTTGCCGTTTTGAACAGTAATAACATCAAGATAAAAAATGTAAGTTTTGACTATGATCGACCTACAATGTCAGAGTTGACTATACTTTCTGTGAACGACTCTTCAATAGAGACGGCGATTCATCAGGATTCAAGGTATTTGATTGATAGCGGACATATTCATTTTTATGGTGAAGGCTGGAGAAGCAATGCTTTCCGCACTGTGAGATTTGACCCACACACCGAAGAAATGCGTAATGCTGACTTTAAACTTTTTTTGAAGGCGAAGGCTGTACAAGATAGTGTTTGCCGCGTAAGGTTTGAAGGAGATTTTAGGGATCTGAATTATCACCGCGGGGATGTATTAACAGTTCGGGACCCGTATCGTGATAATTGTGGGGCGTTTATTTCATTGAGCAAAAATATAAAGCTGGAAAATGTGAAAATGCATTACATGCATGGGCTTGGCATTTTGTCTCAATTTTCTGAAAACATTTCCCTCTTTAAGGTCGTGGTTGCTCCACGTCAGAACAGTGGACGAGTAGTTGCCTCCTTCGCTGATTGTTTTCATTTTTCAGGATGTAAGGGACTGGTGAAAATTGACAGTTGTTATACTTCCGGTTCTCATGATGATGCAATAAACGTACATGGAACTCATTTAAAGATAGTCTGTGTAAAAAATAGAAAGATAACTGTAAGATTTATGCATCATCAAACCTATGGTTTTGCTGCATTTTTCCCAGATGATAGCATTGCATTTGTGAATCCAAAAACATTGTTGCCTTTAGGCTTCGCAAAGTTGAAAACAGCAAAACTTGTCAGTAAGTACGAAATGGAATTAGAGCCGGAGACATTGTTGCCCACAAGTAAATTGGTAGGTGACTGCATTGAAAATCTTACCTGGACGCCGGAAGTAATTATTAGAAACTCGCGTTTTGAACGAACCAGTACTAGAGGTGTGCTTGTCACCACAAGAAGAAAGGTAGTGATTGAAAATAATGTTTTTTACCACACAGGAATGTCACCGATTTTAATTGCCGATGACGCTTCAAATTGGTACGAATCAGGTGCTGTGCACGACGTTACAATTCATAATAACATATTTGAAAACTGCGGTTATAGTTCCGGATCAGGAGCAATTAAAATCGCTCCTGAAAATGTAGAATTGGATACTGGAAAAACCGTTCATTCCAATATTGCTATCATCAACAACACGTTCAAAAGTTTCAATGGATCTGTGCTTTTTGCCCGTAGTGTAGATAATTTACAATTTTCAAATAACATAATTGACACAACAAGCTTTTCAGAGAAAATATACGCTGTCGCCATTAATCTTTGTGCATGCAAAAGAGTGACAATTAAAGAAAATAAATTTACTAATGACCGCCCCATTGTAAAAGGGCTTAAGATGGCAAAGAGTGATGTAGAAACAGACTTAAATCTAATCTTAAAACCATAATGTTTGGCCTCAAAAGACACTTGTACCCAGCACGGGGTGAAGCGAGTGTATTTTTTTATAACCTGATCAACGTGTAAGTATCTTTCTTTGAATAAAAATTATAAACCATGAATAAACGCAATCTTTTTTTCACTTTATTAGTGGTTGCTATTTCCCTACTTTCTTTTAATGAATCGAAGGCGAACGTAAGACTTCCAGCAATATTTAGTAACAATATGGTGTTGCAGCGGAATGGCAATATTCCTGTTTGGGGATGGGCGTCTGTGAATAAAACTGTTACGGTTAAAACATCATGGAACAACAAAGTGTATGTGACTAAGTCCGATGATAAAGGCCGTTGGAAATTAAAGGTTTCTACCCCTGATGCAGGCGGCCCATTTACCATGAGTATTGCAGACGGACAGGTTCTGACGCTGAGTAACATTTTAATTGGTGATGTGTGGCTTTGCGGTGGGCAATCAAACATGGAAATGCCTGTAAAAGGTTTTACAGCACAACCTGTACTAAACTCCACAGAAGAGATTTTAAATTCAACCAATAACTATATCCGTTTAATAAAGATTACAAACACAGCCACAACAACACCGCAGGATTCTGTAAAAGCCATTGGATGGTTTGCAGCTGCTCCTGAATCTGTTGCTAACTTTAGTGCCACAGGCTGGTTTTTTGGAAAATTAATACAGCAACAATTACATATTCCTATCGGATTAATAAGTTGCAATTGGGGTGGTTCAAATGTGGAAGCATGGATGGATGCGCAAACTTTAAAAGATTTTAGTGACATAAAAATTCCGCAACCTGCGGATTCCATTAAAAGGCCTAACCAAACGCCAACAGCGTTATATAATGGGATGCTGCATGTGATACTTGGCTATGGCATCAAAGGCGTTATTTGGTACCAGGGCGAATCTAACAGAATGGGAGCTGATGAATATGCGCAATTGCTCCCAGCGATGGTGAAGCAATGGCGTAACGAGTGGGGTATGGGCGAGTTTCCATTCTATTATTCTCAAATCGCACCATATAATTATGGAAAGCCATCAAAAGAAAAAGACAATTCGGCATATTTGAGAGATGTGCAACGTAAGTGTCTTGACGTTATTCCTAACAGTGGCATGTCGGTACTGATGGATATAGGTGAAGAATACAGCATTCATCCGTCCAATAAAAAAGCCGGAGGGGAAAGATTGGCGCTTTTAGCACTGCACCAAACCTATGGTATGAAAGGATTTGGCTATGCGAGTCCATTGTATGAGAAGCTGTCGGTAAAAGACAGTACGGCAACTATTTATTTTAAGAATGCTGATAATGGCCTTACTACGTTTGGTCAGCCATTAACCAGTTTTGAAATAGCGGGTAATGATAGCGTGTTCCATCCTGCCAAGGCTATTATTCGTGGTGGTACTATTGTAGTTTCTTCCCCTGAAGTAAAACAACCGGTAGCAGTACGTTATGCGTTTAAAGATTTTATCAAAGGTGAATTGTTTAACACAGAAGGATTGCCTGCATCGTCTTTTAAGACAGATGAATGGTAAAGCCGATGAAATTAAGACTTGTAGTTTGGGCAGTCTCTACAGGGATTCTTCGTTATTCGTGGAAATTCCAGTTTATTAGGCCCCACTTAGCCGGCTGTATATCAACCGGCTAAGTGGGGTCTTTCGGAACGGTCTTTTTAATCTTGTAACGTTCAGCGGGCAGCAAGCGAAGCGCACATTTCTTTTCCTGCTCAAATAACAAATGGATTGTTTATGGGTAATTACTATTATTTAGTGATGTATACTGTTAGTAAGGATGGCTCTATAATTGAGGATGCAACCTATTTTATTCAATCGCCAACATTTTTAAACAAACAACAGATCAGGGAGTTTATAAGAAAAGAAGAGAAACATACGACTGAAACGATAGCACTGTGGAATGAGATAGAAATAGGAGAACAAATGTTTAAAGCACTTGGAGGAAATACGGATAATTATTGTTTCAAAATAGTTTAAAGGTCCCAATGAAGTATAAAATTAAATTGCGATACAGTCTTATTATTCTATTATGCAGCATTAATCTGCAATGCTTTTCGCAATCGTATGTGATTCCCGACAGCGTAAAGCGCATTGTTTTTCTTGGGAACAGTATAACATATATGGGCCAGTATGTTTCCGATAAGCAGGTGTAAAATTTACCATATGGGCGGATCCTTGGTGAACAAGACTTTTGGCCTGCCTGATCTATCCTGGTGGCAGGGACCCGATGGTTCAAAACTTTTGACTTTATACAACAATGGCTATGGCAGTAGCGCTTTGCGTCCTTCATCCTGGCCATTTAAAACATGGCTGTTTATAAGCATGACCGGCGATAATCAGGGGCCGCCAAGTGATTGTAGGATCAATGGATGATTTCGAGTGAGGTACTGAAAGAAGATTTAAGAAAGTTACCGTTTGTACGTAGCGATATTGGCGATCCGTGGATCCATGGAACCATGTCAATGCCCGAAGCAACCAAGCTCGCTCAAAACATTCGACCCATTCATTGGTAGATTAGACAAACTTAACACGCTTGAAAAACTATCGAATTTTGAATATGTTTTCTTTCATTTCTGATTCAATCCAAAATGTTGTTGGGATGCAATGTTTTGGTAGACCTGTTATTTTTTGACGTCAAGGAGAAGCAACTTTGAGTAAATAAACGAAGTGATAATTTTTTATATTTACTCGCAATGTTGAATGTGACCAGACCTTGGTAACTTTTGGAACTATAATTACATAAGCTTAAAATTGGCCAGCAACTTTTTTAAATCGCCGTGTATCTTAACTAGATCGAGTGATTTAAATAGTTCATCAAATTTGTAGACATCTTTTTCGGTTGTCTTTGATGTTTTTGTATTGTAATGTTTGAAGTTTGATTTTAGCAAGCCTGTCATATCCACTTTGGAAAATTGAGAAAAGAAGTAAGGAGATTGTGCCTTGTTGTCAACCCGGTAGCTTTGTAGTGCCAACAATAAAAAAGCAAATTGTTTCAGTTCGCTTTCACCGTTTGTCTCAATGCTTCCGGGCTCAAGCCTGGCAATGCCACTTTCTAATCTTTCCATACGCTCAATGAGATTATTAAATTCGTCCGCAGTTGTGGCGGAATTGGGTTGGGGCGTTATGTTATTTGGTTGTGCGAACAAATTTTTTACTTCTGTTTTAATCGCCGCTATTTCATTTTGAAACTGCGATGTCATATCAGGCATTGAAATAAAATGATCGTTCTCGTTTTGAATTTGAATGTTGTTTACTACCGCAATCGCATTTTGGTTTGGTAAAGTGGATTGCTCGCTCAATATTCTTTTCAGTTGTTCATTTACCCAAGCCAAGCAATAATCGAGTATTTCATGTTGAGCCTTAGGGTATTTGTTTTTTCGATTGGGTATGGCCACCTGCAGGTATCGTAAAAATGCTTCCTTATTTTCCGATTGTGCCACCTGAAATTGTAAAAAAATTAATCCATGCCTTGCGCCCAAATTTACGATCTCATTAAAAGCAAAATTGTCCACTGCTCGTGCCGAAATTTTATCATCGGTAAAATATAAATAGTAGTCGCCTTCCTGGCGATCACTGCTGTTACCAACGCGGTAAGAGAAATAGGAGGCTGAATGTTGGTTGCCGGCCAGCCCCAAAGAAGTAAGTAAGGTTCTTCCTGCCCGGGTATTCATCAATGCCTTTTTTATTTTCATGGCTATGTGTTTTTGAAAGAGTTGAACAATGCCTCTGTCGAATGCGCCTCGTATTTGATCAAGGTTCTCAGATCGGCGTGTTGAGTAATTTTTTGAACGATGGTAATCGGTACACCTTTTTCAAGTGAAAGTGTAACAAAAGTGCGCCTTGCCATGTGCGATGACATAAATTCATGCTTAGGTTTGGTGAATGTTAGTTGCTGCGTACCCCTGTATCGTATGATTCTTACTGGCGTAGCTAACGGTATAAGCTCTCCAATCTCTTTCAGGTACTCATTGAACTTTTGATTACTGATCACAGGAAAATCGCTGTTGTATTTTTCGATTATCGGAATGGCATTGGCTATGAAACCGGACATTGGAACAACAACTCTTTTCTTATTCTTCAACGAAATAAAATCCCATTTCTTTCCATCAAAATCCAGGGCGTTAAAATTCATAATGTCTGAAAATCGCTGGCCGGTAAAGCATCCGAAGCAAAACAGATCCCGCACTTTCTCTAGTCTCGTGTTTCCAGACAGATCAAAATGCAGTAATTGCATTAATTCACCTTCACTCAGTGCAACTATCTCGTTTTTCGATCTTTTTTTTATTCGCGTTTTGATTTTGGTAAATGCTGAAGCGTTTTTGTGAAACCCGTTTTCAAAGGCCCATTGCAAAAAAGTTTTTAACGTGACGGTATATTTTGCAATGGTGTCATTCAGCAGCCCTTCTTTTTGTTGTTTGGGATTTTTTTTCTCGATCAGAAATTTTTCGTAGCTCTCGAAGAAGGATTGATTAAAGGTTGCAAAATTTAGTGACACTTTTCTTTTCTGCTCAAAATCTATAAGGCTTTTAAAAATGGTACGATATTCTTTTAAAGTACCTTCAGTCAGCAGCCCCTCTTTTTTTTGTAAGAAAATTTCCTTGGCTCGTACCAATGTGGCATCTTTAATATTGGAATCTCCATCAATAAACCTTTGTAAGAACTGCTTCAAATCATCCGTGGCTAAAGATTCTCCGGAATCTTTATAAATAATGAATTTTTTCTTTAGGCTCGATGACAAATTTTCCAACTCGCTATTGAGTTCCAAACTGCCGGACGCGGTACTCTTATATTTTCCTTTGTTAAAATCCCAATGTTCAGGAAGAACTTTTATGGATGTACGGATTTTTAAACGCATTCCTTTCACTGGCGTGAAAAATAAATACAAGGCGGTAGGGGTAGAATTAAGGATTGTTTTGGGATAGTGCTTTTTCGCTTTGGTACAATCCGCAATCACCTGCTTGATAACAGTTTTGTCCTTCGCTTCATTGAAAGGTTTGTCAAGGTAAAAATTTATGTAAGCCATATCCAAATCTATAAAATAGTTCGGACAGATTTCGGACAAAAATGCTTAATTCCGCTTAATCGAAATATACCAGGCTAAGTAAAGAAAGATAAATAGTATTTGATAATCAATATGTAATACATTGTTAAAATTAATTGTTGTTAAGAAATGTTAGGAGGTTCGCGGGCTGCCACCCCGACTTAAAAAAAGTCAAAATAAAGAAGCCTGTAAAGTCAAAAGATTTTACAGGCTTTTTTAATGTCTGAATTCGAAATTGTTATCAGCCTTCGCCGCCGGAGACTTTTATATTGTCGATCGTGAGCTTAGTGTAGTTTTCAGCATCTTCTTTTGTCCATAAGAAAGCCTCCCCTTCTTTCTCTTTTTTAAATCCCATTCAAATGAGTCTTTGAAAAAAGCCAGTTAGTACTTGTCTTTGGCATACCATGAAGGAGAATATTCGAGGTAACTATACTTAGAGGTCACGTTGTTCAAGGTAATATCTGCTGGCCGTTTGCATGAATCGTGAAGCAAATCGCAAGTAAAAAAAGTATTTTTTTATAGTGTTTTTTCAGGATATGTCTACCTAAAGTAACCTAAAAATATCCCCGACATAAATTTATTGATCGCTATGCTGTAGAATGGAGAAAATTATTTTTAAAAAAGGGTGCATTTGAGTGTCCAGGAAAATACAAAATCATCCCTCTTTAGACGCAAATTTACCCCGTACGTTTTATGTATGTTAGTAGGTTTGTTGCAAGGGTATTTCGAAAGACAACTAATTGCTTTCCCATGAAATTTACAAGAATAAACTTATTGGTGTTGCTCATTGGCAGTCTGATGCCTGCAGTATCTTTTGCCCAGTCAGCTATTGTTCAAAGTAATAATAGGCCTAATGTTATTGTTGTTGTAGCTGATGATGCAGGCAATGCGGATTTTGGCTTCCAGGGATCAAAGGATATTTTTACCCCTAATATCGATAGGCTGGCTGGGCAAGGTGCCATCTTTACGCAAGGTTATGTTTCTGCACCTGTATGCAGTCCCTCCAGGGCGGGTATACTAACGGGTCGTTACCAGGAGAAATTTGGTCATGAAACCAACATTGTAACGGACTCTTTGCAGGGCCTGCCAGTTGCAGAGAAAACAATGGCCGACCGGTTCCATGAAGCTGGTTATCTAACAGCAGCTTTTGGAAAATGGCACCTGGGTTCCGGCAAGGGTTATAGACCCAATAGCAGAGGCTTTGATTATTTTTATGGGTTTCTTGCCGGAGGTAATGAATATTTCCCAACAAGGGCCGCTGACATTGAGCACACGTGGCGAAAAAATGATACCGTTGTTGAGGAAAAAGAATATGCAACCGATGCAATCGGGCGGGAGACGGTTAATTTTATTCACAACCACTCCAAACAGCCTTTCTTCTTATATGTCGCCTTTAATGCGGTGCATAGTCCAATGGAAGCAAAGAAAAACATAGAAGACACAATTACAACTACTGACAATCCTCAAAGAAAAAAACTAGCTGCGATGACCGTCAGTTTGGATGAAAATGTAGGCAGAATATTAAACGCTTTGAAAGAACTCGGTATTGAGAATAATACACTGGTTTGGTTCATAAATGATAATGGTGGAGGCGCTTACTACGCGTTCGACAATGGCAAGTTTCGTTCGCATAAAGGTGCATTGTTCGAGGGAGGTATCAGAGTACCTTTTGCCGTGCGTTGGCCGGGAAAAATTGATGCAGGAATGAAGTATAATTATCCTGTTATTTCATTAGACATTGCCAAAACATCCTTGCAGGCATGTGGAATAAACAATTCAACGCAGCTAGATGGGGTTGATTTGCTTCCCGCGTTAAAAACTAAAAAGCCTGTGGAACGCAATAGTTTGTACTGGCGTTATGGAAGTTCTGGTGCAATCTTAAATAAAAATTGGAAACTTATTAAAGTAGAAAATAGGCCACGCTTTTTATTCAACATTGAAAAAGATCCAGGCGAAGAAATCAATCTTTTGCAAACCAATCCTAACAAAGTAACGGAACTAAATAGTTTGTATTCGGCGTGGGAAAAGCAACTTGTGGCGCCTTTATGGAAGCAGGTAGACCATTATAGGATAAGCGATTTAGGCTACTGCACATTGGCCTACACTACAAAAGAAGCGATGGCTGAGAAAGGGTTTAGAAATCCCGTAGCCTTTAAAATTCAGGAAACAAAAATTGTTGATAACGTCATGCAGGTAATTGCTGAGAAGAAAGAAAGCGATCCTGATTTTATGATCAAGATACCGTTAGCACTCCTTACGAATGAAGAAATAAAGACAATCAATGCCGGAAAATGGATAGGAAAGAATATTCACATGGTTGGAAAGGTAATGGGTGATAATTCTTCGGGTTATATCAGGGCTGAGCATAACGGGCAGTGGAGTTTTGAATAGTGTTTGGCTGCAGCATTATTTTTCAAACTCGATCCATTTTTTTTCAATATAAACAGTTCCTTTAATTGTATCATTTTTTAAAACACCTGCTCTAATGAAATTTTCTTCTGTAGAAACGTATTTAAGTTTCATGTCGGGCATGTCGCTGGTTTGATAATAAGAACCGAACTGGCAATTAAAAGGATTTCCTTCTACATCATTGTAAAAATAGAGAGCAAAATCATTTTTTTTGATTTATTGTCGGTCTTTTAGTAGCC
>Ga0318567_10000119_pt1 | contig 35020 bp, 25 predicted proteins | sample GRESIP088b5f20_FD_203691 | JGI IMG/M metagenome (GOLD analysis project Ga0318567, IMG submission 203691) | Tropical soil microbial communities from Luquillo Experimental Forest, Puerto Rico - GRE.SIPMG.088b5f20 | ecosystem: Environmental > Terrestrial > Soil > Tropical forest > Bulk soil...
CTCTCTGCGAAAGCCATATGGAGCGATGCAGATGGACGGTTCAGAGATGAAAACGAACAGGTGCAAAAGCTTTCGGGGAAAGATGATTGCATTGTCAGTGGCGAATACTGGAACTCATTCTGGGACAACCAACAACTCTTCAATTTAGCAGCACCAGAAATATCTTCAAAATGGGCAAGGTCGGCAATCGCTTTATACAAAAACTCGGGTTGGTTCAATACTGATCCGGCAGGCATAGAGCATACAGGAGTTATGGTCGCGATGCACATGGCGTCACAAATCCAGGGCGCATGGCAAAGCGGTATACGCGACTTTGATTTACCATTGGCTTATGAAGGATTGAAAAAAATGATGACCACGCCGCCACAGCATTTTGCAGGAGGTGGCACCGTTGGTGTGGAAGACATTGTGCCGTATCAACACTATGGTTATATACCAAAGGGGATGGGTGCCGTATCCAACACGATGGAATATGCATACGATGATTATTGTTTGGCACAAATGGCGCTCTCGCTGGGCAAACAGGATGATTATTTGTTCTTTCAAAAACGATCAGAGAGCTGGAAAAATTTAATGGATAGCACCACTGGTTTTATTCGCCCAAAAGATGACAAAGGCAATTGGATCACGCCTTTTGATCCCTATCATACACCAGGATTTGTAGAAGGCAATGCCTTTAACTATAGCTGGTACGTACCGCAGGATCCCCCTGCATTGGTGGCGGCAGTTGGCAGGGAACGATTTGTATCAAGACTTGACAGTGCCATGTTCAAATCATCCTTCGCAAACTTTAATGCTCTGGGAGATGATTTTGCAAACTATCCCATCAATCACGGAAATGAACCATGCATGGAGGTTGCGTATTTATTCAACTGGGCAGGCAGACCTGACCTCACACAAAAATGGGCAAGGGCCATACAGGAACAATATTATGGCGTTACGCCGTATGACGGCTATCCCGGTGATGAGGACCTGGGGCAAATGAGCAGCTGGTTTGTCATGAGTGCCATTGGCTTATTCCAAATGGATGGCGGGTGTGCGCAAACACCGATTTATGAACTGGGCAGTCCGAGATATCCAAAAATCACCATCAATCTTGGCGGCAGATATGGTCGCGGAAAACAGTTCATCATTGAAGCAAACGGCGCCTCCAAAGAAAATAAATATGTAACCTCTGCTATTCTAAACGGTGAGCCCTTGAATGATTTCAAAATATTGCAGCAGGATGTTTTGAAGGGAGGGAAACTGGAACTGAATATGCAGGAGGTTCCATGACAATAAGCGTCGTTTGTTCAGAAGTGAATTGGCGTCTTGTTTTGCGATAAAATTTCCACCTTTTGATGATGTTGGAGCGTTGAATGAACATGAGCTGAATTGGCGGTTGAATGATGTTTTAATTTTGTTCCCAGATTAATAATATTTTAATAGCAAAAACATGAAACATGGTCCTGCTGTTTGCAAGTCAGCAGGACCTCAATAAACAAAAAATGAGACTACAAAAAAGAAGGCTATTGCTCGCAGGGTTGCTACTCTGTTATTTACACAACCATGCGCAATCTGCAAATATTATAACACTTACGCTCAACACAAAAAAAACGTACCAAACCATCGACAACTTTGCAGCTTCAGATGCATGGTCATGCCAGTTTGTTGGCAATTGGCCCTCTGCAAAAAAGAATGCTATTGCGGACTGGTTGTTTAGCATGGACACTGCTGCAAATGGCGCTCCTAAAGGAATCGGGCTTTCCATGTGGCGATATAACCTTGGCGCCGGAAGCACACAGCAGGGCGATGCAAGCGGCATTGGTGATGAATGGAAGCGTGCAGCCTCTTTCTTAGAAGCAAATGGAACATACAACTTCAATAACCAGGCAGGACAGCAATGGTTCCTTACGGCTGCAAAACAACGAGGTGTTGCAAAATTTCTGGCATTTGTAAACAGTCCCAATGTACGTTTTACAAAAAATAATAAAGCATTCGCGGAAAAAGGAATAAGCAACCTCGATAGCAATCAGTACAAAAATGTAGCCTTAGACATTTGCAAATCATTGGAAGGTTTGCGCAAAAACACCGGCGTTACATTTGACTATATTAGCCCGGTAAATGAACCTCAGTGGGATTGGAGCGATGATGGACAGGAAGGAGCCCCGTATACCAACAAAGATGTATCTGCGCTAACAAAAGTTCTAAGCAACACATTAAGGGAACAAAAACTCTCAACAAAAATTTTATTGGGAGAAGCAGGATTGATTGCCTATCTGTTTATGGATTACGACAAACCGGGCAGGGGCAGCCAGGTGCGCGATTTCATGGACGCATCTTCACCTTTGTACGTTGGCAACGTAAAGTCAGTAGCGCCCGTAATCAGCGCCCACAGCTATTTTACAACGTCTCCTTATGCAATGTCTATTGAATTAAGAAAACAACTCACCAGTAAGATTGACTCCGTAAAAGGCTTGTCTTACTGGCAATCTGAATACTGCATATTAGGCGATAACAACGGGGAAATAAATGGAGAAAAACGCGACACAGGCATGACTGCTGCGTTGTACCTCGCCCGCGTAATACACACGGATCTTGCTGTTGCGAATGCCGCTGCATGGCAGTGGTGGTTGTCCGTTTCTCCTTTCGATTACAAAGATGGACTTATCTACATCGATCAAAATAAAGCAGACGGCAATTACTACGACAGCAAAATGTTGTGGGCCTTTGGCAACTACAGCCGCTTTGTAAGACCCGGCATGAAACGCATTGAACTGGCTTCATCACAAACAGACAGCAGCTTACTCGCGTCAGCCTACATCGATCAGAAACAAAAGACGATTGTTGTAGTAGTAGTAAACAGCGGCAAAGAAAAACGAAACATCAATCTGCAAGGGCTTTCCGGCAAAAGCAAGAAAGCGCAGATAGAAACATATACAACCGATGCGACACGAAAACTTGCTAAACAAACAGCAGTTGAAACAGTGGTCATCGACCCGCAAAGCGTTGCCACATTGGTGATTCATCTGTGAACATCAGGTTCTTTACCGTACGCTTACTGTGTAGGTAAAAAAACTTGCCGGGTAAGCCCGGTTGCTATTCCCATGCCTTAACACCAACAACTATACGTTTCGAAAAAACAAAATTATCTGACTAAACAGTTAACAAGAAAATGGGATTATTTCGCTACAGAAAAAGAGCACTGCAAGCATTGCTGCTGATGATGATGCTATCATCAGGATTTGACCTGGTTGCGCAAAAACCAACTCATACATTCGCGATAGGAGATTCAACTTTTTTACTCGATGGGAAACCGTTGCAAATTATTTCAGGTGAAATACACTACCCGCGTGTACCCCGTGAAGCATGGCGACAAAGAATGAAGATGGCAAAGGCAATGGGTTTGAACACGATCGGCACTTATGTTTTCTGGAATGTGCATGAACCACAAAAAGGGCAATACGATTTCAAAGGCAACAACGACATCGCAGCGTTTGTACAAATGGCGCAGGAAGAAGGGTTATGGGTGGTATTGCGTCCGAGCCCTTATGTGTGCGCGGAGTGGGAGTTTGGCGGTTACCCATATTGGTTGCAAAATGAAAAAGGACTGGTAGTGCGCAGCAAGAATCCGCAATACCTGCAGGCTTACAAAAATTACATCATGCAGGTTGGCAAACAATTGCAACCGCACCTGATAACGCATGGTGGCAATATTATTCTTGTGCAGGTGGAGAATGAATATGGTTCTTACGCCACCGACAAAGAGTATTTGGACATCAACAAAAAAATGTTCCAGGATGCAGGTTTTGATTGCGACCTCTACACATGCGATCCTGCAAGAGATGTTGCAAAAGGAAACCTGCCCGGTTTAATGCCCGCCGTTAATGGTCTCGACGATCCTGCACAGATAAAGGCTTTGGTAAGAAAATACAACAATGGCAAAGGTCCGTTCTATGTGGCAGAATGGTACCCTGCATGGTTCGACTGGTGGGGACAAACACATCACACAGTCGCAGCTGAAGAGTATGCGGGCAAACTCGACACCATGCTTGCAGGTGGCATTTCCATCAACATGTACATGTTTCATGGCGGCACTTCCCGCGACTTCATGAACGGTGCAAATTGTTATGACTCTTCTTTCTATGAACCTCAAATAAGCAGCTACGACTATGATGCACCGCTTGATGAAGCCGGCAATTCGACAAAAAAATTCATGATGTTCCGGCAATCGATTCAAAAGAATTTACCCGACGGAAAAATATTGCCTGAAGTACCGGCTGCGAAACCAGTGATCACCTTACCATCCATACATTTTGCACAGTCAACAAATGTATTTTCCATTTTGCCGGCTGGAAAACAATCACCAACGCCACTCACGTTCGAAGCATTGAAACAACCATATGGCTTTGTATTGTATCGCACGAAACAAAAAGGAGGAACGAAAGGCATGTTGTCTGTAAAAGAATTGCGTGATTACGGCATCGTATTCATCAACGGCAAAAGAGTAGGAGTGCTCGACAGAAGATTGAAGCAAGACAGCCTGGAAGTCGCGCTGCCAACAGGTACAGCGACCATCGACATCCTGGTAGAAAACATGGGCCGTATCAACTTTGGTCCAAATCTTTTGAAGAATAACAAGGGTATAACCTCGCATGTTTCTTTTAATGGAAATGTGTTGAAGGGCTGGACAATGTATTCACTGCCTTTCCAAAATGTAGATAATATTTCTTTTGGACAGAAACAAAAAAATGCGAAAGCATCACCTGTTGTCAAGAAAGCCACCTTCAATCTCAACACCACCGGCGACACCTATCTCGACATGCGCGACTGGGGCAAAGGCTCCGTTTGGATAAACGGCCACAACCTCGGCCGCTACTGGTCCATCGGCCCGCAACAAACATTGTATGTTCCTGTAGAGTGGTTGAAAAAAGGAAAGAATGAAATTGTGGTGCTTGAACTTTTAAAACCTGATCAGGATGATTTACAAAGTTTGGATAAACCTATTTTGAGTGAGTTGAAGCCTGCGGGTCCGGAGCTGTCGAAGGCCAAAAAGTAAACCGGAAGGACTCAACGTATCTGGTTTCGATTCCCTAAGAGACACCAGGTGATTAAGAGGCATGGAACAAACTGCTTTGTATCCAAGTTGGGTGTTTTGTGAACATGAAGGTTCAAAAACACCCAATACATAAGGACCGTTATCACATTAATCCCGTAGAGCTGAGTAGTTTAATAGAACGGGTGGATGCTGCGCTGTGTCAGCCCTGCTTGCATCAATAATTTTGCTAGCGGTAGTTTTTATTTCAAATATTTTTCCTTTACAAATTCATACCACTCTTTGCAAAACTGGTCGTCTGTTACATTCATGGTGTTTTTTAAGTCCCCATAATTCTTAATGAGTTTAATGAAATTCTCTTGCCCATATTTAGACAGGATGTATTCGATCATTGTATAGCCGCAGCTGTAGATTTTTCCACCCTTTGACCGATTATTAAGTTCTACAATATTTGGATATTGTCCGTTGTTTAGAAAAGGCAAAGTCTTTGGGTCCACAAATTGCTTTGCTTCATATACACTTACTGCCTCCCAAAGCCATATTGGAAAGTTTGAAAATTTTTTGTCAAACTCCTTTGAATTTATTGGTTGTTGTGCCTCATTATCTAAAAGTAATTTCAGCGTTACTGTATGGGCAAACTCATGAACAGCCACCTTTTTGCTATCGCTTTCACCCCATGCCTGTTCAAGAAAATGAAGTTTTGAAATACCTTCTATATTGCCCGAAGCAGTCCAGTTTCCAGTCGCTTTGATGTATCTCCATCTTTGCGTATACACATTTGTTTCAAGGTTGTCTGAAGGTTGCGTTTTTAGGTCGGCACCTATTCTTGCATAATTATTTTCTAAAGTATTTGCCAGTTCGATCATTGTTGCTGTGTCAATACCACTACTAAAAAGGAATGTGAAGTGATGCGTTTTAATTTCCTTCCTGTTTTCAGGAATGAAAAATATTATTGAAAGGGCCAAAATAAAAATTGCTATTATTAAAAGAAGTCGTTTGAATTTTTTCATTTGTCGTGATAAGGGCTTTATTTAAAATTACCGCTAATGAACCCAATATAGTGTGTTTTTTTTGTCATCGTTCTGTTTCATTGATGAGTTGTTGCAACGAAAAATTTGGGTCACGCATTTTTATTTCGTTCCTAATGACCCGTTGAATCGTTTCAAATTTTCTGTTCGCGAGATGACTTTATTCTATACCGGGTTTAGGAAAATGTGCAATCATTTTATCTTGAGAGAACAATACAATGGTGATGTTTTTATAATTGCGGGTTCTTCTTTCAGTATCCACATCAATCCCGTATAAGTACGTACTCGTGGAGTTGTATTAGCCTATACTTTTGCCGCTTACAGGAAATGTCCATTTAGTATGTGCGACAACGATAGAAGAAATCAATACACCTTTATAAAAAAAACAACGTTATCGGCCAACGTGAGACTATTACGCCGGATTTTCAAATGACTTTTCCTTGTTCTTTTTTGGGCTACCTTCGAAATGGAGCGATTCAATAAATAAAGTGAACAAATCATTGAACACCATTTTGTCTAGTTTGCAATAGATTGACTTCAAATAGTATTTAATCAGAGTTCGATTCCCTCACACAAACGAACATAGTCCAATTGACTTAACGGAAGTTGATAGCAGGTCAGGGAGAACAGCTTGCGAAAGGAAAGTTTAAAAACTGCGGAACAACAATTGACTAAATTACAAACTTTGTGTTTTGTAATCAGAGAGATATTAAACTGTCTAAAAAAGTCAGAGAGTTTGTTACCCTTGTTGAATGCATACGACCAGTGTTGCATTCAAAATGCCTGCATTGTACTCGCGTTATCGCTTTTATTCAAAAGTGTACACTTTATATTTATCATCTTTATCAAAGATTAATAGTTAATAAGTTTAAGATATATTGTTGAGAGGCAGTGTTTGATGGTGGTAGTTGCTCTGCCACCATCATTTTTTGTAAATTTGAGGTTTCAAAAAATAATCAAAAACATATTTCGTATTGACAATTTTATTCATCCTTATCATAAGCTTTATAGCATCTTTAGTACGTTCAACATTAGGATTTGGTGAAGCGTTGGTTGCAGTTCCGCTTTTTCTTTTTTTTCTGCCAGTAAATATTGCCGTTCCATTGTCTATTATGCTATCAGTATTTATTGCACTTGTAATTCCATCTCACTTAATTGCCTTGATTATATTCAACAAACTGCGTCCATGTTTTTGTTTGGGTTCCGTATTGGTCTGTAACCGTTAGCGTTACATCGTAGTTGCCAGGCGCAGCACCTTTGTAATTTACCAATGGCGACTCAACTGTTGATGTCGACGGTTTACCTCCCGGGAATTTCCACAAATACGTTGCCCCTTTTCCTTTGCCGCTTACTACGCTGTAATCACGAAACTGCACTTTAGGCGATGTAGCATCAGGAGTTCTGGTGCTTGCAGAGATTTGCGCCATAGTAGACGAATGCTCGAATAAATCGTGCTCCCATGCGCCACGACTTGTTCCAATCAGCAATTTCTCTTTAAAATAATTTACAAACATATTGCGTACATCCAGCATTGGCAGCCCTGTGCCCAGGCGCGTCCAATCTTTCATTTTATGGTTGCGGTAAAATACACCTGACTTGTTGCCTACATAAACGCCCCCATCCGTACCCCGCTGGAACAATATTTTAGTAATCGGGTATGAGCCCAATGTCGACGTGGTAATATTGGTATAAGTTTTACCCCCATCAGTTGAGTGTAACACCTTGCAAGTATTTTGAACGCCCGAATAAGTCACCCATATCTCGTCGGGATTCTTATCACTTACTGCCACGCCGCTAATATTTCTTACGTTTACACCGGTAACGCTGTTATCTGGTGTGATTTCTTCCCAGTTTTTTCCACCATCTGCAGTCTTCCATAAGTGATTTTTCCTCGGAGAAACAATACAATAAATGCGATTTGTATCAGTCAAGCTGATAGCTTCGCTCATCAACCGGTCGTCAAACGTATGTACAAAGCTCGCAATGGTGAGCCCATTATCGTTGCTTCGTAGCAGCGAATTTCGCCATTGCAATCTTTCACCCGTTGGATGCTGTTGCTCGGGTGTTGGAAAGTTGCCCGCTGTATGGCTGATGATGGTATTATATAAATTGGGCTGGTAGGATAAATTATTGAACCAATCCTCTCTACCGGGGTCAACCTGGGTAGGTTGGCAGGTAAACTTAGCTATACCGGTCCTTGCTACCAACCTGGTTCCATAGCCACGGGTAATTACCAAATTATCATCTAACGGGTTCACGTCCGTATTCTGTTGATCTGCGCCGAAAGCACGGTACCAGCCGCCTTTCCCATCATAATCCCTGATCATCAGCGGGCCGTGGTTGCAACCGGCTGCCAACACATCCGATTTAAATGCCGCACCAAACCCCCACAACTCAATATTTGAAATTCCGGCTGAAATGTTGTTGAATGTTTTTCCTTGATCGGTCGATACCACGGTTTCGCCGTCGGTGCCTACCATTACCTTGCCATCAGCAATAAAAATGGATCGAATGTCGAAATGCATTGCATTGGATGTATCAAACGAACGACCACCATTTGTTGAATACCAAACGCGCATTTTACCATAGGCACTATAAACAATGTTTTTAGAATTGTGCATATCCATATTGATCGAGCCGCAGGGTTGGTTATTAATCATGTTCTTGTAAGACAAAATGACTTTGCCTGAGTTTACATCTACCGAATACAACTGCATGTATGAATTGCCCTGATTAATAAAGGCAAACAAGGTTGAGGGTTGGTCAGTGGCCGTTCCTATTCTTAGGCCCCCAATTTGTTGAGATGGAATATCGGGAGGTATAGTTATATTCGCTAATACCGAAAATGTAGCCCCTTGATCTCTAGATTCATAAATAGTAACTGAAGTAGACCCCATCTGAGGATCGATCAGGAAAACGCGGTTAGGATCATTATAACTCCATTCTAAAGTACCACCAGAACGCTCAACACCGTTATCAGCGTCAAATTTATTTAGCGACGGTAAAACTTTGGTCCATGTAATACCGCCATCGGTAGTTCTATACAGTTGATTGCCCCAACGCGCCACCACTACACCGGCATCAGCAGGCGAAACGGCCAGGTCAACTCCCTTGGCGGAATTATAAGGGGCTATTGAGTTATTAAGCCCTGTAACCGTCCAGGTAAATCCACCATTGGTTGATTTTATCACAGCATCCTTTGAAATAGCATATACCACATTTGGATTGGCTGCGGAAGGAACAATATCGTAGTACACATTATCGGGCAAATTAGCATCGGTCAAGTGCCAAACTTTTCCACCATTGTCAGTAGTCCATAAACCTCCGGTCTCGAAGCTAATAAACATTTTATTGTTATTAGTAGGGTCCATTCGTACACAGAAGCTAAATCCCCCTCTCGTTCCATCTGCTGGAATGCTGATATTGCTGGGGCCGATCATGCGCCAGTCGCCCGACATTGTATCAGTAACATTGGAACTTGGCAGAATACCCGATTTCACATGAGTGTAATCAAATCCGGGAGGTAACTGTACCCGTCCTTTGTTATCAAGGTAGTAAATATTTTGCCTAAGCCATTCGTCACCGGTTTCTTTCGGGCCTTCTGTTACAGGGTGCTGGCGCATATACTTATCATATAAGCCCTGGATTTTAAAATAATCGGCATGCGGCTGCTGCATCAGTTTGAACCATCGCGTATTGGTATAATTCTGTACTTGTTCTTCTTTTTCCTCTTCTTCCGCACCAGCTTTTTTATTTGCAGCTGTCTGACTGAGCTGGGCCATTGCCTGTAAACCGGCCATTGAGAAGACAGCAATACACGTCATTATGTAAATTAATCGTCGAGTCATAGAAATTAAGCTAATTCATTTATAAGATTATTTTATTCAGCAATAAAAGGCTAAAAATAGCATTACCTAAATAAACCTCGATCTTTTTCATTTTCTCCACATATCATAACCAACTGGGGTGGGTTTAGGTGTTCAGTTAATAAAACCAAACGCAGGCATCCTCCGAATGTAATTTTCTGTTCATAAGAACGATGAACGACGATTCAGAGACTTTGGATTAATTGTCTATCTCTGCGATAGTTTGTTGTTCGTGTAATTTGTTAATGCGACAATGCGTGTTTCGTGTAGTGTGTTTGTTTTTGCAGACTAAACAATTGATTTTTAAATAATAAAGGAGATGGTTCGAATCTCGCCGTCTTTGTCACTGCTCCAAAATGTTTTATGGGAAATGTGATCAGGGAAAAAGACACTCCCCAAATGATGTATCGTGATCTGATTTGCATAGACTAAATGATTGGAATGTTTTGAGTTGTAAAATTTTATGATGACGATGTTTATTCGTTTGTTAAGTGCGTTCTTATGTGCTGAACTTAACCTATGGAATCTTAAGAGCAATTTGACAATTAGGTCGATTAAACGGGTAGATTATATTAAAGAATTGGGGGGAAATCTGAAATGAAAATATAAGCTTCTGATTATCAGTGTGGCATTTTGCTTTTTTACATGCCTAATTTGGCACGCTCGCCTTTGCCAGATAAATTTCTATAAGTATATAACTGTGACTTTGGGGGTTCGGATCTTCAGTTTCATTTGCCGTTTTATTTATTTCCTCGTTTGTAAGTATCTGGAATTGGGCTGAATTAGCTATTTGCCCAATAACTGGTAAGTATTTAAAATATTCACCTTTTTGTTTCGGATTTTCACCCATGCAGTTCTACGTTTAAATCAATTTTAATGGTGAAAAAGATTTCGCGGTTTCATTTGGCTTCGGGTCTCTTTTAAATTATAAACTAAACTGCTATGCGCTTTACCAAACGATTGCTGCTGCAAAAACTACTATTGCTTATTTGTTCCCTTTGTGTAGACGCAGACTTCCATGTCAATTTCCGTGGTTATTCAATACAAACCGGGCCTGAGTTATAACATAAGAAAGTATTATACACCACTTGATTGCTTGCCTTCTACAAGTTTTGTAAACTTCAATATTATCCGTTATCCGGAAGTTTTACTGAATAATGCAGAGGCTAAATTTGAGTTGAACGGTTCAATCAGCGATGGTGACCTGAATGCGACCATCAATGTAATTCGTAACAGGGCCTCTAATAATACGCCTTCCCGTTTACCGTTGCTTAGCAATGCCTTTATTTCATCTAACGGTTTGGATATGCGTACGGAAATCAGGAGAGAGCGGACCGTCGCTGGAAGACAGCTGAAACCGTTCTACCTGCAATGATGCTTGGTCAGAAATATTTCCCGGCTGAGATGACAAGTGTTTCCGGTGTTCAATTTACCGCTGATGGGTTCATCATTCTCGAACAGTCTACCAAGAGAGCTTCGACCCTAAAAGAGATTATCTGTGGCCGTTACCAACAAAGGACCAGGCTTTGAATGCTAACTTAACTCAAAACCCTAACTGGTAAGTGTTCAGTAAATTTTGGGTGACTCAAATTTGTTCTTTGATTCAGCAGAATTGAACTGTGCAAATGATGATGAATGGTCAAAATCAGTAACGACTTACAGGAGTAGTTATAAGGCTCTTATTAAGAGTTGTGATGATAAGCGTTAAAGGAAAAGGCGTGTATAACATGTCAGGCGGGTGTAATGAAGGGGAAAAAAAAGAACGTATTGATGAGTGGCTCTTGGATGGAAACTCACGCACTAGTGTTAATAGCTATTGAAAGATGGTAAGTGCTGAATGGGGGTTCTGCACTTACCATACTGAAGCGAAGCGAGGGATCTGCCGTGCATTAGCTTTTGGCTTTTAGCCTTTAGTTTTCAGCTTTGTGCACATTCTTTGTCAATGGTTGTCGATGATTTATTGAATTTTTAAATCGTGTATTCATGAATAATGAATAGGCTTTGTTTAAAACAGGAATCATTTAAATTAAATATTAACCAAAACTTCAGCTATGCTTATGGAAAATGTAACCCATCGGAAACATGTTGATACGTATTATCGGCATCTTTTCCCCTTTCTGTTTTTTTGTTTTTTTGCGATCGTCGCCCGGTCGCAGGCCGTGCCGGTTACTTCAGCCGAGCCCAAACACAAACCGTCTGTTCCTTCCTGGATCACTATGATGGATGATCCCAACGTTAACTATTATGAAGCCGTAAAAGCATTTGATGCTTACTGGAAGCATAAGGTGAAGCCTGTTGAAGAAGATGAAATGGACCTGTCAAAAGACAGCAACCGTGTAAAAACCAAGGAAGAAGAACGGGAAGAAAAAGAACGCAGTCATTTGAAACCCAGTGATCCTGCCATCAAATATGCGTTTGAATACAAACGTTTTTTGCACTGGGAACAAGAGATGGAGCCGTTTGTACAGCCGGATGGACATATAAAAGGTATGGATGAAAGACTGAAAGACTGGGAAACCCAAAAACGGTTGAAGCAACAGCAAGAGTTGCAGCAAAAAAATAAAAAGCACCAACCAGACAGCTCCCGTAAAAATCCTTAATCCCCTAAACCTTTTAATAGTATGAACACGAAAAAAATATACACCCGCATACTTGCGGCTGTGGTATGCATTTTCTTCTCCATAGTATCGGCTGAATCGCAGGTGTCGAACTGGACATCTGTCGGCCCCATTGCTTTTCCTTCCAACCTGACTAGTCAAATCAATGGTATAGGCCGGATTTCGCAATTAAAATTCGACCCTGTAAATCGTGCACGGATTTATGCAGTAGCGCCGCATGCTGTTTTCGTAAGTAATGATTCAACCAACACTTGGTCTGTGCTGCCCGGCACGGATGTTTTTCCTACCGGTATGAACCTTGCATCCATCTGTATCGACTACACCAATACCAGTACGTTGTATCTGGGTACCGGTGATGCGAACTATTACAGTACAGGTGCTGCTAACGCCAGTGGTGTATGGAAATCAACCGACGGAGGAAATAGTTTTGTACAGATCAATAATGGTATGGGCAATGTGTTGGTGATAGATATCATTATGTCTCCAACAGATCATAATACCCTGGTAGCAGCTACCAGTAACGGTATCTGGAAAACCACCAATGGCGGTACTACCTGGACCCAAACCCTGGTAGGAGGTAATTTTACCAGTATGCAATCGAATGCAGGCCATAATTCTCAGACTTTGTATGGCGCCACCAATACAGATGCTTCTTTGTATCGTTCTACGGATTTTGGTAATACCTGGACGGCCAATAATATAGGAGGCACCTTGACTAAATACGGAGGGAGGGTTGCTGTAACTCCGGCTGATACGACCGTAGTATATGTATCTTATATTGGTAGCAATAGCACTACGGGAGGTCTTATCTACCGCTCATCTGATGGAGGACAAACTTTTACACAAAAGAAGGGTGATACGTCTCCCAACCTTAATGGGTATACTTCAAGCACTGCCGGCCAGGGTAATTATAACTGGGCCATGTGCGCAGATCCAAATAACGCCAATACCGTATATGCAGTGGGCCATTTGATCTGGAAGAGTACGGATGGCGGTGCCAATTTTACCCAAATGGAGTCTAGCTGGTCAGTGGTAATTCATACAGACATGCATGGTATTGTATTCAACCCCTGGAACAGCACCCAGTTATTTGATATTAATGATGGGGGCGTATGGATCAATACGGATGGAACAGCACAGACCTGGACACCGAAGTGCCAGGGACTGGTATCCTCTGAATTTTACCATATGGCTAATTCACATATTAACGGTAACGTGATTGGTGGTGGCTTACAGGATAATGGGGAAGTGTTTTTAAAGAATGGCACCTGGTACTGTAACAGAGGAGGGGATTGGGGACAAACGTATTATACCGATTATGTAACCAACTATATGTATTATCTTGGCAAGGGTCAAAGAAGGGATGTGTATAATAGTCCCACTAGTACTGCTCAATCATTGGGTTTCCCTACGGCTTTTACGTCAAGTTCCTCAGATGTAATGGCTTTTTCGAATGTAAATACTAATGTAGCTTTTTGGTCGCCCAACCCATTGACCAGTTCTCAAAATGCCAGCTATCAGACATTAGATGGTTTTTATGTGACTACGAGTTTGAGCAGTAATCCACCCACCTGGACCTGGACACAGTTTAATGGGAACCAAGCGTTTAGCATGGCTGCATCTTATGGTGTGGACAGCTTATTTATTTTATATAATGATGGAAGCTTTACACGTGTAGCCAATGCCTCAGGGTTAGGAGGCACACGTAGTATTGTGAATACTTCTTCCAATTTTGTGAGTAGTACCTTGGGTGTTGCTTCATTCAATTCAGGCGCCCTGGCAACTACTAAGAATGGTAAAGTATATTTGGCTGCAGGTGGTTATGTATTTAAATCATCAGATAATGGCAACACCTGGACTGCTGTGGGATCCGGGGAGGTTACAACTATGCTCAAAGGGCAGAAAATTCTCAAAATAATAGCTGACACAACCCATACATCAAGAGAAGCGGTGTATGCTGCTACCAGTCAGGCAGTGTATTATATTGATAATAATTTGTCCGACTGGGCGTTTTTTTCTACTAGCCTTCCAGCAACATCGTCTATAACGGGGTTGGATATTTTTTATGACACCACTAATCTTGCTAATAGTCTCTTAAGAGTGTCCACTTATGGAAGAGGGGTGTGGCGGGTGCCGGTAGCAAGTACTACACCTATTGTGCCACCAATGGTATCAATTTCTTCACCAACAAACAGTGCTTCATTTCCTGTTAATTCAAATATAACGATCAACGCAACGGCAAGCAGTCCCAATCCGGGAGGCAGTATTGCTAAGGTCGATTTTTACCAGGGTAGCACTTTGTTAGGTACTTCCACAACATCACCTTATAGCGTTACCTGGAACAATGTAGCCAAAGGTATTTATTCCCTCAAATCAGTAGCAACTGATAATGGTGGCCTTACTACTACATCCTCCCTGGTAACCATCGGAGTCGGAGAAGCACCTTTTGCACCGGTAGCAGATGCTTATGTTAGAAACGGTACTTATGCAACTAATAATTTTGGTGCTGATACAGGATTGGCGGTAAAAAATGATGGAACATCTTACTATCGTGAATCCTACCTGCGATTCGATTTCAATGCTTATACAGGTACCAGTGTGGATAGTGCGAAATTTAAGATCTATGCATCAAGTGTTGGTGCTAATCCTACCCGAATTGTATCGGTATATAGTATTTCCGATACAACCTGGGGTGAAGCAAGCATCACTTATAACAATCAGCCAACAGATCCCGGTACATTAATTGGTAATGATACCGTTACTAATGTAGGTAATGTTTGGTATCAGCTGGATGTTACTTCGTATATCAACAGCCAGTTAGCAGCAGGACATAAAAAAGTTTCTTTCAGGCTTATCAATAACGGCACTGCATCTAGTTCAGGTGATGTATCGTTTAATTCCCGTGAAGCAACAGCTAACAATCCGCAATTGCTATTTTTCCAACATCAGTCTGCCAACCAACCACCAACTGTTGCTATTACAGCGCCAGCAAACAATAGTGATGTTGAAACTGGATCGAATGTTACGATCAGTGCGAATGCCAGCAGTCCTAATTCAGGAGGAAGTATTGTTAAGGTTGATTTTTACAGTGGCAGTAGCTTGTTAGGTACATCAACAACTTCTCCTTACAGTTATGCCTGGAATAATGTGGTGGCAGGCAAGGATACCTTAACAGCGATAGCTACAGATAATACCGGATTAACTACTACATCTTCAGCTATTAACCTGACGGTATCTGCACCGCCTGCAGTGAGTATTACTTCACCGACAAATAATAGTGTTGTTGCAGCGGGTTCGAATGTTACGATCAGTGCGAATGCAAGTAGTCCTAATACGGGCGGAACCATTGCTAAGGTTGATTTTTACAGTGGCAGTACGTTGTTAGGAACTTCCACAACCTCTCCTTATAGTTATACCTGGAACAATGTAGTTGCAGGCAAGGATACTTTAACCGCAGTAGCAACGGATAATATTGGGTTAACTACAACTTCTTCAGCTATTAACCTGACTGTATCATCAACACCGCCAACAGTAAGTATCACAGCACCTGTAAACAATAGTGTTGTTGCAGCGGGTTCGAATGTTACGATCAGTGCCAATGCAAGTAGTCCCGGAAGTATAAGTAAGGTTGATTTTTACAATGGCAGTACGTTGTTGGGTACTTCTACAGCATCGCCTTATAGCAATACATGGAATACTATTCCGGCAGGTAGCTATACGCTTACAGCAGTAGCTACGGATAATAACGGATTAACTACTACTTCTGCTGCGGTGAATATACAGGCAGAGATAGCAACGTTTACACCGGTAGCAGATGCTTATGTAAGAAATGGTACTTATGCCAGCACGAACTATGGAACGGCTACCACACTGGTAGTAAAAAATGATGGGACTTCTTATTACAGGGAATCTTATCTGCGTTTCGACTTCAGTAATTTTACGGGTACTAGTGTAGCCAATGCAAAACTGAAGTTATATGTATCGACAGTTAATACTGCTGCTTCAAGAATAGTATCAGTATATGGTATTACCGATAATACCTGGGGAGAAACGACGATTACGTATAGTAATCAACCAACGGAAGCCGGTACTTTGATTGGTAATGATACCATCAGTAATGTGAGTGGTCTCTGGTACCAGTTAGATATCACTTCTTACATCAACAGCCAATTAGCGGCTGGCAATAAAATAGTTTCGTTACGGTTAATTAACAATGGAGCAGCATCCAGCAACGGAGATGTAACATTTAATTCAAGGGAAGCTTCAAGTAATAACCCGCAATTAGTGTTTACGCCGCAAGGTCAATCGCCTATGGACACTTTTGCACCGCTGCTTAGCGCCAATACCGTTGACCCCAATAACAATGGTTTTGATGTGAAAGTATATCCTAATCCAAGTGCCACTGCGTTTAAATTAGCATTTACGGGAGCTGATGCTTCGGCAAAAACAGATATATATATCACAGATCTGTATGGAAGAACCGTGAAAACATTCAGTGTGGCTCCCGGCTCAACAATACAGTTCGGTAATGACCTACGTCCCGGCAATTACTTCGTAGTAGTATGGCAGGGTAAGAATAAAAAAGTGTTGAAGATTATTAAATTATAATGCTATATAATAGTTGAGTTCTTCTATATACAATAAGGGCTGCTGAATGGCAACCCTTATTGTATTAAAAAATTAAAGATTAATGTGCTCTGAACTAAAAAGAAATGCTTTCATTACGAAGCTGAGGCCTGCATGTATTTGTATTTATTCAAAATCAAAATTGCCAAATGAAAGTTTTACGTTCATTTTCCATTAGCCTGTTATCCATGCTCCTATGGTTGCACAGCTTTGCACAAAGTACGCTAAGCGGCCTTATAACCGACGATGTTTCTCATTCACCCTTGCATGGGGTGCAGGTGTTTATCCCTGATTTAAAATTACAAGCCATTTCTGATGCTAATGGGAAATTTATTTTAAAGCACACACCTAAGGGCAACTATCTTATAGTTGTAAGTTTTGTGGGCTATGCTTCACAAACAAAAGAAGTTGTTATAAAAAACAATAGTACAACGGTTGCAAATATTGATTTGCAACCGTCAACTGTAGAGTTAAAAGAAGTAGTGGTGTCAGGGCTTTCATCGGCTACGGAGCAGCAAAGCCATCCGATTCCTGTAAGTGTGGTGAATAAAAACGATCTACTAAAAAATAATTCAACAAACATAATTAATGCTATTGCCAATGTTGCTCCCGGCGTCTCGGAGATGACACTGGGGGCAAATATTTCTAAACCGTTTATTCGTGGTTTAGGTTACAATCGTGTGGTAACTGTAAATGATGGTGTAAGACAGGAAGGCCAGCAATGGTTTGATGAATTTGGAATAGAAGTAGATGAATTTTCGGTAAATAAAGTAGAAGTGTTGAAAGGCCCAGCCAGTTTGAGTTACGGATCAGATGCTATTGCAGGCGTAATAAATATGTTGCCCGCGCCGTCATTACCCGAAGGGCAAGTAAAAGGTAATGTGTTTGCAAATTATCAAACCAATAATGGATTGATTGCATCGTCTTTTAATCTTGCAGGAAATAAAAAAGGTTTTATTTGGGACCTACGATACAGCAATAAAACGGCACATTGTTATCAAAATAAATTTGATGGTTATGTAGCTAATTCGGCATATTCGGAAAGCAATGCCAAAGCGGTAATTGGCGTGAATAGAAAATGGGGATACGCTCATCTTACACTTTCGTCATTTGATTTAAGAATGGGCATTATTGAAGGTGCAAGAGATAGTGCAACGGGGCAATTTTTGCAACACTTCCTGGTAGCAGGTCCCGGTGATAGTTTAGGAATTGCACCTGCCAGTGGGTCTAAACAGTATAATAACTTTCCTGTTATTCATCAGCATGTACGTCATTACAAAATTGTGCTGGATAATAGTTTGGTACTTGGTACAGGCCGCTTAAATCTTAGAATAGGGTTACAACAAAACCATCGCCAGGAAGCAAACGATTTAACGCAAGGTGATGTGTACAATAATTACTTCTTCTTAAATACAATCAACTACGATGCTCGTTACATTTTTGCTGAAAAAAATCATTTCGAATTATCTGCCGGCGTAAATGGCATGCAACAAAATTCTCAAAACAGAGGAACGGCGTTTGTGATTCCGGAATATAGCATTTTTGATATGGGTGGTTTTGTAATTACTAAAAAAACGTTCAACAAATTATCGCTCAGTGGTGGTTTGCGTTACGACACTCGTTTGCTTAGCGGAAAAAATCTGTGGGTTGATTCAAACGGGCATCGCCTGGCAGGCCCTGGCGCTGGTGCTATTGCTGACTTTACAGCTTATACTTCTAACTTTTCAGGTGTTTCGGGAAGTGTTGGCGCTGCGTATAATTTTACCGAAAAATTTTATGCAAAAGCAAACATGGCAAGAGGTTACAGAGCACCTACTGCTGCTGAAAGTGGTGCAAATGGTTTGCATGATGGTACACCGTTTTACGAAATTGGCGACCATAGTTTGAAGGCTGAAAGCAGTTTGGAGTTCGATGCAACGTTGGGTATCAACTCAAAGGATATAACGGCCGAAGCAACAGGGTTTGTAAACAATATCAACCATTACATTTTTGCTGAAAAATTAGAAAGTGTTTACGGAGGCGATTCTATAAAATACGATCCGGCATTGGCGTTAACGCCAGGCTCTACTTTCAAATATGTACAAGGCGATGCAGTCCTTTCGGGCGGTGAATTGGTTTTAAACATTCATCCGCATACTGCAAAATGGGTGACATTCGAAAACAGTTTCTCCTTTGTAAGTGCTATACAAAAACGCCAACCCGATTCTACTAAATATTTACCATACACGTCTCCGGCTAAGTATAGAAGCGAGTTGATTTTTACATGCACAAAAGGTAAAACGTTTAAAAACGGTTACTTGAAATTAGGCTTGGATTATTATTTTGAACAAAATAAAATTTACTACAAGTATGGAAACGAAACAAAGACGCCATCTTATACATTAATCAATGCAGGAATTGGTGGCGATTTTGCTTCCCATAAAAAGACTTTATTCTCTTTGTATGTGTATGGCTCAAACTTGTGGGATGTGGCATATCAAAGCAGTATGAGCCGTTTGAAATACACTGACACTAATAATGTTACCGGACGAGTAGGTGTGTATAATATGGGACGAAACATAAGTCTTAAAATTGTTGTACCTATCGACTTTTAAACATAAAGGACGCATTTATCGAAGATTTTATTGGCAAAGACGGTTAACGCTTCGAGCGAGATACGCAATTTTTTGAATGTTTGCTGAAGTTGCATGTTTTTCTCTTCACTTGGTACAGTCTCAAACTCATGTGCTTTTAGGTAGTTGTCATTATACGTTAAATAGTCCGTGATTAAAGCATCCAATTGCTCACTGAATGAAAGGTTATCTTCTTTGTTTCTCTCCATCGCCTGGGCATTAATGGGCGTCTTATAACTGTTTTTAACCTGCGCAGGTGTGACTACTTCAAATTGGGCCTAGAGGATATTGAAATGTTGTTCGAGGCCCGCTTGGATCTTAATAAGTCTTTTGTTAAGTTTTACAGCATCCGGAAATGTTGGCCGGCTCTCCTCGAAATCCGTGGAGACTCTTGCTGTCTTGAGTTATATGCAAAAAAATAGCGCAATGTGAATTGCGCTATCGTGAACCGGATTGGATTCGAACCAATGACCTACTGCTTAGAAGGCAGTTGCTCTATCCAGCTGAGCTACCGGTCCTTATGAAACTTTTTTCCATTACATTTTGTTCTGGAAGGCTGCAAAAGTAAAAAATGTTTAGTTTGCACCCAAACAATTTTTCTAATGGATGTAAAAATAGATGAAAGCTGGAAAGAAGCGCTTAAACAGGAATTCCCTAAAACCTACTTCCAGCAAATAGTTACGCACCTGAAAACAGAAAGAATGACCGGCGAAACTATTTATCCACCGGGCCAGTTAATTTTCAATGCCTACAACCTTACACCGTTTGAAAACGTAAAAGTGGTGATCATCGGTCAGGATCCATACCACAACCCCGGACAGGCGCACGGGCTGAGCTTTTCAGTGCCGGATGGCGTTACAGCGCCGCCTTCTCTCATTAATATTTTCAAAGAATTGCATACTGATATAGGCATGGCGATACCCAAATCGGGCAATCTTACCAAATGGGCAGAGCAGGGTGTAATGCTGCTCAATGCCTCCCTTACGGTTAGAAAAAACGAACCGATGAGTCATGCGAAGATCGGCTGGGCAGAATTTACCAACAGCACAATCAAACGAATCTCCGACCAAAAGGAAAATGTCGTTTTTCTTTTGTGGGGAAAATTTGCGCAGGAAAAACAGGAACTGATCGACGAGACAAAACACCTTGTACTGAAAGCCGCGCATCCATCACCGTTTAGTGCGGACAAAGGATTTTTTGGTTGCCAGCATTTTTCCAAGGCAAACCAATATCTCGTAAAAAACGGCATTGATCCTGTTGATTGGAAACTATAAAAAATCAAAAGTCAAAAGTAAAAAGTAAAAATTTGGAACTCGCACCGTCAACAGCATTTTTGAATTTTTACTTTTTACTTTTTAATTTGTTTCAACATTAGTTCAACAAACTGTTTAGCCAGATACATGAACATCATCAAAGAAATACTTGGACGAATATTTGCACTTTGGGGACTGTTGGTTTTTTTCGTAACCATGCTTGTCGCGTTGCCCATTATTTGGCTGACGGGTTTTTATGACGAACCCAGAAGCACTACCAGTTTTGTAAAAATTGCAAGAAGATGGATGCATATTTATTTGCCTCTGATTGGCTGTCCCATAAAGGCAAAAGGAAAGGAGAACTTTAAAGAAGGTGAAACATATATTGTATTGTGCAACCACAATTCACTCATGGATGTGCCGATTTCATTTCCAGAAATTCCGGGCGGCAACAAAACCATTGCGAAAGCATCATTTGCAAAAGTTCCACTTTTTGGAATGATCTATAAAAGAGGCAGCGTGCTGGTGGACAGAAAAAGCGATGAGAGCCGCAGAAAAAGCATTGATGCCATGAAGAAGGTTTTGCTCTCCGGCATGCATATGTGCATCTATCCGGAAGGTACGCGCAACCAAACAAGCAAGCCGCTGAAAGACTTCTACGACGGGGCCTTCAAGCTGGCAACAGATACTAAGAAGCCAATCATTCCGGGCATCATTTTCAATACTAAAGACACTCTGCCTGCGAGCAAATTTTTCTTTTTGTGGCCACACAAATTGTCCATTCATTTTCTTCCACCAATATATATTGATGACAACATCTCCAGTAAGGAGCTGAAAGAAAAAGTGTACAAGGTGATGGAGAAGTATTATGTGGAGAATAGTTGAAATTGCGTAGAGACGCATGATAATGCGTCTTCCTTCAACCGCATGATAATGTCTCCTGTCAACCACATGATAAAGCGTTTTCCTTCAACCATATGAAAGCCCAATAAAAGAAAATATTTTCCTCTATCGGGCTTTTGGGTGTTACGGAGACGCATTTCATGCGTTACAGGGAGACGCATTTTCATGCGGTTGAAGGGAGACGCATTTTCATGCGTCTCTACAATTTTTAATTCCTAATTGATTTTATATTTGCAGCCGAATGTCACTCTACATCACATCTTTAAATTCGGGGAGCAACGGGAACTGTTACTATATTGGTAATGAGACAGATGCTATTTTTATTGATGCAGGAATCTCCTGCCGTGAAACAGAAAAAAGAATGCGCAGGCTTAATTTATCGATGGATAAAGTGCGGGCAATTTTCATTTCTCACGAGCATACTGACCACATCAAAGGCTTAACGGTACTGGCAAAAAAATACCGGTTACCGGTTTACATTACCGCTGCAACTTTGCAATACGCAGGATTGTTGCTAAACGATCATGTTGTGATGCCACTGCACGGTGATTCTGTTATAAACATCGGCGACATGGTTGTAACTGCGTTTCCTAAATTGCATGATGCCGCTGATCCACACAGTTTTATGGTCAGTTGCAACAATGTCAACATCGGCATTTTCACAGACATAGGTTTTCCGTGCGAGCAATTGATCCATCATTTCCAGCAATGCCATGCTGCATTTCTGGAAACGAATTATGATGAAGAAATGCTGGAAAATGGACGCTATCCTTATTTTCTTAAAAATCGTATTCGCGGCGGCAAGGGGCATTTGTCCAATGCGCAGGCACTGCAGGTTTTCAAAGATCATAAGCCTTCGTACATGACACATCTATTACTCTCGCATTTGTCAAAAGACAACAATGACCCAGAGCTTGTTCAAAATCTTTTTTTGGAACATGCCGATAATACAGAGATTATCGTGGCTTCGCGATTTAATGAAACAGCTGTTTATTACGTGAGCTAAATATTTACCACTAACGCGCTAATGGCACTAAGTTTTACTAAGGGTATTCTTGAGTTTTCAGAAATCTCCCTAGTGAGGCTAGTGTTTCCTTAGTGTCGGCCCGGCTGAAGCCATTCGGACGGGCCTTAGTGGTGAAAAACAAATACTAAAGGCACTTCCACTCGAAGGTTGCTTCTAAACATAAACCTCGCTAAATTGTATTACAATCAAAAGAACAGCCCATGCCTTTAAGACCACCGGTATCCGACCACGACCATATACAGGGAAAATTTTTTGCAGCAATAGAATTGGTAGAATATGGCGATTATCAATGTCCGCACTGCGGACGTGCATATCCGATAATTAAAAAGCTGCAGGAAACATTCAGCACCAAACTCAAGTTCATCTTCCGTAATTTTCCATTGGCCAAAATTCATCCCGAAGCAACAATAGCAACGGTCGCCACAGAAGCGGCAGCGAGACAGGAAAAGTTTTGGGAAATGCACGATATCATTTTTGAAAATCAGCAGGATCTTAACCGCGAAGCACTCGTTAAATATGCAGAGCGTTTGCGTCTCGATATTGAACAATTTAACTACGATCTCGATGATGAAGTGTTGTATGAAAAAGTAGACAGCGACTTTGAAACCGGCATTCGCAGCGGCGTTAATGCCACACCAACTTTTTTCATCAATGGAGAAAAATACAATCTCGGCTGGGAAGGCAACAGGCTGGAACAATACATTAGGAATAGCGTGCTAGGGGAGCAATGATATTAATTTGAAAATTTGAAAATATGGGAATTTGAAATTCTGTAAGTCGGGCATTTCCTGGACAAGCCATCATCCGCGCTGATTTTAAGAATGTTCGCTCGTGTCATTAATTGATATTCAATTTTGCGAATTTGAAAATTTTCATATTTTCAAATTCGCAAATTGTTCTAATGAGATACCTCTTTACTTTATTCACCGTTCTGACTTTCGCAGCGTTACATGCTCAGGATAGCATTGATTACAGGATCATATTTATTGGCGATGCAGGTGAGATGAATCATGCGCAGCAAAAGGCGTTGATACACGCATCCAATCATATAATGCAGGGAAAAACAACGGTCATGTATTTGGGCGACAATGTGTACCCAAGTGGAATGGCGCTTCCCGGGACAAAGAACGAGGATAAAACAAAACAAATACTGCAATCACAATTTCTACCGATGCGTTCAAAGGGGGCGCGGGTGTACTTTGTTCCCGGCAATCATGATTGGGATAAAATGGGACGACAAGGTTTGTCGAAGATTAAATATCAATGGCAATATTTGCAAGAGCAAAATGATTCTTTGTTGAAGTTGGTTCCTCCAAACGGTTGTCCCGATCCTGTAGAAATACATCTTACAAACAATCTTGTGATCGTTGCTTTTGATAGTGAATGGTGGTTGTTTCCTTTCGATAAAAATAATGAAGATACTCATTGCGATTGCTCTACGAACGAAGACATACTCGCAAAGTTTGCAGAGATTCGCGACAGGAACAAAGGCAAGATCGTGTTGCTGGCATCGCACCATCCGTTTCAAAGTTATGGCGTACACGGCGGCAAATTTTCATGGAAGGATCATATTTTTCCTTTAACCGCAGTAAACAAAAATTTATACATCCCGTTGCCGGTCATTGGCTCGCTCTATCCACTTATGCGTTCTACGTTTCCAAGCCGTGAAGATTTGAAAAATCCGCTCTATCGCGAGATGATAGCTAATGTGGATGCAGTGTTTGAAGGCGTTCCGAATCTTTTGCATGTAGCTGGACACGAGCATGGTTTGCAATTCATCAAAGACAAAGGCACACAAATAGTAAGTGGTGCGGGAGCAAAACATACCAATACAAAAAAAGGAAAAGGCTCTTTGTTTGCCGATGCCACGCAAGGTTATGTTACTGTTGATCTGTTGAAAACCTCTGTACTGCGTGTGACTTATTACATCTATAAAAAAGACACCGTGCATCAGGCGTTTAGTTATGAAATACCTTATGTGCAGGTAAGCGCCAACTAGGAATTAGGAATTAGGAACTAGGAACTAGAAATTAGGAATTAGAAGAAGAAGCAACTCTCTATATGTTATTATAGAACTGATGCTTCTCTTGGTGCGGCTTCGTGTTCTGACTTAGTGGTAAATATTCAAGACAATCCTTCGCTTCCTTTGCGCCACCTTAGGCCCTTTGCGGTTAAAGTCTGTTGAAAAGGAAAACCCTCGCAACTTTCAGGCTGCCTCTACCTTACTTGTCGAAAGGGCTACTTCCATGTTCTAAGGGTTACGTTCTGTATTAAAAACTAAAAAAACGAAGAGAAACTATTTTCTTTCTGGCATCTTAAAACTCAGTGGAACTTCTCCACGCAAGGTTTTTCCTGCTTGCCCCGTGAGCCATAAATATTGATCTGAAGGCGTGCCACCCATTTTTAAGAACTCTACATTTTTGCCAACAGGCACATCGTCTGTGCATTTAAAAATTGCCGTGCCTTCATTTACTTCATCAAACATTGCGACGTACAACATTTTGCCGCCGGCTTTAATGGCAGTTGAAATAAGTTGCCAGTAAAAGCGGCCGCCCTGGCGCGGAATAGAGCCAACGGGTTTGATATCATCCGGAAATGCATGCACACTCAGGTTGTGCCAGCTAAAGCCTGGGTACACGCAAGGCACGTAGTCGATATTGTTTTGTCTGCACCATTTCATGTCTTCGATCATCAGGTCACGATATCGATCCATATCATTGTGTAAAAGAGGAGAGAAGCGTTGAACCGTCCATGGCAAGATCATGTCTGACATGCGGATCAATTCATGCAGGTAATTATCCTGCAAGCAATCTGCGTTCAATTCGCGCCATGCAGTAGGTACACCAAGCATTACAGTACAATTGCCATATACAGGATCATTCTTTAAAAAGTTGATCAAACGTTCCAGGCCAATGTTGCGAATATTATAGGGTCTGTCAGGAAAGCCAACACCCCATATAACTACAACGGGTTTGCCACGATGATGCAGGTATGTTTTTTCGCCATCTTGGTTCGTCACTTTTAATTGATCAACAAGATATTTCCAGTCATTGATAATAGCGGAACAATCTTCACCACTACCCGGTAATCCAGACAGGTCGTACATCACAGCGATCGCTCTTTTGTATTTCGATGCTGCTTCCAATGCATTCTTTAAAATAGCGGAAGACTCTTTCCTGCGGTTTTCATTTTTTACATCGTCAAAAAAACGTTGCATAAACACGCCATCAACGCCGTATTGCTGCATCCATTTGAAGTGCAGATCAGTGGTGCTTTTATCAACAGAGCTAAAGAATTTTGCAGGCTTTCCATCTGCCAATTTCAATGGCGTTTCATATGTCTTTTCATATTCGCTTACATCCGGCCAGGCATCAACGCCAGATCTGTTTTCATTTCCGTAAGCATATCCTTTCGCAGTACTGCCATCTCCCGCAGCCCTGAACCAGCCTTGATATCCGGCCATTATGAGGCCGTCATAGGTTGGATATAAAGTTGTGTTGCTGTGTTTTGATTGTGCCTGACTGCCTATCGAGCAGGCTGCAAGAATGATTGCTAAAAGTCTTTTCATATTGGTTGTGAGTTATGAGTAATGAGTTTTGAATTATTTCGTTTAGTCGGTTCTTTCAAATTGTTTGATAGCTATAATCAGTAGAAAAACTTCTTTGTCATCCCAGTACCTAACCTGTTGTACCAAAAAATCTATGAATGACAAGGAGCCAGACCTGACAGGTTTTAAAAACCTGTCAGGTCTGGTCCCCGCAGGCACTTGACAGTCGCTTAAGCCTGTCATCCCGACGAAGGAGGGATCTGGGTGTTTATTCAAACTGCATGATTGTGTTGTACTCAGATCCCTCCTTCGTTGGGATGACAAACAACATGGTTTCAATTTTCAAACGGCTTAATTAAACAGCTTTAAATTCTTACTTCACTCTTAGCGTTGCTGTTTGCCGAATGTCTTCCGACGAACTTCCCACCATGATTTTAAAATCGCCTGGTTCTACAACATGCTTCATGTTGCGGTTCCAAAGAGCAAGATGTTCGAAGCCAATCTTAAAATCAACGGTCTTGCTTTCGCCTGGTTTCAAACTCACGCGGCCAAAGCCTTTCAGCGATTTGATAGGCGTGGTTACACTGCTCACAACATCACGGATGTACAACTGAACAACTTCGGTGCCTTCTGTTGCGCCGGTGTTTTTAATAGTAATATGTACAGTCGCATTTCCATTAACGGGAATCGTTGCAGGAGAAATAGTAAGATTGCTGTAATCAAATGTTGTATAACTCAAACCATGACCAAATACAAACAAGGGAGTATTTTCCTCATCAACATATACATGTCTTGAGGTTGGTTTGTGATCATAATAAAATGGAAGTTGGCCAACGGAACGCGGAAAAGTCATTGGTAATTTACCCGACGGATTTACGTTGCCCAACAAAGCATCCGCAATCGCCAAGCCACCTTTTTCACCGGAGAACCATGATTCCACAATCGCAGGAATGTTCTTTGCTACCCAATTAATCGAAAGGGGCCTGCCGTTTGCAAGTACCGCCGTTATTGGTTTTCCTGTTGCTTGTAATGCTTTCAAAAGATTCACTTGTTGTTCGCTAAGATCAAGCGCTGCGCGGTCCTTGCCTTCGCCCACAATTTTTATATCTTCTCCGATAACGACAACAACTGCATCTGTGTTCTTTGCAAGTGTTACTGCTTTTTGTTGCAAGTCGTTTTCGTTTTCATTCTTTTCTGTTGGATAACCTTTTTCAAAGTTGATCGAAACATTGTTGCCGGCTCTTTGTTTCAATCCATTCAGAATAGAAATTGCTTTTCCTTCTTCGTTTGAATAACCGCCGAGATAATGACTTTCAGCCAATGCACCAATCACCGCAATTGATTTGGCGTCTTTTTTTATGGGCAATACATTGCCTTCATTTTTCAACAGGCAAATGCTTTCCTGCGCTGCTTTTAATGCAAGGTCCTGGCTTTCTTGTGTGTGAAATACTTTTGCTTTTAAGGAAGTATCAGTATAAGGATTGTCGAACAAACCAAGCAGGAATTTTATACGCAATACATCGCTTACTGCTTTGTTCAATTGAGTGATGGAAAGTTTTTTGTCGGCAATTGCTTTGTTTATCGCTGTCAAAAAACCATCATGAGGAAAATCGTAGAACTGCATATTAAGACCAGCGTTTAACGTTTGCGCTAGTGCATCGCTTGTATCGCTTGCCACCTGGTGGTTTTCAAGACTCATCCTTATTGCGCCAAGATCAGACAGCACGAAACCTTTGAAGCCCCATTCTTTGCGCAGCACATCTGTTAATAACCATTTGTTGTCAACGCACGGAATGCCGTCAAGCTCGCTATATGCAGCCATCATGGACAATGCACCTCCTTCTTTCACTGCTTTTTCAAAAACATACAAGAATGAACTTCTGCCTTCGCGCTCGCTCATGAAGACGGGAGAAGTGTTGCTGCCGCCTTCAGGAATACCATGTATCGCGAAGTGCTTTGGCTCTGCTACAACTGAGTTCGGTTGGCTCACGCCTTTTCCCTGCAGACCTTTCACCATTGCCACTCCGTTCATGCCGGCGAGGTAAGGATCCTCACCATAAGTTTCCTCCACACGTCCCCAGCGTGGATCGCGTGGCAGGCAGAGCACAGGGCCAAGTATCATATCTACACCATGTGCCCTTGTTTCTGTTGCAATGGTTCTGCCAATGTTGTGTACAAGTGTGGTGTCCCATGCTCCTGCGAGCTGCAGCGGAATTGGAAACGATGTACTGCCAAAGCCACTGTAACCATGCAAACCTTCTTCAATGAAAAGAACAGGGATTCCCAGGCGTGTTTTCTCCATCGCATATTTCTGTATGCTGTTGGTGATGTCTGCTGTTAGTGGATATAAGTCATGGACCGAGCCAATGCCTGTTTTGCCGATGGCAGCAGCGGTTTTTTCTTCGGAATATGCTGATGCTTCGTGGCCACCCATGGTAGCAACTTCTTTTCCCCACCACATATCGAGTTGTTTGATTTTTTCTTCGGTGGTCATTCTGCTAACCAGGTCAGCCACTCTTTGATCAACGGGTAGTGATGCATTTTTGTAGGGTAGAATAATGGGCCGCACGGGATCTTTTGCAAACGAACATAACGCCACGAGTGCAACTGCCAGAAAGATTTTTGCATTCATATTGCAAGCTTTTAATTAAATATGAATACAAAGAAAGCGGTGAAGAATTAATTAATGACTAATTATGGATTAATTGGGGGAAAACGAACGCAGATTTTCATGATTGTCATGATTTTTTATGATTTTTTTTATTTGAGATGCGAGATCGCTAATAAACAACGAGGCTTCGAAAGATCTATTCCGATTATGTTATCGGGACCGATCTTTCGAAGCCTTGTCGCAAAAAAAAGACATGATTATATAAACAACATAAATTTCAAATCATAAAAAATCATGACAATCATGAAAATCCGTGTTCCATTCTCTAGTTAATCACATCGTGGAAAGTTTTATCGAACTCTTCGCCGTAGATGTCTTTATAGTCTTTTACAAATTTGAGGTAAGTGTTGTTAGCGAGTGTGTGGCGCTTCAACTGTATCAAGCTTTTGCATTTATACGTCAATGCATCTTCATTCAGTTGGTCGAAGTAGAAAACATAATGCGTTAACTCAATAATAAACTCAGGGTCCTTCGTAATGTTCTGGTTCTTGATGTAGTTAATGCAGAGGTCAATTACTGAATTAGATACCGCTGATTTTACATTGTCCAGCCAATTGTATTCCGTTTGTGAAAGGAACGGTCCGCGCCTCACTACTTCTGCCAGCGGATGAATATATTCCTGCCCATGTTCGCCAGCATATTTTAATTGTGTGAAGCGTCTGTAATCAATGTAGATGCTGTCGTCAGGCGTTTGGAACTGCCAGTAGCCTGCTTCTTTATTGATTACACAAGTGCCTATCTTTTCCAGTATGACTTTTAGCTTGGCAATATTTACCGAACGGTTGTTCTTCGCATCTTTCGCAGATTTGTCGTGCCACAGAATTTCATCGAGTCCCTCTGAAGAAATGCCCCTGCCGTCTTTCACTGTGTAAACAAGAATGATGAGGAACAACTCCTTCAGCAATGGTGTAAACAATCTTGTAATGTCGTTACCTTCTTTATCATACACCTGGAAGTGACCAAAAAGAAAGATCGAAGATTTGAATTGTTTCTCATTATTGTTTGGAGAAAACGCATTCGTAAATATTGGTTGGAAAACTTCTTCTTTCTCCGGTTGAGCCTGTGTTGATGCAATTTCTTTTTTCTCCGGCTGCGCCTTCTTTTTGCGAAGCAGATAAGCAATCAACACCGCCACGATCAATAGAGGAATAATGAGCCAATAACGGTTCTGTTTTTTTATGGCAGTCACGAAAGCATTGCTGTCAGCGGCTTGCGGTGGAAAGTTGAGTGTGAATATTTTTACGGTCGTGTTCTTTTCCTTTGCTTCTTCCTTTGAATACAACATGGTAACAGCAATCAGTTTGTTGCTGATAGGAGAGTAGTACAGATCCGCGTAAGATTCGATATCGTGGAAACTATAAGGAATTGAATCTGCCACCAAATGCAATGTGGAGTCGGTTAAAGAACCTTTCACCAATTGCAGCGCGGAGTTGAAACGATCGTTGTTCGGGAAGATCAATCCATAAAAATCATCTTTGCCCGGGCCAATTACAAGGTTGTTGGCAAAAGCAAATTGTGAACCGAATGGTTTGAAATTGTAAACTTTTTTAAACGTCGATGTCTTAATATCAAACTTGTAAAGATCGTAGTAGTTCTTTGGATCAAGCATCTGGTCGCCCGTCTGGCTTCCATAACCACCAATGATGTATGCTATCTTCGCATCTTTGTCTACGCCAAGTGCAGAGAGATAACGCGGAGGAAAATAATCTCCTTTAGCTTTTATTGAATCCCATTGTTGTGTAGCAAAATTGTAACGCAGCACTTCGTTTTTATAGCGAAGCTGTCCATAGCCACCAACTACATACAATGAACCATCAACCGGAGAAACGAATTTGTTTGCGTGCCAGAACTCAGTAAGCGGGCCGGGTGTAAAGGTTCCGCTCCATTGGCGCTGATCAAAATCGTAACCGAAAACCTGTTGTTTATCTACGTAAATGTCATAGAACTTTTTTGTTGCGCTATCATAAATCGCCTGGTTGCCCACCAGTAAATTTTGATGCTTTGCATTGGGTGTCCACTGCATTACACCGCGATCGCCTTTCAATTGATAAATGCCCACAGAATCATTGCCTCCAATGAAAAGCCTGTCCTGTACCGGGTCATAGCCAACATTCGCAAAGCCGTTAATCGTAAACGTTGCAGCCATTTCCCATTTCTGGTGCTTTGGTTTTATCCAAACCGGATTGGTCACTTTCGCTTGCGTGTTGCCATTTTTATCATTGCAAACATTTCCGTCGATTTCGTCAAGTGGCCAGTAATGTTGTAGTTTTCCCTGCTCAGATAATTTGATGTCTTTTATCTGCATGGGAGGAATGTCCCTCGTTTTGAATTTTTGAAAGTCATTTGCGCCCCACAAAAATTTATAACAATTTGCAGCAAACGGTACATTGCTTTTGCCCACAGATTTGCCATTTACAAGCACTTCAATCGCATGCGTGGAAAGATCAAATTTGAAGTCAACATTTGTCCATTGCTTATACAAATGCAAACTATCAATGAAAAAACTGATGCCTGATAAACTCTCGCCTATGACTACCCTAAAATCGGAAGAGCGTTGATTGTATATAAGATCAATGTTTTGGTTATCGTGCGTGATCATGCGCAACACGTAACCAAAATATGTTTCGTGGTTGGGAAGAAATTTGATATCGAAATTAAGATCGAAATTTTTTGAGAAGCAGATGGAATCTTCCGGTGACAAATCAAGAGCCGTTCTCTTTTCAAGTACGACTTCATGACTATTAAAAGTTAACCCATAGGATTGGGAAAAACCAGTAACGTTAAGTAATAAAAATGCAAGCGTAAAACAGAATATATTCCTCATCATAAGCAATCGTAAAAATAAGTATCTTTTATAAAGAAACCGTTATATCCGGCGCGTGGCCAAATTAAAATTTCTTATACGAATAAGTTCGTGTTTTTTAGTGTTGTCGCTATGGTGATGCAATGCAAGCGTCGAGGTTAAAAATAAGGTAATTGAAGAGAAATGGAACGCAGATGATGGAGATTTAGCAGTTTTACGCAGATTTTTTTTTCACGCGAAGAGGCAAAGGTGCAGAGGCGCAGTGGTTTCAAGAACAATGACGTCAGCATAAAAATATTGATGATCTTGTATTGTGACACTCTGTTCAACAGTAATTATACTATTGATCAATAAACGGGAGCCTGGCTGCGATCAACTCGCAACTGCCCCAAAAGCGAAAGGCCCGGATGATTTCCACCCGGACCTTCGAAAGGTTCATCAGTAAACGAAGGGTGAATGCGTTTCGCCCCCAACATTTTCAACTTTCAATTTTCAATTTTCAATTTGACTTGGCAAACGGTTTCGCCGGTTTTACGTTTGTGCCCCATGTCTTGTTGGGCTTTGGACCCATTTCCAATTCAATCGTGCAGCCACTTACCAATTGATCGTGTGTGAACCATGGCGTGTTTAAAACTTTGCCATTTAGTTTTGCGCTCTGAATGTATTTATTCACCTCATTGCTGTTGTGCGCAATGAGTGTAAATGTTTTTCCATTTTCCAATGCAATAGAAATCTTGCTAAACACCGGACTACCGATCGTATATACAGGAATGCCCGGCGTTACAGGATAAAATCCCATCGACGAGAATACAACAAATGCAGACATTCCACCACCGTCTTCATCACCCGGAATACCAAACACGTTATCCTTGAACCACAGCGACAAAAGGCTTCTCACTTTCTTCTGCGTTTTCCATGGAGATGAAGTATAGTTGTATAAATATGGTATGTGGAAGCTTGGTTCATTACCCATTGAATATTGGCCCACAAGGCCTGTTGCATCGGGAAACTTTGCCCAAAATTCATATTTCGATCTGCCGAGGTCTTCGCGGAACAACTGATCCAGCCTCACTTCGAAACTATCTCTTCCGCCCATCAGGTCAATCAGCCCGGGAATGTCCTGCTGCACTTGCCACATGTAGGTCCAGCCATTGTTTTCATCGTAATAATCCCTGCCGCCAAGGCCGCCGTCAAACTTTGGATCGATCAGTATCCAGTTGCCTTTATCATCTTTTGGCAAGAAGAAATTCGTTTGTTTGTTCCAAAGGTTTCGGTAGTTCTGTCCTCTTTTTTCGAATGTAGTATAGTCGCCTGTTTTACCAAGATCTTTTGCAAACTGTGACAGCGCCCAATCGTCGAAAGCGCCGCCAAGTGTTACGGCAACGGCTTGTCGTTTCTCAAATGAATGAACTTCCGGAATCGTTTCCTTTTCGCCCTCGCGAAGCGCGGGGAAGTAACCGTTATTGTGATAGAAATCGTCGAGCGATGTTTTTGGTCCGTTCCGCCATGGCAGCATCGTGGCATCCGTCGCATTTTTTCTGATGCCCTCGTACGCTTTTTCTATATCGTAATTTCTCAAACCTTTTCTATAGGCATCCAAAAAAACAATAGAAGAATGGAAGCCATTCATACATGCGTGATCGCCGAAAAGCACCGGAAATGTTGGCATCCAGCCGCTTTGCTCATACATGCGCACGTACGATTGCAACATGTCCTCCTCTTGTTTTGGATGCAGGATTGTTCGCAATGGGTGCAGCGCCAGGTAAGTGTCCCATGACCAGTCATCTACATAAAACGGACGCTTATCTGTGTTGATCTTTTTGTTGTAACCACTGTAGTAGTGCGCATCTTCGCTGATGTCCACCATGCGTTCGTGGCATCTGTAAAGCGCCGTGTAGAACGAGCGTCTTTGTGCTTCCGTGCCACCTTCAATTTTAATTTGCGACATCAGGTCGCTCCATGCAGCCTTTGCATTTTTTTCTACCGTAGCGAAATCTTTTGTGGCAATCTCTTCCTCAAAATTCTTCTTTGCCTGTTCAGCGCTTACAAAGCTGATCGCATACTTCAGCTCAACAGTGCGGGCGCTCGCTGGAAAACTGATGTATGGTCTTGCGCCTTCTTCGTTTATACCTGATGCACTTCTGATCACTTTATTGCTATCCATATAACCCGTTGTCCCCGCCACATTGAATACGCCGTAAGTGTAAACCTTTATGTCACCATGGTAAGTTTCCATTCCTTCCAGCACAGAGCCGCTGAATTTCCATGAAGCCGCGCCGTCATTGAAATTGCTGAACAGCAGGAATTTGTTTTTCCCCTCGGGAAATGTAAACCTGTAGTAGCCGGTTTTTTCCGAAGGCGTAAATTCTACCGTGATGCCATCCTCAATCAAATAGGTTGAGTAGTACCATGGGCGGGTAATTTCAAGATTGTGATCATACGGCATGCGCTTCTTCCAGTTTGCCGCGTCCAGTTCTTTCACCGAAGGTTTTAAAGAGAAAACTTCGCCAAGGCGGTGGGAAACAATCGTTAAAGGAAAACTCGATATCTGGTCATCCAGGTAATCCTTACGGATAGGGTACACGCGAATAACCTGGTTCGGCAATTGCGCCGTGGGTCTTGTAGGTTCGAGCAGTTGGCCTATGTTACCAATCGTGGGATCGATGTAATCTATGTTTTGCTTTTTGGGCGCGGTCGTATCTTTTGGGACGTTTGCACAGGCAATGCCCGTGAAAACCGCCTGTTGCAAAAGCAATAAGAAAATGCCTCGTTTGCTTAAAAATTTTTTCTTCATTCAAAGTTCTTTTTAGAATATGCTACTCCGCCTGGCATTCATAAACCGTTCGTGGTTTTTATTGAGATCACAAATGGCAAGGCATAACAAATTGGTTGTTTTAAAAAAGTATTACCCACCCGAAGCATTGGGTTTATTGCCGGGTGAAAAAAATATTTTACTGGTGTTTTTTACGTGGAAAAAGAAAGCCGGTATGTTCAAATGGATCCGGGCCGCCGGAAGGACTCCGTAGAGACG
>Ga0318567_10000120_pt1 | contig 34785 bp, 23 predicted proteins | sample GRESIP088b5f20_FD_203691 | JGI IMG/M metagenome (GOLD analysis project Ga0318567, IMG submission 203691) | Tropical soil microbial communities from Luquillo Experimental Forest, Puerto Rico - GRE.SIPMG.088b5f20 | ecosystem: Environmental > Terrestrial > Soil > Tropical forest > Bulk soil...
TTGCCAATACATGTTCCAGAGAAGAAATGAATCAATTGCTTCTGCTGGCAAATGACGCTGCCAACGAAAAAGAAATTGGCGAGGTGCTAAAATCTTTTTGGGATAAATCAAAAGACGAAAGCGCAGAGGACCACGTGGATTGGGATGAAAGAATGAAGGAAATGCTTGAAGAAATCAAACCGGAAACGCCGGTTGTAAAACTGGACGAAAGAAAAAGCCGGATCAACTGGAAACGCATGATGGTAGCGGCTTCGCTGCTTTTCCTCGTGGCAACTTCCTATTGGTATTTCAATCAGAAAAAAGCTCCACAAGAGATTGCTGGAGACGTAAAAGCTCCGGAAACAAACCGCGCCATGATCACGCTTTCCAACGGAAAAAAAGTTTATCTCGACGACGTTTCCAATGGAACAGTGATGGAACAAAGTGGAGTGCAATTGAGAAAACAGGCCAATGGCCAGATCGTTTACAGCAAAGGCGACCAGCCTCGCAATAGAGAGCTGCAATACAATACACTTAGTAATCCACGCGGAAGCAGAGTGATCGACGTCACCTTATCCGACGGCTCACGCGTTTGGTTAAATGCCGGTTCATCCATTACTTATCCTGTTGATTTTGTTGGAAAAGAAAGAGACGTTGCCATAACCGGCGAGGCCTATTTTGAAGTAGCAAGCAATGCTACCGTGCCATTCAAAGTAAACAAAAACGATCTGGATATTACAGTACTGGGTACGCACTTTAATGTGAACGCATATAACGATGAAGCACAAACGAAAATAACATTACTGGAAGGCTCGGTCAGAACAGATTTGCGCAATGGAGCAACGGCCATTTTAAAACCTGGAGAGCAGGCAAATGTTACCAATCAAATCAAACTGCTGAAAGATGTAGACGTACAGCAAGTAATGGCCTGGAAGGAAGGAATGTTCAGATTCAAGGATTCGAACATCGAAGATATTATGCGGCAAGCTGCAAGATGGTACGACGTGGACATTGAATACAAAACAGATGTTTCCGATTTGAATTTCGGAGGCATTGTATCAAGGCAGGCAAATATTTCGCAACTGTTGAAAAAGCTGGAAGCAACGGAAGAGTTGAAGTTTAAGGTGGAGGGAAGGAAGGTGATTGTGATGAAAGCAGGGAGGAATTAGGAATTAGGAACCAATGTCGTTTCCTTACGAGTGACGTTTACGAATTATTGCCCTACGGGCAATATGACCGATTATCGAATTGTTTCTATTGATATCGTTCCCCTACGGGGAAGGCTTGCCCGTAGGGCATCAATATCAATAGAAAATGTAACACCCAGTAAGACAATTGTCCGTAGGACATTAATATGATAAAAGTTGAACTGCTTAAGGAAACGACATTGAATTAGGAACTAGGAATTAATAATTAACGGGGCTGAAGAGTATATGCTCCTTCCATTTTTTTTAGACATAAAGTCAATCACTTTCAATTATATAAAACAAATGAATGTTCAAAATTCCAGAGAGATGACCATTAATTATTAATTATTAATTCCTTCATCACTCTTACAAATAGGCTCTTTGGTTAGCTCAGAAAAAAAAGCCAGAAGTGCGCCAACACTTCTGACCGGATGTCTGGGTTGACCCGACCCGGTGATTACAACTGTTGGGCGTAATCATCACGGTCATTACAAATCCCGGAAAGGACTCTTATTGTTTCAACCCAAATCAAGACTAAGTTATGCTAAAAAACTTTAGCGGCCGAGAGCGGCCCGCTTTTACCAAAACGATTCGCGTTATGAGAATCACTGCTTTTCTTCTCCTGGTCGCTTGCATGTCAGCCAGCGCATCTGTCAGGAGCCAGGTTATCACGCTTAAAACCAGGAATGTTGCGCTGGAAAAAGTTTTTGTTGAAATACAAAAACAAAGCGGTTACGAGTTTTTGTACAGCACTAAAATGCTGAAAGAAGCGCAACCTGTAACAGTCGACGTAAGTACATCAGACATTGACGAGGTGCTGCGCCAGTGTTTCAAAAAGCAACCTTTCAGTTATACCATTATTGATAAAACAATAGTGGTTAAACCGCTGCATGATAAAATAAAAGTAGATGCCCCGATCATTGAAAACGTTCCTGCAGTGGAGAAAATCCCGCCACCTATCGTCATTACCGGTAAAGTGATGGATGAAGATGGCAAACCTTTGCAAGGAGCATCCATTCTCTTAAAGGGAACACAGACGGGAACTTCATCGAACAGCAAGGGAGAGTTCTCTCTTGAGATTCCCGACAACTCATCAAAAGTGCTCATCGTTTCATTTGTAGGAATGGAGCCCCGCGAAATTAATGTAGCGTCGGGCAAACCTATAACGGTAGCATTAAAAGCTGCAAATAAAAAAGCAGACGACGTAATCATTACAGGTATAGTAAATAGAAAACGCGAACAATTTACCGGAGCAGCAAGTGTATTCAATGGCGAGCAACTAAGAAGCGTGAACAACTTGAGTGTCATCCAGGCCATCAATACGCTGGATCCGTCCTTTCGCATCACCGACAACAATCTCACTGGTGCCAATCCAAATGTGATCCCCAATATTGAGATCAGGGGAACGACAAGTGTGGACTTAAGAACCGTAAAAGATGAATACACCACCAACCCCAACCAGCCCCTATTCATCATAGACGGTTTCGAGGTTTCATTACGTACGGTGGTGGACCTCGATTATAACCGCATTGAAACTTTGGTATTGCTGAAAGATGCAGCCAGTACTGCCATCTACGGCGCCAAAGCATCCAACGGTGTGGTGGTTATTGAAACAAAAAAACCAAAGGCCGGTAAGCTTCAGCTTAGCTACAATGCTGACTTAGGATGGGAACTTCCTGACCTCACCTCATACAATATGATGGATGCGAAGGAAAAACTAACCTATGAAAAACTCTCTGGTTTTTACGGCACTCTTACCGATCAATCGAATCCTGGGGCAGGCATGTACACCGCACAATACTCAAGGGACAGTTTGTATTATGCCCGCTGGGCAAGAGCGGAAAGAGGCGTAAATACTTACTGGTTAAGCGAACCGCTTCAAACAGGATTCAGACAAAGTCATAGCATATATGTAAGCGGCGGAGACAATGTGACCCGTTATGCCGCCGCGGGCCGCTATTACAAGCAAAGCGGTGCGATGAAGGGCAGCGGCAACGAAGGATGGGAAACAAGTTTTAATTTGAACTACAGGCCGGGCAGGTTCAATGTTGCGAGCATACTGCGTGTCAATGGCGGAAAGAAATACGAATCTCCTTATGGCTCGTTTTCCACTTATGTAAATCAAAATCCATACTTTACCAAGCGTAACCCGGATGGCTCCATTAATATGCTGCTTGACTCCGTTGGTGCCTTAGGCGGTGGCAGTGAAATAACCTACAATCCACTATATAACGCTTCTCTAAATAACATCAACCAAAAAACAGTTTTTGGGTTCAGTGAAAATCTTCAGCTGAGCTACAACATAGTAAGGGGTCTCCAGGTGAGTGCCGGCGGTTACGTTGATAAGTCAGTGGAGCAATCTGAAATATTCCTGCCGGCAGAACGAACAGAATTTTTGAATCTTTCTATTTACCAAAAAGGATCGCAAACAACAGGTACCCGGAACCTTTTGAACTATCAGGCATTTGCCCAGGCAAATTACGGGACGCTACTGGGCGGCATGCATCAGTTAAATGCAATTTTGCGTACTGAAATGCAGCAATCTTCCAATGATTACTATGAAGCAACAGCCGTAGGTTTTCCGTATGGTTCCAATGGCAACCCGGCTTTTTCTTATAACTACAGTCCGAATAGTAAGCCAACCACGAGCTCAACTGTTTTCCGTCGCAATAGCTTTTTGGCGCAGGGAAGCTACTCCTTCAAAAACCGTCTTATTGCCGATGGTACGATACGCTACGACGGATCGACAATTTTTGGAAGCAACAAAAAATATACACCTTTCTGGAGCACAGGTATTGGTTGGAACATGCACAACGAATCATGGCTTGCCGGAAGCAAAATTGTGAATACGCTGCGATTGAAAGCCAATATCGGCATAACGGGAAATCAAAGCTTTGGAACTATTTACGACGCATCCGTCTATGGTTTCCTCTCAGGTTTAAATCTCAGAGGTCAGGGTGTTGAGATAACTACTTTGGGCAACCATAATCTCGACTGGCAAAAAACAAAGCAGGTCAATATAGGCGCAGATTTTTCTTTGTTTAAAAGCAGGCTGTTTGGTTACGCAAACTATTTTATCAAAAACACTTCTCCACTGATCATACCAATAGAACTGCCTGCCAGCACAGGTTTGGCAAGTTATCCGGTAAACGTTGGCGAACAACTCAGTCATGGCGTGGAAGCCAATATCCGGTACCAGATCATTAGCAAACAAAGACAGGGAATCATCTGGACGGTTGGTTTTACAGCCATCTTACAGAAAATGAAATTCGAAGGTTTCAAAAACACTTTGGATGGCTTGAACAAACAGATGACGCTTACGAACTCTTTAACACGATTCATGGATGGCTATAGCCCGGATGATCTTTGGGCGGTTAAAAGCGAGGGAATCGATCCTGCAACGGGCAAAGAAATTTTCCTGAAGAAAAATGGCAAATACACATTTGACTACGACCCCGCAGACATGACAAAGGTGGGCAATTCAAGACCAGCAGCAGAAGGCGTTTTCAGCACCGATCTTGTGTACAAACATTTTACGGTAGGATTGTATCTGCGGTATGTCTATCATTCAGATCAGTTTAACAGTGCAATATTTAATAAAGTAGAAAACATATCCCAAACGAGTTTGCTCAACAATCTCGACAAGCGTGCCTTATACGACAGATGGAAACAACCTGGAGACATTGCACAGTTCAAGGGAATTTCCAATTTTATTTCAACGCCGATGAGCAGCCGTTTTGTGCAAACAGAAAATACTATCAGCGCAGAAAGTTTCACTGTCGGCTACAGCTTTCAAGGTGCCCCCTGGCTCAAGAAAATGAAAATGACGGACCTGCATATTGCGGCTTACACCGGGCAATTGTTCCGCATAAGCACGATAAAAGCAGAAAGGGGAATTGACTATCCTTTCGCCCATATCTATTCTTTAAAGATCGCTGCAAGTTTCTAAAACCAAAACAAACACTAACAAGTATGAAGTCGCAAATAAAATATTTAGCATATTCATGTACGATAATCACACTGTTTTGTGTGCTATGTACTTCTTGCAAAAAATGGCTCGACGTAAAGCCCCAGGATAAATTTCTGGAAAGTCAAATTTATTCAAGTGAACAGGCCGCTGTAATGGCGCTGAACGGATTGTATCTACAGATGGCATCGAACGACCTTTACGGGCAGAACCTCACGATGGGTACATTGGATATCATGGGCCAAATGTACAATGTTCCAGGCACGACCACCTATAACAAAGTGGCCAACTACGCGTACACGACAGATGAAGTCAAAGCTATCTTCTCTGCTGTTTGGCAGAGCGCCTATGTAACAGTTACGAACACGAATGACTTCCTTGATAAGCTGGGAACCTATTCAAATCAAAGCAAGATAAAACCATCCCGTGACTCATTGATGCGTGGAGAAGCATTGGGCATCAGGGCACTCATACACTTTGATATGCTGCGTTTGTTTGGCCCTATGTATAATGCTGATTCTGTAAAACCATCTATCCCTTATTACCGGAAAGTTACCCCAACCATTTCACCTCTCTACCCTGCCAAAGCTATTATTGACAGCGTACTGGATGATCTGCGTGCGGCGGAAAAACTATTGGTGAACGATCCAGTAAGACAACTCGGTAGTGCTACAACAACGGCCAGCGATCCTACACAAGCTGCGTGGATCAACAGGAACCAAACCTTCAATTACTTTGCAGTGAAGGGTTTGCAGGCAAGGGTTTATTTATACAGAGGAGATACAACCAGCGCGTTGCAGGCAGCCAAAGCCGTCATTGCTGAGGCAGATCCACTTTTTCCCTGGGTAAATCCGCCCTCCATCCTGAACGATAAAGACAATCCGCCAAGAGTAATGGCAAGCGAATGTCTGTTTGCGTTATACACGCCCGGGCTTTATACAAACTATCAAAACCTGTTTGCTCCGTCGTTGCTTGACGTAAACATTCTGGCTCCCAATACAACCCGCCTGAACGCCACTTACGAAAACAATACGAACGACTACCGGTTTAATCCTGTTTGGATCCAGGCAGCGACCAGTAACAAATCTTACAAAACGTTTTACAAATATGCTGACGTTGCCAACTCCGCATCCGGCTTCCGTTTCCTGCAGGCGATGGTGCGTAAAAGTGAAATGTACCTGATTGCTGCAGAGTGCGATACCGCTTCCAACAAGTTGAATTATCTGAACACTTATAGATACAACAGAGGATTAGCAGCTTTGCCCGCCGGCACCAATGTGGCGACTGAACTACTCAAGGAGTATCCAAAAGAATTCTACGGAGAGGGCCAGGTATTTTATTACTACAAAAGGCTCAAACTAACCGCTATTAAAAACGGGTCGGCCACTTCGGGAAACGTTTCCATGAATGCCGCCAAATACGTAGTATCGCTGCCTTTGGCGGAAACTCAATACCGTTAATCTAATCCGCAAACTGCTATTAAAAATTAATCATGAACAAACATATTACAGCCATTCTCAGTGTTGCATTTGTATTGACTGTTTGCAGCTGTCAGAAAAAAATGGAAACATGGAGCGGCCAGGAAACAATATACTTTAAGAATGCCCAGGCAACTGCAAACGCTATTGCAGTAGACTCCATTATCAATACTTTTGCTTTTTTCAAACCAGATGTTACAAGCATGCTGGTGCCTGTACCGGTGGCTATCATGGGAGGCACAACATCTGTCGATCGCAGCTATAAAGTAACGGTAGTGGATTCTTCCACGGCAACATCGAGCAAACAATTTACATTCGTGAATTCTTCCTTTACCATAAAGGCAGGAAAAATAAACGATACGATTTGGGTAAAGTTTGCACGCACGCCCGAAATGCAATCGCAGGTTTTTTCGCTCTATCTAAAGCTGGAGGCGAATGAAAATTTCATTCCCAATCTTGCGGATGATCTTGACGTAAACGGAAATATTACGATGCACAAGAGTTTTGTTTCGCTCAAAATCTCAGACATTCTTACAAAGCCTGCTTACTGGTTCGACGCATACCTTGGCACGTTCACCCGTAAAAAACTACTGCTGATTGGTGATGTAAATGGAATTGATCCCTCAATTCTGAATGGCAATCCTCCACCCAGCATAGGCTACATAACCTTTCTTGGCAAGTTTACCCAACGCTGGCTCAATGATCAGGCAGCGCAGGGAAACCCCGTCTTCGAAGACGATGGTACTACGCGTATGGCTATGGGTCCTTATTCTCAATAAGTTTTCTTTCATTTTTTTAGAGAACAAACAAAAAAAATCATGAATCATTTTATAAAAATATCACTGCTGCTTTTCGCAGGCCTGCAACTTATTAGTTGCTATAAAGACAAGGGCAATTATTCCTATTCGGACATTAACCAACCCGCATCCTGGGGACTGGATACGGCTTATACTTTTTACCAGGGCGACCGGTTAAAAATTACCCCAAAACTTGTCTGGACGCAGGATGCCAGTTATGACACATCGAGATATACCTATTCCTGGGAATCAATTACAAATATAAACTCGGCAGGGCGCATGGATCTAAGCTATTCACGAAACCTTGACACCACGTCTATATTGGCTCCCAGCGACTATTATGTGTATTACAAAGTGATGGACAAAAAAACGGGTGTCAAATGGCAGAACCGTTTTATCATGCATGTAAAGACCACCACGTATGAAGGATGGATGTTATTGACAGATCTTGGCGGCACAAGCAGACTGGACATGCTCTCTAAGATCACCAGTGGATGGAATAAGATCATCGATGTATTCAAATTTACAAATTCCAACTACCCCGATGCATTAAACGGAGCTCCGAAGTTTGTTCGTTGCTGGTATGCAAAGCCAAACAGCTCGGCAAATTTTCCTGCTTATGGCATCACGGTTTCTACTGCAAATGGCACCACGCGGGTGGATCCGGAAACCTTTGCATGGAAGCCGATATTTACTATTGGTTCAGAATTTTTAACGAACATACCATCAGGTTTTTATGCAACCAGCTTAGTATCGCCTGTAAAAAACAGCGCTGTCATACAGGGTAACGACGACAACGTTTATACCTATTACAATGCATGGTCGGTATTTTACGGATTGCCGGTGAACATTTTATCGGCAGCACCTTATAACGAAACAAAACCTTTCAGAACAAGTCCATACATAGCGCAGAATCCCAATGATATCGGCTACGATGCGTTTTGCATGTTCGATAAGGACAAAAGAAGATTCCTGATGACGGATATGATCAGCTCAAGTTCAAGGCCGCTTCAAACAATCCCCGGCGCTTATTTCGATTTCAATAATGTACAGAAGGATCTTGTTTGGATGGCATATGCCAAAAATCCTTCACCTTCAGGGAATATTTATGCGATATTGAAAGACACTGCTGCAGCCAATTACTATTTCACTTATTTCAACTTTGCAGCCTTTCCGGCTGTAACAGTAAACCAGCAAATGTTTCAGCAAATCTCACTATCGGCTGCAACAGACATCGATAAGGCCACTAACTTTTGTGTTTCACCTGTGTATGAATATACTTTCTACAGCGTTGGAGGTAAAGTATACAGCTACAATTATGTGTCCAACAAAAGTCTTTTAATGCTGGATTTTGGCTCCAAAACAGTAAGCCTGATGCAATTTGATAGCAATAACAATTTACAGGTATTTGCTTCGGACGCGGGTGCACCCGCAACCAGCGGCATATTTGACACCTATACTGTAATGCCTGTGCAAGGGCCTTTGCAACTCGTAGAACATATTGATGGTCTGGGAAGAGTAGTAAGTGCATCGTACCGTAAAAGACCTTAATTAAAATTATCTATCGACACGTTACTGTAATCAATCTAAAAAACGAAGAGCTGATATTGAGGGAGATATTCCCGTCTCCCTCAACAGATATTGCTTTTTCGTACTTAAAACTTTCTGAATAAAAATCAGCATCATGAAAAAAATACTTGCTTGCCTGTTCATACTTTTTTGTTGTACGGCATGTTTTGCCCAATCCTCCTCTTATGCAGTGATCAAAGGAAAAATGAATGAATATCGTTCAGGTGAAATTGTTTTATTCAAAGCAGTTGATGGCGGCCGGGCAAAATGCGCCACTTATGGAAACACAAAGGACCTCGACTTTTCATTTGCCGTTCCCGTTAAAGAAGCCGGACTTTATTACCTGTCCGATCAAACCGGTTGGTGGTATGTACGACTGTATCTAAAACCAAATGACCAGGTTGAATTAAACATCAGTTATCCGGGGAAATATCAGATTGTAAAAGGATCTCCTGAAAATAAATTGCTTTGGGAGTGGTTCAATACTGTTTCAGCCGTAACGATCCCATCTTTTAATAGCAATGACACCATTACCTTTCAGCCTTTCAGCACGAAAGTAAATGAGCTGCTTCCTGCCGGTAAAAAGTTCCAAAAAAGAATTGTAACAGGCAATTCAAAATTCAATGAGTTGATGAAACAAATTACGGACATCGATGTGGAGTATGCTGCGCTTCGTTTTTGCTTTACACCAAGGGACTGCTGGTCAACCCACGTTGATTTCACTCCGTTCCTGTCTCAATTTGTCGTACCCAAAAAATATTGCAATACACAACTGATGAAGCTGGGAGAATGGAACGACCTTTTACAACTATTTTCAACTGCTGCAACTTTTGTAAAACACGCAGCCGGCCCAACAGCAGCAAGCCTGAAACAAACCTGCGAACTGTTTTGCAATGACACCATAAGGGGTGCCTTTCTTAGCACAAAACTTGGCAGCTACAAATACATTGATAAATTCCAGGAAGAGATCGTTCCCCTGGAAAGCTATTTTATAACAGCGTCTCAAAAGAAAGCATACCAGGAAAAACTTTCAGAGTTAAGCAAAGCCCTGCACAAAGGAAGCCCTGCTGCGAACTTCAATTTCGAAGATTCCACCGGCACACAAGTGTCGATGGAAAGTTTTAAAGGCAAGGTGGTCCTGATAGACATGTGGGCTACGTGGTGCCAGCCCTGCCGTGGAGAGATCCCGCATTTAAAGAAGCTGGAAGAGGAATACAAGGACAACAAGAATGTAGTGTTTATGGGCATTTCGTTTGATGAGAGCCGTGACAAACAAAAATGGAAAACTTTTCTGCACGAGAATGATATGGCCGGTGTTCAACTGTTTGCTTCAGGTTTCAAAAATCCGGTGTCCGATTATTACCAGGTAAATGCCATCCCACGATTTATCGTAATAGACAAAGCAGGAAAAATATTTGATGTGGATGCACCGCGTCCTTCGCAGCCTCAATTAAAAACCGTAATTGACAAGGCGCTTGAGGCAACAAACTAAATTTTCTCCCGACCAAAAAAATCAAACGGATATATCGAGAAACCGCAGCAAGTCGCACGATGACACTAACTGTCTGAATTTATTACAAGGCTTGCTTTAACATCAAGTCTTGTACCCTATGTACACCTGGTTTTAAGTTTATAGATGCGTGCACAAGTGTAAGATCGTTTTCTCATGTGTCAGGTTTCATTAAATCTGAAATCGAAAGCCTGTAACTTTCCAGTTGGCAGGCTTTTTTTTAAATACGACATCAATCATCGCGTCGTACTTTCTGTTCCGGTTATGCCTTGATAATCGGTGGTATATAACCGAATTTTTCCAGTTCCGTATTGCTCTTCAAAAGATGGGTTTCGCCATTTGCCAGCACGTACACACTGTCGGCGATATCAAGTATTGCGTTGTACAAATGATCTGTAACGATAATTCCCTTGTTAGCCTTTTCCTCATTGATCAATTGAATGATTTTTTCTATTTGCAAAGGCATTAAATGCGTGAAAGGTTCGTCCAATATAACAAACTGCGTTTTTGATTTCAGTATTACATAAGTTTCGACGAAACGTCTTTCTCCTCCCGACAAATTTTTAATTCGATTATTTAACATTGATCTAAACTCAGGAAATCGATTTGCAAATTCGCTAAAATCTAAGCCGAAATCCTCAAATACTCTTTGCAATCTTAGGAAGCCAGGAATGTAGTTGAATTGCGGTAAATATCTCAGCAAATCGGGCCTGCTAAAAGCTTGATTTATTTGTTTGCCATCAAAGCGTATTGATTTATTCTCTGTTTTCAGTTCTCCATATACGATTTTAAATAAGCAGGTCTTGCCTTGTCCATTTCGACCTAGCAGAGCAGTAACCATATTGGTTTCGCATCTCACAAATACGTCAGACAATATTGTTCTTTCGCCAAACGAAAGCTGGATACTATCGAATTCCAATATGTTTTTCATCGAAATTTATTTACCTGAACAATTACAAATAGATACAGCAGCATATCAAAAATTAATGTCGACGTCCATAATACTTTCTTTGATAATCCCAGGTTTTGATAATAATAAAACTCCTTGTTCTTATAGCTTCGAATGAAATTGTAAATAATGAACAGTGTTATTATTTTACCCCAAAATAGCGTAGCAAAAATGGAAAAACCATAGAGCCAAAATAAATAAGAGAAGGCTAACGTTATTAAGAAACTTGCAAAAAAGTAACTACGATAGAAGGTTAGAATAAGTCTTAGTTTGACTAATTTCTTCTTCATATAGTTCCAGCTGTTTGCCATTGTCATATGAGAGTTATGAATGCTTGCTTCGCTAACACTCAAATGTATATTTTTTTATTCGTGCCTTCCACCCCGGAAATTGTGTCTGGCATGAATTTAAATTCTCTTTAACACCTAATTTTCTCAGTATCCTGAATTATTAGTAAGTTCACTTTTTTACCAAATAACCCTTGCCTGCGTCTTCGCGACAACTCTACATTATGCATCAGATTTTAGAATATTTCAAACCCTATTTTGAACAGATACTTCACAGATATTTAATTGTAACCAGCAATATCAAAACGATGAAATTCAAAATATCTTTTAGTCTTTTACTTTCCCTTTACTGTTTTGCAGCGCATGCGCAAACCGACAGCGAAGCCCAAATGTTAGACACAGCCATTGCAAAGAAGATTACCATTTCGGGATTTTGCCTGTGCCAGACAACTTTGCCTGACCTACAAAAATTAAGCAACGACTTCAGGCAAATCGATGTTGAAGAAATGGAACTAGGTAAAAAATGTTTCAGTCAGGACAGCCGCTTTGAAAATGGCAAAGGATACGTTTCTGCAAAATTCCCAGGCATGATTTTTCAGAAAGTTCAAAGCACCGATCAGATAAGTAAAATAAGACTTACTAAAGAGTTCAAAGGCAATCTCCCTGATGGTACGCCTATTGACATGCACAAATTAAAGCTTAAAGATGTTTTCAATCTTTATCCCAAATTAAAGGACACATGGGGTTCGCGTGATTGCTCGGACTACTGGCATTTCTCAAATGACACTTTATTTTTCTTCGTCAAAATTGACGAAAGCAAAAAACCTCAGTTCCCAATTGATGAAGCATACTACTATGACAAACCAATCGAAGCGATTGATCTTACGGTTTCCTGTTATCGAATTTTTGAAAAGAAAGAACGCTACCAGCAACTCTCGAACGACCCGGTGTTTTTTATTGACAGCGTTAATGTGACAAGATTAGAGCTACAAGGATATGAACCAACTGACATTGCCGTATTGACCGTTGTTAAAGATTCAAATGCCATCAAACTCATCGGTCCCCAAGGCAAGTACGGCATTGTATATATTGAAACGAAAAAATTTGCAAGAAATAAATACTGGAACTATTTCAAATCAAAATCGGCAGATTATTTAAAGATTGTTCCTGCACCGGCAAGCGACAGTACTGTTGTTTACATTTTAAACGATAAAGTTTTGACAACAAACTTTGAAGGCGATCTGTCATTAATTGATGACAGCAATTTTATTGAACTGAAAGTTATCGACAAACAAAAATTAAATAAGGACTACAATATTTCAGACAAATCATTTGGGGTTCTCGTTCACACCAAACCAAAAGAGAAAAAAGAAAAACCAACAAAATAGAAAAGCTTTTTTTGTTTTTTTTCGAAAACACAAATCCGACTTTGTTGAAAAATAACTTATGAAACGACAAATACCCAAACTGCTAATTTTTTCACGCCTCATCATTGGCTTTGCAATAGTTCTTCTTAGCTGCCTGCATGTAAGCTGGTACAAAACGGCTGCAATAGTTTTGTTGACGGTCGGCTTGTTGACAGATATTTTCGACGGCATCATTGCGAGGCGACTGAATGTCTCAACGCAGACGCTCAGGCGCCTGGACTCAACGATAGATCAAATATTTTTCGTTTCGGTTATCGTTGCGACATATATTCAATGTCCCGATTTTTTCTCCGCAAATGCAACAAAACTGATCACACTCATAGGTATTGAAGCAGCAACCTATCTGGTGAGTTTTTTAAAATTCAGAAAAGAGATTGCGACACATTCCATTGGCGCTAAAGCCTGGACATTATTGTTGTTTGCTACACTCATTCAAATCATGGTACAATGTCAATCAACCGTATTGTTCAATGTTTGTTTCTGGGTGGGCATTGTCACAAGAGCTGAAATCATCGCCATTATTTTCACGTTGAAAAAATGGACGAACGATGTGCCTTCATTCTATCATGCACTACAATTGAGGCAGGGCAAAGACATCAAGAGACACAAAATGTTTAACGGCTAGGATATAGCGAAATATTCTAAGCTAGTTGCTCGTATTGAGAAGAATACGCTCGATGCTTAATGCGAAACGCTTAACGTAGTTCTCACATTCGGTTTCTTTGCATTAAGCGTTAAACGTTCACGTATTACTTCACGTAACGAAGAACAACACTGCCCGACTTCAATACCGTTGTCTCAGCCAATTTTAATTGAAGATTCTCGTGCAGGCTGGTGCCGCTTAATAGCCGCCTGCCCTCTCCTACGATGATTGGGTGAACGACAAAATGATATTCATCAATGAGACCTGTGCCGATAAGTTGCGAAAGAATTTCCAGCCCTCCGATCAAAATATTTTTTCCCGGTTGCTGTTTCAATTTCAGAATTTCCTCCTGCGGCCCTGTGCGTGCAATTGTGGTATTTTTTCCCTCTACTTTCTCTAACGAACGCGAGAACACAAGAATTTTGTCAACAGCGACAAATGCCTGCGCAAACTCGTTTTCCGCTTTCGTGTCTCCTGAATTCTTACTTGCTACATCCGGCCAATAAGGAACCATCAACTCATACGTTTTCCTTCCGAAAACAAATTGATCTGCACTCCGGAGAAGGCTTATGAAATAATCATACATTTCATGGCCGGGATTGAATTTCGTATGGTCGCAGCAGCCATCGATGGAAATGTTTATATCGAAGATTACTTTTCTCATGAGATTCATTTTTGCTTTTATTTTCTAAAAACTAATCAACTATTTTTATCTCTGCGCAAATATTCAACAGAAAAGATGCCAGATTTTCTGTTGCTGCTTAATCGCATTTTACGTCTTAATAATCCTCTGTTTTTCGTCGTATTCAAAACAAGTCTTTTTGGGTATCCGGAACCATTAAAAATTGCAATTATTGCAACTGATACCAGAATGTTTTGCAAATACCTCTTCAAAATGACAACTATTGGTTCGCGGTCTTAATTTTTAATTCCGGCCCAACTCAACCTTCAGGCATATTGCGATAACTGCACCTTTTACAAAACGCACAGCAGGAATCAATTAGGAAAAGGCTTCCTGCTGATAGTATTTTTGAAGTGTTAAAGGTTCAAAACAAAAAAGCGTACAAACGATCAATCTTATCTATTAAAATTTTAAAACAATCGGAGGATACAATGGGCAACACTAATTCAATCTTCGTCGCCGTAGATGATGGTCCGGCTGATCAACCGATAAAAACGATAGAATGTTGGGCCGACGACCCCGTTACTGATTTTAATTTATCGTCCAATTTAAATGTTCCTGATCAGCAGAACATAGCAAATATGTGCTGTAGCTATGACAATCAATCACAGTTGCACGTCGTCTTTAACAACCGCGACGGAGAGATATTTCACGAAAACATCAACAACGGAAAAGGCTGGGTTCCGATCAATAGCCTACTTCCTTTTTCAATTCACGAAACATTGTCGGGCTCAATTTGCTGCGCCATCAACAAGTCGGACCCAAATGGCCGTGTGCATGTTTTTGCGGTAAGTGACAATGGTAGCATTTTTCATACCTATGGAGGATTCCCTCCGTTCGCGACCACCACACTTATCAAATTCAAGGAAGCGTGGCAATTTCGATGGGACAGAATACCATTTTCCGGAGCAGTCGACGTGCCGCGCAGACTAAGACTTTCCGCCGCATTTGATCTGTATGGCAATCTGCATTTGTTTGTCATCGACTCGGTCCTTGTCCTGTGGCACAATCTAAGGGATACATCAGGACATTGGCAATCCTGGGACAAAGTTCCAACCGAGACTTCAACCGGATCAACCCTCCGGAACTTTACCAGTATCTCCGCAGCTACCAGCACGAGCCACGCAATCCATCTCTGCGCAGTTGATATTAATGGTCTTTTATTTTATAAAACATTCGTGGCGTATTATTCCGATTCTCTTCCTTGGTCCAATGTGACGAAGGAAATACGCGATGCTAACGTCAGTCCCGGAAAAGACCTTACAAATATTTTTCGGGTGGTAATTTCATCGGACGAAGAGGATAACATTCATATTGTCGCGATTCCAGGCGGCATCCTTGGTTGGGGCCCGATTTATACCAAAAGAAGCGGCCATGGCGTTGTGCCTGCGGTATACACACCTTTGGTCAATGTCTTGCCAGATATGAATTTTGATCTTGGGGCCAGTGTCGGTTTTGCGCACAATTAGTACGGCACGAACCGTCTAGTGCATCAGCGCATTTTTTCTTGCATTGATCTTTTCCTTAATAATGTTGAAGAACCGGCTCCGCTCTTTTTCTCCGACCTCGCTGATAAGGGTAGACTTTTTAATAATGTTTTGAAAATGCTGCCAGGTATAGTCGCAAAAAGAAGGATCCTTAGTAAGCAAGTAATTAAAAACACTATGGTTAACATAAGCAATTTTGGCATCACCCAACAGGGCCAGGATGGTATTATCGCCAAGGATAAACTCATTCACATACATTTTGTACGGCACACGCTGGTTCATGCTCTTTCCATCCGGACTGAACTTGCAGCCTGCCTCGGCCTGCCGGTGAATATAATCCATCGTTTTTTCGAGGCATTCATAGATCGTCATGATATCATGCCGCGATGCAAATACCCGGGTGTCTTTGTAATATTCAATTTGCCTGATGGTGCTGTTAATGCTTTCAATGTTCCATATTTCCTGCGAAGGCAACAGGCTGTAGGCTTCCGCGAGCTTTTGCCCCGTTTGTTTTATTCCATCAGTAATGTGTTCAGCTATCTTAAATTGTTTATTGGCGTATTCGGGGTAGTTCAAAATGCTGCGCATCCAGAAAAACGATTTGAATGCTGCCAGCTCGGGAAAAATAAAATGATAGAATACAGGAATGTCTTTGTTCAAGTATAACATTTCCTTTTGATTGAAAGAGTTCATGTACTGAACATTCTGTAAAACACTGAGCAGGTATTGTTCAAAATTAAAATCGGAAGCAGTGACTGTTTTACCATTAAAAACAACGGTATCGGTTTGAAGGTGCAGTAACTGGTCAAGTGAGATTTTATAATGTGTGCATAGCTTTTTCAATTCTTCAAACGAAATGGATTTTTCGCCGCGGATCCGGCGGTAAACACTGTCAGTGCTAATTTGAAGCAAGTCAGCAATATCATCAACCATCGATATATGGAGAGGCAACGATGCCCTGAGATGTTGAAAAAAAATCACCTGAACGCTAGCTGATTCCATTGCTTGGTTAGTTTAGAGTTTTTCGAGCAGGCACTGCGGTTTAGATGGAAAATGCCCTTGCATCTAAAAATAACCTGTTTTTTGTTAAATGGCAATAGCATTAAATTTTTCGACCTGAATTAATAACGGCAACAATCACCCACACCTACAGGCGGGGGGCGGGAAAAGTCAAAGTCAAGACGTGATTTGGTTTAGCTACTCTCCCTCTCTTCATTCAAATCCCTTTGCCCCCATCGCCTTTCTTTGTGCCAACTTCTGAAAACACACCGGCTTACAATGATTTCCCTGTTTGAAGGAAAATCAACAAATAACTCCTGTCACGTTCTTAAAAAAGACTTGTGATGAAACCTAAAATACCCCCTCCCTCAATCTTCAGTACAGTTGAAGAAACAAACGGGAACCCGCTGTTTAGAAACCCCACCGTTTGTCCTTATTCTCAAAAAGCGACCCTGCACCAGCTCTTCGGGCGGGGTTGCATTTTTTTGGCTTTGTTTTTTATTTTTATCATGCTAAGCTTTTCCTGCAAAAAAGACCTTTCATGCGAAGGCTGCCGGGCAGTTAAAAACCCACCTGTTGCAATTGCCGGCGCCAACCAGGTTGTTACGTTACCAACCGACAGTATCACACTGGATGGGTCAGCCTCGAACGCTCCGGATGGAGTGATAAGTAAATGGCTCTGGACAAAAACTTCCGGTCCTTCCTGTACCATTGTCAATCCTGAGGCTGCAAAAACAACTGTAAAGAATATCGTCGCCGGAGTTTATAAGTTTGAATTAAAAGTAACGGATCAGCAGGGTTTATCAGAATATGCTACCATTACGATAACGGTAAAATTGCCTGCCGATGTGAAACACCAGCCATGCACAGATTGTAATATTGCGTTTGTCTCTGACCGCGATGGCGATATTGAGATCTACACCTGCAAGGCTGATGGATCCAATATTAAACGGCTTACCAGCAGCAACGGAGACGATGACCAGCCGGACTGGTCGCCGGATGGAACCCACATTGCTTTTGTCAGTGGCAGATCTGGTACTTATGAGGTTTACACCATGAATGCAGACGGCTCAAATGTCGTTCGCAGAACCTTCACAGGAAACTGGTGCAATAACCCAACCTGGTCGCCGGATGGAACAAGAATAGCTTTTTCTATGACGACCAATGGCAGCAATAATACAAACCTCTGGGTGGTGGGCGCAACAAGTGGACCTTCATTGTTGCTGTTTGACGGAAAAGGTGCAAACCTGAATCCGGTGTGGTCGCCGGATGGAACAAAGATCGCATTTGCAAGGGACACCACAGTGAGTGAGAACTATGATATCTACACGATCAGGCCCACTGGCACGGAACTCACGGAGGTATCGCCCGTCATCAATCACGTCGATAAGGAAGACTTCATTACCCCAAGCTGGTCGCCGGATGGATCAAAACTTGCGATGGTAATTCGTCAGACAACCGGGACCTATCAATATACCACACAGATTGGTATTACAAATGCAGACGGCAGCGGAGTCAATGCATTTCCGACAGGGCCAATGAAAACTGGAACTTCAACTTCCTGGTCAGCAGATGGTACAAAGATCGCGTACACTTCAATGACGGGATCGACAAAAAATATCGCGTGGATTTCCGCTGATGGCTCCTCATCAGGAATTATTGTAACGAACGGTTGGAACGCTAACTGGCAGCACTAGAAATTCAAAAGTCAAAATTCAAAAGTCAAAAAAAAATGGTGCAATTTCCACCGGCCTTTTTTGATTTTTGAATTTTGAATTTTGACTTAAAAACATTACTTCTTTGAATCTTTTCTTACTGTGATATCATCGAGTAAAACTGGCACGTTGCCTGTATTTGTAAATGCAACTCTTATCGTTTTCATGTTGCCTTTATGATCTTCCCCGGTTGCAAATTTCAATTCATTTTCTTTGAATGAACCATTTCCGTTTTGCGTAGTTGCAGTAATTGTTTCCAACACTCCGGATACCGGCGCCATATTATCAACAGTTACTTTCAAGGTACTGTTTCCTTTGTGCCAGTAATGCAAAGCGTATGGTGAAGTATTGTTAAGATAAACGTATTGTTCAATGTTTTGCCCGGGCTGCAGCAACAATCCAAACTGACCTTCCTTCCTCGCAGATGCAGATACAGCGCCACTTCCCTCCCATGGCGCTATGCTGGTGCCGCTATATTCAAAGCCCGGATTGGGCAACTCATTTCCATCGCTAAGCGGCCACTGATAGCCGCGTATATAATCAACCTCCATGCTCACGGAACCACCTTTGCCATAGCTTCCCAGGAATACATTCATGAAGTGGTTGGGAGAATAAACCTCGTGTTTATTATCATAAGATTTTATGAGCTTACCATTGATGTAATGTTTGATGCTTGTCGGCGTCCAAAGCATTCCGTGAGTAACCCACTCTCCTCTATGCTGAAAACCAGTAGCAATATCGGTTGCGAGATTATGAATAAAACGTCCGGTTGAATCAACATGTCCATGCATCACAAATTGCGCGTCAAGATTTTCAAACACATCTATTTCGAACAATTGTCCTTTGGGGCGAATACCTTTTGTGCCATTTACTTCAGTGCCTTGCTGCAAATAATATTTCAGATCCGGGCCGGGAGAGTCGAACCAATAAGCAGTGTTTAATCCTTCCGGATGGCCGGTATAATTTCTCTTTACACGAACCTCGAAATAGCCGCCACGACTGTTATCCAGCAAATTTTCATTGGTGGCCCAATCATAAGTTTGAATGGAGGATATTTTCTTTCCGTTGTTAAATGCCCTTTGTGGAAGAGAATCGTTTACAAATAATGTAATGGAGTTTCCATTCAATGTATATGCTGCAGTTGGTAATGTGTTGTTCAACAATTCATCATGCTGCACACCATTAAGAAAATCAATGGATGAATAATAATCGGTGAACCATTTGTTCCTGTTGAGCAGGCTGTCGTTGAATTCATCGTGCCAGAACAATTGCATTCCTGTGGGAACCGCCATGGAGCTTGAGATATCAAGCTTTGCGGCTTCCTCCTTTTCTATCGCCCATGCTTTCGTAGTAAATGCTTTCTCCTGTATGGCTTTGCTTTTACCCTGCTTATTAAAACTTTCAATCCATACAAAGTAGGTTGTTTCTGCTTCCACGGGTTGAATGTAGCAGGTACGTTTTTCTGCTGGAACAATCATTGAAGGATCAAGTGGTTTCTTATTGCTTGTTGACCAATAAATATTAAAACCGCTGTTGTCTTTTTTATCATCCTTCCATTCAGCTTTTATCCAACTGCGCGTACCGGATAATTGTAATTGATAAGGATTAACAGGAAGCTGCGCAAAGCCTGCTGCTGCTGGGATACAAAGGAGAAAGAGAAACAGTTTGTTCATTAATTGAAAATTGTTTTTATAAAAGTTGTTAGTTGATGGTTGTTAGTTGTTAGGAAAGAATGCAACACTCAGCCTAACATCTAACAACCATCAACTAACAACTATTCTTCATCAATAACCCGGGTTCTGCGTTACAACGCCATTGGTTTCAGAGATAACTTTTCTTGGCAATGGGTACAACACAAACTCATCTTTTGCGAATACAGAGCCGGCAGTTTTTGCCCTTGCAACATAATCGCCCCACCTGATCATATCTTCTCTGCGACTGCCTTCGCACCAAAGTTCAAATAGCCTTTCGTCTTTGATCTTATTGCGAAATTGATCTTTGGTAAAATCGCCAACATTGTATTGCGTTACACCTGCACGGGCTCTTACCAAATTAATATAATTGTAAGCATCAGCAACCGGTCCCTGGATTTCGTTTGTCGCTTCCGCCATCATCAGCAGTACATCCGCATATCTCCAAACCGCAATATCTGTTCCCTGCTGTTCGCTGATTGCATTGGGATCTGCACCATACTTCATTGGTATCGCTCCGATATAACCATTTGCCTTTGCATCGAACGTGGCACCATTGTTTGTTGGCCATTTTGCAAGCAATACAGACAATCGCTTATCCTTTGGATCAAATCTATCGTATGTGCTCCATGGCATTTTATAGCCACCCCATTGTGTGATGGTAAGGCCATTCGGGTCTACATAATTGCCCGGCATACACATAGCCAGCCACATGTTGGTGTTGTTGGCATCTGTTCTGCAAGACACTGCCAGTATAACCTCTTTGCTGTTTCCTTTGTTGGCATAAGAAAAAACATCCGCATAATTTGTTTGCAAACCGTGATTGTACGCGTCAAGCTTTTTGCCCGTTGCTACCACCTGGTCCCATTTCTTTTCATGCATGTACAATTTCATCAGGCCCACAAGGCACGCGTCTTGTGTAAACCGGCCATAGTCTGTCGCGGGTAGTGTGGCACATGTAAGCAAGCTGGGCATTGCGTCATTGTAGTCTTTTTCAATCTGGCTAACCATCCATTGGCTCGTTGGCCTTGGTTGTGGTTTAGCATTTGGATCTGAAGCTACAACAGGATCAATCACAATTGGAACCGGTCCATAGAAATTGTAGAGTATCCAGGAATAGTGTGCACGCAAGGCTTTTAGCTGTGCTATACAGTAAGCTTTCTGTTTTTCATCCATCGATATTTTACTGATCTTATCAATGTCCGTAGTAATCTCCGTTACTTTCGGCATCAATGAAAAGTAATGATTAAGCAACTCATTAAAGTCTTCCGAAAAATTGAGCTGGTTAAATTTTGTCCAGCCATCCCATCCCCAGGAGCAAATTAGTTCATCTGTTTGCATGCTTGATTGTGCCACCCAGCCCTGGTTTGACGATCCCCATCCTCCGCCATAACGGCCGGATTCCAGCATTCCTGAATACATCGCTGTTACTGCAGAATTCGCATCTACCGCATTTGTAAAAAAGCTTGATGAGGTGTAGCTACTGTGACTTATCTCTTCCAATTTTTTCTCACAGGAACTAAGTGATCCGGCGAGTAGAGAACCGGCGACGAATATATTTATGAAGTTATTTTTTTTCATTGTTTAGTTTTTACAACCGTTTTTAGAATGATACATTTACGCCAACTGTGTAAGTACGCGTCATTGGATACGCCATGTAGTTTTGCAACTCAGGATCCATGCCTTTGTATTTTGTGATAACAAAAAGGTTTTGTCCTGTTGCATACACACGGAACGCAGATATTACGTGCTGGAAATGCAAGGCTTTCGGACTGATCGTGTATCCCAATGTGATGTCTCTCACTCTTATGAAATTTCCATTTTCCAGCCAGTAGTTTGAATTGCCGGAATAAGTAGAGTAAGGATCTGATAATCCGGTTGGGTATTTCGCAGAAGTATTGTCATAGCTCCAGCGCTCTTTGGCTACAGAAAGCACGTTCCATCCAAATTGTCCCAATTGTCCCCATGTGCTGAATGCATTGGAATAGTCGCTGTTGTATTTCTTTTGAATGAATCCATACATGTACACGGACAGATCAAATCCTTTATAAGCGAATGTGTTATTAAAACCATAACTATAACGCGGCCCGCTGATACCAAGCAACACCTGGTCCGCAGAACTTATCTGACCATCGGGTTTGCCGGTAAGATTGCCCTTGCTATCATAACCATTCAGGTCCTTGATAATGATGCCACCGGGAATGGCGCCGGGCATGCTGGTTATCGCATGGCCGCCTTGGTATATGCCATCAGACAGATATCCGTAAATTCCATTGAAGGGCCCTTTTGGATCAATGTATTTTGGCAAAGACTTCATTGCGTCAGGCGAGCGTTCTACCCAATAGTTGTAGTAGTGCGACAAATTGAAAGCCGTGTTCCAACTAAAGTCGCCAGGGTTCTTGCTAACAATATTTTTAGAACTGATATTGAATTCCCATCCTCTGCTGCGCGTGGTTCCTGAGTTGGTTGCCACAGATGAAACAGGAAATGAAGAACTCAAAGGCACGCTTGACAAGAGGTTCGAAATCGTTCTTACATAGTAATCAAATGAACCGCCTATTCTGTTTTTCAGCAATTGAAAGTCGATACCCGCATTGATATCTTTTTGCGTTTCCCATGTAAGATTATCATTGTTTAGCTGTGTTAAAGAAACGCCGTTGGCCTTGGAGCTTCCAAACACATAGCTGTTTGAAGAATTGGAACCATAGTATGCAAAGGCACTTCCGCCGATGCTGCTATTACCTGTTGTACCATATCCCACTCTTAACTTAAGAAAGTTGACGAATGAACTGTTCTTAAGAAAATTCTCTTCCGACATAACCCAGCCCAGTGACACACCAGGGAACGTGCCCCACTTTTTATTTTCAGCGAAGTTGGATGCACCGTCTCTTCTGATGCTTGCAGACAAGATATACTTGCTGTTAAACTCCCAAATAACACGACCAAAGTACGACTTCCATATTCTTGAAGGGTTTTGGTAAGAGCCAACGCCGGGGCGTGGTGCAGCACCAAGGCCCATATTGTTGAACGTGAAATTATCTGTTGGAAAATGGTCATTGTACATGCTTGTACCGGACCAATCACTTACCTGGTACGAGTGACCGGCAACAACTGATATGTGTCCAAGATCAAGGAACGTTTTATCGTAGTTCAAAGTATACTCAGCGAGTTTCGATTGCGCTTTGTCTTCATTGATCGATGCTTGTCCTCCGGCTCTTGCACCATATAAAAATGTTTTTGGCAAATAAGAATTTCGTGTTGACACAGATTGATCCCAGCTGAAATTTGCTTTTGCTGATAGCGTAGGAATAATCTTCCATTCTGCATATCCGGATGCCAGCACTCTTGAGTTGATTGAATAGTCAGTGATCTCTCTGAAAGAAAGAGGATTCGGTGCATTCTGATAATCAGGATTGATAGGATAATTGCCCGCAGAATCCTGTAATGGCATAGTAGCCGGATAGTAAAATGCAGAAGTGATCATGCCCGCGTATTCATTGGCACTCGTGCCAACGTTGGCATTCGTGGCATTTGAACCTGAAACAATAACATTGGTTCCTAATTTTATTTTCTCACCAACACCTTGTTCGAGATTCAATCTGCCGTTATATCTTTTGTAATCTGAGTGAATCAATACACCGTTTTGATCAAGGTAGTTGACTGACGTGAAATACCTTGTTCTGTTTGAGGTACCAGATACCGAGAGGTTATGTTGCTGTGTAAAACCATTTCTTGTAATGGCATCAACAGCATCCGGCATCACAGGCTGCGCGGCTATTTGAGCATCGCTATATTTCGGTACAAAAGCTGGAACTGTTGAAGGATCTGTAGTTCCGTATGGAGCAATTTTCTTGTCGAACAAATATTTTTCGTACAATATTTTGTTGCGTTGCTGCATGTACTCTTTCGTGCCCAAAACGCTATAGAAATTAAAAGCTTTTTGCGCAGAGAAGCTACCATCATAGTTGATCGTTGGCTTGCCACCCTTTCCTTTTTTTGTAGTAATTAAAACCACACCGCCACCCGCACGGGCACCATAGATGGCTGTTGCGCTGGCATCTTTAAGGAAATCGATTGACTCGATATCATTTGGATTGATGAAGTTTAGCGGAGAACGGTCAACACCCGAACCGCCGTATCTTGTAGAGGCGCTTGCTTCGCCTGCATTGTCATTCACGATAACGCCGTCCACCACATACAATGCACCTGCTGATGCATAGGAAGGGTTGGAACGTATTGATATACTGACACTCGCTCCCGGCTGGCCCGAGCTTTGTATAACAGCCACGCCTGCAGCTCTTCCTGCCAATGCCTGCGCAACGTTGGTAGATGCTGACAAATTAAGATCCGCAGCTTTTACGTTACCCACAGCGCCGGTAATATTTTTCCTGGAAACAGAACCATAGCCGATCACAACGATATCCGATAAATTGCTGTCTTTCTTTTTAAGTACAACGTCAAACGTGGTTTGCTCTGTGTAGACCTGCTCTTTCGAATCATAGCCGATGTAGCTAAACACCAACACATCGCCACGCTTAAGGTTGATCGAGAATTCCCCGTTCTCATTTGTGGTTGCACCTGTGGTCGTGCCTTTGATCATCACGCTGACATTCGCCAACGCCTTTCCATTTTCATCCAACACTTTACCTTTTATTATTGCCTGGGCAATTACAGGCGCCGGCACTGCTTCTTTTTTCTTAATAACAACCGTGTTGTTTTCTATAACGTAAGTAAGTGGTTGATTAATGAAAATAGAATTGAGTGCTTCTTTAATACCAGAGTTTTTCAATTCAATGGTAACGGGTTGTGCCGTTTCCATGTCTTCTTTCACATAAAAGAAATTGTACCCTGTTTGTTTTTTTACTTTTTCAATTACAGCGTGCAATGAGGCACTCTTTTCAGAGAGAGAAACGCTCTGAGAGTTCGCTGCAAAGGCAACATGCACAAGCAATGCAAGAAGCGCAATAGAAGAAATACGCATAATTAAAAAAAAAGTTGAAGAAAAATAGCTATTCCGGACATTCGGAATAACCGAAGGATTTAATTTCATACCTTTAGCTGTTGTTTGGTTTAAAAATCAATTTGTTTGTTTTTCTGTTCCACCGAAAAACGAGTTTTGACAAGACCTTACAATTTTACGCGTGGAAGTGCTACCAACACTTTCACGTTTTTATTTCAGGCCGGTTCTTTCTATGTTTTCTTTTTTGTCATGGCAATCTGAGTTTAAGGTTATTGAAATGTGGCGCTTACATAAATTTTTCTTTGGTCAATTTTGAATGTGAATTTTCCCGTTTGTTGTATCACGTTCAACACATCGGAGACTTTGGTAAATCGGGTCATGCTTCCTACCATTGTTGATGATGGAATCCTTCCTTCATAGATCACTTCTACATCGTACCATCTGGCAATCTGTTTCATAATATCGTGTATGTTTTCCCCGTCAAATTCGAAGTAACCGTTCTTCCATGCTACAACAGCGCTGGTGTTTACGTTGCGCACCTTTACTTCTTCGCTGGCAGAAACACCTTGCTGGCCGGGCTTCAGCATTGTTTTTTCATTTATTCTTACTGCGCCTTCCAGCAGTGTAGTTTTTACAGATGGGTTATCGTCGTATGAGTTTACGTTGAACTGTGTACCAATGTCTTCAATATATTGTTTGGCAGTATGCACGGCAAAAGGTTGTTTACTGTTTGCCACTACTTCAAAATAAGCTTCTCCACTTAACTCTACTTCTCTTTTCGCCAACCCTTTAAAACTCGCAGGAAACTTCAACACTGTCGCAGAGTTCAGCCATACTTTCGTGCCGTCGGGAAGCACCAGGCTGTATTGCTCTCCCCTTGCGGTGTTCAGTGTGTTGTATGCCGTTTTGTTTGTTGAATAATCACTTGCAACATCTGCCTGGTATATCAACTGATTGCCGGCAGTTTTTGAAATGATCATGCCGTTCTGTTTTGCAAACTCTCCTGGTTTTAAATCAGAAAGACTTACTTTTTTGCCATCGGCAAGTGTTAGCGTAGCGCCGTCCTTGCCCGGTGCGATATCTGCTTTGACGGTTTGTTTTGAAGTCGGTGTTTGCGCTACTGCCAGCGTTTTATGCTGCTGCTTGTACATAAATAATCCAAAGCCAACGAATACAATAATAGCGGCTGCTGCGGCTGAATACCTCAGATTACGGATGATAGCGTTTGCGGGCCCGGTAGCTTTTATCTCCTTATGAATATAACGAAGTGTTTCTGTTTGCGCATCCTCCATAGCGGATTGATCCGGCGCTTCTGCAGATTCCTGCATAGCGTTGCACCAGCTATTGTACATTTCCAATTCTTCGTCTGTGGCAGAATTGTTACTGATTTTATCGAGAATGTGTTGTAGGTACTCTTTATCCATGTGTATTAGTTACCAGAATTTGTTCTTTGCTTAATAAATTCCATTGAAGAAGAGACATAAAAAGACATCACCCCCTAGCCGGAAGTGAACTTTTTTTTCAAAATATTTTTCGGAGATTCTTTACCAGAAAAAAAAAGACATCATCTTTCCTAATTCCGCTCTTAAGCGGCGCAGAGAAAGTGTTATGTGGTTTTCGACTGTCTTTTCCGAAATGCCAAGTTTAGAGGCGATTTCCTTATTGGATAAGTATTGGGAGCGACTTAATGAAAAAACTTCTTTGGCCCGTGTAGGCAATAACGACAACGCGTCTGCAATTACTTTTTTCAGTTCTTTTATTTCAACGTCCGGTTCTTGAATGGTTATGTTCGTTGACGGCACTTTGGAAGAAAGAATTTCAGCATGCCTTTTTGATGTCTTAATTGATCGAACCAATTTATATTTGACAGATGCTATGAGGTAATTTTTCAGACTGTCTATTTCTATTTTTTCCTTATGTTCCCAAATCCATATGAAGATGTCCTGGATGGCATCCTGGCATTCATCACGGTCCTGCAATATTTTGTAAGCGTAGGTATACAGTGAAGAAAAATATCGTGCATAGATTTGATCAAAAGCAATCTGGTCCCCGCTTTTAAGGAGATCAACAAGTTCAGTATCTGTCAAAAAATCATACTCTCTTGACATAAGTTTTGGTTGAGTAACAAGCAATTTGGCAATATGGCAATGTTGAAAGTAGATGAATTTTTCATTACTTTTTTACGCAAACGGTTGTGTAGTATTTCATTTTGAAATCGCCATCAGAGCCGATGGGTAATCTATTGGACGGCAAATAAATAATACCGTAATTTTAAACCACCCGGCACATTGTAAAAACACCTTCTAATAGTTTATTTGTCATTTATCCCGATTATGAAACCACTATTGACAATTATTTTATTTTTTAGTTTTTCCTACAGCAAGACTCCTTCTAAAAAAGAAGTCCTGCTGAGTATTGCGCAAAAATATTTGCCCGACAATGTTGTTGTTCTTAAAAAATATGACGAGGCCACGGTTAACTTTCTAGCAAGGGGAGATAGCTTAGAAGAATATATCTGTGACTTTTCGACTGTGATTCACGAAGGTTTTCACAAATTTGAAGACGGAATCAATTTTTATGATGACACACTAAGGCATTATAGATTGGACGACTCTACAACCATCGCGATACGAAAATTCAAGTCATTTCCTTCCAGGAAATTAAACGACTTTGTGCCGACAGCTATCCAAAAGGAAATTTTCAGATACAGTACATACATTAATTCAGCAGACTCGAATGATGATACTCAACAAAATGGATTTTTAGGATTATTGGAGGAATATGCAGCTTACTATCAAAGTCTCAAAGCATATACATCTACTTACTATTTTTTAAAAGATACATTTGGCTGGACAAAGCCTCAAGTTTGGATTAACTACTTGAACAATGGCAGTGAAATCTATGCTATCAACGAATTCAAACTATTCTTTTCATGGTATTTGCAGTATTCAAAATCTAAGAGCCCGGATATTTATAAAAAAATTGTATCAGACTCTAATATTAAGAGACTATATACCAAAATTGATTTTAATTCAAAACAGCTCATAAACACTTTCTTAGTCAACCGCGACAACATAATTGCCAATATTAAATCAAGGACAGAATATCAAGGAGGTATTATCAAATTAGTAGGTACAGAAGTAGGTTACAATATTGACGAGCATGTAAAAACGTTAAGAAAAACAGAAGTATTATTGAAAGAATCCAATCAAAAAATTCTCAAACAACTGAAAGAAGTAATCATAACACAGAATGACTAATAGCATGAACACAAACTCATTTGGATTAATACTTAAAAGCTTTTCGGGATTGTTGTTTCTGATTTGTGTGATGGGCATTGCATTATTTGCGCCGTATGGAAATTTCAAATATCATTTAGCGTGGATCTATCTGTGCGTATTTACTTTTTCAGTTATCGCCATTACGGTCTATCTGTTTCTATTTGACAAACATCTGCTGGAAAGCAGGCTGGCCGCAGGACCTGTGGTTGAAAAAAGAACAACACAAAAAATAATCCAGTCAGTTGCGAGCCTGGCATTCCTGGGGGTCTTTGTGCTATCTGCTTTTGATTACAAAAATAAATGGTCAAATGTACCATCGTCTATTTCTTATGTAGCAGATTTACTTTGTGCAGCCGCCTTTGTCTTTCTGTTTTATGTTTTCAAGCAAAACACATTTCTGAGCGCTACGGTTGAGGTGCAGGAAAAGCAACAGGTAATTTCAACCGGATTGTATGGAATCGTAAGACACCCCATGTATACAGGTGCGTTAGCCTTGTTATTTTGTACACCAATAGCGTTAGGTTCTTTTTATGGATTACTACCTGTCCTGGTGCTTGCTGTGGTGATCGTTTACAGAACATTTGATGAGGAACAGGAGCTGAAACAAAAACTCGATGGATACAAAGAGTATTGCGAAAAAGTAAAGTATCGTTTTATTCCTTTTATTTTTTAGAACGGGACAAAATAAAAAGCCGGGGGGAAAATTAACCCGGCTATAAACACGATCTTTTCTGCTTACCCGCCATATCAATCATTGTGCCCAATTCAGCAACGGCGCCATCATTGACACCTGCTTCGACTACAATAACACAGGCAGTTTTACAAGAAATACAGTAACTTAGACTAAACCAGAAATGACATTCTATGATACCAACAAACGTTGAATTTGACGTTGACTATCACGGTAAGCCTATCCACATAAAAAGCAGGGACACAGGCAAAGGAGTGATTTATGTTGCGACTTATCCTGGCGCTAAGGACCTATACGTTCACCGGGCCACAAATGCGCAGGGAGATCATTTCTGGACATCTATTCCTGAGGGTCGCCAACCCGCTGCCGAACGCATTGGTCAAATGATTGACGAGTATTTTCATGATCACGAAAACGATTAAGCATGTGTTATTTCAACGGCATAAAAGTTTCAAAAACGGAACATATCAGGTTGAAGGACCTTGAAGTATTTGTCGGTAAAAACGGAAGCTGGATCAATTGTGACCTGAACCAGGGACCGCTATATAATCAACCTTACCCCGTGCTAAAAGCAACTGGCAATGGCCCCGAACTCAGGCAAATGGAATGGGGATATATTCCGGAGGAAACCAAATGGCCGTTTTTAAAATCAAGACAAGAGGTTGCCGACTTTAGATTTAAGTTCACTACACTTAATGCGACAAGTGAAGGTTTGTTTGTAAATGACAAAGGAAAATCTTCCATGTTTGGAGGCGCGGCGCAATATCGCAGATGTCTTGTACCCTCCACGGGCTACTGGGAATGGCGACATGTCAAACAGATTGGTAAAAGTGGTAAGCTATTAAAGGAGCCTGTGAAAATCCCTTACCATCTTGTTGTAACTGATCACCAGGAAGATCGCCCGTTTTACATGGCAGGCATTTGTGGCATCTGGGTCAGCGAAGAAAGCGGCGAAGTAGTGGAAAGCTTTTCTGTTGTCACTACTGCTGCCAATGAGTTAACTGCCGACGTCCACAATATGAAAAAAAGAATGCCTACTATCTTAAATAAAGATCTCGCTTATGAATGGATGTTTGGCAAACTTTCAAAAGACGACATCATGGACATTGCCAAAATACAATATCCGGCAAATGAGATGGATGCATGGCCCGTTGCAAAAGGCTTTCAGACCGCTTTCAATTCAAGAGAAAAATTTGACTATGCCGGCCTGCCACCTCTGGGCAGTGATGAACCATTCAACCCTCAAGGGAACTTAAGTCTGTTCTGATGTAAGACGAATTATTCATTCCCTCAATACTGAACAACCGTGCCTTTCTTCAGTAGTTCTTCTTCACTCATTCCACTGGTAGTAAAGAGCAGATCGCAACATTCTTTTTTTTGACAAATTCTGTCAGTGATAAGAATTTTATTGACATCTAATTTAATCTGTCCTATGTAGTTCGATATCACCGGACAATTTTCAAATCGACTTATAAAATGCCTATTTTTCTAAATGACACAAAACAACATTGCACCAACCCGAAGATTGATGCAAATATTGTTTTAACAAATGAACCTTGAATTTTAAAGTAAAAACCAGCCTCCTGAATTTTTAAAAACGGAGATGCTTAGCGTTTAGAGTTTAACAAATTTCTGTGTTGGAAGTGATTTGCCATCAAGTACAATTTGCATGTAATACACACCTTGTGAAAGGCCCGTTACATCTATTTGCTGACGGAAATCAAATTGTGCCTTACTGTATTCAATTGTCTTCTGCGCTTTTCCTGTTGCGTCGAAGATCAACACTTTCATTTTACCTGTAGTTGCATTGTTTACAACCAGATTTACAAAGCTCTGTGCCGGATTAGGACTCAGGCTGAGTGATGAAGTTGTAGTAGCTGCACTCGCATCAGGCACAACAACATTCGTTGCAGAGGTAATAGCTGCTCCTGTTACCGATGAAGTAATGGTAAATGAAACCTGGGAAGAGGCTGTAGCACCCATATTATCTGTAACTACAAGATTGAATACGTATGTTCCTGCAATCAAGCCTTGCACTGTCGGGAACATTGTGTTACCAGCCAGTACGCTCGCCGTGTTTGGTCCGGACACTTCTGTCCATGCCCAGTTTACAATTTGTCCGTCAGGATCATATGATGCACCACCGCTTAGGTATACATAGTTGTTCGCAGACGTGAAATTGTTTCCTGCGTTGCAATACGGAGGTTTGTTATTGGTAGTTGCAGCAAGCACTGTTACGGTAACCTGTGCAGTCGCTGTAAGACCGCCGTTGTCTGTTACCGCCAACTGGTATACATAAGTGCCGGCAATCAATCCTGTTAATTGGGTTGTGTTAGCGGCAGGTGTTACAATCGTTCCTCCTGCAGGTCCGCTCACTTTTGTCCATGCGTAGCTTGTTATGGTTCCATCAGGATCGTAAGACAGGCTGCCATCCAATGTTACAGTTCCCTGCGGAAGTTGCACGTTGAAGTTGCCCCCAGCGCTCGCTACCGGTGGTTTGTCTGTGCCTACAGTCAATGAAACCGTTGAAGAAGCAGACGCACCCAGGTTATCTGTCACTGTTAATTGGAAAACATATGTACCGCCAACCAGGTTTTGCACAGTCGGGAACATTGTATTGCCTGACAAAATTGAAGCAGTATTTGGACCACTTACTTGCGACCATGCCCATGTTGCGATGCTTCCATCAGGATCATAAGATGCGCCACCGCTCAGGTATGCATAGTTGTTTGTTGTGCTGAAATTATTTCCCGCGTTTGCAACCGGAGCCTGATTGGTATTAACAATTGAAGCTGCACTCACCGCAACTGTTACATTCGCAGTTGAGGTAGCTCCTAAGTTATCGGTTACTGCTAATTGAAAAACATACGTACCTGCGATCAAGCCGGTAACGGTGGTTGTTGCAGCGGATGGAGAGGTGATTGCTGAGGCAGATGGGCCGCTTACCTGCGTCCATGAGTAGCCGGTTATTGTACCATCGGCGTCTGTTGAACCGGTTCCATTTAATGTTACAGAACTTGCAGGCAAACTAATAGCCTGAGCAGCACCGGCATTTGCAACCGGAGGAACGTTTGCAGGAGCAACAGGAGTCACTCCGCCTAAATTAGCGCGGGACAATCCAAGCATCCACTCATACACGTTAGGATTCTGGTATCCGTGCCCTTGGTCGAATGCCATGTCCCAAATGCCATGTCCGCCAGTTGGATAGTAAGTGAACTTAGGCTGAACTGTGAGGTTAGGACACTGTCCCAATACAATTTGCGCATATTGGGTGTTTCCTACCCCAACGGTTGGATCGTCCATTGCGTGAAATGCCCACACTGCTGTTTTTGCGTCAGCAATGTTGCAAAAATAAGTTCCCTCACCAGTTCCGCAGCAAGGAATGATGCCTGCGAACTGCTGAGCATTTGCCAGTGAGTTAGTTGCATACTTCCATACGCCGCCGCCGCCAAGGCTTATACCGCAAAGGAATATGCGATTTTGGTCAACACTCAGGTTAGCTTTGGCATACTTCAACATTTCGTCTACATAGAAGTTTTGCCAGTCGCCATACTGCATGTCCAATTGAGGACACAACACGAGGAAGGTTTCAGCTATACCTGTGTTAGGATTGGTGAAAGTCATTGTGCTGCCACCGGCGATATAGCGTGGAATACAGTTGTTGTTAACCAGGTAAAGGTCAGAGGTACCATTACCCCGTTCCCCAATTCCGTGAAGGAAGATGATAAGAGGATATTTTTTTGTAGTGGTGTAATTCGTGGGCTTATATTCATAGAACCCAATAAACTGGCCATTTGAGGCCGTTAAACCACGTGCAATTTCTTGCGCGTTACCAAATAAACAAAGGCATACCATGCCCACAATGAGTAAAAGATTTTTCATAAAAAAATTAATTCAAGGATTACTAAAAAATTCCCGTTTATACAATACTGTTGCTACAACACTTCCATCGAAAGCAAAAAACATTCAACACAATTCAAATCCCCGACATAACTCTTTCATGAATTTGCCAACAAACGCTTCAACACATTTCACTACACTAATGATTCAGTCAGTACTAGTAAGGCACGACTTCTCATCTTAAAAAATATGCGATTTCGAATATTTTTTAAACGACTACATACGGATGATGCACATAAGTATTACAAAATGATAGTGATAAGCTTTTCAGACAGGTTGAAAAAAACGAGCCTCCATAACTATCTCGGACCAGGCAAATGTTTTCATGCACCCTCTTTTCGAGAGCGGAAACAATGTACACAAATCACTCTTCACAATGCTAATGGTACGACGGTTATGGCATGCTGTGTGCGATGCTTTGCAAAATCATTCACACTCATTTCAAAAAAAGTGTTACTGATCTTTCTACAAAGTATCATGTAATAGAAGGAAGCAGGGCAAATACATTTTCACAACGTGGCTACTTTTTTAAAGACAAGCCACAAGGGAGGTTTAAAAGAATGGATAGGTTTACGACAAATCAAAATATAGAACTTAGAATGGGGATAGTTGAAATAATGCTCGTCTAAAGTGTCACATTCAAATTCAAAACTTCGTTTAACAATCGGTTAGCAACCTCAAACCCGTTTTAATCTCCACGTTCTTGTTTTGACTATGAACTTTTTTTTAACAACATCTGTACCAAAATAGAAAATAAAAATTGATGGTGCAAGCCGTCTGCTTTGAAAATATCTGCTCACACACCCTATTTTCGGTGCCACTTTAAACTCTTTCTATCCTTTCGCAGAGCACGAGTTCCGGCTCATTTTAAATAATTTAGTCCCGATTTCTCAAGTTGATTTCATCATGAATGCCAGGAAAAATCTAACTGACCCGGCTATCGTTTTTATCTGTTTCGAACGCGACCGGTTAACCAATAAATAACTTAAGGTAATATGAGCACCAGCAATGCAGGCAACTGAGGCAATACCCAATGGAACGGTTTCGGATCAATAATAACTGGAAAGGATCTATTGCTAATCATTTCTTTATAGCGTTTGCATTTATTAAAAAAATAGCTTAACCCTTCAAACCATTACCCTGATGCAGGCACCTGCGGTTTGTTAATTGCTTGAAGAGAATTAAGGCCTACCTGCTTCTATAGCCACTCGCGCAGCAAAAAAAATCGTTGACTCACCGTAAAGCTCACCTATTTTCAACTTTGTTCTCAATTTTTATTCCGCTCCTATGTGGCGCTTAACGCTGCATCGACTTCCCAAACCTTCCTGGTTTTCGAAAATACTCTCACGAGTTTGCTGCATACACAACCGTTATTAAATGCCGCATAATAAACAAAGGGAAGAAATAAGAAATTACGTAATGGGGTTTTTGAATAATTGAGAATATTTCCTCTCAGTTGTCACCGGACAGTTTTCGAACCCGGTTTATTGATGGTTTGGAAAGAATAGCGGGAATATTAGAAACGAAAACCAGCTTTTTTATTCCTTCTTGGTTCTAATGAGTGTTAATCTTAAATACATCTATAT
>Ga0318567_10000122_pt1 | contig 34725 bp, 23 predicted proteins | sample GRESIP088b5f20_FD_203691 | JGI IMG/M metagenome (GOLD analysis project Ga0318567, IMG submission 203691) | Tropical soil microbial communities from Luquillo Experimental Forest, Puerto Rico - GRE.SIPMG.088b5f20 | ecosystem: Environmental > Terrestrial > Soil > Tropical forest > Bulk soil...
GCAATGGTTTTCGGCGATATTGATTTGCAACCGCATCGTGACTGGGAAGAAAAAGTTTGTGCAAAAGCAGCACTGCAAGCCTTTCTACCGCTTTGGCAAAAAGATCGCAAAGAGCTTGTTTTACAAATGCTGCAACAAGGCATTGAAACAATGATAGTGTCCTGCAACAATACTTTAGGTGAATCCTTCCTGGGGGAAATTATTACACCTCAACTCATAACGGAACTCGAAGCCAAAGGAGTTGACGCCTGCGGCGAAAACGGCGAGTATCATACATTAGTCATCAATTGCCCGTTATACAGCAAACCACTGGAACTGCCTGCGTTTTCGACTGTGCAGCATGGAGATTATTGGTTTGTGCAGTGGAGGGAGGAATAACTGAATAACTGAGTAACTGAATAACTGAGAGTTTGAATTTCAATTTTGCATTACAACTTTCAACACTCAGTTATTCAGTCATTCAGTTATTCAGTTATTAAATCGCAAGCGACAGCACCGTCACCGTACCACCATCTTCATATATCTCAAAGTAGCCGTCGATACTTTCCATTCTTTTTCGCATGTTTAAAATGCCGTTTCCAAACTGGCGCATTTCTTCTTTTTTCAAGCCAACGCCATTATCCTTAAGTATTAATGTTAGCTCTTCGTTTACGTCCATCGTAATCATCACCTGAGTGGCGCCGGCGTGCTTTACGGTATTGTTCAATGTTTCCTTAACACAAAGGAAAATGTTGCGTCTTTTTTCACCACTCAATTCTATGGCGGGTATAACAGTAGGATATTTGAAATAACAATCAATGCTGGTGCTTTCCAAAAATTCCAATGCATATGATCGTATATACGCAGCCAGGTTATCGATGCTATCATTCGAACTTTTCATCGTCCAGATGATCGTGTTCATCTTGTTGATCAGGTCATTGGCAGAGTTTGAAATTCTTTCTACTTCCGGCAATGCATCGCCTTTCATTTTTGCTTTTATCAATTCGCTCAGGAGCCGTATGGCAGTAACGCCAGAACCCAGTTCATCATGCATATCCGCGGATATACGATTGCGTTCCTGTTGTTGCGCTTCAATGATAGCAATCTGTTTCTCCAACTGATTGCGCTCGTGTCCCAGCAGCAGACGTTCTTTTTCCGTTGCAGCAGCAATAATGTCCTGCCTGTTTTTAAATGCAAGAGCGATCAGGAAGAAGATTAATTCACACACAACTCCCATTTCATAATAGAACAAAGAATCGTTTAGCAATGGATCCACCCTTCCAAAGCGTTTGTCAGAGCTGATCAAATACAGTGAAAAAAGAACAGAGATCAATAGCAGTAAGTGCCCCATCGCGATAAGGCTCAGCAATTGTTGTTTTTTTATGATGGCAAAAACGATAAAACACGCTGCAGTAATCGACCAGCTATATTTTATGATCATTTCCACGTCATTAAAAACGATAAAATTATCGGTGAAAAAATATAGGTAACTGAAAACAAGCACGCCAACAACTGTAAATACCTGATCGACCAGCAAGATCTTTTCTATGACTGGATATTTCTCTTTTGACTCTGTAAATTTTCTTAAGAAGAAAAGAAAAAAGTAAAAGCTTGTAGCCTGAATAACAAAATCGAAATAGCTTTCAAAAAAATAATTGAACGCTGAGGGCCAGCGATACAAATAAGCCTTGAAGAAAAACAGGATGGAAAGAAAAAGGGCATGTCCGCAATAGAGGATGAACTCTTTGCTGGAATTCAAGAAATAAACGGCCAGCGAATAAAAAATCATCATCAGCAATACACCGGCTGTTATGTACGTAATAACCTGGTTCAGTTTATTGGCATTGCGCAATGAAGTAAGAAGGATAGGAACAAAATAAGGCTGAATGATCCTTGGTTCCAGCGCATTTACCGTTGCTCTGATAAATTTCATTTTTACAATGATCGTAGCCTTTTCATTGGCCTTCATGGTAAAATCAACCACTCCCTGGTACTCGTTTTTCAATGGACTTCCGGTGGCCAGGGTTTGTATAGCAGAGTCGCCGTCTACTTGTTTGAACAAGTCAATTTCGTCCATAAAAAACCCGGGCAGAAAATAATAGCGTCCAGCCGAATCCATGTTGTTCACCACGTGAAATTTGAAATAGAAATCCTTATTTACATCCTTCGGCGGAATTTTCATCCTGTAAAGAGATGGTATAGAATCCTGAAATTTGAATTGAAATATTTCCTTGGGGGTGTAATCAATCTCATCTCCAATATAAAATTTGGTTTCCCTCCAGATTCTGTGAGACGCTCTAATTGACGATGCCTTAATAGTAGAATCGCTCGTTTGCGCAAGCGACGCGAAAGAGAACAGGATGAAAAAAGATAAAAGGAGCAGGCGTTGTTGTTCCATCAAGTAAAAAGGTGTAAGGTTAGTTTCCGGGCAAACCCGCATAAGGATCAAAAAATACCAATAGCCGACCATTAGCAAGGTAAGTCAGAACCGTAGCAGGGAAAGTACAATTTCTTTTCGTGCTTTTGCCACTTGCTACTGGCATTTGTGATGAAATACCAATTATTTAGTAACATTTTCGTAATTTTTGATAGCAATCAACAGTATGATCCACTTGAAGAATGGACTATTTTACAGAAAACCGGGTAGTTTTTCTCCGCAAAATGAGCGACGTTTATGTCTGAATTTTATCAATCATACGCGTTTCTAAATTTATAAACAGAGCTATTTACAAGATTTTCTTATACTTATCTTTGCCACCATGGCCAACAAGTTGAAATCGAAAAAAAAGGAAGTACCCAGCCCAGACAAACTAGAACCCGAAAAAGAGGTGCAGGTTGAGGTAAAAGAATTGGTGAAAGATGAACGAACCCACAAAATTGCCGGTTCTGTATTATTATTACTTGCCGCTTTCCTTTTTGTAGCCTTCACATCATATTTATTTACATGGAAAGAGGACCAGGATAAGGTTTTTAAAAATGGCGCACGTGTTCTTTTTGCAGACGACATAAAAGTTTCCAACCTGCTGGGAAGGCTTGGCGCATACATTTCCCACTTCTTTTTTTATAAAGGTTTTGGCCTCGCATCTTATCTTATCTGTTCCTTGTTTTTTGTTTTCGGAGTCAATTTTCTGTTTGGCAAAAGGCTGTTTTCTCCTTCACGCAATATTAAATACATCATTACCGGCCTCGTTTATTTCAGCATTGCGCTTAGCTTTGTGAGTCGCAATGCAAGCTTTCCATGGGGCGGTGCCGTTGGCGAAATGATGAGCGACTGGCTGGTAAAATTTATTGGCAACGTAGGAACGGCCGCCATTTTGCTTGTGGGCGGACTGGCTTATTTCATCTGGCGCTTTAATCCTGTGTTCACAGTACCTAAGATGCCAAAAATGCCAGAGAGAAAACCAAAGCCTGAAAAAGTTGCTGCTCCTGTTGCAGTTCCAGAAGCTGCGACCATTGGTAATATTAATGTAGAAGACGATGAAGATGCAGAGGATGCTAAATTATACGTAGAAGAACATTTTGTAGAAACAAAAGGCAACAATCTTAAAGGCGAGCATGGCACCATTGTCATTCCTCCGGCAGAAATGGATGAAGCTTCAAAGCATCAACTGGAGCTTGTGGAAAGAGCGGCTGAAGCAGGCCCTGTTTTAGAAATAAATGACCTGTATAAAAACAAAAAATTTGTAGAAGAGGAAGAAGACACTGAAGAATTTGAAGAAGAAGAATTAGAAATGGAAGAGGAAGATGGCGAAGAAGTGGAAATGGAACATGAAGAAACTGAAGAGGAAGAAGAGATTGAAGCTCCTCCGGTGATTGTTCAAAAAGAAACGCCGAAGCCTGCCGTTGTTAGAAATCTTCCTGATACAAGCGGACTCGAACTGGAAATAAAATCTGTTGTGCCGGAAGAAGATGAAATAGACATTCCAACACTTCCTAAAAAAACCGAGGACCTTCCACCGTACGATCCGATTCTTGATCTGCGTGATTATAAATATCCATCGCTTGACTTGCTGGAAACACATGGCAGCGAGAAGATCATTCAAGATCCTAATGAACTGGAAACAAACAAAAACCAGATCATTAACACGCTCAAGAACTACGACATCACTATTCAAAAAATAAGTGCAACCGTAGGACCAACTGTAACATTGTACGAAATTGTACCGGCAGCGGGTATTCGTATTTCGCGTATTAAAAACCTGGAGGATGATATCGCGCTAAGCCTTGCTGCGCTTGGTATCCGTATCATTGCGCCGATTCCCGGTAAAGGAACGATTGGTATCGAGGTGCCGAATGTGAAGAAGACAGTGGTGAGTATGAAAACACTTTTGTCGTCCGACAAATTCCAGAACAACGCTTTCTCATTACCTATTGCGATTGGTAAAAAGATCGACAACGAAAACTTTATTGTTGACCTCGCTTCCATGCCGCACTTGCTGATGGCGGGTGCTACGGGTCAGGGTAAGTCTGTTGGTCTGAATGCAATTCTTGTTTCTCTTTTGTATAAGAAACACCCATCACAATTGAAGTTTGTATTGGTGGATCCTAAAAAAGTAGAGCTTAGTATTTACCGTTCTATTGAAAGACATTTCCTCGCCAAACTTCCAAACGAAGAAGAAGCGATCATTACCGATACAAAAAAGGTGATCAATACACTTAATGCATTGTGTATTGAAATGGATAACCGCTACGACCTTTTGAAAGAAGCAGGTACGAGAAACATTAAAGAGTACAATGAAAAATTCACCAAGCGCAAACTGAATCCGCAAAAAGGTCATCAATTCCTGCCGTTCATCGTACTGGTAATTGATGAGTTTGCCGACCTGATCATGACCGCAGGTAAAGAGGTAGAGATGCCAATTGCGCGTCTTGCACAGCTTGCCCGTGCGGTGGGTATTCACCTGATCGTTGCGACACAAAGACCTTCTGTAAATATTATCACCGGTACCATTAAAGCCAACTTCCCGGCGCGTATTGCATTTAAGGTTTCGTCTAAAATCGACTCCCGTACCATTCTGGATGCCGGTGGTGCAGAGCAATTGATTGGTAAGGGCGATATGCTTATCAGCTACAATGGTGAGCTAACCCGCTTGCAGTGTGCCTTTGTAGACACGCCTGAAGTGGAGAACATCAACGAGTTTATCGGCGACCAGCGCGGCTATCCCGAGGCATTCCTTTTGCCGGAGTACGTGGATGAGAAAGATATGGAGGCAAGGGATTTTGACCTTGGCGACAGGGACAAATTATTTGACGAAGCGGCCATGCTTATTGTTCAAAACCAGGTGGGATCAACTTCTCTTATCCAGCGTCGCATGAAATTAGGTTATAACCGTGCCGGCAGATTGATGGATCAGCTTGAAGCTGCGGGCGTTGTAGGACCTAACCAGGGCAGCAAGGCGAGAGAGGTTTTGATCAAGACAGAAGCGGATTTAAGGGAACTTTTAGGTACGATTTAAGGTTAAAATTTTGTTGAATATTTTCCTCATTAAACTCCTGAAGGCTTTTGCGGGTCTCAGTATCGCGTTTAATAATATATTTGCACAAATTTTTTAAAAACTCTCAAATGAAGAAATATTTAATGGCGCTCGCCTTAGGTATTGGAATTTCAGCAGTAAGTATCGCACAATCCAATGATCCGGCAGCTAAAACAATTTTAGATGGTGTTAGCGCTAAATTTAAAACCTATAAAGCGGTTCAGGCAAATTTCACTTTGTCAATAGAAGATTCAAAAGGAAAAACACAAGGCACTAAAAAAGGAATTTTATACTATAAAGGTTCTAAATATAGAGTAAGCATTCCAGGCGGCCAGGAAATTTTCAGCGATGGAAAAACAAACTGGACCTATGATAAAGCAGCAAACGAAGTAACCATTTCAAAAGTTGACGCATCAGGCAATGCTCTTACTCCTCAAAAATTGTTCACCAACTTTTACGACAAAGATTTTCTTTACAAATTAAACGGTGAGAAAAAACTAGGTGCAAAAACTGTTCAGGAAATAGAGTTAACGCCAACTGACAAAAGCAAACCGTTCTTTAAAATATTGCTGACTGTAGACAAAGCATCTAAAACCATTGTAAGCACAAAAGTGATGCAGAAAGATGGTAACAAGTTTACTTACTCTGTAAGCAATTTGAACGGCAACGCAACCATCGCCGATTCTCAGTTTGTTTTCGATAAGAGCAAATATCCGGGAGTAGAGGAAGTTGATCTCCGATAACTGTTTCACTCAACATAATTAAAAGAGCCGCAAGCGGCTCTTTTTTATTTTACACCTAAGGCAAATGACTGAATAACTGAGTAACTGAATAACTGAAGGTTGTGAGCACAGAAAGCCTCAGTTATTCAGTTATTCAGTTTATTCTATTTCACAACTCACCCGTCAAAACCTTCACCGCATCTCCCCTTTTCAGACTCGTGTGCTGGCTCCATTGTTCGTTAATGCTGTTCATCTGTTCTTCCATTTGCCATGCTTTTATTTTTAACTGCAAACGTTCAATCGCCAGCTTTTTATTCTGATGCTGCGATCTTGTATCGCTTGCCATTACGCTGATTCCAGACGCAATATGCGTGGCACGAACCGCCGTTTCTGTTTTGTTTACATTTTGCCCGCCGGGTCCGGAAGCACGACAGGTTTTGAATTCTATTTCTTTTGCATCGAACAAAATTTCTTTCGAAGGCAAAAAAGATTGTACGCTCACAAACCAGTTCTTGCGTTTGTGAAATTTTCTGTACGGACTTTTCCCTATCCATTGAATGGATCCTTCCCATTCATTTACGAAGGCTTTCAAATTGTCTCCTTGCAATTGCAGCAAAGCTGATTGTAACGTGCCATTTATTTGTCCGTTTGTTTTGTCAATTACTGTTGCAGATAATGATCTTTCTGCCGCTTCTTTTAGTAAGAGTTGTTGCACTTTGGCAACAACCCTTTCGCATTCTGCGGGCCCGCGTCCGGATGATATCTGTATGTAAATTAAATTGTCCATTGTTGTTTGTTTTATTCTTTCTTTCCGTTGACTAAACTCAACGGCAATGAATTAGGTGTGACATGTCACGGTATTATTTGGCATTCGTGAAATTCATTTTATGATAACGCGTATTACCCTAATAGAATTCTCAATTCCTAATTCCTAATTTCTAGTTTCTAATTCCTGATTCCTAATTTCTAGTTTCTAATTCCTGATCTTATTCCCTATTCATGCGCACAATTGCCGGCATGAATTTTCCGTGCACTTCTACCAATTCTTTTTGTGCACCCATGATTGTGTCAATGTCTTTATATGCTCCCGGTGCCTCTTCAATGCTACCTCCAATCAGCGAAACGCCTTTATCAGCAAGCATTTTCTTCAGCGCAGAATTTGTAAAAGACTCTTTTGCTTTTTTTCTTGACATTGCCCGGCCAGCGCCATGTGAAGCAGAATTAAGTGCAGCATCAACACCTTTTCCGCTTACCAAATACCCTGCGTTTATCATGCTGCCAGGAATGATCCCCGCTTCGCCTTTATGCGCCGGCGTCGCGCCTTTGCGATGCACAATCGCATCACGACCATCCTGCAATGTTTCTTTCCATGCGAAGTTGTGATGATTCTCTACTTTGGCTAAAACCTGCAGCCCCAAAGCTTTTGCAAGATTTGCGTGAATGCAATCGTGGCTTGCCTTTGCATAATCACCGGCCAATGTCATGCTCATCCAATATTCTTGTCCTGCTTCAGAATTCATGTCCAGCCAGGCAAGATTCTTAGCTTCAGAAGGCAGTTTGCAAACATCCATTGCAAGCTGCGTGTAATGCATTGCCACCGCAGCGCCCAGCCCTCTTGAACCGGAGTGTGACAACAACGCCGTATAATTTCCCGCAGGAAGATGCAGCATATTGTTTTCGTACAGTTCAATGGAACCAAATTCTACAAAGTGATTGCCACTGCCGGAAGTTCCGAGTTGCCTTGCTGCTTTTCCCTGTACCGTTCGTAACAACTCAGTTTGCTGAAACATGTTGCTGTCAAGCACTGCATGTTCGTTTCGATAATCAAGACTTCCTTCCATTCCAAAATGTGTATGATCTCTCAACGCTTCTTTGATTTGATACGCATATCGTTTCACATACTTGTCATTTTCGTTGAAGATACTTAGTGCCATTCTGCAGCCGATGTCAACACCGACAGCATAGGGAATCACCGCATTGTTTGTAGCCAATACACCGCCTATCGGCAAACCATATCCGCCATGCGCATCCGGCATCAAAGCGCCTTGTAACGCAACAGGCAATGAAAGCGCGGTTGCCATTTGTTGTTTCGCATTTGTGTCGATGTGCTTGCCTCCGTATACTTTGAGCGGAGCAACGTCATGCTCATGTTTTAGATCGTAGGCCTGAAAAGTTTCATCGGCTGGCTCTGGCGAAAAATGTTCTGCCAGTTTGCTCCATGTTTCGTTTTGCAACCATGATTGCGGTTGCGCTTGTATATTTTTCAAAACATTGACCACATCTTCTTTTGTTTCGTGCTTGCAATATTTTGAAATAATATTGATAGCAAGGCTGCGAGCCACATCTGTCGTGTATCCCAGCTTGCTTAGTTCTTTTAATTGTATTACAGTTTTCATTTCTTGTTATTTGTTATACCAGTGTTCGTCGAGAATACTTGTTAATGTTTGATTTCTCAAGGCATCAAATTCTCTTGGTTCTAAATCATATAATTTACGGCCCCACCAATGCACGGAACCGTTGCGAAGCTTTGTCATACGATTTTCTAAATCATTTCCTCTGAGATAGTTATTAAGCTGATCCAAATTGCTTTTCAACAATGGATCATCCTTGCGCGTTTTGGTGATTATGTTAGGTTCGACCTTCAATACAAACCGCCACGGTTCGGAGAACACGTATTTTGTACGTAAAGATTTTCCGTCGTGAAAATCCACTTTGACAAACATTTCAAATTCAGATTTGGACAACTTCACCCGATGCATTTCGAAATGGTAAAACTCTCTTAAAGATTGTTTCCGCTGCATATAGACACGCTTTCTGTAAACTCTCTTTTTCTTTAAAAAATCTTTTTTTGGGCTGTATTGAATGGTGTTGATTTTTTGAAGCAGATTACGATAGAATGTCGCATTCTTGTTAACAGCAACATCTTCGCGTAATACAAAACTTCTTTTCCAACCGCTTTGATAAGGATTCTTCAGTTCATCCCAACCTAAAGTCTGTATATCATTTCGTATTCTAAGCCATTTCTTATACAACCCGATCAACTGCTTATCTCTATCCTTTAAAACAGCCCTTCTTTTTTGTCTATGCGTTTTCAGGCCGTACTGCAATAGCAATACAGATTCTGATGAATTTGCATTCATAGTTTGACAATTGTCAACATGAGGAACATTGCAGCAATGACGGTACGCGAATAGCCAAGCGCACAATATTGTTGCGATGCTCAAAAACTTATTTTCGATTGATTGTGTTGGCGAAAAGATGTTATGATCCGGGATATTTAACGAAACCTGCCAGTAAGCAAAAAATTATCCGTTTCGATTCAAACCGAAAAATGCCAACGATGATATGTAGTTATTGTTCAAGCATATTTAAAACCCTCCACTTGGTGTTTAGGTTTTAGTAAAAAATTGCGATCGCAAAAATAGAAAGATTTTTGAAACTACAAAATGTCGGAAGAAAAAAGACTATGTACGATGTACGAAATTCATCCGAACGCACCGCTCTAAAGGCTTTCATACATCGTACTCTACACATCGTACACAGCAAATCACGTTTCGCAGATCACACACAACCATAACATTTCCATGAGATTGAAAACAACTAACTTTACCAAAACGATTATACCATGTGGTTAAATAATATTCTCGAAACGATTGGAAATACCCCGCTGATAAAACTAAACAAGATCACAAAAGATATTCCTGCGACAGTACTGGCTAAAGTAGATTACTTTAATCCGGGCAATTCTATTAAGGACCGTATGGCTATAAAAATGATAGAAGTGGCAGAGAAAGAAGGAAAACTAAAACCTGGCGGAACTATCATTGAGTGCACAAGTGGTAATACTGGTATGGGCCTTGCTTTGGCTGCCTGCGTGAAAGGTTACAAATGTATTTTCACTACGACAGATAAACAGTCGAAAGAAAAAATGGATATCCTGAAAGCTGTTGGTGCAGAAGTGATTGTTTGTCCTACCAACGTTGAGCCTGAAGATCCGCGCAGCTACTACTCCATCGCAAGAAGACTGGCAAAAGAAATTCCTAATTCTTTCCATTGCAATCAATATGACAATCTAGCAAACAGGCTTGCGCACTACGAAAGCACCGGTCCTGAAATATGGGAACAAACAGAAGGAAAGATCACGCATCTTGTTTGCACTGCAGGAACGGGCGGAACGGTTACCGGTACTGCCATGTATTTGAAAGAAAAAAATCCAAACATTCAAGTATGGGCGATTGATGTGTACGGTTCGTTGCTTACAAAATTCTTCAACACTGGTGAAGTAGATATGAATGAAGTTCACCCTTATGTATCTGAAGGATTTGGTGAAGACTTTGTTCCGGAAAATTATGACATGAAAGTGATTGATCGCTTTGAGCAGGTGACAGATAAAGACGGTGCAGTAATGGCGAGACGCATTGCCAAAGAAGAAGGCTTGTTCTGCGGATATAGCGCAGGCAGCTGCTTACAGGGGTTGATGCAATTGAAGGACAAGTTGAAAAAAGGAGATTTAGTAGTTTGTATTTTCCATGATCATGGCAGCCGCTATGTGGGGAAAATTTATAACGACCAGTGGATGATGGAGCGTGGTTTCCTTGATGTGAAATCTTTTAAAGACATTGTAAACGGAAGAAAAAATTCACAGAAACTTGTCTCCATTCACCCGACAGATACGGTTGCGAAGGCTGTTGAAATGATGAAAAAATATGACATTGAGCACATTCCTGTTTTTGACAACGGTAACATTGCGGGTTCGATAAGTGAAAACGGCTTGTTCCAAAAAGTGTTCTCTAATCCTGACATCAAGAATGCGAAGATCCAGGAAGTGATTGAACATGCATTTCCGATTGTTGATTTTAACACGCCTGTTGAAAAGCTTGGCACATTGATCAATAAAGAAAATGGCGCTGTGCTTAGTAAGGATGAAGCGGGCAATTACCACATCGTAACAAAGTATGATGTGATTAATGCGTTAGGAAAGTAAACACTTTTTTTAAAAACCGCAAAGGTTGCGCAAAGGAAACGAAGGATTCACACGTGGCTACCCTTTGCTTTCTTTGCTCAACCTTTGCGCCCTTTGCGGTTAAAAAACTATTCGCGCCTCGGCGTGTCAATATATATTCGCCTCATGAAAATAGCGAAATACCTTCTTTACATTTTTCTCTCCTGGTTTATCATCCACACAGTTGCGATTTCTATAGACGGCATTTTTAATAAAGAACACGTTGCTGATATTGCCATTGTTTTAGGCAATAAAGTGAATGAAGACGGCACGCTTTCACCAAGGCTTAAAGCAAGACTGGATAAGGCAAAAGAGCTTTACACCAAATCGCTGGTAAGGAAAATAATCGTAAGTGGAGGACTAGGCAAGGAGGGATTTTATGAAGCAGAGAAAATGAAAACTTATCTCACTGAAAACAACATTCCCGACTCATCAATTATCGTTGACAATCGTGGAGATAACACGGCACTCACTGTTGGAAACGCCTATAGAATGCAACAGGTTTTAAAATACAACAGCATTACTGTCGTTTCGCAATTCTATCATATTTCCCGCACAAAATTATTGTTTCATAAAACGGGCATTAAAGAAGTTTACGGTGCAAGTCCTTCTTACTATGAGTTCCGCGATTTGTATTCACTGGTGAGAGAGTTCTTTGGATATTATTATGCGTTGCTGTTTGTGAGTAAAGAAGAAATGATCAACCCGAGGTAGGAACAACAATTGGCACACGGATGACACGGATTAGACGGATTTACACGGATTCGGTTCACTATAAAATAAAAACAGCAAGATTTTCAAGACTTGCTGTTTTTATTTATTTGAAATCTCATTAAAAATCCGTGTAAATCCGTCTAATCCGTTTCATCTGTGTGCTAACTACCCAGGCAGCAGGATTGTGAACTTCGCTCCCACGCCGCGTTTGCCTTCGGCTTTTATCACGCCATTGTGATTCTCGACAATCTTTTTACAAACTGCCAGGCCGATGCCGGTGCCGGTGTATTTGTTCTTGTCATTTAAGCGTTGGAAAATGGTAAATATTTGTTCAGCATATGCCTGGTCAAAACCAATTCCGTTGTCTTTAAAAGTTAGCTCGACATAATTGCGATTGCTGTGCTGTAAAAATGGATAAGACTTTAAATCCTCGCCACGCATCAGTCTTGCAGAGATTTCAATGACGGGATTTTCTTCCGAAAACTTTAACGCATTTCCTATGAGATTAAAGAACAACTGGTTCATCTGGATAGGAATCGCTTTAATGCGCGGCATTAAACTTTTTGCAATTGTCGCATGTTTTTGATTGATCAGTACCTCGAAATCATTTACCACATTCTCCAGAACCTTATTGAGATCAACTGTTTCAAACTTTTCATCCGTTTTATTGATGCGTGAAAAATTCAGCAAATCTTCAATCAAAACAGACATTCTTCCCGCAGAGGAAATAACTTTTTGAATGTAGAGTTTTCCATTGAAGCCGGGCTCATCTATTTTTTGCAAAACAAGATCAGAGAAGGTTTGAATTTTACGTAAAGGTTCCTGCAAATCATGACTGGACACATATGCAAACTGCTCCAGTTGCTCATTCGATTTTTCCAGCTGATCATTCGCTTCCTGCAAATCTCTTGTACGATCAGCCACAATTCTTTCCATTTCTTCGTGTGCGATTTTGGTCGCCTGTATATCCATACACGAACCGATAAATCCTTCGAAAAGCCCTTCGGGCGTATATCTTGGCACACCGGAATTTACGACCCATCTGTATACGCCATCGTGTCTTTTCATTTTGAATTCAATACTAAATGGCATGCGTTCATTGTAGTGAAAAGTATATTCTTCCGTTACTCTTTCCCGCTCGAGCAAATGAATGTCCTCCTGCCAGCCGTCACCCAGCTCGTCCTCTGTTGATCGACCGGTAAACGACAACCATCGCTTATTGACGAAAGTAAATTTACCATTTGTATCTGCCACCCAAATTTTCACGGGCGCAGTGTTCGCCATTGTGCGGAAACGTTCCTCGCTTTCGCGCAAGAATTCCTCCATCAGCTTGCTTTCGGTAGTATCCATTACTGTTCCCAAAAGACGTACCGGCGTTTTGTCGACATCGTACAGCATTTCCCCGGCCACCTTTATCCAACGAATGGCACCAGTCACATGAACAATACGCACCTCATAACTGAGTCTGCCAGTATTCTCGGCAACGCGATGCGCCTGCGTCACGATCTCTACATCTTCAGGCACAACCCTGTCGAACATGTGAACGCGTGTTACATCCGCATTTCTGTCGTACCCAAAAATCTCTTTTAGTCTCGGTGAAATTTCTCCATGATAATTTTGCAGCAAATTAAGGTCGAATGTGCCGAGATTAGTGGCTCTGATTGCGAGGCGCAAACGCTTTTCATTTTCTTCTACTTTTATCCTGGCTTCAACCTGTTCGGTGACATTGTGTACGGTCACCATAATTCCTTCGACCGTTACACCGTCTTTTGCAAAAAGCGGCGCGTAAGTAAAATTGAGATAGAATTTTTCTGTATGACTTTTTACATTCACATAGGCTATGCTTTCCATTTCGCTGCATGCAACGCCACTATCATACACTTTCTTCAAAAGCTCGGGAAAACGCTGGTGCTCCAATTCAGGAAAAACATCGAGTAATCGCATGCCAACCACTTCAGGCTCTTCTCTTTGCCAAACACTGAGCAGCGCGGGATTCGCGAGTTCTATGCGAAAATCTCTTCCTCTGAAAATACCCATGGCTATAGAAGATTGCATGACCAGGCTGCGGAACTGCTTTTCACTTTCCTGTAATGCGTGTGACTCTATAACGTGTTTGGTTACTTCTGTTGCCACAACTACGATTCGATCCACATTACCTTTACTGTTGCGCAGAGGCTGGTAAACGAAGTTGAAATAGACTTTTTCATTCTGTCCCTTTCTCACCAGATCAACTTCAAACTCGTTTCCATGATAAGCAATGCCGGTTGACTTGACGTTATCAAGCAATGGCTTTATGTTTTGATTGACGAGTTCAGGAAGACTATCAAACAAAGATTTGTTTAGAAGTTCATCAGCTTTTTTATCTACCACTTCAAGATACAGATCATTTGCATGCTCAACAATATAATCCGGACCACATAAGATGGCTATGGCAATAGGAGATTGCCCGACCAGTTGTTCTACCGATAATTTTTCTTCAGTCATTTACTTTCAACACCTATATTTTGTAAGTGGAATATGCAATTGCAACAAAGCAGTTTTGGGTATTGTAATTTAAGGAAAAAACACAGCAAGGCCTTCCGTCTGTTGCCTTTATTATTTCCTTGTAACCTTCACCATCCTGTCTTTACCCTGTAGATCTTTCCTTACTTCCGCTGTTTCAAACAGTTCATTCGTAAACAGAGCAGCCACATCATTTGCCAGCGCCATATGTGTTTCCATGTAAACAGATCCTTTTGCTTTTAAATGTTGCACTGAAAAATCAGCAATTGCCTTATAAAAAATTAATGGGTTTTCATTTTCAACAAACAAAGCCAAATGTGGTTCGAAATCAACAACATGTTTTTCCATTTCCACAATTTCCTCATTTGGAATGTAGGGAGGATTGCTCACGATCACATCAAAGGCTCCGAGTTGCTCCCAATCTGCAGCATTCAAAAAATCCAATTGATGGAACTGAACATCGGTCCTCAATGCGTCGGCATTTTGTGAGGCAACATCCAGTGCATCCTCGCTTACATCGCAACTGTTCACATCTGCCCATGCAAGATTTTTTTTGATAGCTATAGGAATGCAACCGCTTCCCGAACCTATATCCAAAACGGAAAAATGCTGCTGTTGTTTATTTTGAAAATCATTCACCACCCACTCTACCAGTTCTTCCGTTTCCGGCCTTGGAATGAGTACCGCCTCGTTTACATAAAATTTCATACCATAGAACCAGGCTTCACCCAAAGCATATTGAATGGGGCGATGTTTTAGTAAATCGCTACTGACCTGATCCAATTTTGCAACCTGCTCATCAGTCAGCATAAACTGCTTGTTTACGACCCGGTCAATTTTCTTCCAGCCCGTAATATTTTCCATTACCCAATCGGAAATATTTGCGGCTTCCCGGGGTTCGTACATGCCGGAAAGCTTCGATAGCAGTTGTTGCTGGTGGTCGTTAAGTGTCATCGTTCAAAGATAGAGCGATTTGGCATTGGCAAAAATAGTTGGCACACAGATGACACAGATTTGACTGAGTTACGCAGATCTTTTTTCCCGGCCCTTTGAAGACCAGTGACAATGCTCGCGGCAAGCCAGGTTTAAGCGTTTTCCTTCGAGCTTCTTTCCTTCCCCGCCAAACCTTATCTTTGCCGCTCTACAATGAATTTCCACGAAACATATATGCATCGCTGCATTGAACTGGCAAAAAATGGCGCCGGTAATGTAGCTCCTAACCCGATGGTTGGTTCTGTGCTTGTGCATGAGGGCCGGATCATTGGAGAGGGTTTTCACCAGGTGTATGGCCAGGCGCATGCGGAAGTGAATTGCATTAATTCTGTAAAGGAAGAAGACAAGCATCTGATTCCCCAAAGCACTATTTATGTTTCGCTGGAACCTTGTGCGCATTATGGCAAAACGCCGCCTTGTGCAGACAGGATCATTCATGAACGCATTCCCAAAGTGGTGGTTGGTTGTCGCGATCCGTTTAAACAGGTGGATGGAAAAGGTATTGAGAAATTGCAAAACGCGGGTGTTGAAGTAACGACAGGTGTTTTGGAAAATGAATGCAAGGAGTTGAACAAACGCTTTTTTACTTTTCATACTCAGTATCGCCCTTACATTATTTTGAAATGGGCGCAAAGCAATAATGGGAAAATCGGCGGTTCGGATTTTAAGCAAATCAATATCAGCAATGATTTTTCCAATCGACTCGTGCATAAATGGAGAAGCGAGGAAGCAGCGATTATGGTGGGTACCAACACTGCGTTTCACGATAATCCTTCTCTTACAACGAGGTTGTGGAAAGGCAAGGATCCGATGAGGATGTTTCTTGACATGGAACTAAGGGTGCCCTCAACACACCGTATTTTAGACAACTCTGTTCGAACAATTATTTTCAATAAACACAAGCATTCGCAAGCAGGCAACATTGAATACTATCAGATTACTGAGGACGCAAGTATTGTTCACCAGATCGCAAATGCATTGTATCAGCTACAAATTCAAAGTGTGTTGATCGAAGGCGGAACCCGTCTCCTTCAGTCTTTTATTGATGAAGGATATTGGGATGAAGCAAGAATAATTACAAACGAAAAATTAATGATAGATGAAGGCATACATGCTCCTTCATTAACGAACGCCCTAAAATCCGATGAACTCAGGTTGCTTACTGACAGAGTCGATTTTTTTACCAATAACCGCAGATCTTTTTAACCAACATGAGCGACCAGGAATTTTACTATACAATCGACAAAGCAGCCGTTGCAGAATATAAGGACAAGGGCAGCAAGTTTATTGCCTATGCCTTCCCTATTAAAGATGCGGATGATTTTAAAGCGAGATTGGCAGAGCTGAAGAAAGAACATCCAAAAGCTTCGCACCATTGCTTTGCTTACCGCCTCGGATTGGATGGCAATAATTTTCGCGTGAGCGATGATGGCGAACCTTCCGGCACTGCGGGCAAACCTATTCTCGGCCAGATCGATAGTAAGCAACTAGTAAATACACTTGTTGTGGTGGTGCGTTATTTTGGCGGAACGCTGCTTGGTGTTCCGGGTTTGATCAATGCTTACAAAACCGCTACCTCATTGGTTTTGCAGGTACTGCCCATTTCTCAGAGACCTGTTGAAGTATCTTACAAAGTTGATTTTGATTATACATGTATGAATGATGTAATGATGATCGTTAAACAAACAGGCTGCACGATCATTAAGCAGGAAATTCAATTATTCAGTCATTTAGTTATCGGCATTCCTAAAACGAGGTTGCAAGAGGTGGTGTACAAGCTGGAGGAGTTGAGGAATGTGGAGGTACGCAAAATTTGAAAATGTGCTAATTTGAAAATTTGAAAAATCACCCGGTACATCATTCACTATTTATTACTGGCGGTGCTAAGGGTTGATAATTATTAATAACAAATGATCGACCTAAAGCATTTTCAAATTTTCAAATCTTCAAATTTTCAAATTGCCGGGCTTACATCAACGTCTTCCGCATAAAAACCACGCCCGGCAGTGGATTGTGGTAATACGATTCTGTTTCGTAAAACCCGTGGCGCTTGTATAAGTTGATGGCGGGTTGCATTCTGCTTAAAGTGTCGAGCAACATGTGCGTGTAGCCAAGTTGTTTTGCTTCTTTGCAAAGCTCTTCTACTAATATATTTCCAATGCCGTGCTTTCTGAATGCAGGTTTTACATACATGCGTTTCATTTCACAATATGCATTTCTGTTGGCTGTAGCTGATAAATGATAGTGAGGCAAAATTGCTTGAAGTGCAATGCATCCTGCAACTTCGTCGTCTGCAAAAGCCAATAATATCAAGCCTTTCGGAGGTCCGTACTTTAGCAAAGGCTCCTCTAGTTCTGATTGCACCGATTGAAACGACAGGTCTTCACCCAACTCAACAAGATATTCTTTTGTGAGTTGAAGGAAAAGATCAAGTCCATTGTTGTCCGTTATTTTCCTGATGCTTATCATTCTTCATAATTTATACTTTCCTGTCCGGCCATAAACCCAGGAACCATGCAAAGTTTCGGCAACGTTCGACCTAAAGCATTTTCAAATTATCATATTTTCAAATTTTCAAATTGCCGTCCGTTTACAATTTACCCGTGATTTTATAAATCCAATATCCAACAAACTCTCTTATAAAAGTACGCCATTGCACGAGGCAATCTATGCTTGGAACAACATAGTCACCAAAAGAAAGGCGGCTTTTAACTGTTTGATAGGCACACGGATAGATATCTACATCGAGGCCGGCTTTTTTAAAGGTACCCGCTGCTCTTGGCATGTGGAACGCTGATGTTATCAATACATATGGGGGCGGCAAATGCAGTGAGTCGAGTATGCGTTTTGAAAACATGGCATTTTCAAAAGTGTTGCGGGAATCTGATTCTGCGAAAACATCTGCTTCTTTAACGCCATTCTGTACAAACATGTATTTTGCAAAGTCCGCTTCTTTAGGATTGTCCTGGTTGATGGAAGGATCGCCGCCAGAAACGAGTATCTTGTTTATGTAGCCTGAATGATACAATGTCGCGGTGGCTATGAACCTGTCTGAAGTTCCTGAGAGATACCCTTTTCCTTTCGCATCAAAAATCGTAAAGCCGCCGAGTACGATGCCAGCACTATATTTCTTTGTAAGCTTTACCGGCGCAGGTTGCCACGCATTAATGACGAGACTGTAGATAACACCGTTGGTGAAAAAGATAAATAATGCTATCGCCAAAATGGTGGCTCTCTTTTTCCATTTTCCTTTTTTAAGAAAAGCAGCAAGTATTACAATTACTATCAGCCACGCCGTCGGATCAATGAATACTGAAAGGAGTTTTGAAAGGATAAAAAACATTCAGGTTGATTATTTGGTAAAAATAAGGCTTAACCCCGAATGCGTTATACTAAACGTTAAATCATCAATGGCTGGTAAAGCATCAAAACTGTTTGAATGTTTATTTTACCACTAAGGTACTAAGGACACTAAGTTTCACTCAGAGTCGCCTAAATTTAAACTATTCTTAGTGAGGCTTGGTGTCCTTAGTGCCTTGTGGTAATCGTTGAGATGCGAAGCATCTCTTCTTTTATTTTACATCAATTCTAACTACAGCGGAACTTAATCCGCGTGACGTTGCAGTAAGCGTGACTTTCCCGGCCTTGGCAGCTTTTATTACCGCTAAACAAAGGCCATTGAAAGCTTTTCTATGATCGGCTTTGAATGATTCCATGCTGGTTTGGCAACCATTGTCAACACCTGCAATTGAGGCACCTCCGGAAAGTTTAAACTGTACATCATTAGCAGCATCAGGAACGAGGTTTCCATCTTTATCTTCTATGCGAACTGTTACAAAAGCAAGATCCTCGCCGGCTTTGATGGCTTTTCTATCTAGCTGCAAAGTGATTTTCGCCGGAGCACCTGCCGTTCTCACTTCTTTCGTCAACACTACTTTTCCATTTTTGCGGGAGACAGCTTTTAATGTGCCCGGCACAAAAGTCGTGCGCCACATTACATGCAGGTCATTTCCGGTTTTCTTTTTAACGCCCAATGATTTTCCATTCACGAATAGTTCCACTTCATCGGCGTTGTTATAATATGCCCACACGTCGATTGTTTGTCCGGGTTTCCAGTTCCAATGAGGTAAAATATGCAGCACCGGTTTATTGGTCCAAACACTTTGATAGAGGTAATAAGCATCTTTTGGAAAGCCCGCCAAATCTATGATTCCAAAGTATGAACTGCGAGCCGGCCATGGATAAGGCGTTGGTTCGCCGATATAATCGAAGCCTGTCCAGATAAACATACCGGAAACATGATCAAATTTTTCAACCACTTTCAATGTCTCTTCATGAGTTGAACCCCATGGAGTAGCGCAGTTTTCATAAGCAGAGCATGTAAGATCAGCATTTGCATCTGTCAAAGGTTTGTCCCACTGCGATGGCCAGCGACGAATACTGTCTGATGGCATATCGTAGTGTCCGCGTGTTTGCAATGCAGATACAGATTCTGTTACGATGAATGGCTTGCGATACCATTTGATGATAGCAGAATCCCAATCCTTATGATGATAGTTGTAACCGATCAGATCAGCTGCGTTTGCTCTCAGCAGTGCGTTGTTGTGCCCGGGCTCGTTGTTTGCCGTTACAGTTGGTCTTGAATTATCCAATGATTTTACGATGCCAACCAACTCACGCAAAATGCCGGCGCCTAGTGTATCTGCATCTTTGTCCCACTGTTCCATAATTTCATTTCCTACGCTCCAAATAAAAACAGAAGGGTGATTGCGGTCGCGCAATATTTGATCAGTCAAATCTTTTTTGTGCCATTCATCCCAATACAAATGATAGTCGTAAGGATTTTTTTCCTTCTTCCACATATCAAAAGCTTCGTCCATTACAACGAATCCCATTTTATCGCAAAGCTCTAAAAGCTCTGGTGCGGGCGGGTTGTGCGATGTTCTGATACCATTACAGCCCATGTCTTTCAAAATTTGCAATTGTCTTTCTAATGCGCTTGTATTGATAGCAGTTCCCAAACAACCAAGATCATGGTGGTCACAAACGCCGCGAATTTTCAAATGTTTTCCGTTGAGAAAAAATCCTTTGTCTACATCGAAATTGAAATAACGAACGCCAAAGTTAGTAGTGTATTCATCAATCACTTTTCCATTCTCGACAATCTGCGTTACGGCTTTGTACAAATAAGGTCTGTCAACCGACCAAAGGTTTGGTTTTGCAATGGTAAATTGTTGCGTCGCGTTTGTTGTACCATTTTGCGGAACGGCAATATTGCTGCTGCTTGTGCTTACAACTTTTGAAGCGGCATCGTAAAGAGATGTTCTCACAACAACAGTTCCGTTCTCAGCTTTTGCATTGTTGATAGTAGTCGTCAAAACAACTTTTGCAGATTGATCATTTACTTGCGGAGTTGACACATGTGTTCCCCACTGGCCCACAAAAATATGGTTAACAGTAGTCAGCCATACATTTCTGTAAATGCCGGAACCGCTGTACCAGCGAGAGTTTGGCTGCTTTGAATTATCCACTTTTACCGCAATAACATTCTTCTCATTGCCGTAATGCAGATAATGTGTCAAATCATACCTGAAAGACATGAAGCCGTTTGGCCTTACACCTAATGAATGACCATTGATGAAAACTTCACTGTTCATGTACACGCCATCGAAATCAATGAATACTTTTTTACCTTTTGAAGTTGCAGGTATTGTGAATGTTTTTCTGTACCAACCCAATCCGCCTCTCAGCGCTCCGCCGCCGGTTCCTGTGGGGCTCGTAGAGTCAAAAGGCAACTCAATGCTCCAATCATGCGGAAGGGCCAACGTCTTCCATGACGCATCGCCAAAATTTGGTGACATTGCATCAGTCGCGTTGCCTAAATAAAATTTCCAGTTGCTGTTAAAAGACGTCGTGCTTCTTGTTTGCGCAATGGATGCAGCAGAAACAAAAAGCAGTAGCACAAGAGAGAGCTTTTTAATTAGTGAGAGATTCATAATTTATGGTTGTTTGATCGATGTTGGAGGAGAATATTTTTTGAATAAATGAATACGGGTTCAATGTTGATTGATTTGGCATTTTATCATTTGATTATTGAAAACAGTTTTCGTATGTGCGCTGCGCCGAGACCCGCAACTTTCATAACCACAATGATTGTGCATTAGCGAGATAATTTAACATGTCGCCCCTCTGGGGCTCGCTCTATGTTTTGGCACACACTTTGTTTTTGCTACTAACATGCCGCCCCGCTGGGGCTGTGGACATTCCGAAAGTTCAAAAAATAGCTCCAGCGGGGCGGCATGTTAGTAGCAGCATTATTGAATCACCGCGAACCTAATTCGAGCCCCAGCGGGGCGACATGTTAAACGTCACGAAGCGAAAAATATGGTGTCCGCGGAACTAATGCTACGTTGACCCAAGGAATTCAGGCACCAGCTTTGGTAGCTTGCCAACGATTATTCATCGTGAATAAATTTACTGAACGTAACGATTCCAAAATCCTTTTTTGTTTGTATAGTTGTCTCAACCTTGTTCAGGTTAAACACACTCCAGCCCTTATCTACAATTTTATACAACAACCAAGTTTTGTCCCGTTGTGAATACTTGAACGCAATATCATTTGACCAACGATCATTTGATCCGCCAAAATGATGCACTGTAAAGATTCCCTTTCTTACTTCAACTCCGGAATATGGGTCCCCAAATACACCACCGCATTGAAGACAGGAAACAATATTATCATTTCTTGCAGCAAGGGTAAATGTCTTGTCGGGGTGGCCTAGTAGCAAAAGCAAAGGTCTTTTATATTCAGTAGCGTCAACTGCGGTATCCTCTCCGTTTGTTTTAAGGATCAGAATGATGTCTTTATATTTATCGAGATTTAAGTCGCCCATTGCTGTGTCCTTTAGAGTATAACCTTTAGGAATAAATTTGGAAATCTCATGAGGAAGAACAATCGTGTCACCATTTTGCCATTGTTTGGCAAACGCCGCTTCACGAACAAACAAAAACAGTGAAAGAGTTATTAATAGTTGTTTAAGCATGCGGCGTTTGATTTTTTTACAGATGCAAATTTGTAAGCATCACAACTTTTTAATTTTTGCTTTGCTCAACCCTGTTGCCTTAGTTATTATTTCATCCAGCACTCCAGCTTTTTTAAGTTCTAAAGCCATTTTCTCCTTTTCTATCAATATCATTTCTTCTTGCTGCCGGAGCATTTTTTTCTGGTGATAGTAAGGTTCATCCGACACAAAATACTTGTCGCTCTTGCCCAGCTCCGCCATTATTCCCAAGTCTGCAAAACTTACGTATGTAGTTTCCGTTATTATTAAATGATCCACCAAATGGCAGTTTACTAATCTACCTGACTGGATAAGCCTGTCTGTTGTATCCTTGTCTGATTTGGATGGTATTAAATCCCCGCTTGGATGATTGTGCACTGCTATTATACCCACGGCTCTCTTTTGCAATGCAAAACTGAAAACCTCCATCGGTTCTACAAGCGATTTATTAACTGTTCCCAAACTCACTAACTCTATAAACAGCAAACGCATTTTTGTATCTAAACCCACCACCCAAAAATGTTCTCTATTCCTGTCTATTTCCTGCTCACGCAAAAATATCTTTTGCATGATGGGGTATAGCGATTCACTCGTTTTAATTACTTTCTTATCCGCGGCCGTGAGTTTTATTTCCATTGGAAGGTAGACGCAATTTTTATTTCGCACCTAACACAAATATATACGCTATTTCATTTTTTATAAAACTTCATCACCAGCAACGACGCCTTGAACAAACAATTATCATTTCGGACAGCCATTACACAATATTCGTCAACTTTAGGTCTATCTGTTCAAAGAACAGATGACGTTTAACATGTCGCCCCTACGGGGCTGGCATTAAGGTTTCAGCTTTGTGTTGTTTTGCTACGACGTGTCGCCCCGCTGGGGCCTATTTTAAACCTCCCGGATGTGATTAGCCCCAGAGGGGCGCCATGTTAAATGTCGCGAAGCGAAAAGCATTTTGAGCTTGCCTTATTTAAATAATTCAATTCAGTAACTCAATCATTCAAAAAACAATCCGATGGCCTTCGAAGCTTTCGCCCGACACCACCGGATGTTTGCTTGCTTATAGTAATTAAAAAGAGACGCCTGAATTTAGTGGAAAATTGAAAATGATTCGCTTTTATTGAATGACCCTCACTAGTGCGGGCAATTTTCAACTTTCAATTTTCAATTTTCAATTAACTACGGTTTTGGCTTGAACCTGAATCCCAAATAACAAGGATCTACAGTTCTTATAACGCCCAATACCACTTCAGTTGATGTTAACCGAATTACTTTAACCTGGTTCCAGTTGGCTACAGCGCTGTGATAATCGCCTCCATACAATAACTCGCAACCATTTAAATTGATCATGTTATTTGCAAAATCATAGGAAAAGGTTCCGACGCATGTTGAAGCATTTCCGCTTGCATCTTTTGATATTTTAGTATAGTTGAAATTGCCATTTAAATCAAACCTGATTTCACCGTAATCTCTGTTTGGCATGATCCATGAATTGCTTGCCAGGTCCGGTTCCCATGACCAGTCACCAGAACCGCCTTTACCCCAGTCCAATCCGTAGAAACCCATTGGATTCACCATGTCGAGCACCCAGGTTTTACCGGTTTGTCCGTTAGTTAAAAGGTTCCAGTTAGGGTTTGCAAAAAAAGCGCTATCGTTTTTTGTAACGTTTATTTTTACAGAATCCTGTACAAAACCGCCGCCGGAAATAACACCGTATTTAATGGTGTTAGGACCACCGAAAGGCAACAGGACCGTATCTTTCACGCGAGTGGAGAACGATGTACCGTATGACCATGAAGGATTGGCATTGGGCGTTTGACTGTTCAGATAAGCAACGTTATCATGACTTGGGTTTTGCGTTACACTGAATTTCAATTGTGACTTATCGATGATTGCAGGCAACTCCACTCTTTTTTCGCTTGGCGAACATGCCGCAAAAGCGCCCATGATCACAGCAATTGAGAATATATATACGTTTTTCATTTTGATCTTTTTGATTGTTTTGAATATTAAGGAATATCCATTCAGTTTAATTCCATCCAGCGTTTTGCGTTAGTGTTCCATTTGACAATCCTATTTGCGCTTCAGGTATTGCAAACAAACCTTTTGTTTCCTTACGGAAGCTAACGTTGAAATCAGTACCGCCGGTTGTGTTATCAATCGCTTGCTTGGTAGCATCCAATCCTTGTCTTAACAGATCCCAATAACGTTGGCCCTCAAGAGCGAGTTCCAATCTGCGTTCGTTCATTACAAGACTAAGACCTGCTGCATCGCCAGTTAGTGTTTTTCTGTGCAAAGCATCGCCGTAAGCTCTGTCGCGAATCTGATCGTAATAGCCTTGCGCTTTCGCAAGATTAGTTGTCAGATTTAACTCCGATCCCATCAACAATACATCTGCAAAGCGAATGGCAACGTAGTTATCATAGTTATCAATTTGAAAATCGCCGCCATTTGCATCTGGTCTTGACGCGTCATTTACCGGCGCATATTTTTTCCAGAAATAGCCTGTGTATTGGTATTGATCGCCTACCGTATAAGTCAGGTGTTCATCATCAATTGAAATGATAGAGCTGGCTTTCCTTGTATCAGTTGCATCGTACGCGTTATATAATGCACTGTTCACTGTTGCAATGCCCCAACCTTTGTAATAGTTGCCCAGCGCCTGGTTGCGAAGTCCCACCATTACCTGGAAGCGGTTACCATTTTGTTTGTTCCAATCACCTTTACCCTGATCAGTATATTGAATTACGAAAACACCTTCTTTGTTGTTTTGTCCCGCGAAGTTGGCTTGGGATGCAGGTCTCCACAGGTTTGCAAATTTGTCCACCAAACCGTAACCACTGTTTTGGATCACATCTTCAACAGCTGCTGTTGCATCTTGTTTCGTGAAAACGCCCATCAAATCAGGCTTTGAGTAATAACCTGTGTAATACAAATACACTCTCGCCATCAGTGCTTCTGCGGCCCATTTTGTTGCGCGACCGTAGTCAGTTGATTTGATTGAAGAATAGGCAACTGCAGAAGGCGTTAATAAAGAGATCGCTTGTTTAAGATCAGAAGCAATCAAACGATAAACGCTATCAGAAGAAGCCTGTGGTATGTAGTAGTTGCTGCCTTCAATTGGTTTTGTCAGCAAAGGCACATTACCAAACATGCGCACTAAGTCAAAATAGTAGTAAGCTCTCAGGAAATATGTTTCGCCCAGATACTGGCTTTTCAATGCAGGCGTTGTACCAAAATCTACATTGTCCATTTGAGCAAGAAGCGTGTTTGCTCTGTAAATTCCCTGGTAATATTTCTTCCACGCGTCTGAGTTCAGGTTGGTGTAATCCTGGAATTTATCCCACTGTCTTGGACCGTTATCGGCCAAACCGCCACCGCCGAAACAATCGTCAGACGTGATCTCTGAGCTTAGTACAATGTTGCCATAACCTGTCAGGTCAAGCACGTTGTATGATGCTACCAACGCTTTGAAAGCATCATCGGGTGTTTTATAAAAATCTTCCTGCGCAATGGCATCTACAGGCGTTTTATCGAGAAAGCTTTTCTTGCACGATGCGAGTGCAACAATTGCCACAAGGGCTATAAAAATTTTATTATTGAGTTTCATTTGCTGATGTTTTTTTGATTAATACGGAACGCAGATTTTCATGATTTTCATGATTTGACTGATTTATTTTTTTGGGGTCATGATTGTCTTTGCTTAAAAAATCTTGACAATCTTAGCAATCTTGACAATCTGCGTTCTTTCTCTCTAAAATCTCACGTTCAATCCAACGAGAATTGTTCTTGGCGTTGGGTAGCGACCAATATCAATACCAGAAGAATACTGTGTAGTATTATCGGACTCTGTATTTCCATAACCAATTTCAGGATCGATGCCATGATAGTGTGTGAACGTATACAGGTTCAATGCAGATACATACAAGCGGCATTGCTGCATTGGCACATTCTTCATTAACCTCTTCAGATCATAACCCAGGTTGATGCTTTTCACACGCATGAAAGAGGCGTTGTGAATATACAGGTCAGAGAAGTTGCCCCAGTTTTTGTTCAGCTCATCGCCCATTGTTACTCTTGGTAATTTATTGGATGTACCTTCTCCTGTCCATCTGTTCAGGATGTCAGTGGAATAGTTGTTGTAAAATGCATCGATTGCCCTTACACCATCCACCACCTGGTAACCACCGGCGCCACTCAATTGAATAGAAAGATCAAATCCTTTGTAAGCTGCAGAAAGGTTCACACCATAAGTATTCGTTGGAATCGGGCTGCCTATTTGTGTTTTATCATTGTCATCAAGCACGCCGTCTTTGTTAAGATCAACAAAGCGAACGTCACCTGGTTTTGCATTGGGTTGAATCAAACCATTTTTACCGGTGTAGTTTGCAACCTCTTGCTCATTCTGGAAAATGCCAGCCGTTTTATATCCCCAGAAATAACCGATTGGGTGGCCAGACTGTACGCGATAAAATTCAGGTGTGGTTGATGATAACACGTTGTTGGCGCCATGCATAATTCCATCTGCGGTTGCCACTTCAAGCACGTTATTTTTATTGAACGCAATGTTACCACCAACGTTGAATGTTACTTCACCAATTTTGTTCTGATAGTTCAAAGCAAGCTCCACGCCTTTGTTCTGCACGTTACCACCATTGATATATGGAGCGCCTGTTCCCACTAAGTCTGGTACAGGCACTTGCACCAACCAGTCTTTTGTTTTCTTGTTATAATAGTCGAAGTTGAAATTGAAATGCTTTAAGAAAGTCATGTCAAATCCAATGTCTGTTTGCTCAGAAGTTTCCCATTTAAGATTCGGATTTGAAATGGCAGCAGGAGCCGCACCTGTTGAAATAATAGTGTTGTTAACACCACCAAAATAATAACCAATGTTGGTTGTTGTAAGGGTTGACAATGCTTTGAAGTCAGGAATTCTATCGTTACCGTTTCTTCCCCAACCTGCACGAACTTTCAGGAAGTTGATCGCTTTTGGTTTGAAGAAGTCTTCATTGGTTACTACCCAACCAGCAGACACTGAAGGGAAAGTACCCCATTTGTTGTTGGCACCAAAACGTGAAGAACCATCCTGGCGAACAATTGCAGTCAGCAAATATTTTTCACCATAGTTGTAGTTAACTCTGCCGAAGTAAGAATTAAGCGCATATGGAGAACCTGCAATACCAGATACTTTGGCTGTTCCTTGTGTAATGTTTGTAAGAATAGCGTGGTCGAAATCAGCAATAGTAGTGATGCCTGTTCCGCTACCTTTTACATTGAACCAGGTGTACTCTTTTGCACTTGTACCTACCACAACATTCAGGTTATGCAGGCCAAATGAATTTGAATAGTTCAAAGTGTTGTCCCAGTTCCATGTAAAGTTTTTATACATATCCTGTTCAGCAATAGTAGAGCTGTTTACAAAATTTGAACTCAGGTTGTAAACAGGTGTATATTTTTGATAGGTGTTGTAAGAAAGATCAACACCAAAATCACTGCGGAATTTCAAACCTTTTACAATGGCTACTTCACCATACAAATTACCAAAAATGCGATCGTACACAGTTTGGTTATTGTAGCTTACATCCATTACCGCTATTGGGTTTGCTTCGCTTGCCTGCCATGATTTTGCGTATGTTCCGTCTACATTGTACACAGGGAACACAGGGCTTGCATTCAGGATCGCACGCATGGAGTTGCCATAGATATTTCCGGTTCCGACACCGTTTTGATTTGAGTGCGTGTAAGTAAGGTTCTGACCAATTTTGATGATGTCTTTATACACTTTGTGCTCTGAATTAATTCTGAAACTAACTCTTTCATAGAAAGATTTTCCAGGCAATCCAATAACACCTTGTTGCTTTTGATATGATAAGCCGCTTGAAAAAACAGACTGATCATTTCCACCGGAATAAGTCAGGTTGTAATTCTGTGTGGCTGCATTTTTCACAGTGGCCGCTTTTTGCCAGTCTGTGCCCGGGCCCATTGTGTCTATTTGTTTTTGAGAATAGAAGTAGTATGGTCCTCTGCCAGAGTTGATCGCCGCTTCGTTCATAATGATGGCGTATTCTTTGGCATCAAGCAAGGCTAATTTCCTTGCAGGATTCTGCCAGCCATAATACGCATCGAAAGTGAGTGATTTCTTACCGGCCTTTCCGCGTTTTGTTGTTACGAGTACAACACCGTTTGCTGCTTGTGTACCGTAGATCGCAGAAGAAGCGGCGTCTTTCAAAATATCCATCGACTCGATGTCTGCAGGATTAAGATAAGAGATGTCAGTTGTTGGCATACCATCCACCACATAAAGCGGGTTAGCATCACCGGTAGTACCCTTACCTCTAATAACAATTTTTGGTGCATCACCAGGCTGTCCGGATGTTGATGAAACATACACGCCCGGTGCTTGTCCCTGCAATGCATCGAGTGTAGAAATAGCATGGTTGCTTTCCAAAGCACCGCCCTTAACGCTGCTCACAGCGCCGGTTACCACTTTCTTTTTCTGGCTACCATAACCGACAACAACTACTTCGTCCATGTTGTTTTGGCTTTGATCCAGTTCTATTTTAATGATCGTTGTTGCAGCCGTTATTTTTATGTCTTTTGCGGCATATCCTAAATGGCTTATTTGTAGTACGCTTCCATCGGCCACTTCAATGGAAAAGTTTCCCTTGTCATCGGTGGCGGCTCCTCTCGATGAGCCTTTGATGAGAATGGTAGCAGTGGAAATTCCTTGTGCAGTTTTTGCATCTACCACCGAGCCTGATATTTTTCGCAGGGCGGGGTTTTGTGCAAAACTACTTTCGCTAAGCAGCAGCGTCGTGATGAATGCACAAAGCATAAACACCAATCGCTGGTTGAGTTTTCTTTTCGTCATATGCAAGTTTTACGTTTAAGTAATTAAAAATGAGTATAAGTAGTAGTAAGTAGTGTTGGTTTTAAATTCAAAAGTCAAAAATCAAAAGTCAAAAAGGTTTATGTTCAATTATTCGGTAGCTATATCTACCAGCGACAATTTTTGACTTTTGAATTTTTACTTTTTACTTTCTCTTCACGACAATCTTCTTCCCCGTGTATATCACACTCTCATCACCTTTCGCGTCCACATCAAATGCTTGCGCATTGTTTTTGTTGATCCACTTTATATTGAATGTTCTTTTCTTCAACATGCCGTCGAATGAGCCGCTTCTTTCACCAATGATGAGTGTTCCTTCAGTTTCGTTGTACGTAATAGGAATGTTTGCAAAGGCGCCTTTTTCGTAATTGTATTTCAGTCCATCATCTTCATACAAAGACAAGCTGCCGTCTTTTCCTGTATACACATAAAGCGTGATAACAGACGCTGGTTTTTCAGAAGTAAATTGCAGCTCAGGACCAACGGGCACGATAGAACCTTCTCTTACAAATAATGGTACTCTTTCGTAAGGCGCATCAGCATTGATGGTTTGGCCGCCGTCTTCATATTTTCCGGTATAGAAATTATACCAGCCATTGCCTTTTGGCAGATACACGCTGCGGCTTGTTGCCTTGTATTCCAATACAGGACTCACAAGTAAAGAAGGTCCGAACATAAACTGGTCGCCAATATTTCTAACCTTTGGATCATTGTTGAAATCCATTACCAATGCACGCATTGGCGTATAATCGTCTTGATAAATTTTTCCTGCGAATGAATAGATATAAGGCATCAGTCTGTATCGCAGATGATCGTAGTATAACATGCTTTTGTATGCTGGATGTGTTTCAGGTGCTACATTGTAAATTTCACGGTACGGAAACTGGCCATGCACACGGAACAGCGGACAGAAAGCACCAAACTGGTACCAGCGTGTCATTTGCTCGCGCCATTCTTCAAGGTCCTCGCCTTGTGCATGCTCATATCTTTTTTCAACGGCAAAGCCACCTATATCCATGCTCCAATAAGGAAGTCCGGACAGTGAGAAATTCAAACCTGCAGCAATCTGATCTTTCATGTCGTGCCAGCGTGCAGCTATATCACCGCTCCATATTACAGCGCCATAGCGTTGCGATCCTGCAAAACCAGAGCGTGTTAAAATGAAACTTCTTTTATCAGGGTCGGTTCCACGTTGTCCTTCATAGATGCCTTTTGCATTTTCAAGCGGATAGGCGTTCAGGTATTGTGCAGCAGGACCAGCGGCAGTTGGCTGCATTTCTTCGATTCTTTTTTCGGGACTTACGTTCGACAAAATATCCGGTTCGCTTGCATCCATCCACCACGCATCAACGCCCTTTGAGTACAGATTTTTGTTAAGCAGATCCCAGAATCCCTGGCGTGCATCTGCGTTGAAAGCATCATAGAAAGTAGACACATAACCCTGTGCGATCCAGTCGCGTTGTCTGTCTGCTACGTTTCTTTTATATAACCATCCGTTTGTGTTGAACTGTTTGTATGCAGGAATGCCTTCATAAAATTTCGGCCATACAGAGATCATAAAGTGTGTGTTCTCTGCATGCAATGTTTTGATCATTCCTGTTGCATCCGGAAAACGTGAGCTGTCAAACTGCTGGCTTCCCCAATCATCTTGTTTCCAATAACTCCAGTCCTGCACAATGTTGTCCAGCGGAATTTTTCTTTTTCTAAATTCTGCCACAACATCTAAAACTTCTTTCTGTGTTTTGTAACGTTCACGGCTTTGCCATAAACCCCAGGCCCATTTTGGCAACATAACAGCCTTGCCTGTGAGGTAACGGTAACCGCTGATTACTTCATCGAGATTTTTTCCGTTGATGAAATAGTAATCTATTTTTTTACCGGCATTCGATACAAAAGCAAAATCATTTTTCTGTGCATCCGGAACCGGCGCCTGCCATTTTACCGACAGGTAGCTATCGTTTCCGTCAGGCTGCCATTCTATTTTAATATTGTACTTAACACCTTTTTCCATTTGCAAGGGCATCAATGCATCTCCCGGATTCCATGGTTGTCTCCAGCGATTGAAGAGCAACTGATTATTTACCCAGATCTTCACATAGCCCGCCGATTTCACATGAAATTGATGCAGGCCCGTCATGCCGGATTCCACCGCACCTTCCCAACTCACGAGTCCGTTATTTTTTTCAAAAAATCCTTCAGGCGCTTTTTTAATATCATTTAAAAATGTGTAGTCGATGTCAGATTCTGCTCTTACGGCAAATTGTTTGTAAGGGCTGTTGTGATGTCCGTATGTTGCAGTTAACCAGCCATTGTCGCCTTCTTTTGAATACAGTTTCAAGGCAGATAACGGCATCAGCGGACGTACATCGCCGGCAGTTGTCAGCGAATTATTGTCCCAAAGAATACCGTAATTGTTGCTTGACACTAAAAATGGAACAGCTACTTCAGTATTGTTTTGCCACAGGAAAACCTGTTGACCACGGTAATTCATCACGTCGCTTTGGTGCTGACCGAGGCCGTAAGTCGCTTCGTCATCTTTTAAAGTGAACGCCTGCCGTGTCTCATAAAGCGGTTGTCCCTCGCAAACGACATGCCTGAAGTGGCGGCTGTTATCTTTTTCCTGTAACAAAATATTACCGGAAAGGTCCATGAAGATCACTTTCCCCGTTTTAAGGGAAACCAGGGCCTGGATAGCAGCCGTCTTTACAATGACTTCGGTTTCATTGTTTGTTACATTCCAATTCGAGTTCTTGTTGTTGGGTAGGTTGTCCTGTAACATCAGGCTTTTGTCAGTCTCCGAACCATTTAATGGAGTTGCCACCACCCTGATGATATTATCGTTGATCACATACAGGGACAGTTTATTGACACCTTCATCGTTGGGCGCGGAAAAATTTATGGTAATGCCGTTCTGTAATTTTTCTAAAACGGGTTGCTGTGCAGATACATTTATAGCAACCAAAAAAGAAAGGATGCAAAGCAATGTTACTTTTCTAACAGGCAAAACAATCATTTTATCACAAGTTTTATTAGTTCTTCTTTCCCAGTGAAAGACAACTCGAATATCTCGTGAATTTCTTTTTGTGTGGTAAGCCGATTGTTTACGATTAGGGGTAAAAATGTTAACCACAATGCAACCACGCTGATTACTAATTATTTACAATGCAACAAAAACAAATTTACACCCTGTTTTTGGAGCGCGGCTGTTCGAATTTCTTCATTTTTTCGACCTCATCGCGATGAAATAACTGAATACTGAGTAACTGAATAACTGAGGTGCTCAAACGATTGAGGGACTTTTCGATCCGCGACATTCAATTCAGTTACTCAGTTATTCAGTTATTATTTCAAATAAAAGACATTTTTATCCTTAATTACCTATATTTGCTAAAATTTCGATCAATGCTATTTTCAAAAACTTGTGAATATGGAATCAGGGCGGCCGTTTATATCGCTTCACAAAGCGATAAGGCGGAGAAAACGGGCATTGAAGAAATCTGTGAAAACATTGAGGCGCCGAGACATTTTACCGCAAAGATTTTACAAATACTTACACGGAACCACCTTTTGAGTTCGCAAAAGGGAGTAAACGGCGGTTTTTATATGACAGCAGATCAACTGAAGCAACCGATGATCGCACTCGTGGAAGCAATTGAAGGAAAAGGCGTTTTGTCTCAATGTGGTCTCGGCCTTAAGGCTTGTTCTGAAACGGAACCTTGCCCACTCCATAATAAATATGCATCCATTAGAAATGATATAAAAAAAATGCTTTCCAGTATGACCATTAAGGATATGGCAGTTTCGCTGCAAACCGGAAAAGCATTTCTGAGGGTCGATTAAATTTTTTTTGACATAATAAAAGACAAAAACATCCTTATTAAAAATTAAACTTCATATTTATGAGCTCATGTTCATTAGAAAGTAAACAAGAAACTGTGGGAGAACTTGCCCGTAAAGATTATCGCAAAGCAGAGGTTTTTAAAAAACTCGGCATCGATTTTTGCTGTGGCGGAAAGAAAACAGTGGAGGAAGCATCTGCAATTGCCGGTCTTGATGTTAACCTTGTAAAAGAAGCGTTGGAAAAATCTTCATTAATAAATAGCGGATCTGTGCAACATGATTTTGATGGCTGGCCTGCTTCTTTCCTGGCTGATTACGTAGTGAATGTGCACCACAAATATGTAAAAGAAAGTACTGAAATGCTTGATGAATTGAGCGGCCGGGTAGCTTACAAACATGGCGAACGTTTCACACACCTTCCCCTGCTGAGGCATTATGTGATGGAGCTGCTGGAAGAACTGCACACGCATATGAGAAAAGAAGAAATGATCCTGTTTCCTTTTATAAAACAACTTGAGCAGAAAACCACAGTAGCTGGCAGTTGCGGAAGTTTCAGCACTGTTCAACAACCAATTTCTGTAATGGAACATGATCACGATGCATGTGGTGAACTGGTGAGAAAAATAAAAGAACTAACCAACAACTTTACTGTTCCTGCAAATGCATGCAACAGCCACAACCTGTACATTAGAAAACTGGAAGAATTTGTTGGCGATTTGTACCAGCACATTCATCTTGAGAACAATATTCTGTTTCCGAAAGCGGTTCAACTTGAGAAAGCATAATAACTGAATGACTGAGTAACTGGATAACTGAGGGTTGGAATGATTGAACCTCCAATAACTATGAAGAACATGCTATAATAGTGAGCCCATCTAAGGTTCACCACATGTGAGAAAGCTTATTTACAAATTTTGATCGTCAACATTGTAACCATTCAGTTATTCAGTTACTCAGTTTATTCAGTTATTTGTTCTTGCGTAAGCAGATGGCGTAACGCCAAATTCCTTTTTGAAATACTTAGCGAAATATTTAGGATCGTTAAAACCAACTTCGTAAGCGATTTCAGATACGGTCATTTTGGATTTTTCCAATAGCTGAGCGGCCCGTTTTAATCTAATATCCCTGATAAAATCAATCGGACTTTTTCCGCTTAAAGAGAGAAGCTTTTTATAAAGGGCAACGCGACTCATAAACATTGCCTTGCTTAGATCTTCTACGGAAAAATCCGGGTTAGAAATGTTTTTCTCAACGATTTCCAATGCCTGTGCTAAAAACTTTTCATCCGGAGAACTTATCTCTACATCGGCCGGTTTTACCTCCATTTGCTTTTGGTAAGTTTTCCGCATTTTTGTTTGCAGCGATAACAAATTCTTTATGCGAGATTGAAGAATTTCAAAATTAAAAGGCTTCGTCATGTAGTCATTCGCACCGGTTTCCAGTCCACGCAGTTGCTGATCTTCGCCGGTAAGCGCTGTCAATAATATTACAGGGATATGTGCGGTTCTTTTATCTGCTTTTATTTTTTTGCATAATTCTATTC
>Ga0318567_10000126_pt1 | contig 34627 bp, 18 predicted proteins | sample GRESIP088b5f20_FD_203691 | JGI IMG/M metagenome (GOLD analysis project Ga0318567, IMG submission 203691) | Tropical soil microbial communities from Luquillo Experimental Forest, Puerto Rico - GRE.SIPMG.088b5f20 | ecosystem: Environmental > Terrestrial > Soil > Tropical forest > Bulk soil...
TATTGAAACCATTGTTGTGCCGAAGTGATCTTACCTGCTTTGTCCCAGGCGGCGCCATTGAAATAGACGAGCGTGTGATTTTTAACGGCCACTGTTTCAGCAATAAGCTCATCCCTTACTTTCATTTCTACAAGGGGGTAGTTAGTATACAACCCACGCCGGTAGTACCATCTGCGCCGTGCTGTGGTTCAGTAAGCAAGTGTGCCACCCTTTTCATCGAGCAATAATTCGCCGGGATCTTTTCTCTTGATGATGCCAACAACAACCGGCACGGAATCCTTGCCCGTTGGTTCAAGCGACACTTCATTTTTTGTCATTTGAGATCCGGCGGAAATAGAAATCGTTTTTACCATTTTCATCTTTGTACCGCCTGCTGTCCATTCATCAAAAAATAATTGGAACGTTGAGCGAAGAGGACCGTTGTCCAATACTTTCCAGTCGCGGTAATTTCTCGGGAACCAGATGCTATCTTGTATATAAGGTGCAATGGCGCCTGCGCCAAGCGAGTGACCAACGTTATAGTAATCGAGGCCGTCGCCCATGTCTGTATGATAGTCGCCAACCTGTTTGTAACGTTCGTTAAGGACAAGCTTGTCCGTGCGCTTCACCCACACATCGATGCCATAAGCCATTTGCGAAGGCGTTTTTTCAAGTTCCCTTCCATAGGTTCGATGTGCAATTTTGTCGTTCTCCCAGGCAAAATCATCTTTGCGCTCAGGCACATAGCGGCAATAGGTTTTGGCCACCACCGGCATCGGTTTTCCTTTCAACAACTCGAGCTGTACTGTTGATTTTGCAGGTATGGTAAGCTGTACAAGTAAACTTTGCACTTGTGTGCTGCCGCGATGCTCCAGTTGATAGGGATATTCTTTTTTGCTCACAGCATTAATCACTTTAAAATTGCTCCTGTCTAATTTGGGATAGACCGAAATGATTTTATCCCATGTAATTTCAATCACCTCTTCCTCCCTTTGCAATGTGGAAGGATTTACCAAGGTGATTTTTTTTTGTTGCGCCGGGGCAGCAAAAAATAGTGAAGCCACTATTAAACTGGCTGTTGTTTTTTTCATTTGTATCCTTATGATTAGTTACCTGTCGATAGTTGTTTTGCGATGTTATAGTGCAGCTAACGGTTTTAATTCAGCCTGAATGGTAAAACCGTTAATAGTAGCAAAAGTGATCTTGGTATTTTTGCCATCTGTTGTTAGATTCACATTGCTCATTGGTGAAGCCAGCTGCCAATGACCGGCAATAATGAGCGTCACTACATCTGTTTGAGGTTTGCGATAAACAACAGTTGAAAGTTCATCGAACTTGAAATTTTCAGTAGATGATACTATGCCCAGGTTTGGATTGGTAAGACTTATTTTCAATTGCTTTCCTGTTTTGTCTTTTCGTGTCATTACTACGGCAGGCTTGTCAACGCGAATCACAACATCATTTTTAAATGTGCACAAAGGATTGTACACAACGTAAGCAAACGTGTTGTCCGGCACATATTTGGCTACATGCGCAAAGCTATCGAGTTGCAATATTTTGAAGTACGAATCAAAATGATCGGCGAATTCTTTAGTGCCCGTCTTTCCAGCTTGCAGCGCTACACCGTATACATATTTAGCACCAGTGGGGGACACGCCATGGTCTAAATAGGTGGTTGCAAAATTTCCGCTGGTGGATTTTTTTGATGAATTAAGTGAGGACTGTGCCGATCTTAACACAACAACTGAATCGGCATTGGCTTTATTTGCCGGTACTACATATCCATTGCCAACAGGATCGGTAGCCCAAAGCCCGCCTGCTTTTTGCGCATAGTGATACTCGATACCTGCCGCATTATTGCCATTTACACTAATGGGCACATTGATATCCGCAAGTGCCGTTTGAAACAAAGTTGTTTGTAAAGCAAATGGCCCTCCTGGATTCCGAAAATCAGAACCCATGCACAACATCTTGTCCTTAAAAAACAGCACCGTTTTTAAACCTGTCATCGGAGTTGTAGAGTTTGCATCGTTATAGTCCATTGCAAACACACCATCATTGTCAAAAGATGCATTAGCTAAAAAACTTCTTGCACTGAAGAGCCTGGCCGTTCCATCTGTCATTTCATTTAACGGCAGGTGAGCGGCCGTTACACCGGGTATTCTCGCCCAATCCCAACCGTCTTCTGTATATCCGTTATTTTCATGGGTTGAGGGATTGCCAACTGCAAGTATTTCCATGGCGCCTGCAGAACTGTATCTTCCAAACAAGTTTTCATTCCTTCCGCTTTCGTAGTGCCAGATAAAATTGCTGGTGCCTTTCACGCTTACCTGGAAACCATTGTATTTGTGTACGCTTAAGCCGGCATACGGAAAATTGTATTGTCCTTCCAAACGCTCAGGCAACGGCTGCAGCCCTGCATCCAGGGTATTCAGCATGTCCTGCATGCCGCCAATGCTGTTAACAAAATTGATGGAAACGGAATTCGCTTGTTGAAGCGCTGCATTGGCACTTTTGGAGACGCCCCAAAGCCTTACAAACTCTCGCCCGCAATCTTTATTTTTAGCCGGATCGGCAACATACAAATAAGCATACGCCGGACGTAGATCATCGAGAACATCAGTGTTGAACGGAAATCTTCCGCCGATGGCCCTGGGCATTTCGAAGTCTTTGCAAAATTTTGTGTAGGCCATGGCCGCTTCTTTCAGATTGCTTTGCCCCGTTTCATCGAGTTCATAAGAAGAGCCATTTAAGATCATATTCAGAATGGACATCTGGTGTAGTGCGTTTACTCCGTAAGTATTTGAATACACACCTCGGTGGTGATACGTCACAAAGTCCGGCTTGATGCAGTCGCCCCAGCCATTGCTTATTCTTAAAGAATTATTCAGCATTTTTTTCAGCTGATTCATATTTGCCTCCCTGCTGTTACTCGTATCATCCTGTGCCAAAATATAACAAAGTCTTTGTTGCGTTGATGCACGTATCACATCGGTATTGAGACCAGGATGGGTGAAACGATAGCCCGGATAATCGGGGCTCATAAAAAACGTGAGCGCCTGCAATATCGCCATGTGATGATCAAACTGACCCGCTGCCTTTAAATCATCTTTCATTAAAAAGATGGCCGTGGCATATGCCGATGAACGCAGCGCTATACTGTTATAAATGTCAACGGATTCCTTTGCAGAGTCGGTATATATCTCGAAATCCGACTTGCCCGTCATACCCTTTGCTTTAAGATACCTGAAAACAGAAAGAATGCTGTCTCTTAGGGATGCGCGGTGATAATTGGGATTAGGGCTTTTGAGCGGTCCTTTTAGCTGGTAGAGAAACACCAGCCTGATCAACTTTTGTTCTGTCATCTTTGAATATACCCGCTCAGCTTCTTTGCTGTCGTGGAAGTTCCACTCTGGTCCGGGATCGTTAAAATTGAAATCGGAGAGATCCATGGCGTTCCGGCCAGCGGAAATAAAGCTGTTGTACCGGCTCATTACCTGTGCGTTGTTGTAGTCAGCGCCTGTGCCTAATAACCAGTTACGGTATTTTGTGGCGATTGAATTGATCTGTGTATTTTGGGCATTTGCTTTCAGCACAAAAAGGCCCAGCATAAGCGTGAATATTTTTTTGGTCATCGCGTATCAGTTTAATCTCTTTTTATTGCACAACAAAATACTTCACAAAACCGATTCAGATTTTCGAACAGGGTTCAAATGTTTTAGGTTTAGTTGAAATGTTCATTAATACGTTTTTACTGCGGTCCGTTGCCTTCAACAATCTGTCAATCCCTGCATTTCAGATTCTCTTCTGTAGTGAATGATTTTCCCTTTTGCTCAATGACTTATTCAATTCCTAAAACATTTTAATCAAATTTGAAAGTCAGCGCTTCGATGAATGGTTAATTTCAAGCTCGCTGTTAAGGTGATTTATAAATTGAGCTTTAATTTATCATTGACACATGGAAGCATCGCCGCCAACATTAAGAGACATGGCAAAACGCCTGAATATTTCTGTATCGACCGTTTCCCGCGGTCTGATCGGTCACCCGCGCATTAGTCTCAGGATGCGGCTCAAGGTGCAGCAAATGGCAAAGGAATTGGGTTATGAGCCAAATAGCCTGGCCGTAAGTTTTAAATCGAAAAAGACATTCAATATTGGGGTTATCGTACCCTCTGTTCGCGAAGAATTTTTTTCAAGCGCCATTTGCGGAATTGAAGATATTGCTGCAAAAAGCAACTATGCCATTCTCTTTGGACAGAGTTACGATGACATCGACAACGAGATTAGACTGGTTGATCAGATGAAAAAACAAAGGGTGGATGGCCTGATCATTTCGTTGTCAAAAGCCACGTTGCACACTCATCATATTGACACGCTATCGAAGTTAAATATTCCCGTTGTATATTTCGATCGGGTACCGGCATATGATTCGGCAAACAGAATATACTGTAACCTTAAGGATGGCGCCAAAGAGCTGGTGGGTAAATTGTTGAACGATGGCGTTAGAAGAATTGCGATGATCAATGGTCCTGATAAACTCGCCGCCAGTAAAGACGGTTTGAACGGTTATATCGAAGCCATGGCGAAGTTTAAATTGAAAGTGGATATGAGGCTTGTTGAACAAACAGATTTTTCGGCTCAAAGGACATACATCGCAATGCGCAGGATCATGAGTTTGAACCCGCAGGCAATTATCTCCTTTAATGATTACGTGCATATGGATGCCATTCAATATGCGATGCAACAAAACGTGAAAATAAATGATGAGGTTATTTTCGCAAGCTTTGCAAAGATGAACATCACGAACTATACAATGCACCGGCCCTTAATGGCACTGGAACAATATCCCTACAAACAAGGGGAGTCTGCAATGAAAATGCTTCTCCAGGTTATCAATAATAAATCGAAAACTGCTGAAGGTCCTTTGTACGGACAGCTTGAAGTGGTTTGTCCTTCATTGATTCAACTGTCGTAAGTTAAAGTCTTAGTCACAAAAATAGTGTGGATTCAATTTTAAGGAGCATTTGCCACCGGATGCGTTGGTAATAAATCCTGTATTCCGGGTGTACCACAAAAACCATGATTGTCGAAGGCAGGTTAAACAAAAATGCTGATAATATATTTTATTATCAGCATTTTTTACTGGTGCCCAGGACTGGAATCGAACCAGGCTTTATTTACGGTCTATTTAGTCATCTAAAGCTTTATTAGTTTTACAACAACAGTTTGTTGTCCCTGTTTTATTTGGGCGAAATAAATGCCTTTCTGTATTTCATTGCCAAATTGAATGGTCTTATTTGGTGATGAAATCGCAGTGATCAACCGACCCTGTACATCGTATACTCTCACTTGAATCATTTCTTCATTGCTGCTTTGTACAAGTATTTTGAATACAGATGCACTTGGGTTAGGATATACCGTTGCTACAAGTTGCGGGCCGCGATCAGTCGACTGAGCGTTATTGATCGTCACAGATTGTAACTGATTATTGGTGTCCGTAGACCATGTACCAACTTCCTGGTATGTGCCAGTTGCGGTAAGCAAAATCTTTGTGGCGGTGTTGCCGGCGGATTGGTCAAGTAAAAATCCATCGCGCAGATAAAAGTAGTTTCCGGAAGAACCCTGGGGTGTGTTTTTCCACATCCTGCTAAAGCCCTTACTGGCAGCGGTTGCCGAGTCGACGTTTTGCCATATTTTAATTGCAAAGTTTCCTCCGCTGGTACGGCGTACCGATAATTTTAACTGCACCTGATCTGTTTCATTATAACTGATCTTCGATACGTTCACTGGGATCTGATACTTACTGCTGTTGTTCAGGCTAATGCCACTAACGGGCTGATTGAGTAGCGAGCCGGATCCAATCAATGAACCATTGAGATATAATTCAGCCAGCAGGTCCACATGGCGACCGTTGTTGTCCGAATTAGTAACCCCTGCAAAAACGGTGACATTTCCAAAGTCCGCGGTTCCGCTGATGTGGATACTTTGTGTGGCAGTGCTTACATTGTTGTGTACGTCTTTTACTTTCCAGTTGATGGTTGATGAACCTGTGTTGAAGCTACCACTTGCATTTGTGCCAGAACCGGATCTGTTGGTCGCGCCTGTAATTACATAACTGACAGAATCAATGCCGCAGTTATCGCTGGCCGTTAGTTCTGGAATTGAATAATTTCCGCTTGCCTGCCAGGAGAGGTTTTGTGAGGCCGGGTTCGTTACAGCAGGGGCCTCTGCATCCTGCACAGTAACTGTTTGAACAGCTGAAGTGCTGTTGCCGGAAGAATCGGTTGCGGTCCAGGTTACGTTGGTTGAGCCAACAGGAAAACTGGTGGGCGCGTTGTTGGTTACGCTTGCTACAGCGCAATTATCTGTAGCGATTGGTTGAGATAATGTTAGTGTTTTACTACACTGTGCCGAATCGTTATTTACAGTGATGTTTGTAACAGCAATAATTGGTTTTGTTGTGTCTGCAACAAAAACATTGAATGAAGATGCAACTGAATCATTGCACGCGTCTTTGACGGTCCATGTTACCAATGTAGTTCCTTTGTTAAAAGTTACATTGTTCAGGGTGTTGTTTCCGCTTGCGGTAGTGGCACCTGTTAAAGCATAGTTGTACGTGTTGCCGCCGCAATTACTGGTGGCACTCATGTCAAACTCGCTGCCTTGTGCAATATAAGCGCAAGTGCTATCGCTGGTGTATTTATTTGCATCGCTTCTCGCTATAACGTTGAGGCTTGCTTTTACAAGACTTGTTTGTATGGTAAAACCATTAACGGTGCTGAATGTAATTTTTGTGCTATCTCCTGCTATTGCAGCACTAATATTGCTACCCGGATTTTCCAGCATCCATTTCCCTGCGATGGTTAACGTAATCACAACAACCGGTGAGGTCCTGTAAAGAATGGCAGGGTTACTTGTGATCTGGTTGAATGTGTAGTTTTCGTTCGATGCAAGTAAACCCAAATCAGGATTAGTAAGACTTAGTTTCACTTTATTTCCATTGTCCAGTTTTTGTGTCATCACTACTGCTGGCTTATCAACACTGAGTGTCAAATCATAATTGAAGGTAGCAGCAGGATTGAATATGGCATAACCATAAGTGCTGTCCGGAACATATTGCACGATATGCGCAGCGCTGTCTTGTTGCAGCACTTTAAAATAAGAATCAAAATTATTCGCGAAGTCCTGCGTGCCGGATTGGCCACCTTGAATGGTTACGCCGTACACATATTTCGCATTGGCCGGTGCTATGCCATGATTAATGTAAGCCGTTGCAAAATTGCCGGTAGTATTCGCAGTGTTACTGTTGTTGCGACTATTTTGTACAGATCGAATGACAGTGATGGAATCAGCGTTGGCGGCACTTGCAGGAACTACATATCCATGGCCCACAGCATCGGTTGCCCAAAAGCCCCCGCCTTGTTGAGAAAAGCTATAGTTGGTGCCGGTTGCCTCGTTGCCATTTACATAAGTTGACGTGTTTGTGGTTGCCAGAACAGTTTGGAAGAGCGTGGTTTGAATAGGATAAGTTCCACCGGTATTATTGAAGCCGGAACCCATGCAAAGCAATTTGTCTTTAAAAAAGAAAACAGTCTTTTTGCCTGTCATCAAGGTCGTTGAATTGGCATCCCTATAGTCCATGGCAAACATGCCATTGTTGTCCAATGAAGCGTGCCCGAGAAAACTTTTGCCGGAGAACAACCTGGCCGTACCGGAGCCAATCACGCTTAATGGTATGTATGCTGCAGTAACACCGGGATTGCGCGACCAATCCCATCCATTTTCTGTATATCCATTTGTATCGTGCGTTAGCGGATTACCCACTGCTAATATTTCCATTGAACCTGCAGATCCATATCGTCCGTAAATGTTTTCAGTACTGCTGCTTTCATAATTCCAAACGTATTTACTTGTTCCTTTCATGGTCACCTGGTAGCCGTTGTATTTGTGTACGCTCAAGCCGGCATAGGGGAAGTTGAATTGTCCTTCCATTCGCTCAGGAAGAGCGCTCAAGCCTGCATTTAATACGTCTACAATATTTTGCATTCCTGATACTGTATAAATCATGTTAATGGAAACAGTGCTGGATGACTGAAGCGTGTTGTTGGCACTTGCCGAAATACCCCACAATCGAACAAACTCTCTTGCTGCATCTTCGTTACCCGCAGGGTCCGCCATATACAGATAAACATAAGCGGGCCTTACATCATTTTCAGGATCTGTGTCGAACGGAAACCGGCCACCGATACCTCTGGGCATCTCGAACCCTTTACAGAATTTGTTGTAATTCATCAGGGCCTGTTTAAGATTACCCGCACTGCTTGCATCGAGCTCGTAAGGTGAACCCTTCAATATCATATTCATAATTGACATCTGTTGCAGCGCATTAAGGCCGTAGGTATTGGAATATACTCCACGATGGTGAAAGGTGACGAAATCGGGTTTTATGCAATCGCTCCAACCTCTGCCAATGTTTAATGCGTTGTTGATAAACTTTCTCAGGTGATCCATATTTGCCAGGCGGTTGCTGCTGGTGTCGTCCTGCGAAAGCACATAGCAGAGCCGTTGCTGCGTGGATACCCTCTGTACATCAGTATTGAAGCCAGGATAGGTGAAGTTGAAACCCGCAAATGTGGGGTCAATAAAATAGGTGAGGGCCTGAAGCGTACCCATATGGTAGTTGAAAACACCTGCTGCTTTCAGTTCATCTTTCATCAGGAAAATCGATGTAGCAAAGGATGAAGAGCGCAGGGCGACACTGTTGTTGATATCAACAGATTCCGTTGCAGGAGTTTCGTCGATCACAAAATCTGTACTGCTGCTTACACCTTTTGCCTTTATATAATTGAAAATGTTAAGGATCAAATCTCTTAAAGCAGCGCTATGATAATCAGCATTAGGATTTGTTGCGGGGCCCTTTAGCTGATACAAAAATACAAGGCGGATTAATTTTTGTTCCACCAAAGTTGTATAAGCATCCTCGTCGGCATTGCTTGACCTGAAGTTCCAAACGGGCCCGGGGTTGGACAAATCATAACCGGTAAGATTCTTAGCCTGGGTTCCTGCGTCAATAAAGCTGTTATAACGTGCAAGTACCTGCGCATTGCTATAATCCGCTGCAGCATCAAGCAACCAATTGCGATATTTTGTTTCAAGAGCGCTGAGCGGACCTGTGCCTGCAACGGAAACATTTACAGCAGACGATGTAACTACGGCTCCGGCATCATCTGTTGCTCTGGCTGTTATGGTATAGTTCCCCGATACAGCATTGCTCCATGTAAAAGTATAAGGAGCCGTTGACGCTTCGCCCAGTTTATTGGCGCCATTGTAAAATTCCACTTTTGTAATGGTGCCGTCAGTGTCTGCCGCATCGGCTGTAATATTAATGGTTGCCGGACTTGTAAAGGACGCGTTGTTTACAGGTGATGTGATCGAAACGGTTGGTAAATCATTGTGAACTGCTGCTGATATATTTACTGCAGTCGAAGTTGTAATTGCTCCTGCGTTATCTGTAGCTTTTGCGGTGATAGAATAATTACCAGGCATAACGTTGTTCCAGGTAAAATTATAAGGAGCGGTCAATGCTTCTCCCAGCTTATTTGTTCCTTCGAAAAATTCAACTTTACTAACCAGCCCATCGGCATCGGCTGCACTTGCGTTGATATTAACGGTTGCGGGGCTGGTAAAAGATGCATTGTTTGCCGGCGCTGTTAGAGACACAACCGGAGCGAGGTTTGTATTGGGTAAAAAATTGGAGTAGTTGATGTCATCAATGTACATGACCGGGGCAGATGAGCCTATCACGGAGTATGCCAAATTGAAGCTGTTGATGGTCGTGGGTTGTGCCAACAGACCAGAACCGGGATCGGCATTGGTTAGTATTTTGGTATTGTCCAGCCATACATCAAATGTGCCTGCGGCTAGATTATTCAACACTGTGCCGTTGCTGGTTGTATAGGTGGCATTGGTGTTGCTGTTGTTCATAAATAAACGCAGGTTGTATACCTGGTTTTTAGCCAAACTGGTTTGGGTAAGTCCGCTGGTGCTATAACCTGCACTGGTAGCGAGCCACTCAAAGGTTACGTTCGAAGTGCCTGGAGAAAATCTTAATGCGGCAAAAGTTTGAGCGTTGTTAATGCCGTTGCCGTTGGTGAAATTGCTGCCGTTTCCAAAGAATAGCACAAAGCGGCCATTGGTGCCCGAGGTAAAATTCAATTTGCATCCGAAAGTGCCTACCGGGCTGCCATTGTAAGAAGAAATGCCAAACTTAGTGCCGGAAGTGGTAACGCCGCCCGTAATTTTTAGCTCGGCGCCAGTTCCTCCTGCAATACCCGTAGTAACCAGTTCCACGGGCCCCTCCGTTGCAGACGATGCTCTTACTCCGGCTGTACCTCCCGAGGGCTGCGGGGCAGGTAAATAACCGGAGCTGTATGTTGTAGAAGTGTAAGGGGGTACGGCTGCAGTACCAAAGTCATATACCCAGAGGGTATTTTGCGCATTTGCTCTTAACAAGGCAAAGACGAAGATGAAGACGAAGACGAGTAATCTTTTTGTCATTGTATTAGCAGTTTGTACTACGAACTTAACTGCTAAAGCAAGGGAAGACCTTCAATATTGTGTTTTAAAATTTCAATTTTGGTTAATTGGAGCGCATCAGTACGGGTGCCGAAAAGATTCTTCCCGCGCATCCCAACAAGGCTGCATTGTTTCCGGTTTCGGCATTTACAACAACTGTATTGGATATTGCAACTGACATTGCTTTAAGCTTTGTTCTTTTGCTTATTTCGGCAACATAGAAAGGATTGCCATTGGCTATGCCGCCGCCAATGATCACTTTCTGAGGACTGAAAATATTGATGAGGCTTGCGACTCCTATTGACATGTAGTCAAAATGCCGCTCCATTGTTTCGACGGCGCAGGGCTCACCTGCCAAAAAATTGCGGGTTATTATTTCTCCGCTTAAATTAGACGAAGAAATGCCTGTAAGGCCAGCATACTCTTTTATCAAAGCTCTCATGGAAGCGTATGCTTCAAAACATCCTTTGCCGCCACAAGTACAGGATGGACCGTCAAAGTTGATAATGATATGACCAAGCTCGGAGCCACGGTTGCTGTATCCTCCGTATAATTTGTTATTAATGACAAGGCCTCCCCCAATGCCTGTTCCAACGGTTAGAAATACGACATCGGAACAATTTTTTCCCGCGCCGTATTGCAATTCACCCCATGCCATCATATTGGCATCATTATCTACCACCACATTCAAACCTGTCGAAGCTGATATAATGGCGCTTAGGTCAACATTTTTAAATCCCGGCAAGTTATCTGCGCCACCAACAATAACATTATTCTCTATGATGCCAGGAAAGCCGATTCCAATGCCAAGTACATAATTGCCGGCATGGCTTGCACATTTTCTTATCGCAGCGTTTATTAAGGCAATCATCTCTCCCTCGGACAAAACATTTTGAGAAGGCATCTGGAATGAGTAAATGATGTCTCCCTTTATATTTATCAACGCACATTTCAAAAACGTGCTGCCAACGTTAATTGCTATAGCATACATTTCCTTCACTTAGATATTAGTTTAATTTAACCCATTCAGGTTTGGACAAATTAACTGCACCTCGAAGAAAATGAGTTTCAAAATTGATTACAATATTTTAGATCTGGTTGATTAGCCGTTCATATTTACTTCGATTGCTTATTGGTGAGGTGTTCGGTGGGCAAATAGCCATAATACTGTTTAAACGATGTTGAAAAATAAGACAGTGAACTAAAGCCGGACATATACGCGACTTCAGTTATCGTATATTTTCTGCTTTCCAAAAGTTCGGCTGCTTTTTTAAATTTAATACGTTTAATAAAATCCGTTGTGGATTCACCCGTGATGGCCTTTAGTTTCAGGTACAGGCTGGATCTGCTCATGCCAATTTTTCGCCCAAATGTTGTTACAGAAAATGCCTGGTCGTTCAAACCTTCTTCGATTATTTCGATCGCTTTGCGCAAGAACTCTTCGTCCAGCGTGTTAAGTGCGATGTTTTCAGGAATAATTTCCGTCGCTGTTGAATAGTATTCTTTTAAGCGTCGGCGTGACCGGATGATGTTTTTGATTTTGGCATCAAGTACCGGTATTGAAAATGGTTTGGTTACATAGTCATCGGCACCTACTTCAAGGCCTTTTATCTGGCTGGAAGTTTCATTTTTAGCCGTCAACAGGATCACAGGTATGTGACAGGTAGCGATGTTTTGTTTAACCTTTTTGCAGAATTGAATGCCGTCCGTTTCCGGCATCATTACATCACTTATGATCACATCTACCGGTTCGGTCTCCAGCACTTTCATAGCCTCGCTTCCGTTGAAGGCCCTGCTGATCCTGTATTGTGGACCAAAGTAGTCTGAGAGATAATCTACAATTTCAACATTGTCATCTACAATAAGCAAGTGTTCTCTTTCATCCTCCTCATCATTATTGCCGGATTCAGTTGATTCAACTTCGTCTGCTGCAATGTCTCCGGCAACAGGATAGGGGTCCTCTAATTCCTGCATCGCAAATTCTTCCTGGTCATATTGTTCGCGATCGAGCGGGATCGTTACAACAAAAGCAGTTCCGTTATTTGGTTCGCTGTCAACCGATATGGTTCCGTGATGCAGCTCTATCAATCTTTTTGTTAGCGCAAGTCCAACTCCTGAACCAAGATTGCCATCCTTGCTGTTTACCTGGTAGAAGCGCTCAAACACCCGCTCGAGATCAACGGACGCAATGCCTATTCCGAAATCCCTCACTGTTATTTCCAGTTGCTGGTTCCTGGTGGTTAAACTAACTTCAATTTCCTTGCCTGCCGGTGTGTATTTTAAGGCGTTTGACAGCAGGTTGGTGCAGATCTTTTCTATAGCGTCCCTGTCAAAATAACAAAGAAGACAAGTCTCTGTGGATTTGAAAGAATACTTAATGTTTTTTTGTGTAGAAAATTCGAGAAATGAAGCGTAAATGTCCTGCACAAAGTTCACAATGTCGCCATGTGTAAGCCCCAGTTTTTTTACATCTTTCTCCGTTTTTCTAAACTCGATCACCTGGTCAACCAAATGATACAAACGTTTTGCATTCATGAGCATGCGCTCGTGATACTTACGCAATTTCTTTTCCGTTACTGTTCCATTCAGCATTTCTTCAAGAGGAGCAATGATGAGCGTCAGGGGTGTTTTAAACTCGTGCGATATATTGGTAAAGAAATCCATCTTCACCTGGGTCAGGTATTCTGATTTTTGTCTTTCTTCACGTTCTCTTGTGAGTACCTGCTTTGCTTTTATCTGTTCACTGATAACCCGGTAAGTTGCATAGCCGGCTGCTGCCAGCACGAGGCTCGTCAACAGATAAAACCAGTTGCTGCGCCACCATGGTGGAATGGCATTTATTTCGATGGAACTGACAGGACTTTCCTCGCCTAATGGTCCCTCTGCTTTTACCTGTAGTGTGTAGTGGCCCGGTTTTAAATTGGTGTAAGTTGCTTTCGGAATATTTTCACAAACCTGCCAGTCGTTATCGAACCCTTCGAGTTTGTAGAAATATTTTGTAGTGCCTGGTGATATATAATTGAAGGCATTGAAAAATATGGTGAATTGCGTGTAGTCGTGCCTTAAGTTTAAGGATTTCGCCTGGTCGATGGGTTGGGATAAAATGCCATAGTCATCGCCCGGAGCCACTGTATTATTGAATACCTCCAGCCCGGTAAAAGTTACTTTGAGGTCAAGTGGTTTTTGTTCTATCGAACGAGGATAGAAGTAGAGGATCCCATTCTGCCCGCTAAACAGCAACATGCCATCGCTGGTTTTACAGAACGCCGGTGGAGTGGTGGCCATTCCTGCCTGTTTATTATATAGCTGTTGTTTTTTTAATTCATCATCGAGCTTAAAGAGGCCCCTGGCTGTAGATACCCAAATATTGTGATCATTGTCCGGTTGAATGCCGTAAATCATTCCCTCAATATCATTGGCAAGACCGGCATAATGCACAATTTTTTTTTGTTGATCGTCGAAATAATTCAATCCGCTGCGTGTACCGATCCAGATGCGGCCATTAACATCCTGCGACATGCATGTTACGAATCCTTCCGATAATGTGCTGCCGTCATACACTTCAAAGGTTCCAGTTTCGGGCGTTAGTATGTTAACGCCATTAACGGTTCCTACCCAAATTCTTCCACGCTGATCTTCTAGTAAAGAGGTAACGACATCTGAACTAAGTTTCTTTCCTGCGTTATCGGTAACATAATGAATGAAGGTGTTTTTATCTGCATCATATCTATCAAAGCCGGTACGCGTACCTACCCATATACGATGTTTGCTATCTGCGAGCAGCGCATACACCATGTTTCCCGCGATCGCGTTCGGGTTCTTTGGATCGGCAACATACTTTCTGATTTGTCCCGTTCTTTTATTTAGAATGTTCAGGCCACTATTGTGTGTACCTATAAAAACATTTCCGCTTCCGTCAAAAACAATCGCCTTAATATTTCCTTCGCTAATGGATCGTGGATCAGATTCCTTGTAAGTATAATGTACGATGCTGTTTGTTTTTCTGTTCCAGCAATCAAGTCCTTTGTCATTTGTGCCGATCCAGATATTCTGTTCCGCATCTTCATTGATAACGTTAATCACCTGGTCGCTGAGCGCAACCGGTTCTGTGTGTTGGTTAAGTATGTTGAATTTAATATCGTCCTTGTGATAGTAACTCAATCCCGCATAATAAGTGCCGAGCCACATGCCGTTTTGCCTGTCGCGAAGAATACATCGCACCGAGTTTTGACCGATGGAGTATGATGTTGTAGACCGGTGCTCGAAATTGTTGAATGTATACTGGTTTACATCAAGTATAGAGAGTCCTCCAAAGGTTCCGATCCAGATATTGCCCGGTTGATCGCTTGCAATGCTTCTTACGTTGTCATTTATTAAACCCTTTGCATTGCCGGGTTCGTGCACATATTTTGTCATTGTGTTGATTGTGAGATCAAAACAAAACAAACCACTTCCTTCTGTACCTACCCACAGTTTATTTTTTTCCAGAAACATACAATTGCAGCTTGTATGTAGAAAGTCTGCATGAAATATTTCCGCTTTTTTGGATGCTGTATTTATCCTCACTATGCCCCGGTCCGATGCAACAAATAGATCCTTGTCAATAAACAGCAATTCCCTGATGGCTGTAACTGATAAGGACTGAAGGTTGATGTCATAGGACAGCATTTTGTCGGTTGCCTGGTCCTTGTAAAATATGTCGCCGGTACTTGTTGATATCCAGATGTTATTTTTTTCATCGGCTGTTATGCCAGTGATAAACCACTCGCCGGGTTTTTTGGGTACAACATAATTTTTGAAAGTTTCTTTTTTGTGATTGTAAACGCAAAGACCATTGTCCCCACCAATCCAAAGTAATCCTTCTTTATCTACAAACAGGCTTCGGATGGTGATGGATTGGATGCTGTTGGCGTTTCCCTTAACCGGTCTGTATACTTTAAACGATTTGCCGTCGTACCTGTTCAATCCATTCTGCGTGCCGGCCCAGATAAATCCGAGGGAATCCTGCGTAACGGTGAAGATCGTGCCTTGCGACAGGCCCTCATCAACAGAAATTGTTCTGAAATATTTATTGTTTGCATGTTCTGAAATGGACTGTGCCCTCAGGCAATTCATTGTCAGAAAGTAACAAACCAATATAAAAATGAACTTCCCCTTTATCATAAGCAGCGTTTTAAATTAATACCAGGGATGGACCTGTGTATATATACAATCGTTTTTTGCAAGGAACGGTTTTAATGAGCTGTACAACAAATATAAGATGTACGCAAGAAGCCGTCACACTGGTGACGGCTCTGGGTGCAGCGCTTTCCTTACATTAAATAAAAACCACCAAAAGCGAAGTAAGATTAACCAAGGTTTCTCTTACGATTTGAGTTTAATCCTAATTCCCGTTAGTAGTTCTTCAATTTCCAAGATCTGCCTTTATGTTCTTCTTCTTACCATCAATTACAACAGTTATATTAATCTTGCCTTTGTTAAAATCGTTTCCCTTGTTTTGTTTAAGCTCTATTTGCGGACATTTGTTTCCATTAAAAGGATATAACATTGTAACAAAGGTTTGCGTAGCATCATTATTTTTTTCTTTTTCAAAAGCAAATGCCGGGCGAGGGAATTCCTTCCGATATTCATATGATACTTTACCTTCTTCCGGATATAAATTGATCTTGTCGGTGTTGAGGTTTTGGATCAGTAAATTATTGCCATCAGCATAGTTGGTAGTAATGATATTTTTTGTCGTGTCATACTTTGCATCGCTGTCTTCCTTCAATGTAAAATGAACATCCAGCTTGCCTTTGGCAGAACCGATAGCATTGTCAATTATCAGGAAATATTTCTGATCGATAAATAAAACACTGCGTCGATGCTCCAGCTCTTTGTAACTTGGGTTGCTGTAGCTTAGCACATCAAGATCTTTGCTTGTGGAGAATTTGTGCAGAGTCGCTTTTGTGATAAGCATATTCTCATTGTTCAGTGTAAGCGTTTGGTGAATCCTTGTTTGTCTGTACCAGTTTCTCAGCGCCTGAATTTCCGCATCGCCGCTATACACATACACGCCTGCATCCGGAGTGAAGTCGCGTCCATTTACCCAAAGTTCAAATGTTCCATTATCGGGATGCGCATGAAATTCTCCCGGAGGACTTGCTTTCAATACCATGATGGTGGAAGGACTCGTCCAGCCATTACGAAATGTATAAAACCCGGATGTGGTCAAGCCTTTAGACAGATAGTCAGGAACTTTTCCTTCTTTGCCTTCAGTGGCAAAATAGCGAATAGCATCGTTCTGTGGAAATACTTTTGACCAGTTTTTATATTGCTTGATCCGTTGATTTTTGTTGATGATCCATGCATCTCCAAACATCGGTGCATTGTAATCCGGGAAAGTGATATTGATGTTTGCCATGATCATATTCTCGACTGTTTTCTTATAGCTTTCGGGAAATTCTTTCTCCAAACCGGCGGTCATGGCCGAACTGTAGGCTTTAAGAAAAATATCGATAGCGGCCACATGGTAGATGGGCGACAGCTCAAAATGCATGCCATCAGGGTAGACCTGTTTGACCATTTCTGCATTTAATATTTCAATTCCGCTTTTGCGCCAGTTCCCAGCGTTTTTAAATTCGGGAAATGATACGCCTGCAAACAATACTCTTTGCGCTTCAAACAAGCGGTGGTTGCCTTTCTCGGCGTAATTGTTATTCAGGTGGTTTGCCTGCTGGTGATAGCTGTTTAGAAATTCCATCAGGAAGGCTGGTGTCATGTTTGGAGACTTTAGAAAGATGTTCATAGTGGGCACCAAATTTTGTATCCTGTCAGAGATCTCAAGTGGTCTCCACGCAAAGGTGTCATTATCCTTAGAAAGGCCAAGCGGGTTTTTTCTTGCCCAATCTGAAAATTGATACATCCATTCCTTTGCATATTGTTCATCTTTCGTAGCGTAATACACAAGCGCCATAGCCTGCCACCATTTTACGCGGTGCAGTTGCCAGCGAACTTCATTATCTTTTACCGGCCAGTACTGCCAGTTGATGTTATTGCCATAGTCGAAATAGCCATAGCCTGTGTGCGGTTTGAATTTGTGCAACAGCGCACTGTCGGCCAATTGTTTTACATCCTTGTCAATGGGTTGGTGGACATCGGCAGGGTGCTCGGCATTGCTGAAATCAGGATCTTTACCCGCTCTCTTTTTTTGGTAGTAGTCGAGTAGCTCTGCAGCCGCATCGTAATACTTCGCACTTCTTACGAATTGTTTTACTTTTTCCAGCCCCGGATAATTGAGGTCGATTACGTCGAAGCTTGCTTGTGATATATCAGGCACCTGCGCTTGCGACGTGAGAGCCGCAAGGAAAAAGAACAAGATTGAAATTTTTACTTTTAGCATCGTTAGGTAATGTAAAGGTTCGAAAATAATAATTAATAAAAGTCGGGCGCTGCTTTTTTGATTTTTACTTTTGCCCGTTTTCACTTATCTCTTCACAGTCAGCTGGATATTTTTAAGTGCGGCATAACGCTTCATCGCTTCTAGGTAATAGTAATCTGCATAGTCAATCGGCGTATCAATCTCGGAGTTGTACAGAAAAGCGCCTACGCTGTGTTTAAGAATAAAGAAATGATTTTCGCCGGGTTTGGCCAGGTAAGTATCAGTAGACAAAGATTTCAAAACAGTTTCAGCGTAATCAAAATACTTTTTACCATCTTTTACCTGTGTGCTCAGGTCAAGCAAGGCAGAAGCAATAACAGCGGCTGCAGAGGCATCCCTTGGCGCACGGTTGTCGGCATCGAGGGCATTGTGAACGTCATAGTCCCAAACTGGTATTCTGTCTTTTGGCGTGCGGGGATGATTCATGACAAAAGAGGCAATGTGCTCGGCCTGGTTTAAAAATTCCACTTTTTTAGTATTGGCGTAGCACATAGTGTAGCCATACAGACCCCATGCCTGTCCGCGGGCCCATGCTGATTCATCTGTGAGGCCCTGGTGAGTGGCCTTACGAAGTACCTTACCTGTTTGTGGATCGTAGTCCACCAAATGGTATGAACTGTAGTCCTTTCTATAATGGTTTTTCTTTGTTGTAAGCGCATGCGTGTTAGCGGCATCGGCATATTTGGGTTCAGAGAATTGTTTGGCCGACCAATACAAAAACTCAAGATTCATCATGTTGTCGATGATCACCGGGTAGTGCCACCATGGAAAATCCCAGGAACGGATAGCGCCAACGGTGGGGCTAAATCGGCCGAACAGGTTTTGAGCGGCTGTTTTGAGTGCCGGTAGATACGCGGCATCCTTAGTAATGCGGTAGGCGTTCCCGTAAGAGCAATAAAGAATAAATCCAAGGTCATGGGTATTGGTGAGGTACTGGGCGGAATCGAGCGCCAGCGTAAACCGTTTTGCCTGTTCAGCAAGTTTGCTATCGCCGGTTAATTCATACCCGTACCAAAGCGAGCCGGGAAAAAATCCGGTGGTCCAGTCGTTGTAAGGTGCCAGGCGAACGGAGCCATTGGGATTTACTGAGCGGGGGTTATTGCCGGGTGTGTAGGTTGAAGCGGCTTTGGTCAGTTGCTGTTCAACTACCTGCATGGAATTGTAAAACCAGGTGTCGCCGGTTGTCGATTGGGCGGTGCCCGTAACAGCTGTTGTTAAACCAATGCCAATCATTATGGCATGTAATCGTTTCATCATATATAAATTTTTCCTGAAAATGAAAAAGCTAATCAGTGTAAAAATATTTTCAGGAAAAATCTGATCGTTTCAATTTTGATTTAAAAGTTTTAGATCTGGTTGAAAATCGTGATTTAATCGGGTTTTCGAACTATTAGGGCCGGTACCGAAGCCAAAATGCTAATGACTAAGGGCAAGTTCTGAACTGCCATTGACAGGGTTTAAAAAGGGTGGATATGCCAGCCGTAAAATTAAATTGAACGCAGTAAAACAAATTTCATTGCCATTTGACCTTAGCCAACTGAAAACTGATCCTTTCGTCATCTCCCCGGAATCCAAAAATCAATAATTAACCAGGATTGAAAATCATTTAAACGATTTCAAAATCTCTTTTTTGAAACTCCATCTACATTAGCATTATTAAAAAACGACACAAATGCTTCACCCGTTTTCCATTTCAAAAATAAATTGGAGGCCGAGAAAAAGAGTAGCAGCACCATTAATCTTTCTGTTTCTATGTACAGCGGCAATTATGCCCGGTTGTACATCCAAAATAAAATCGGGAAAGCCGAACATCCTGGTGATAATGTCCGACAATCAATACTGGAGCCATGCAGGTTGCTATGGAGATCAGGTGGTTAAAACGCCAAATATGGACAGAATTGCCCATGAGGGCGTGCGTTTTACCAACGCTTTTTGTAATTCGCCATCTTGTTCTCCTTCAAGGGCGGGCATGCTAACCGGGCAAGATACCTGGAGACTAAAAGAAGGAGCGGACCTGTGGAGCATTCTTTCTACGGAGTATAAAACCTATCCTGATCTCCTGGAAGCCTCGGGTTACCAGGTGGGTTTTCAGGGTAAGGGCTGGGGACCCGGTAGCTTCGAAGCAAGCGGCAGAAAACGAAATCCCGGTGGCGATGAATACAAGAGTTTTGCTGAATTCATGAAAGGCAAGCATGAAGGAGGCGCGTGGACCTACTGGCTATGCAGCCATGAGCCGCATCGACCTTATGATGTCGGTATCGGCATTAGATCCGGCATTGATCCGAAAAAGATCATTGTGCCCGGTTACCTGCCGGATCATCCTGAAGTGAGAAAGGATATTGCCGACTATTACTATTCAATTGAAATGTTTGACAAACAAATCGGTGATGCAATAGAGGTATTGAAACAAAGTGGCGAGCTCGATAACACCGTTTTAGTTATATGTAGCGACAACGGCTGGCAAATGCCGCGTGGACTGGCAAACCTTTACGACTTTGGCACCCACGTTCCGCTGATCATTTCCTGGCCGGGAAGGTTCAAAAGCAACGTTGTTTCCGACCATCTTGTTACTTTAAATGACCTCGCTCCAACGTTCCTAAAACTGGCAGGGTTAACTCCGCCGGCTGAAATGACAGGGGCAAGTCTTCTTCCGGTTATCGAAAAGGATGCACCCGAAGCTGCCCAGCGTGATTTTGTGGTGCTCGGCCGTGAGCGACATGCATTTGTTCGCAGGCATGGTTTAGGATATCCGGGCAGAGCGCTTCGCACAAAGCAATTCTTATACATTAAAAACTACGAGCCTGATCGCTGGCCGGCGGGTGATCCTCCTTTGTATGGTGACATTGACCCGTATATGTTCAATTGGACGGGGCCTGCCAAGGTTTATATGGTCGCCAATAAAGATAACCCTGCCGTAAAACCTTTCTTCGACCTGGGCATGGGCAAACGCCCTGGTGAAGAATTGTTTGACGTAGAAAAGGATCCCGATCAGCTGCACAACCTTGCCTATGATTCGGCTTACAAAGAAATTAAGGCAAAACTGGCATCGCAAATGAAGGAATACCTTGTTAAAACAAATGACCCTCGCGAGGTGGGAGGAGATACGGGGTTGTGGGACAGAGCACCTTATTTTAGTGACATTGATAAAAGGGCACATCCTACCGAAGAGAACAGGAAAGCTCTGGGGTTGGATTCAGTGTATGATTATCTTAAGTAAACTCCACGGACGGAATCTCACTTTTGTAAATGCCCAAGTGACTAAAGAATTTGCAATAGGGATTGAGGCCGGACGCTGCTACAGCGTCCGGTTCTGTTAGTGAGTGTTTTTGCGTTCCCGGAAATTGTAGATGAAAACGGAATTATTGGCGGTGTCACGTCACTATGGTTACGTTAATCGTAATCGGATTTTTTTAAAGATTCTTAAGAAGTACCTGATTAAAGTTGATGTTTATTTAAAAAACAATTTCCGCATGGGTTGTATGATGCCAAAGCTTTTATTTTGAATTACTGATTAAGTTACAAAAGTCAATATTTACAAGGGATTTCATCAAAATTGAAATTATTATAACCAAAATTGAAAGTGTTTTTTTTGATAGGAAGTTAGTTTAGTCCTGTCATTTTTTTTAACAACTGCTAAAAGAATCTATTATGAAACGACTGCTGCTGCTGCTATTTTCCTTGCTGGGTTGTGCCACTCTATTTGCCCAAAACATAGGAGTAACAGGCAAGGTGTCATCAGCTAACGGTGAGCCGATTGGAGGTGTAACCATTCAGGAAAAAGGTGGGAAAAAAACCACAACAACAGACCAACAAGGTAATTATTCTATCTCTGTTCCCCAGGATGCCACATTGGTTTATTCTTATACCGGTCATCTAAGCCGCGAAGAAAAAGTAAAACAACGAGCCTCCATAAATGTGAGTCTGACCGTTATTAATAAAGACATGGAAGAAGTTGTTGTTGTAGGTTACGGCACTTCAAAACGTAAAGAACTTACCGGCTCCATAGGATCGGTAAGCGGAAAAGAACTTTCCAAGATACCCGTACAAAACGTAGCGCAGGCTTTGCAAGGGCGCATTGCGGGTGTGAATGTAACGCAGGGCGATGGTACGCCGGGTTCGCAACCTAAGATAACCATCAGAGGCGGTGGCTCTATTACGCAAAGCAATGATCCTTTATATGTGGTAGATGGCGTTCCTCAAACAGATGGCCTGGCTTTTCTGGACCCTACAGACGTGGAAAGCATGGAAGTACTAAAAGATGCCTCTGCTACTGCGATTTACGGTGCAAGAGGTGCGAATGGAGTTGTTATGGTAACTACCAGGCGTGCCAAGGCCGGAAAGTTGTCTCTTAACTATGATATGTATTATGGCATTAAGGATATCACCAAGACCATTCCTATGCTGAATCCTTACCAATACACACTTTTGGAGTATGAGCGCTCAATGGGCGACTCTTCACAGCTCGCTAATTTCACCACCAGGTACGGCAATTTTAACGAATTGAGTGGGTTATATGCAAACAGTCCGGGCATTAACTGGCAGGATGAATTATTTGGCGGAACAGCCAATAGTCAATACCACAAGATAAGCGTTGGTGGCGGTAGCAACGATACACGCTTTAACCTGTTTTACTCCCACAACAATGATGAAGGTATTATGATGACAAGCGGCGCCAAAAAAGATGTTGCCAAGTTAACATTGAATCATAATGCAAGTAATAAAATAAAGCTCGGCAGTATTATCAACTATTCAGAGCAACAGGTTTTTGGTGTGGGTACGCAAGAAGGCAACAACAAGTTTAACCAGCTGCAAAATATTCTTCAATACAGACCCACTTCCGGAAAACAGGGTAGTGATGATGATTTGTTGTCATCAGACGAAGACCCGGCGTTGGCAGGAAATAGCGGAAACGTGTTGCAGAACCCGGTTGTAAATGCTGAGTCACAGCAAAGATCAACTTACACAAAAACGTTGAATGCGAGTCTCTCCGTGGATATTCAGTTGGCCAGAAACCTGAATTATCGTGGTGTTGCTGGTGTGAACCGCGCAGATATCAAAGGCAACATATTTAATGATTCACGGTCAATGACTGCTAAGCGTAATGGAGGACCGGGTGGTTCCATCAGCGAAACAGACAGGAAAGGCTGGAACTATAGTAACGTACTTAATTACTCCCGCATGTTTGCAGGAGGTCACAAGATGGACCTGTTGTTGGGGCAGGAGCAGGTGTACAGCGGAAGTGAATATTTTTCTGTGAGTTCTGCCCGTTTCCCTGCAACTAATTTGGGATTGAATGATATCAGCCAGGGTACTTTGCCGGGAATACCCCAATCAAATGCACAGGATGAAAGATTGATGTCTTTCTTTGCCAGGGCCAACTTTGTTCTCGCAGACCGATACATTTTTTCCGGTAGTTTCAGAAGGGATGGTTCTTCCAAATTTGGCATCAATAATAAATGGGGCAATTTCCCGGCAGCTGGTTTCGCGTGGAGAGTGATCAATGAAAAATTCATGAAAAATGTACCGGCTATATCGGACCTGAAGTTGCGGTATAGTTTTGGTACTTCCGGTAATAACCGAATCGATAACTACGCGTCTCTCGCTTTGCTGAAATCAGGAAACTATCCGCTCAATAATGGAAATGCAATTTCTGTTTCTCCGGCAACGCTTGCCAATCCTAATTTAAAATGGGAGAAAACCATATCGCAAAACATTGGAATGGACCTGGGTTTGTTCCAGCAAAGAATTACATTAACAGCAGAAGTTTATTATAATAAAACAAAAGATCTCTTGCTGAATGCAGCGGTTCCCGCGTCTTCAGGCTTCAGCACGATGCTTATCAATGTCGGCTCTACCACCAACAAAGGTCTTGAGTTAACGCTCAATACAGTGAATGTAAAAAATAAAAATTTTGAATGGAACACCAACTTCAATATTGCCTTTAACAAAAATAAAGTAACAGCTTTGACAAATGGTGAAACAAGACGCTATATGCAAAGCTGGGGCGCTGGTACCGGAACAGGAACCTTGTCAGATGCAGATTATTTATTGCAAGTTGGCGATCAGGTGGGGCTGATGTATGGATATAAATCAGCGGGTTTATACCAGGTGAGTGATTTTGATTATAACTCTTCGACAAATGTTTATACGCTAAAACCCAACATCGCTTATGATCCAAACCTCGTGCCTCAGCCGGGATATATGAAAGGAGTGGACCAAACTGGTGATGGCAAAATTACACCAGACGATCGCGTTGTTATAGGCAGGGCCAATCCTAAATTCATCGGTGGTTTGAACAACACATTCCGCAGCCACGGATTTGATCTAAGCATTTTCATTAACTGGAGCTATGGCAATGAAGTTTATAACGCAAACAAGTTGTACAACAGCATTACTGCTACCATTTATCCAAATGCGATGTCATATATAGCTAACCGATGGACAACAATTGATAACAATGGTCAACGTGTTACAGATCCTAAGCAACTGGAAGCTATGAATGCAGGCAAAACAGTTCCGTCTTATATTGGAGGTGGTACGGCGCTTCGCTTTTATGATTTGTATGTAGAAGACGGATCATTCCTGCGCATCAACAACATAAGCCTTGGTTATACTTTGCCAACAAAATGGATATCGAAAGCGAAGATGAGCAATGCAAGAGTTTATTTGACAGGTTATAATCTGTATGTATTCACAAACTATTCTGGTTACGATCCGGAGGTCAGTGTAGCAAATTCTTCGCGCCTTACACCAGGAGTTGATTTTGGCGCTTTCCCAAGAAGCAGATCGTTTGTAGCGGGTTTAAATGTTTCATTCTAATTGCAAAATCTTCTTAACTGATTAATTTATGAAAAACATAAAATCAAAATATAGTGTAGCAAAAATATCAGCCTTGGTACTCATCGCTGCCGGTACAACGACTTTTTCATCCTGCAAAAAATGGCTGGAAGAAAAACCTCAATCGTCTTTTTCGGCGAGTACTTTTTTCAAATCCGCTGACGAGGCTACCATGGCCGTTTTAGGCGCTTATGAGCCAGCGTCTAATAATAATACATACGGATTTTATATTTCGTTGCTGTATGATATTGATTCGGACATTGGACAAATGCAAGGTCTTGGTTTTACTAACGATGCAAGAACGGTGGCGCATTATGGAATCGGTCCTTCGCATCCATCTTTGAGTGCGGTTTGGGCACTGTTGTATAAAGGTGTTAACAATGCAAACCTTGTAATTGAAAAAGTTCCTCAAATGGATCTGTATAAAACCGGTACAGATGCTGACCGGGCAAACCTTAATCGCATATTGGGCGAAGCAAAATTTTTACGTGGCTTTTATTATTCCGAGTTGGTGCGCTTGTTCGGCGATGTGCCTTTTACTTTAAAGTCTACTGAAGCTTCAGACGATTTGAAAATAAAACAAACCGATCGTTACGTGATCTATGACCAGGTGATAAAGGACCTCACGGAAGCATCCAACTTATTGCCATGGACAAAAGAAAGTAATGAGAGAGTTGCCAAAGGTGCTGCAAAAGCTTTGCTGGCAAGAGTTGCATTGTTTGCAGGCGGATATTCTCTGCGTCAGAGCAAACAAATGGAAAGACCAACTAACTATAAAGACTACTATGCAATTGCTCAAAAGCAGACCAAAGAAATAATGGATTCCGGTTATCATTCTTTGAATCCAAGCTATGAACAGATATTTAGAAACCAGTGCAAGCTTACTGTTGAACCAAAGGAGTGCATGTTTGAAATTTCAATGTACAATGCGACAGGTAACCTAACCAACAGTGGTATAATTGGTACATGGAACGCACCTTTGGCTGACCAGGGCAATCCCTATGGCCGAGCGAATTCATTTTACAAAACTACGGCATTGTTTCAGAAAAGTTACAAAACAGGCGACCTTAGAAGAGATGTAGCTGTAGCCACTTACAAGATTGATGTAACAGGCGCACAGGTTCAGCTTACGGGAACAAACGATGCAACATGGTCGCCGGGCAAATGGAGAAGGGATTGGCAAATACCTCCTGCAAAAGATTTGAATAATACAGACATTAATTGGGTTGTGTTAAGATATGCTGATGTGTTGCTCATGCGTGCCGAAGCAGAAAACGAAATGAATGAAGGTCCGAATGCAGAGGCGTATAATGCCGTAAACATGGTTAGGAGAAGAGGCTTTGGTAAACCACTTGGTGTTGTAGATGCAACTGTGGATCTTGCTGCAGGTATGAATAAACAAATGTTCCTTGCTGCGCTGCAACAGGAGAGAGCGTGGGAGCTTTGTTTTGAAGGAATGCGCAAAGCCGATCTGATTCGATGGAACATGCTTGGCTCAAGCCTACGTGCAACCGAAAAAGCTTTAAAGACATACCGTTCAAATTACCCATACCAGGCGGGAACAAACTTTGTCGACAATAAATTTGAGTTGTTCCCAATACCGCAATCGGAGTTTGAAGTAAACCCTAATCTCAAGCAGAATCCTAATTATTAAACAGAGAAATCGTTTTGTTAAGGGTTGTTTTTTATACCCGTTAGCTAAAGCCAAACGGCAATGAATTAGGCGCATCTGGTGAAGTGTAATTGTAAAGGCACGAAAGCAAAATGTGTTGTTTTGATGGCAAATGAATTTAGTGCATGTAATACATAATTCATTGCTGTTGACTTTAGCCAACTGTCAAGAATTGAAACGACGTCGAATTATTAAACGGTTCCCGTTTTTTTTCACGACAAAAAAATATTCAAATGATAAGGTTCAAATTGTTAGCCGGCGCATTAGGCGCGGTAGTAAGCATCCCTGCAGTAGCACAAAATGCAGGTCTTACACCCATTACAACGCGGGTAGATGTACAAAGCGAAGTGGCACCCAAAAACAGCATTATAAACAACGAGTGGGTTGCCATTGGTATCAATCGTCCCCATGCCATTCAGGAAGATGCTACACTGCTTTTTCATGGTAAACCTTCTTACAGGTTTGAATTAAAGGCAGATGATAATTCGCTGCAAGGGTACGAGGAAGGCAGCACAAAAGGTCGTGCAGAATTTTCGTACTGCTATGCCATAGCAGATGATTATAAGAACCTTCCGGAAGGAACTTATGCTACCGACCAGGTATTGAAATTAGTGTATGCACGCGGCAAAGGACAATGTTCGCAAGGATCAAAATGGATGTACACCTTCTCCGTTTATATACCTTCTTCATTTCCTGCTGATGCACACACAATTTTTGCGCAATGGCATGGTATGCCTTCACGCACGCTGGTACAGGATCCTTCAGGAAAAATAATGCAACTTACTCCACAAGAGTTTGTTGAACTCAGCAAAAAAATGACTTTTAAAAATGATACCGGTTATGATCTTGTTGAAAATGCTGATGGCAAAGGCAAAGGTAAGGCAGGAAATAAAAATGGTTGGAAAATAGAACAGGGCGGCTATCCTCCATTGGCGATGGGTTTTTCAGATGGTTCGTTTTATATCCAGGCAAACTCTGACAGCAAGTGGATGACCGATAAAACAGATCGCACAAATGCTAACATAAGCAAAGTGGGTACAATGCAGTCAGTCAGCTCTCAATATAAAACCTCCACGATTGCATATAGAACGCCTTTTGCAGATTTTCCAAAAAACAAATGGGTTACGTTTACCGTTGGTATTGACTGGAGCGTGTATGGAGGTAAAAGCGAGAACGTTATATCCCCGGGTAAGTTAGATGTGGTAATGCAGTATGATAATGACAAAAAACAAATGACGGATCACATAGTGAACAACGAGAAAATATTAATAGGCCGCAATGATGATCTTGGTTATTATTTCAAATTCGGCATTTATCGGACAAACAGCAGCACCGTCCCTGTAGCATATAACCTTGCCGGTTTCTCACAAAAGCAATTGAAATAACTACTCATGAAAAGAATGCTTCGTTAAACTGTCAATTTATTTTTAATGCTGATGATAGCAATCTTTCAGCTTTCTGCACAGTCGGTTACACGTTCTAATATTCTCATTATTATGACTGACCAGCAAACGGCAGATGCCATGAGCAATGCCGGTAACAAGGACCTGCGAACCCCTGCAATGGACAAGTTGGCGGCTAACGGAGTGCGATTTGCGAGAGCCTATTGCGCACAACCACTTTGCTCTCCATCCCGCAGCTCAATGATGTGCGGAAAGATGCCTTTCGAAACAGGGTTTGTTGGGAACGTAGAGGAGAAGGATGGGCAGTGGCCGGATAGTTTGCTAATGATGGGTAAGATTTTTCAACAACAAGGATACTCTACCGGATATGTAGGAAAGTGGCATCTGCCTGTTCCCGCCGGCAAGGAGAGTCAGCACGGCTTCGGGTATGTTGCCAACACTGATTTTCAGGACTACAATGACGCAGCTACGCCATCTTTTTGTGCCGGTTTTATTAAAGAAAATAAAGATCGGCCCTTTGTGCTGGTCGCTTCATTTTTAAACCCTCATGATATCTGTGAATGGGCAAGAGGGGAATCTTTGAAGATGGATCTGTTAGATTCTGCACCGCCACCTTCGCAATGTCCGCAACTGCCTACCACCTGGAATATCCCCGCCAATGAACCGGCAATTGTGAGAGAACAGCAAAAAGTAAACAGCCGCACTTACCCGACGCTAAACTGGAACGGTGATCAGTGGCGCCAGTACCGCTGGGCATATAATCGACTGGTGGAAAAAGTAGACAACTATATTGAAATGCTGCTTGCATCTCTTCACAAATACGGGGTAGAAAAAAATACCATCATCATATTTACTGCTGATCATGGTGATGGATATGCAGCACACAAATGGAATCAGAAACAGGTATTGTATGAAGAGTCTGCAAGGGTGCCTTTTATCATTTCAAAAATAGGAGTATGGAGGCCATCTGTGGATTCGATGCTGGTGTGTAATGGTACAGATATCATACCAACTATGTGTGGATTCGCTGGAGTGCAAAAGCCGTCATATCTAAAAGGAATCGATCTCAGTAAAAAGGTTGCAAATCCTGCTGTGTCTCTCCGGGATACATTGGTGATTGAAACTGATTTCTCAGACAATACACAACTGCTGGGAATCAGCGGTCGTGCAGTTATCGCAAAAGCCTTTAAATATATCGTGTATGATAGGGGAGAAGTAACTGAACAGCTTTTCGATTTAAAAAAAGATCCTGGCGAAATGCACAATCTGGCATTTGATAAAAGCCATATTAAAACATTGACACAAATGAGAGCCTATTTGAAAAAGTGGTGCTCTTATAATGGCGATAAATTCTTCAGGGTTAGTATTAAATAGGATTGAATATTTTCATAATGCTATTTTCTTAAAAAGAATGAAGAACGGTTGAATAGCAGGTATGATGATTACCCTATGATGTTAGGGCTGGAAGGTCTTGTCCTGAGTGGTGTACAATTTAAATTACCTGCAACTATCCGGTATGCATTTTCTGCACCAATGATGCTACAGTCTAATCACGATATCAGTACATATTAATCTCACACATTAGCCAGGTTACACACTAAGCTCTGCCGCAGCTTCCTGATCCAAATGCCATGTAACACACTGCGCCTGCTGCAAATAAGAGGCAGGTACTTGTGCTGTTATTTTTCCTTCGATGGACTCGCGTATAATATTCGCTTTCTTTTTCCCCCATCCTGCAACAATTATTTCTTTCGCTTGCAATATAGTGCCAACGCCCATCGTGATCGCATGTTGCGGTGTGTGTGCTATGCCACCAAAATCGCTGGCCGCATCTTCAATTGTAATCTGGTGCAGTGATACAAGAGATGTGCCGGTACCTGGTAGTGCCGGTGGTTCATTGAACCCGATATGACCTGTGCGTCCTATACCCAACAGTTGCAGGTCAATCCCACCCACTGCTGCTATTTTTTTATCATATGCGATGCAATAAGACTCTACATGTTCTCTTTGTACCGTTCCATCGGGTATATGAATATTTTGCGGGGGAATATCGACATGGTTAAAAAGATGTTGGTGCATGTATCTTACATAGCTCTGCATGGACGAAGATGCCATGGGATAATACTCGTCGAGGTTAAAAGTGATCACGTTATGAAAACTCAGTTGTTCCTCCCTGTGCATCCGGACAAGTTCCTTATAAATGCCCATGGGAGTAGTGCCGGTGGCCAATCCCAATACAGCTTGTTTGCCTTCTTTTTGTCTGCTTGTGATCAAATTGCCGATATGATTTGCAATCGATGCTGAAGCTGCATTTTTATCTTCGAAGACCTTAATAGAGGCGTTGTTTGTTGTAGATTGTAAAACTGTACACATATAATTAGTTGCAAGAATTTTTAGCTTGGTTGGATTAATTGCTCACGCTCTTCGACCGTATTTTTTTTACGCGATATTGTTTTGTTATTCACCAGCGGTTTCGCGTAAGCGGCTATAAAGAATATATATGCCAGGGTAACATACAGGAACATCATGGCATACCGAAGGCCAATGGCATCTCCCAGTGTGCCGACGATAAAGGGAACCAGTGCCCCTCCGAATATACCTGAGCACAGAATGCCCGAAAATGAGCCATGGTGGCTGCTTACAGAGTTGAGTGCCAGGGAAAATATAATGGAAAAAATTACCGATATAGTAAAGCCTGCAGCCGGAAATGCCCACAGGGAAAGACTTTTGCTACCAAATAAAGCGATGCTTAATGCAATAGCCGATAGCACTACAGCAACTTTTAAAACAACTCGCGAGTCCCAAAGTTTTAATACCAGTAGCCCCAGCATACAACCAACCGTCATCAATCCCCAAAATGAAGCCACTGAATCGGCGCCACCGGAGGACGGATCCACTCCGTGATAGCGTTTTAAAAATTCAGACATCCAGTTGGCCAACGACTGCTCGGTACCCACGTAAGCTACTATTCCCAAAAAGAATATCCATACATCGCGCTTTTTCAGCAGTTCAATATAAACGCTGGCAGCACCGGATTTTTCATCTTCCTTCAGTTCCACACGCGGCATTTTAATCAGTGCCAATAAGACAAGCATGACTATAAAAATGAAACCGAAGAGCCAGTACAGGGCGGTCCAGTGCATGCCATTGCGTACAAGGCCGCCGAGTATGTTCACCAGTGGGTTGCCCGCCCGGGGCATTGCCAGTTCTTTTATTAAATAAGAAAACACGAAGGGGCTTACAAAAGATGCAAGTCCAAATACGAGTTGGCTCATTACCGAAAAGAATGCAAAATTTTCTTCGCCGCCGGCTGTACGCATCAGCGGGTTGATGATCACCTGCAGCATGGCCATGCCAATACCAATGATAAACAGAGATGCCAGCGCCATGCCATATTGCGGATTAAATGCAAAGAGCAATGCACCAGTGAGGTTTAACGTAAAAGCAACGTACATGGATTTTTTTTCACCCAGTCGCTCGATCATTATTCCCGCTGGCACGGACATGATGCCATAGGCAAGGAAAAATGAAAAAGGCAGAAAAGCTGCCATGGTAAGACTTAGCCCGTAGGTTTCAATGATAATAGGCATCAGGGGGCCCAATATGTTTGTTACAAAGGAGATGACAAACCAAATGAGCAATATTACACCTACCAAAAAAGTATTTCGCTGTTGCATATTCGTTAGTTTAGAAAATGATGTTGAAGTTCCCGGTTATATTCGCCCTTACTTTACAGGCGTATTAAAAATATCCAGCGCTTCTGTATCCTTGTATTGATCAATTTGTTTTTTCATCTGTTGTTTCAAATCCTTTACAAGGGCAGTTTCGCTTTGCTGGTCATAGATATTGTGCAGTTCGTGCGGGTCCTTCTCTAAATCAAACAGTTCCCAGCTTTCCACACGCTTGTAAAAACGGATAAGCTTATACCTCTTTGTGCGAATGCCAAAATGAGGTGACACTGAATGTTCCCCGTTTTCATAATAATGGTAATACAGTATGCTTCTTCCTGAAGCTCCTTTTTCATTTTTCAGCAGCGGCAGGAATGATTTACCCTGCATCTGCACTGGCACCTTTTGCCCTGCGGCCTGCAGAAGAGTAGGAGCGATGTCTATATTCAGCACACAGTCGTTCAGTTTCGTACCGGGCTTTATTACACCGGGATAGCGCATCATCAACGGGGTTCTGAATGATTCTTCATACATCCAGCGCTTGTCGAACCAGCCATGTTCGCCGAGGTAAAAACCCTGGTCAGACATGTAGATAACAATTGTGTTTTTTGTGAGCCCGGTTTTATCAAGATAGTCGAGTGTTTTGCCGATGTTTCTGTCCAATGATGCTGCCGTTGCGAGGTAGTCCTTCATATACCGTTAGTATTTCCATTCGGTCAGGTCATTGCCGGAGTGTTTCTTAGCGTCAAAATCTGCCATGACCTGCGCGTAGTATGCAAACCATTTTTCCTTTTGTTCCTTTGTCATCCGCGATACACTGTTCTCAATGGCAAGCGAATCATTTGGTTCATAAATTTTGAGATCGTGTGCAAGCCGCATTGTTTTCGCAATCGTCATATCCTGTATGGCAGCTGCTTTGCGGGTGTCGTAGGTATCGTAAAAATCGTCAGGCAGTTTAAACTGCAAGCTGTCATACCGGCCCAGGTCTTCCAGGGCAGGCATCCATGTGCGGTGGGTGGCTTTGTGGCCTATAACAAGACAAAAGGGCTTCGATTTATCGCGATGCTCCAGCCAGTCTTGTGCAACATCTGTAACCACATCTGTAACATATCCGGTATACTGTTTCGTTTTATTACCGGGTAGAATGAACTCAGGATTATAGTATTGCCCCTGGTCAGGTAAGATGTTGTAATAATTAAAACCTTCGGGAGGGTTATTGCCCAGGTGCATTTTACCGATCCATGCGGTTTGATAACCTGCCCTTTGCAGTCTCTTTGCAAAATTGTCCTGCCTGAAATCAAAGGTTGAATTTTCATTATCCCTGAAGCCGTTGATGTGACTGTATTTTCCGGTAAGAATACAGGCGCGGCTGGGGCCGCAAATGGAGTTGGTTACATATGCCTTGTTAAACAAGGCGCCCTGGGTTGCAATTCTATCAATGTTTGGCGTTCCGGGCAGGCTGCCACCATAAGCGCTGATGGCCTGGTATGCATGGTCATCGGAAATGATAAGCACAATATTGGGCTGCGCTTTTAAAAACTTTATCATCGCGGCAAAAACAAGTAATAGCAGTATGTATTTTTTCATATCTCCTTAAGTGAATATTAGACTACAATTTTTTTATTGATTCATTGCATTTGGGGAATTATGTCTGCTTCAAATGCACGGGCGGCACATCCGAGCATGCCGGCTTTATTGCCCAGCGCAGCAGCCACAATAGTTGTGTTCTCCATGGTTGCCGGCATGGCTATTTGCTTTACCCGGCTTTCAATTTCACGAATATAAAAATCACCGGCTTCGCTGATACCTCCACCCACCACTATTTTTTGCGGACTGAAAACATTGATAAATCCCGCGATGCCCGTAGCCATATAATCGAAGTGGCGGTCCATAACTGACAATGCGTCCTTTTCATTTTGCAGGTACTGTTCGACGATTATTTTACCATTCACATCAAGCATTTTACCATTTTTTATTATTCGGTAATCATTGATGAGTGCGGTTACAGATGCATATGCTTCAAAACATCCTTTGGCGCCACAACTGCAAGGAACTCCGTTGCGTTGCAATATCACGTGCCCAAGTTCGGTGCCCCTGTTTTTGTAACCGCCGTATAACTTATTATTGATCACAAGTGCGCCGCCAATGCCTGTTCCCACGGTAAGAAAAACCATATCGCTGCAGTTTCTGCCAGCGCCGTATACCAGTTCACCAAAGGCCATCATGTTGGCATCATTATCAATGTATATTCTGTTCCGGGTGTCCTTTTCCAGAATTGTTCCAAGTGGCAGATTTTTAAAGCCGGGCAGATTATCAGCACCGCCAATTATTACATTGTCATCTACAATCCCTGGAAAACCAATGCCCACGCCACTAACGGCTCCCCCGGCCATTAGGGTGCAATTTCTGATTACATTTGCAATCAGCCCGATTACTGCCGCTTCTGTTTTTACGTTGTCAAGCGAACGCAAAGAGTAATGTACAATATCTCCTGCGCTGCTTACAATGCCGCATTTAAGCGAAGAGCCTCCTACGTCGATTCCTATAGCATAAGTTTGTTTCATTCCAATATTTCTCAAAAGATGATTTTTAAAGCTAAAATTTTGTAATCTGAAGCGCTTATTGTTTACTTCAAATAATCGTAAACAGATTCCAGCTTAAACACTTTAATCTTTGCAGCACTTCGGTGAGTGACCTTGCCGGTAGGCTGTGAATCTTTTTATCATGTTTTTATTTTTGAAGGCTCGCCGCCTGCGGTTTACCTACTTGTCAGTTATATTTTAGTTGGACTGGTTTAGGGTACCTTTCATTGGCCTTCCTGTAATCAACTCATCTAAATCTGACCAACGGTCCTTTTGCATGAAATTAAAAATGAACACAGCCCGGGCATTGCAATTTGGGTTTTAATTTTTTCAGTTTGGGTTATCTATTGAGGGTAACATAGAGTTGATGAGAGGCTCGTTGTCGATGATGATAAGAATTCTGCCATGTATTTATAAAATTTCATCCATTTCTAAAAAACGAAAATCCATATTGAAAGCTTTTCTTTTCAAGGCTCGATAGTTTTGTAGAG
>Ga0318567_10000129_pt1 | contig 34165 bp, 30 predicted proteins | sample GRESIP088b5f20_FD_203691 | JGI IMG/M metagenome (GOLD analysis project Ga0318567, IMG submission 203691) | Tropical soil microbial communities from Luquillo Experimental Forest, Puerto Rico - GRE.SIPMG.088b5f20 | ecosystem: Environmental > Terrestrial > Soil > Tropical forest > Bulk soil...
ATTGAAGCGTCGAGCTCGGCTTCAAGTTTCTGCTGGACGATGGCCGGTTCGACTGTCGGTAGTTCCATCTCAAGAGCGTCGTAGAGAATCCTGCCTTGTTGCATGTCGCTTACCAGTTGCAGAACAAGTCGCTGACACTCACAGAGGACTTCCTCCGTCGGCACACCTCGGATGCGCGCCACCACGACGCTACCGACCGGCTCAACCCATAGCTGCTGACTATTCATCGCTGCTCCCTGCATTCTGGAGATTTGAAGAAGAACGCCCGCCACGTCAAGGCTATTCCGCGTGAGGCACCCTGGAGCCCGCGCTTCCCCCGGGCTCGGCGCCATAGTATCCTCGGTATCGACCAATGCCAGTGCGCGGGGGGGCTGTATCCGAAACTTGTGTAGTGATCATTCATCGCCTCAGCACTAGAATTGCCGACCAGACTCGATCCACGGGTGCGTGGCCGACCACCAGAACAGCTGCACAACGCCGAGCAAAAATGCGGAGATGAGAATCACTCCAGCCGCCGGCAGTACCCCTTTCCAGGTGTTTTCACTGTTGAGCGCGAAGCTCGCATGCTCCGGAATTGCTGCGCATCTCTGCACATAGGCCAGGCCGAAATATGAGGCGGTCAACACGCCGCCAAGCAGCCAGGTGTTGGACCAGGGCACGCCGAAGATTAGATACACAGGCATCTGATGATAGGTCCAGACGCCTAGCCCGGAAACGCACAAGCCCTCGATAGCAATATCGAATGCTGCGGCGACAGCAAAGACCACCGGGAAATGCAGTTTTCCCAAAGCCTGACTGATCTGGCCGTAATACTTTGATGCAACTAGCGGAACAAAGCCGAACCCGAAGCCCCAGAGGCAGCAGATTGATATCGGATACTGTTGACCGAGTATATGAATGCCGGGAACCATGGTCAGACTTGGAGCAACCGTCGCGTTCCAGAATCCCCGCGAGCACCAAAGCCAATCGAAGCCAGATAGCATGAAGCCGCCGACGACCGCACCGAGATTGATCGGATTGCGTGACCGTAACGCCCAACCCAGTGCTCCGATGAACAACGCTGTAATAACGATCTCGTATCCGTGCAACATAAAAATTTTGCTCCGCAACTAGCGCACAGCACGGAAACAGTCGCGGATCTCCTTAACGAACAGTTCCGGCTGCTCGAAGGCCGCGAAATGCCCTCCCCGATCCAACTCGTTCCAGTGAATCAAATGCGGCGTGAAACGCTCGGCCCAGCTCCGCGGCGCTTTGTAGATTTCCTTCGGAAACACGCTGTACCCGCAAGGCACAGGAACAATGTCGCTGGCGACGAAAGCTCCCTCAAAACTCTCCCAATAGAGCCGGGCCGAAGAGGCTCCAGAGTTGTTCAGCCAGTACAACATGATGTTGTCGAGCAGTTCGTCATAGGTGAAGAGGTTCAGCGGATTGCCCTGGCAGTCGGCCCACGACAGAAACTTCTCGAATATCCATGCCGCCTGACCAACCGGCGAATCCGCGAGGCTGTAGCCCAGGGTCTGCGGCCGCGTCATCTGCTGGACCGAATAACCCGCCTCCCAGCGCTGGTAATACCCCATCGCCTGCAGCATTGCTGTCTCATCCGCATTCAGGTTTTCATAAGGTGGGGGCGGCATCACGACTGGCAGGTTGGTATGGATCGCCTTCAACCCGGCGGGCGTTTGCCGGGCCAGTGTGTGCGTTACTGCCGATCCCCAATCGCCTCCCTGCGCGACATACTCGGTGTAGCCGAGCCTCCCCATGAGGGTGTTCCAGTTCGACGCGATTTTGCTCAGATTCCAATCTGTTGCTGTCGGTTTGTCTGAGAACCCGTAGCCGGGGAGAGCCGGAATTACGAGATGGAAAGCATCTTCCGCATTGCCCCCGAAATTCTGAGGTTCGGTCAACGGCCCGATCACCTTGAGGAACTCAAGGACAGATCCCGGCCAGCCGTGGGTCAAAATCATGGGCAATGCCTGTTCGTTCGATGAACGAATGTGCAAGAAGTAGATATCCAGGCCGTCGAGTTCCGTAGTGAATTGAGGCAAACTGTTCAGGCGGGCCTCGCAGCGCCGCCAGTCGTATTTGTGACGCCAATAATCCACGAGTTTGATCATTTCTGCCAACGGCACGCCCTGTGACCAGTCGGTGACGGTCTCCGCATTCGGCCAGCGGATATCGTCGAGGCGTATGTGCAAATCGTGGATTTCCCTTTCAGAGATTCTGATCCTGTATGGAATGACGGCAGTAGCCGCCGTCTCGCTTTGCGCTAGCATGGGATGAACTCCTTGTGTGATGAAAAGAAGGCGGGCACCCTTGCGGATTTGCCGTGGGCACCCGGACGGCTAACGAATACGAGAGGCAAAGCGCTCAGGCTCGATTGGCAGCCAATGCACCCCGCGAATGCGATGGAAGCGTGCTCCCAAAGTCATTCTTCGCAACGCTTCTGAACTCAAGGGGATTCCGCTCAAGAATCAGAGCGAAGATGCCGCACGTCTGAATCAATGCCAAAATGCAGGTGCAGATACCTGCCAGCTGTGTGACGAACGGCGAAAAATTACCCTGGATCGCATAGATTGTCGGCAGCCCTGAGAAGGCGAAGCCTCCGATATAGCAGAGCGGCATCAACGCCAGGATGAAGACGCTCTTCCAGCCGTTGAACCAGCCGCGGAAGCGGTACGCGATTGCGGCACTCAGGTACAAGGCCGAAACGTTCGCAAAGAGCCACCACCAGGGAAAATGCCCAAGCAGAACCAGCGGCTGATGGCCGAAATAGGTGTAAACACCACCATACCGGAGAAGAGTTTCCTCGATGAGGATGTCTGCGAGCCCGGAAAGGGCGAAGCCCATCCAGAGCACGCCTGTGCTAGCCTTACGCATCAGCGCCGCAAACAAGATATAGCCCAGAATGGCTCCGAAAGGCCACCACATGGCGATGGTGTAGTAATCAAACTCACGCCCCATCAGGAAATAGAAGAGTTGGCTAGGATTGTGTGACTGAGACCAGAAACAACCGGCCAAGTAGTTATCGACACTCTCTGGAAAAACGCAGAAGGCGCCGCCCATGACGATTGCAAACGGCACGGTTGACTTGAAACGCACACCTTCAAAGATCGAAACAACGACCATGATGAGCGCAAGCGTCACCATCACGATTGTTGCGAACAGCACATGCTCGGGGTTTTGCGGGAAAGCGCCGTTGGGAGGAGCCGGTGTGCGAAAGTTCGGATCGAGTACGACCGGCGAGTGCGCCGTCTGGGCCAGCATCGTCGCCGGAGAGAGCAAAGCGACGCCCAGCAGCGTTGAGGTGATTACCGCCATCCAAGAAAACCTGGGGCGAAGGTTGGCAAGGACCGGTATCGTGGTCATGTTAAACCTCGTGTTAGTTGGGGTGAATGATGTTCAGTTCCATGAGTTGAACGATGTCTTCCTGGAGCTTTTTGAGGTCACGCGGCCGTTCCTCAAAGTAGCCGAGGATATGGCGGTGGGAGACGGATGTGACGACCATGTTGAAGACCATGAAGTAGAGCATTTCCGGGTCTTGCCTGGCGACAATGCCGGCGTCCATTGCATCTTTGAGCAGAGGAAAGAATGCGTCGTGAAATGGGCGAAGCAGTTTCTCGACGAGGAAATCGAAGGCCTCTCCACGCTCGGAGGCAATCCGAGACAGCAATAGTCCACAATCCGGTTCGCCGCATACGGCCGCGGCCAGAATGCGAAATGCCGCCTTCAGGCGTTCCCGTATCTCGGGCTGCGAGGCTTCGTTCAGGCACCCGAGATTATGAAGGAAAGGCCGCAGATATGCCTGCAGGCGATCCATCACGGCTCGCCATAGCTCTTCCTTCGAGCCGAATCGGTGGCTAATCAGGGCGTGATGGACGCCTGCTGCCTGGGCGATTTCTCGGGTACCCGCTGCTTTGAAGCCGGATGTTGCGAAGGCGGCCTGTGCCGCTCGCAAAAGCACCTCTGCTCCGTCAGCTTCATCCTTGCCGGGACGGCCCGGCGACCGGCGTCGGACGGTTCTCGGCCGTTTTTCCGCTAATAGGCTTGGCTTGCTCAATCCGTCACTTCACCGTTTTAATTCGCCACTTGGCGAATTCATAATTTCACTTTATTCGCCATTTGGCGAATTGTCAAGAAGCATGAGCCGAGTTCTTTCAGGAATTGGAAAAGCTCATAGCTGGAAAGCTATCTAGCTGGCGAATCATTAATTCGTCGAAGAACAACCGCAAATCCTGCGACTCGCTTGCAGCAGAAAGCGGCGGCGATAGCGTTGCGTGTCACGCGGCCTACGCTGTCCAGCCTGCTGAATGGCAAGATCGATCTTGACACCGCTATCATACCGTGGTAATTTACCAGTGAACTACTTCTGTAGATGGTAGGTAAACATGCGAGGAATGCGGCGACTCATCGCGATTAGGTTGAGCACAGCCCCAATGGGGCGCGCGCTGCCGGATTTGCCTATGGTCGAAACCGCGATGGTCCGCCTGATTCGTAGCGCGGCAGCGGAGATGACGGATTTCTTCGAGCCGGTTTTTCGCGAGATCGGTCTTAGCGAAAATGCCTTTCACGTTCTGTGTTTGCTTCTCGCGACGGAGGACGGGCAGTTGTCGCCAAGTGATCTCAGTGAGCTGGTGGGCACCAGCCGGGCAAACATGACGAAGATCATCGAAAGTCTGGCAACCAGCGGTTACGCTTCACGTCGCAACGTGAAACACGACGGGCGGCGTCAGGTAATCGCGATTACCGAGTCCGGTAAGGCGGCGGCCATGGCAGCACTTCCAACGCTGTCCCGTCCTCTCAAAATGGCTTTCTCGAGCCTCACTGCCGAGGAAATGGCCCAGCTCGATGCCCTGCTGCGAAAGGTCGTCGTGTCGTTCGACAATGGCGCTCTGGAGCTTGACGCCACAACCATATTCGGAAAGCCGGCAAAGGAAGACCGTCATGGATAAGCAGCACGCCTGACATGAAATTAAGGATGGATCGGGTTCTTAGCGTGCAAGTGTTCGACCCATCAGAAGAAGCAACACGCGAATGACGCATCAAAGGAGTCAATCATGATCTCGGAAGAAAGCAACAATTACTGGCAGAAAATCGCTGCCTGGTGCGGGCCGGTTTATGCGGCCGTATTCATCATTTTCTGGGGAGTTCTCGGCCATAATTTGCCGCCACCGTCCGCAACGTTCGGGCCGCAAGAGCTGATGGACAAGTATTACTTGCCGTACCATGACCAGATTCTGCTGGGGAATGTGGTTTCGTGCGTTTTCGGTATGGGATATTGCATTTGGTCGGCGCAACTCGGGATCATGATGTGGAAGCGGGAAAAGTATCCCATCCTGGCGTGGACCCAGATCATAGGCGGAGTGCTGACGGGGTGGGTGCTGACTGAAGTGCCTGCGATGTGGGTCACGTGTGCTTACATGACCGGTACGTTGAGTGCTGAACACATCTGGGCGCTTCACACCGAGGCGTGGTTCATCTGGACTCAAACCGTCTGGATCACTTGGATTCAGGTGTTTGCCGCGGGCGTTTTTGCATTCTTGAAGCACGGCGAGCCTCGTCTGTTTCCAAAGTGGTGCGGCTGGGTGGGCATGGCCTCCGCGCTTACCATCACTCCGTGGTTCCTTGTTCCGTACCACAAGACCGGCCCGTTTTCGATTGGAGGTTTGGAGGTTTTCTGGGGCGCGTATGGCGCGTGGATCCTCTTCTTCGTCTCCTTCTCAGTGCCGATGCTTCAAAACCTGAAGCGGGTCCGTATTCCTGCCGTCCCGGGCATCGGCCAGGCGATCAGCCGCAACCAATTCGAAGCCTGAGGTGGTCGATGAGTAACTCAGGACCATACCTGTGGAAGGCGACACGCGGATGTTGAACCGGCGCAGCTCAAGCAGCGTCAGTTCAGCACCTCTGTTGCTCCCTAGAGGACCCACCGCGTGCCTGACTTGTAGGGACGCGGCGGGCCAGGGAATCTACTGTCGACCAGCCCCATTTGGACGAAGTGAGGGGCGAACGCAAAGGCAGCGACAGGTGGGGCGAATGACCAACAGACCTCTTCCATCCAGGCGCCATGGTCGCCATACGCTTTGGCACATAGTGTTCCCTCAGCGAGCAAACACCGATAGAGCACGCGTTTACCGCAGGGCGGACTTGACCGCCCTGCGGTAGAAAGCAACCAGTCTTTATCGCAATGACTCGGCCACCGTCGGGGCAGGCTAGCACCCCAATTGACTAGTATTTGGCCTGATCACTCTCTGGGAGCACACCAATAGGCAGAAGCCATTTGCAAGCACTATCTGAGGACTGCCGCCCCCAATGACATTCGATCACTGCTATTGCTGTGCCCACGCAATGGATATCGGTTGAGAATCACAGACATTGTCAGCCCCATGCACAATACCGATAACAAGACAGTCATGAGACCGCCAAGCTGTGTTGTCAACCAAGAGTAGGTTCCATTGACGACTATGACTGCCGGCACACTTGTAAACGCGAACGAAGCCAGATACCCCAGGGGCGCCAGAAGGAACACCCCAAACGCTTTCCAGCCCTGAAGGTGCTCTTCGAATCTGTGAATTAATGCAGCCGAGCTGAAGCATCCCGCTGCATTCACGAACATCCACCAGGCCGGAAACAGGAAAAACACAAATGGCTGGTTGCCGTAGTACGTATAAATGCCAGGAACCCTCAATTCTATTTCCTCAAGAACGATGTCAAGCACGCACATCAGGCCATAGCAAATCCATAGAGATTTCGTGCTCGCATTCTTGGCAAGCAAACTATAGAAAGCGTAAATCTGTATCGCTCCGAAGGCCAGCCAAGAGCAAATTGGCATCCATGTCATCGGTCTCCCTAGTATCGTAAAGACGACTTGGCTATTATCGACTGCCCAATAGCATGCTCCGGGAATGTCGATAATTACCTCGACTACGCTGAACAATATGCCGCTCGCCGCCACGAAAAGAGGAAGCACCTTTCCCGTCTTTCTTGCGTTGATCGCGGCAACAATGACGACCACCAGAAAGCAAATGACGGACCCGATTGAGGCGCTTAGCGAGTTGGTGAAGCTATAGGACAGGTCCACCGGCGGTTTCGGCAGGCCGAATGTTGAGTCCATCGCCGTCGCTGTAGTTGGATGAGCATAAGCTGCGACACTCGATAGGCACGAGAGCACTGCTGCTCCGCCTATTCCGAATAGTGAATGTTTCATGGATGATTCCTCTCTGGTGGCCTTATGCTCTTTCCGCGAACGACGTATTGTCGTGTGGTCCGAGTCGAGCAGATTAACAGCGCCTCTTAAGCGTGCCGGTTTGACGAGCATTCTCTGCATCACTATTTCGTGACGTACTCGACTTGTGCGGAACGGCAATCTGTGTCCTTCCAAGTTGAATCTTACATACTTTTCAGACCCACATTTGCGAAGTGCGCCGTGATATTAAAGTCGCGTTTGGTGAAAAAAAAGAAACACAATTTGCTCCCGAGGTTTCGTACACGTAAGCTTGTCTCACGCGCTGACGACGCGCATCGAACTGCGGATAGGAGCGATCAGGAGTGCAACTACAAGCGTTTCCATGGCAGCACCCTGACTGGATACCTGGCTAGTGCAGACACCCACTGGCCTTAGGAATGCAAATGACATGCACTCTCCGCATCTCTCCGGTCTCTGCTACGGCGGTAGCGAGATATACTCGCTCTCAAACCAAGTGCTCGAGCCATTGCTGGACGGGAGAAACGGGACAGGTTACATGGAACTCAGGCACCTTCGCTATTTCAATGTTCTGGCTGAAGAACTCCACTTCGGTAACGCCGCAGAGCGATTGCATGTAGTCCCGTCCGCGCTCAGCAAAAACATTCGGCAGCTCGAAGAAGATATTGGAGTAAGCCTATTCATAAGAAACCACCACAATGTGGTTCTTACCCAAGCCGGGAAGGCGTTTCTTCTTGAAGCGCAGCGCACGCTGGACCGTCTACAAATGGCTCGCCTGGCCGCACGGCAGTCCAGCAGCGCAGAGGGGCAGCTGGAATCTCTTTGGTTTGGTTTTACTCCCTCTTCGTTGAGCGGGGAGCCTTTGGATGTTCTGACCAAATTTCGGTCGGCTCATCCTGCAGTGCACTTTTACATGCAAGAGGGACCAACCGATCAGTTGCTAATGGGTCTTCGAAATGAAAAGCTCGATATTGTTTGTACTGAAATTCTGAACGTGGATGCCTCTTTCGATTCCATCACCGTTCGAAACCTGCCCTTGTTCTGTGCGTTAAGCGAACGACATCCGCTAGCACGAAAGCGCATATTACATTTGAAGGATTTGGCAAACGAACCGTTCATCATTGGGCGCCCGGAGACGTGGGCCTCTCACTACGACATCTATGTCCGGATATGCAGGTCAGCGGGATTCGAACTGAAAGTCGGACATTTCGTTGACACCGCCTGGGCCGCCATTTGTCTGGTAAGGCATAATTTTGGGGTTTTGCTGAGTCATTTGTGCACTGCTGTAGACGGGGTAGTTTTTCGGCAAGTTGCCGGGACACGGGCCGACACCGCATTAAAACTGTCGCTCTTGCGAAGGCCAGGTAATGTATCCCCTACAGTCGCTTTCTTCTGGGAAACGATTCGCCGGTACATTGCAACGCGTTCTCCGAGCCAAAAAGCACTCCGCAAATAGAGTTAACCCTGAGCTTCATGACTGACGCGTATGAAGTGGTCTAATACGGGAACAAGAGGAGCTTTTAATAGTGGACAGGCAATGAAAACCAGCTGAGTCGCTGCACCTTGTACCGCAGCGCCTCCATGAATGTCCTAGCCGTTGAATGAAGCTACCCTTGGGCCGCCCACTTGCACCGTTCGCCTTGACAACAAACGATGATCCGACACCCTTGGCGCTTCTTATCTCTTTCTCCGTGCCCGTCTCACGATCGCTCACCTCTTCAAGATTACGGTACGAGGTCAATCGTCGGCTCTAGAAGGTTACCTTAGTCGATATTCCCGCAAACACGCCGGTGCCTTTCTTTGGATCTCCACCCATGTCCTGGAAGACCTCGACCGCCGGCAGTAACTGCAGCCATGGAGTGACCTGCATCGAGTAGTTGAGTTCATATGCTTTCTCCGTAGTGAGCAGAGGCATTCCGCTTGCAGCGAAGTGCCTGTTGTAGGAATCGCTGATCAGATACTCGTTAAACCCGAAATCGATGGCGTCCATGGGCCGCTTCGCGATCATCCCGTGGAGGCTTGCTGCTGCGATGAATTCCTTGTCGAGCATGTTGACATCGGACGGAGATAAAATGGCTGAAAATCGCAGGTCTAACCCGCTGTTGGAGCGTTCTACAGATCGCCATACAGCCTGCTTCGCCATGAAATACACGGTGTAGTTTCCCGGGCTGTAAGTATTCGTGGCGGGGTTCAGAAACTTCGTGCCGTTATAACTTGCGCCCACCCGATATAGTCCTGGATAATACTTTTCCTTCCGGTCATTACCACTCGGCGGATCCACAAGGAAGCCCGCTTCGCTGTTCCAGACGCCCCCGCCATTCAGGGTGAAGTGAGTACCTTCAGGGTCATTGACATACTGATTGCGATAGCAAGGCTTTGCCGGATCGAGACAGCCAGGCCCTGCCTGGATCATATTCTGGATGTATATCTCACGAGTCAGGCTTGTCTTCAGTACTACACCTGGCGTCGTTGCAGGGTCCCAAGAACTGCCCGCATTTGGACGCGCGTTTCCACCATAGAGCAACTCGTCCATCGTGTAATTCCACGTGTCCGGGGGAAGTGTAATACCGAAAAAATCCATTCCGGCAATCTGCCCGAGGAATAGATTCACCTTGCCATGCATCATGTCTTCTTCAAACCACCACGAATCCAAACGAAACACAGGAGAACTGGCATCTGCCTGGGGAACAGCCAATGTTCCAAGGCGCTCTCGCAGGTTGACGCCGTTCTGCCAAAGACCAGTGATATGAAACCGCAATCCTCTGGCAGGAGTAAGTTTGCTTAGATCGAAATCCATGGTGCCGCGCACGCGATTGTAGCCAGCGGGAGTGAATTTACCCCCTACCGGATTCGCTAAGAGGGTGGTGTACAGATAGAAATCGAAGGTAATGCCTTTTTGTTCTGCAAGCTCCGTGCGCCTTCCCGCCCAGTCTCCGAATAGATACTGCCGGTTGAAGAACTCTCCTGCGGATCCTGATGTGACATTTTGCGCACATAGAACAGAAGATATGGACATTGCTGCAGCCGCGATATATGCACAAAGACCTCTCACTGATTAACGGGTGTGCCTCCTTACTTCGATAGAAGCTGCAGTTCGCTGTCGATGTCTGGTCGGCAGCGTTCGCCCTCACACATAGAAATCGTACAGAGTTCGCAGGCGCAAATTTGCAAAGCGCAGCGTGATATTTAGTCTGAGTTTGGTGAAAAAAAGGAAACACAAGGTGGAGTCGATGAGATCCGTTAGCTAAGACTGCAGACCTCTTGCACACCGCTGCGATTATGCCGTGAAGACGACGAGAGGGTCCGGTGCTCTGACAATGGTTCCGGGGCAATACCGGCAGCACGCCGCAACCAGGAACACGACGACTGTCAACTCACGGAGTGATCAATGTATCGAATATCCGTTCAGCGATGTCTGTCATCTGGTCGCTCGTGAGAATCCCCGGGCGGAACTGATTTTCTAATGCCATGGCGCAAAGAGTGCTTCCCACAACGATCAAACGTTGGTGCAGCACATTCTCGTCAGACTGCGCAGTGCCATTTCCGTGTAGCATCTCCACCCAACAGCGTACATGGTCTTTGCACAGTACATCGTCTATCTTGTCGATCCTGTTGCGCCAGTCCGGATGCCGTATCGCATAAAGCTTGAACTCCAATATGAGCACCACCCAGGACGGGTCCGATGCGCGGGTTGCGATCCAATCCTTGAGAATTGTGAGCCGCCCATTCACTGTTGGCTCTTGTCGGAGAGCATCGTAGACGGCTGCGAGCTTGGAATATATCCGACGCTCGAGCAGGTCGAGGAATAGCTCGTGTTTGTCCTCGTAGCGATCGTAGATTGCGCCTCGTGTATAGCCGGCACGCGCTGCGATTTGCTCGAGCTGGGTATTGTCGAATCCTTGCTCCGAAAAGAGTACTTGCGCCGCGTCCAGTATCTTGGAATCCGTGAGTTCCGCTCGCGCCTGCACCCTCTTGATCCTGTGTGCGCTGCGCTCCCGCTCCCGCCTGTGCTCCAACTGGTCGGCATGGTCATCTTCGACAGGGCCAATTCTCATTCAGGTTCATCCTCTCAAGGGCGCACCCATCGTCATAGAAGATTAGGGCAGATTCGAGAACCGCCTAATTTTCGGCCGCCTTTATCCCTGCCTCATGGCAAGGCCCGTCATCTCCGACAACTATCCCGCAGCCGCGCCCCGTTCTCCCACACACCATATCAGCCGACACTTATTTCGCGCTTTACCGGCGTGGGTGAAATCGCATCGAGTTGGAAAGTTTTGGACAATTCTGACCTCCATTCGTCAGAGCTTCACTTTGAATCTCGCCGCTGTTTCCCGTCGCAAAGAGGAGCCTCTCAAGATGCGAGGAGTAGCTTGTCCAGTTGAGGCAGTATCGCTTCGGTCGCTTTTTCCCCTGCGAGGATCTTGCGACGGCCGTCAGTAAATTGGAACCAGGGAGTCTTTGCGAGGTCAACGTTGATCACGATATCTGCGCGCGATGCGTTGAGATTGGATAGATGGTGCCTCATGATGCTAAGTGAATTGTCTGCAATCCCGTACCAGCCGGGGCTCCATCGGTCGGGGCAATGATGCTGCTCCAGGTTGACGGCAATCACCAGGTCCACGCCCGTGCACCGAGCTTCGTCGACGGGCACTGGATTCGCAAGGCCGCCGTCCACCAAGATTCTTCCTTCCACCTTCGCCGGAACATACGCCAGCGGGATCGAGATGCTGGCGCGGATGGCAGATGCCAGACTGCCTTTCCTAAGGACCACCATTTCTCCGGTGAAAAGGTCGGTCGCGATGGCCTCGAATGGAATCCTGCATTCTTCAATACTCTTTCCATTCACGTAGCGCTCAATGAACGCTCTCGTCTTATTACCACCGATCAACCCGTTCTTGAGGGCGGGATCTGAGAGAACGGATACGATTCTTCGCCAGTCCGTGTTTAAGGCAATTTCCTCGATCTCCTTTGAGGTCAAACCCGACGCATAAAAGCCCCCGACCATGGCGCCGATACTTGAGCCTACGACAACATCGATGGGAATGCCACGTCTCTCAAGGACCTTGATGACGCCAATGTGGGCGAGCCCCTTTGCGCCTCCGCTCCCTAATGCCAGTCCGACCTTCTTTCTCGTTCTCATGCTCTCCACACTTATTGCGGTTCCACCTAAAGTCTCCTCATGACGATTTGAGGCTAGCCTGTATGATTACAGCTCGCCCATCGAGTATTTGAGTCGGAATCCGGCCATCACAGCGTCATAGACAGCATTCGCATTGCTTGTCTCTGTGCTGACCCGGGCCGTTTCCGCGTCCAGCACTTCCGTGTAGGGAGCGAGTCCATTTACATAGCGATCTCGCACTACGCGCACGTTCTCGTTTGCCTGCGCAATGGCGGACTTGGTGACGTCGACCCGCTTGCGCGTGGTCTGCTCGTCGAGCCAGCTTTGACGCACCTGCAGTCCGATCATTGAGGCGAGATCCTCTCTCTTCTCGTGCAGTGCGGAAGCCTGAAGACCGATTGCACGTCCCCGATTACGCGAGGAACCACCATCAAAGACGTTCCACTTGAGTCCGACGCCGACAACCCACTGCCCTTCATGTTGAAGATAGCGATCTTGCAGGTAGTCGTACCCTCCGGAGACACCCACCTGCGGCACTGTCTCTCTGCGCACAACCATCTCCTGGTCACGGAGAGCCGCGATCTGACGATCTAGTGCTTTTAACTCACTGCGTTCCTGCACGGCTCGCTCAACAAGCTGCGGCAAATCGCCGTTCTGCGCCTCGGGCGCGACGTCTTCAAGCAGGACAGGCTGGTCCAGAGGTCTGCCCAGGAGACGGTTATACGCCGCGCACGCCAGGTCCAAATTGTTGGTTACCTGCAGCACCTGTTGTTGAGCATCAAGGAGGGCCACTTGAGAGGACAACTGCGCATTCTTTGCTGCCATCCCCTCCTGAGCCAGGTTGTTCACATCGCGGACGTGTGCTTCAAGAGCGGCTTGATGGCTTTTCGCAACCTGCAAGACACGTGTGGCGCGAAGAACATTCACATAGGCTTCGGCCACTCGTAGTTTGAGGTCTTGCTCAGAGCTTGTTTCTCCAAACTCTGAAGCCTTAACCACAGAGGAAGCCGCCGCAATGCCATGCTCGATTCGCCCTCCCGTATAGAGCGGAAGCGTCACAGAGGAAGAGGCGATAACACCGTTCCTTTGCGCCACAGGAATCTGAAATGACTGTCCGAGGAGATCGGCCTTAAGCTCCGGCAATTTGCTGACGGCGAGATAATTCGCATCCGCATTTAAGGAGGGTAGACGGGCAGCTCTCGCTGCCGACAATTGACTACGCGCAGCAGCGGTCTCATCATGTGAAGCTTTGAGCCCGTGATCAGCGCTCTGGGCGATGTCCCAGGCTTGCTGAAGCGTTTCCGCAGAGGTCTGCGCTGCGGCGCTGCTTGCTATTTGCCCTGAGATTAAGATCGCCAACGCCAATGCGCTCACATATCCATAGGAACTGCGTTTCTGCACAATTGTGTCTCCCATTTTCACCGCCCTGCTTGTTCCGCCCGTTCCGCGTGCTCTTTGTTCAGGAGCAGGAAGAGGAGGCAGGGAATAACGACCAATGTCAACGCTGTGGCGGCAAGCGTACCGAAGATCAGTGAAATGGCGAGGCCGCAGAACACTGGATCGGTGAGCATCACCATGGTCCCGAAAACGATGGCCATAGTGGTCAAGAGTATGGGCCGCAAACGCACCGCACCGGCCTCGAGGATGGCTTCTTTCAAGGGCATGCCCTGCTTCCGATAGTCCAGGACGAAATCGATAATAAGCAGCGAATTGCGGATGACGATGCCGGACAGCGCGAGTACGCCCACCAGGGAAGTGACGGAGAACCCCTGATGAACAAGCCAGTGGCCGGGGAAGATTCCGACCAGTCCAAGAAGAATGGCGGACATCGCGACCAGAGGCATAAGAAAAGATTCGTAATAAGCGACCAGAATCAAATACAGGGCCGTGACCGACAGCGTCAGAGCAAATGCCAGTTCGCGGTAGCTGTCCAGCATCAACCGCATCTCGCCGTCCCACAACAGTCGGTAGCTGTCGATGGTGTCTGGCTCCGCCTTGTAAGGTGTCAAATTGCCGGTGGAAAGATGAGTTCCATCCGGGAGAGATATTCCGTCCAAGCGTCGATTCAGATCAAGCACTGCATCGATTGGCACGGACCGCCCCATCTCTCCGCCAACAAAGGTGACTCTCTCTCCATCTTTGTGCAGGATCGGGCGATCAGCTCGGCCGGGAACGACATGCACGAACTCAGACAGCGCAACTTGCTGCCCTTGTCGATTGGTCACGGTGATTCGCGAGAGTAACGTCGGGTCGATCTGAAAGCGGCGGGGAATCTGCAACCGGATTGGGACAGGGTTTTTCTCGCCAGGAATATGGGCATCGCCCATTTCTTCGCCATCGATCACTCTTCGTAACGCAGTAGCTGCTTCGGCGCCGCTTATCCCAAATGTCGCCGCTTTCTCCCGATCCAGGACAAGGTGGTATTCAGGGATATCATCGACCTCACTGGCTTTCACCTCGGCCATGTCATAGGTCTGTTGAAAGGCGCCCTTCACACGTTTTGAGAGAGCGCGCAGCTCCTTTTCATCACGGCCATAGATCTCCGCCAGCACGGTCGCACGCATCGGAGGGCCTGGTGGATCCTCTACCACCTGTACCGTGCTGTCGGGGTACCTGGCGGCGATGGGCGCTATACGCGTGCGCAGTTCGCGTGCGATCTCGATAGATGTCCTGCTGCGCGTTTTTTTGTCGGAGAAATTGACGCGAATCTCCGCCACGTGAGGTCCAATCTTGCTTCCCGAGCCTCGCAACATGCCATTGAAATCGATCACTCCGGCTTCGCCGAGCCAGGTCTGGTAGTTACGGACTTCCGGCGTCTGGCGCAACAGCTGACCGACCTCCCGGGCAAGCCGGTCGGTAGTCTCGAGCGGCGTCGGTTCTGGCATATCAATGGTGATGTTGAGCGTATTGGTATTGTCTTTGGGGAGAAAGGCCAACTCGACTCCAAAGAAGGATTGGGGGCCACTCACGCCCTGAGGTCTTATGAATTGCCAAAGAGGCTGCAGCAGCGAAAGCGCAAGCAGCATTAGTACAGCCGCGCCCAGATATAGGCGCCATTTTGGGCTGTCCAGGAAAGGCGTGACCGTTGCGCGATAGAAATTAGCCAGGCGCCCCCAGGCATCGAATCCTTTCTTACCGTGTTTAGCAGGCTTCGCGAGCCACTTGTTTGCCGCCCAAGGGACCATGCAATAGGCCACTACCAGGGAAAAGGCCATTGCGAGTGGACCTGTTATGCCGACGGGATGGAAGTACTGCCCTTCCATACCGGTCAAGACAGGCAGAAGCGAGGCGGCCACCAGCATAATGGCAAGCGTCGCCAAATTCGTCGGATTTCCGATTTCATTCGTCGCCTGCACCGCGATTTGGCGCTTTTCGTCCTCAGTCGCGAGGGGACTGTGGCCGTAATTGCGATGAATGTTTTCAATAACGACCATCGCCGCATCCACCACCAGTCCCAGCAGCATGATGAAAGCGAACAGCGTTACGCGATTGATGGTGATGTTAAACAGATGAATTCCGGCAAGAGTGAGCGATAGAATCAGCGGCACCGTTGCACCGACTACCGTTGCTTCTTTCCAGCCCAGAAAAAATCCGGTAATGATGAAGACCGAACCTACCGCAATACCAAGGTGTTCCAGAAGGCGATTCACCGCGTCATCGGCCTTCTGGCCGTCGTTACGGGTCACGACGACATCGACTCCTGGAGGGATGAACTGCGCTTTCATTCTGTCGATGCGCTTCAGCACATCTTCGGCAAAGAAGACCGCATTCGTTCCGTGCTTTTTTGCGACGGCAATCGTGACGGAAGGAACCTCAACCTGTTGTGTCTTGCCAAAGCGGGAATCGGCGGGTCCATACGCGAAGCGGGAGAGCGTCTCTCGCTCCTCAGGGGGTGCATCGACGACACGGGCGATACTCCCTAGATAGATGGGCCTACCCGCTTGCCCACCCACGATCAAATGATCGAGATCTTCTTCGGAGGTTAGAAAACCATCGAATACGATCTTGCGATTTTGTCCCTGCTGTACTTGTGTACCAAGGGGGGCCGAGACATTTCCCGCTGCGATGAACGCACGGACCTGATCGAGAGTTACCCCGAACGCCTGCATCCGCTCGGGATCCAGCTCAATTCGTATTTCTCTGTCACGTCCGCCCTTCACAAAGGCGACGGACGCCGAGTCCTGGCTTCTCAGACCTTCGACCATCCTGTCGGCCAGCCGCTTCAACGCGTAGTCGTCGTATTGCTCCGACGAAAGGCTGACGGTAACAACTGGAACGTCGTCTACGTCGACACTCCGTATCAACGGAATTCCGGCTCCGTCCGGGAGCATGTCGCGATGTCCCAAAACGCGGTCATACACCTTGATTAGGGATTTATCTTTGTCCTCGCCCACTTTGAATTGGACCATCACGGCCCCCATCGAATTCACGGCCGTGGCGTAGACATGATCGACTCCCGGAATCTCCTTGAGCTCTCCCTCGATGGGACGAATCACAAGTTCTTCCACTTCGGCAGCGGATGCCCCAGGCAGGAACACACGTATCTCGGCGCCGGGCACAATGATCTGTGGGTTTTCTTCGCGCGGCGTCAGTGTGACTGCCAGCAAACCAAGCAGAACTGTACCCACTACAAAGAGCACCGTCAGCTTGTGGACGACGAAAAAGTCAGCGAGCTTTCCTGCGATGTTGAGCTTTCCGTTACTCATTGCTGGCCTCTGTGCTGACGATTCTGTCGCCATCGCGAAGAGCGGAATCAGGGGCCGAGACCAGGCGTTCTCCAGCTTGCAGTCCGGCAGTCACTTCAATGCGATCGGACCATTCGCGCCCAGTACGCAACCAGCGGAATTGAGCCTTATTCTCGCTGTCCACGACGTATACGCCCGATAGGCCTCCTCGCTCGACTACCGCTTTCCGGGGTATCACGGGCACTTTGCTCTCCCCTGTCTGGAACACCGCCCGCCCGAACATGCCAGGCGTAAGCCCCGCTTTCTCGGGAAGAGCAATCTTTATCTGGTAACTGCGCGTGGTTGGGTCGGCGGATGGAACAAACCGGCTTACGGTGCCTTTTAGCGGCGTAGCGAGTCCATCGATTCTCACTTCGACAGGCTTACCAACAGCAAATGCGTTGAGCGACTCTTTGTCCTCTCCTACATCGACAAAGGCGCTAAACATCAGTGCGTGCCCCGACTCCAGCGTCAGGATGGGAACTCCGGGTAACGCCAAATCGCCTGGGCGCTTTGGGCGATCCACCACAGTCCCATCCGAGGGGCTCGCTATCACGCTATAGGCGAGTTGGGCGCGCGCAACGTCGAGACCCGCACGAGCTTGATTCAGGGCCTCGTGTGCAGCCTCGTCCTTGAGGCTCATCTTGCGAAACTCGTTCTCTGAAATTGTGCCGTGCTCGAATAACTGCTGAAAATGCCCCTTATCAGCCTCCGCGTCGCGAAAGGCCGCGTCAGCTGCACTCACGGCAGCTTGTGCCTGGCGAATACCGCCTTCTACATCGGATGGATCAAGACGCACAAGCAGTTGACCCCGACGCACGTGATCACCTTCCTGAACTGAAATCGTGCGAATATAGCCGGTCAGTCTTGAGGTAACATCGACGCGCTGATCGGAAACTACAGAGCCAACCGTGGTGTACTCGACTGGAGCTCCGATGCTCACCTGCATGACGGGGAGATTCCTGCTCTGCGATGCAGGTTGATGCGAAGAATTCGCGCCCTGGTGGCAGGCAGTAAGATACACACCCAATAGGGAGGCCCCCACACAAACAGTCAGCTTTGCTCGACTCAACTGATTCATCTCCTTGGTTGAACGGTCTTCGCCGGCTGAACCTCGCGATTCAGACGTTCTTGATTCCTTCCATGGCGGAACCTTCCAGCCCTGGAGGGGAAAGCCGGCGCTGTATCAGATCGGGTGCGTGCGCTGGTTATTGACCTCTGCGCCTAACCCCTGGCACAGAAGCCGAAAGACGTGCTTCGACAAGGCAGCGGGATCCTCGTTCTCTAGCTCGTATCCAGGCAGAAGCCGGCACGTATCGATGACTTCAAACGGAAAAACGACCATGCTGGTAATTGAGACCGCCAGCAGACTCGGGCTATATCCCGACCCGAGTTCGCCGACGAGTTGATGGATTGTGATGAACAACTCGTCCAGAGCAGAAGTTCCCAGTTTCTGCAGTCTGTGTCTCTCGCAGTCCAGCTTCACCCACTGAATGAGGCGGACTAGAGGCTTGTTCTTCGCGAGCATTTTGGCGGAAACATTGACGACCGATTCCAGTTGTTCCAGAGGGCCGGTCGCTGTTTCCACTGCGGCCTTCAAGATTCCTGTCACTTCCCGGAAGGCGTAACCGACGGCATCGGCGTAAAGTCGCTCTTTACTCGGGAAGTGATAGTAGAGTGCCGCCGGCGTGAGACCAACGGCGAGCGCCACGTCCCTCATCGAGACTCGCTCGAAACCGGCTTCAGCGAAGAGGGGAATAGACAGCTTCAGAATTTCTTCGTGCATTTTGCTCTTTGCGATGGCATCGGTCATCGAAATCCTCGGAAAATACCTAACGAACGTTTATTAAACACCTGCGCGGCAGGGATTGCAAGTCGCTTGCTGATTGTTTGAATAAGTGCACTATTATTCTGTTATTTACGGGAGATTTCGCCTCAGGTTTGTGGCTCCCGTCCGGCAGGTTGCGAGCTTGTCTGGCTTTTGATATTCTACTGAACGTTCAATAAATGGACGGTGTGATGAAACAAGATTCGAGTAATGAGGCGAAGGGAAAGATTCTCGAGGCCTCAATTCCTCTTTTCGCTGAGACGGGATTCGACGGAGTCTCGATGCGTGATGTCGCCGAGAAGACCGGTTTGACTCCGGCAGCGCTCTATTACCATTTCCCCGGCAAGGACCAACTTTACTTTGAAGCAGTCGTTTTTGCTTTCCGCAAAATCACCAAGATTGTCGCAGGTGCGATTTCTGCTGCCAGCACGCCAACAGCTCAGCTTGAATCAGTGGTGGACGTCGCGTCCAAGTTGCTCTCGAAGGACAGGAACCTGCTTCGCCTGATGCAGTGGATCATGCTGGATCGCGACGAAGAGCGGCTGCGGAAATTCGGTGCAGCGGCGTTTCAGGATCTGTATCTCGCCGTGTACAAGTTGGCCTCAGAACTGGCCCCGCAATTCAACCCCAGCGCGCTTGCCGTATCCATCATCGGAGTCGTCATTTTCCCATTTGAAGCACACGCCGTATTTCAATTCCTGCCGGGCTACGACAATCTTGAGGCGAGCCGCTCGCATTTTCTCAAGCATGTTGTGACTTTGCTGAACGATGGCTTCGCGGGCGCCCCTCAGGCAACACCGGCACCGGCGACTTCAAGCGCCGAAGAAGGCCCCAGAGATTTCGCCAAGTATGCGATCGACGAGGCTTGAAAGAAGTTTTTCAGGTAGTGCACCAGGTGGAGGAAGATGTTTCGGTCGACCACAGACAATCTACGCCTTCGGGTGAGGCAGTGGCTGCGGCAAGGGATTTCTCCGAGGAGTCTTGCGTTTACGCTGGCCCTGGGTTTTGTGATCGGTTGCATTCCAATATTGGGTGCGGCAACTCCCGCTTGCATCGCGCTCGCCTGGGCTTTGCGCCTAAACCACCCAGCAATCCAGGCAGCCAACTACGCTGCCTCGCCGGTGCAGGGGCCATTCATCTTTCTTTTCTTCCGTCTTGGATCAACTTTAGTTCTGCCTCTTGTCCATTGGACACTACTACTGACCTTGGCCTCTCATGGACCTCTGCCCAACTCTATTGCCCAGCTGATGATGCTTCCGTGCGAGGCGCTCTTGGGATGGTTCATTGTTGCCGGGCCAGCCGTTGCCGCAATAACGCTCGTTCTGACCCCGCTCCTTCGAAAAATCGCGGAACATTCCACGCCCAGCGTTACGGAAACAGCGTTCTCCTGATCCGAGCCGCGTTGTCAGTTGGATAAAGTCATTGCGGATGCCGCTGAACCACTATGGGGCGAAGGAGCTTTGAGAAGGAATCCTGCTGCCGTCCGTGACGACCAATGCATGTACGGGGCGGCGGGCCCGTATCGAAGCAGTTGGAACTTGTACGCCAGGCAGAATCAGTGGATAGTTGTCATCGTAACCTGCGATGACGTCTGTGTGCGGTTTAGGGGAGACCTCGCGCGACAATGTCCCCTCGCAATGGGCACGAACGAAGGGTGTGGGCATGAGTTCGAGAAAGATCATTATTTTCTACTCGTCCATCGGAAATGGGCATATCAGCGCCGCGAAGGCGGTCCAGCGCGAGATAGCCCGGCGCTCTCCAAGCGCTGAGATTCTTCTGCAGGACATCCGCGACTTCATGGCTCCGATTTGGAACAGGCTCGATGAGCGGCTTTTCTGGTTCGTGGTGAAATATCTGCCTGAGACATTCGAAGCCCTTTTTCTATCCATGCAGCAGCAAGGCAACGCGGTTCCCTCGCTGGCGCTTTTGCCTAGCGACTATCCGGAGTGGAAAGTCCTCCGTTTTATCGAAGCCCGCAAACCGGATGCGATTCTCGCTACGCACTACGGCTCCGCGCAGGTTCTTGGGACGCTCAGAGAGAGCGGATTCCTTTCCGATGTTCGAATAGGGTGGCTACATACAGATTTCTTTGAAGGGTATTTTCCCAGAATCTCCAGGCGCATCGATCGCACATTTCTCGCGCATGACCAACTAGGCGTCCGTTGGCAGAAGGCGGGCGTTCCCGCGGCAAAGATTACCGTGACGGGCATGCCGGTAGATATTCAACCGCTCGATTCCAATGCACGAGGGAAGCTTCGTGAACGGCTCGGCTTTTCACCAGGCACTCCGGTGGTCTTGATTACGGGCGGCAAGGAAGGATTAGTCGATTTCGAAGCGGTCCTGAAAAGCCTTTTCGAGGACCTGCCCTCACCATTGCAAGTCATCATTGTGTGCGGCCAGAATCGACGGCAATATTCAATCGTCTCGCAGCTATGCTCACACCCTCCTGGCACTGCGACAGCACATGTTTACGGCGGTGTGCCACATGAGCAAATGATGGAGTTTATGAACATCGCAGATGTTGTCATCACCAAGGCAGGTGGAGTCACTCCATCGGAGGCTTTTGCGCTGGGCAAGGTGACAATACTGCTGGACGTGGTCACTGGCCATGAGCATCAAAATGCCGCAATGATGGAAGAGCTTGGCCTTGCAAAGGTTGTTTCCAGGATGGAGGACACAGGCAACGCCATAGCTCAACTTTTGTCCGATTCAGTTGCCGCAACCAGGATGCGGGATGCGCAAGCCTCCTTCCGGGACGATATCTCCATTCGCAAGATCGCAGACTTCGCACTGGAAGACGCACTCCCATCTGACGCACTCCCATTCAACTTCGGCATGGAGCATGGACTTCCTGTGCTGAACGCGGAAGCAACCCTGTCTCATGTGAGTGGCACAGAGGACTCCGAGGTCGAGGTGCTTCTTTCGTATGCGGCGTCGAAGACCAAACAGCGAATCGTCACAGAAAACCCATTTGGACATATTGCCGTTCGCATTGGGAGTGAAGTTCTCAGCGCCAATCATCTCGCAGAATTCGATACAGATCCAAATCTGCTTCAGCACCTCAGCCTCGCTGACTACCTCTACGGTGTCGATAGACCGTCCGCGTCACAGGAACATAGCAGTACCTACGGCATTGCCTACGGAAGGGACACGATTGGGCTGCGCGCACTGGTGGATGGCCCACACCGCATCCAGAACATGTTGGCGGAGGCAGAAAGAATCGAGAGTGAATTCCAGCGCGGATCGTTACAGTGGGACCGGGCTCATTTCAACTGCGCCGACGTTGTTGCGCAAATACTGCGAGCCGGCGGTTATAGCGTCACGACAACTCTTGAACGCCTGGGACTCCCAACCATGCCACTCGATGTCTTCGAGCAGGCCAGAACAGCATTTGAGCGCGCAGGAGCGGAGATTGACTTGATAGCGTACCGCCAGATTCCCGGAGCGCATTCCGCCTATCACTTTTCTCAATTTCCGCTGTCGCTCGGTCAGCCTTTGCGATCGACAGTTCACGTTCTCAACGGCCAGACAATTGATCCAGTCGAGGCTGCAGTTCAGAAACAGATTATCGCCTATCTTGGAGAACGGTCGCTGTGGCTGGAGGATCTCGAGCACCGTGAACGCGTTCTCGCGCTGGATGGAATAGATGATCCGAGCCGGCGGCACCGTCTTGGGTTAGCTCTCATTGCCGACTTGCGAAGTCTCTCGAGACTAGAACTGAGCATTCCCTGGAGTGATCTGGAGCGGCTAAACACAGCTCCAAAAGCGGCTGCCAAAGAAATCCGGCAGTTGATGAAGCACAGCGCAGAGGTGGTCCGCGTAACGTCGGAAGTCATCGACAGTCAACATCTTGCCGAACTCCGGCTTCTTCTCTCGAACGAATACGAAATGCAGATGCTTTCTGACCTGCGAGTTTCCGCCATCTTGGACTACTTCGAGCGCGTAAGGCAGTTCCAGTCTGCCGCGTTCCATGGCCTGATAAGTCTACGCAGGCTGAAGGCACGAGTAAGGCAGCTCAGGCGCCATCCTTCATGGTTGTCCCAGTGGTGAAAACCACCTGTTAATTCGTTTATGAGTACTACGGGCCGACTAGGGTTTCATCAGGTATTGCTGCCTGTTCGCTTCTCCGCTGCCTGTGGGCGATGAGGAGTCCTGTTGCACGGCGGTCGTGTTGCTAGAACGATCCTGCTTGGATGCCTCCACATCGATTAGGGACGCAATCTGGTCCCACACGTGCGCGTCGTTCTCGATTTCATGGTGGGGCTTATTAAACGTGCGAACAAACCAGTTATAGTTATCACAGTCAATTGACGAGCGATCGTACTCCATGCGAATGTTCCCGAGAATCACCGTCATCCTTGGGTTTGCGGCGATGACTTTCGGTCGTCCGTGAAGAGGGCCTCCTGATTGGTAGAAATTGATCGCGTGCGCCACGTTCTGAGGGATCACTCCTGGGTTTTGGCCCGGTTTCGCGATAATATCCAACTGAATCGTAAGCGATACAGGAATCTCGCGTCTGCCTAATTCTCTTGCAAAGGCGGCTGTCTCGGAAGCTCCCCAGCTATGTCCATAGACGATGATTCTTGCTTCATTCCTCTCTTCATTAGAGAGTGCGACGTCGTGATTAGAATCGAGATGTTGCAGCACATAGGACAGCGCATCTTTGGCGTCATGATTTGAAAACACTTTTGCTTCAACCCCGTTGCCATAGTGCTCACGGAGATAGGACGCGAAGAGAACCTCGGGGTGATGCAGATCATCGGACCTGGCAAATCCGCCGACAAAACCGATGACAATGATTCGAGTCGATGTGGCAGACGATGAAACGTGAGCGATCGGCGCCCGTTGGCAGACGAGTCGCAACGTTTTCCTTGCGGCCAAGTTGATAGTCGTTTTTTCGCAAAGGGAGTTCCCCCGAATCTGCGGCTCTGAAGCCAACTGTGCAGTGCTCGGGAACGGCTGAGAATGGGCGGCCCAACCCGCAAAGCAGATCACCGCGGCCACGAAAATCTTCAACCAAATTCTCATACTGCATCTGATCAGCGATCTCACACTTTGAAGTCGTTCTTCTGCCATGTTTCAGTCACCTGTTAACGATTCGATTCGAACTCTCAGGTTCCGCAAAACTTCAAATTGGGGCCCAACTCGTTGTGAGTTCGTTGATTCAGAAGATTTCACGGCCTCTGGGATGTCGGCTCCCCTGGTCCCATGAGAGGCTCCAGCTGTCGGTACTCGAAGCGCACAGCTATTTTTCGAAGACACTTGTCGCAAATCTATGGCCGTAGACACGCGAGTTGCTCGCACCTGACTATCAGAACAGAAGGTGCGGCTCACGACACCCGCCATGCTCCGGCTTGAACGTGTGCCGGTCTTCGACTCGCAGGAGTCCGGAGCATTGCTCAAACGCAGGGTTTTAGCCGAACTTAAAGTGGAACTCATCGATTCTCCAGATCGTCTTTCATGTCGTCGCTGTTTCAGGGTTGTTGATGCTGCCGTTTCACACTTGGCGTCAACCATGGCAAGATAAACTCCTGCGCGAATCCGCTGGCCATTCGCTCGCCGGTTCCGATCGCAAAGCTGCTGAACACCAACCCGGCCCCGCGATTTGACTGTGGATAGTAGGCATTGGAAATGGCGCTAGACGCCAGATCGCCGCCCAGGCTCGAATAATTTGGCTGCCAGCGGCCATTGTCCCCTTTGCAAATGAATGGACTTAGCACTGCATGCCGCATGCGAGAGTTTGTCGTGCCGGTACCCTGGTAGAAATACCGCGGGTCCTGGTGCAGAAGAGACGGCAGAATCGCGCCACCAATCATGATGTCGCTTATGCCATCCGCTGCAATCGCGCCAAATCTCTGGCCGTATCCCTTCGCGCCTTGAACATAGTCGGGACGATTCGCAGCCTGGTAGATACCAGATACAAAAGCTACGCCGCCAACCGTGACGGGATCAACCGAGACTCTAAGTGCGAGCTGGAACTTTAGCTTCGTTGTGAGCGGCGCCGCGTCTTTGGAATCGTAAACGACATAGAAGTTCGGGATAAAGCCAAGAACGCGTTGCTGTTCCTCGATCCTGACCTGTTCCGTCGCGATCTCGTCGGTGGAAGCATAGACCGTGACCGAAGTTTGCTTTGGTTCAACACGGATTGTAATGTCGGTCAGCAACTTGAACTGCCCTGGGGTGAGGACGATGTCCGGAGAGTCCCAGCCCAAGAAGCCGGCCGCAATCACCTTGAGGTGATATGCGATTCCAGGCGTGAGTCCGTCAAAGGAGAATTGCCCGTTGTCATTGGTTACTAGTTCATGATGATCGGCTGGAACGGAACCATCCAGAACCACGGTCGCGCCTTGAACGAGTTCACCATTGCTATCGAGTACGGTCCCAGAGATTCCACTGGTGTCGGCTCTCACACTAGGGTTCGCCGATTGTAGGGTGCCCGGCTCTTGAAGAGCAGTTGGAACTTGAGCAGATAGACTGTTGGATGGTGCGACCAGAGCCAGAGCAGCGACGAGGGCTGCAAAAAGTGGGTTGTAAACCAATTGCATCTATTCACCTGTTTTGCATTAGTGGTAAATCGGCTTGGCCCTGTACCTTCTCACTGCGAAAGTGCCCATGGTCGCAAAGAGCGGCACAATAACAGATTCTGCGACGAAGAACAGCAACTTCGCCGGACTGTGGCCACTTGCATCGAACGGAGAGAGCCAGTTAAAGAGATGTTGAACTGCCGCAAGAAGTTCGAGGCAGAGAACCCCCATGAGGCTCAACGCAAATACAAGCCCCCAGCTTCGATTGAGGTGAAATCTCCGCCATGCGAGGACACCTACGCCTGCTACGTAGACCGAGAGCATTGTCGGCAAATGCGATGGATGAGCCCGGTGGATGTCAAGGAGCAGTCCAGTGATGCTAACCGCGAGAGCAGACTTTAGAAAGATAATGCTCCAGTGCTCAAAAGGCCGACCGGCGAAGATCCTAAATAGGGCCACAATCCCGACGGAGAGGCTAATCACACCGAAAGCCAAATAAGTGAATTCAAAAATGCGCAGGATCATGGGCACCTCCAGCTTCCATTTGTATTTAGGACGTCGCTCTTCATTGGTGCTAGTCTGTTGTCCTTGTTCCATCGCTGCCAGAACACGAAGTGTTCTTCATGCGGAACCGCAAGAGCGTTAATCCGCTCTCTGATCTGCCCCGTATGGTCGTTGGCCTTGACCGGTCGATCCAATATCGACGCCTTTGAATGATCCCTGCATCATTGTTCCCCCTTGGATTTTCACCGTCCCCGTCAGAAGGGCGGCTTTCTGTTGCGCTTCGCAAAATACGGGTCCGGCGCAATCAGCAGCAGAATCGCGCAGAGAACATCGTCCTCAATCGACCACCTGACCATCCCGCATATAGATTTTGCGGCTACTATAGGACGCCGCATCCGGGTTATGGGTGATTAGGAGAACTGTTTGTCCAAGACGCTCATTGAGATCCTTAAGCAGATCCAAAACCGCAATTGCGTTTTGACTGTCGAGGTTGCCAGTAGGCTCGTCAGCCAACAGGATGGCGGGGCTGTCTACGATGGCACGAGCGATTGCGATGCGCTGTTGCTGACCACCGGAGAGGGCTCGCGGTTTGTGCTTCAGGCGGCTTGAAACGCCGAGACTATCCAGGACCTGAGCGAATTCTTTGGTGAACTTCGTCGGCCGTCCTGCAACATACTGCACGAGGTGGATGTTATCTTCGGCGGTTAGCGTAGGAAGGAGGTTGTACTTCTGAAAAACAAACCCGACCGTCTCTTTGCGGAAACGCGTGCGTTCAGCATTCGTCAGGTTGGCTAAATTCTGCCCGTTGATACTAACCAAGCCGGACGTGGGCGATGTCAGACCGCCGAGAATATGGAAGAGCGTCGACTTTCCCGAGCCGGATGGTCCCACCACCGCGACGAATTCACCCTTTTCAACTGATAGATTCACGCCTCTTAGTGCGTGAACGCTGACGTCGCCGGCGCGAAACGTCTTCCACAAATCGTGCACTTCAATGATCGGTGCGTCATTCATAGGACAGCGCCTCGATCGCGTCCTGACGAATCGCGCGGACAGCGGGAACGATCACTCCCAGGAGTGAGCCGGCAATGGCAATACCTCCGGCGATTGGCCACCAGGAATAGACCGTCTCCTGCGCGAGGCTGGATGGGGCCGCATAGCGCATAACCCATTGAGCCGCATATGTGAGCAGGATGCCGCAAATGGTTCCCAAGACCGAGAGCAGAAGCGTTTCTCGAACCAGTAGCTGAAGGATGAAACCCGTCGAGGCTCCGACTGCTTTAAGAATTCCGATTTCGCGCGTGCGCTCGAGGACAGCGGTATACATCGCCATAAACACAACAATGAATCCAACGACGACGGCGATACCGATGACTACCCCAATGAAATTGCGAAGGAGGCCGACACTGTTGATTGACAGTAATGATGTGTACTCTTCCATCGAGTAGATCGGATAGTTTGGCATTCGATTTCGAAGATTTGAGAGCACCACCTGCAGATGGGCGGGACTGTCGACTTTCACGTAGATCAGGGATAGCCGACGAGGGTTGGCCATCAGATTCTGAAGCACGGTGAGGCGCACGCAGATACGGGCGAGCTTCCCAGATTCGAATACGCCGGCAACGCGCCACTCCCGGCCTAACAGCTCGAGCCTGTCACCCAAATGAAGGTTGTTCTCGCGTGCATAGTACTCGTCGACGAGAATATCCTGATCGCTTTGAAATGGGCCTCCAGAGGTGAAGTGAAAGCCCCCGCTCATTTTGGAAAACTGATCAAGGTCGAGACCGGTAACGGAATCGAAACCCTTGAGAGGTTGAATCGCAGTTCCCGTTGCCATAGACACGTGCGGCTGGCTGGCGATGAAATCGATCAATTTGTCCGTCATTGGGGCGGTGGTGAGACTGAGGACCGAAGAGCCAGGTGGACGGATCATAATGTCTGCCCCAACCCCGCGGGCGCGTCGTGCGGTTCCATCGAGCGTGCCGTAACTGACTCCAACAAGTGTAAGAATCATGCTCACTTCGACGGCAATTGCGAGGATGCTCAGGAATGTCCGGACGGGTCGGTGGCAGAGATTGGAGACTATCAACTTGTTAATCAATCGTCAGATCCTAATTGTGCAAGCAACCTCGCCGTGATCGCGTTCACGAGTAGATGGTGAAAGACGATAACCGATTCGCGATTCATCTGAAACCATGATGCGAATTCCAGGGCCGCTGCTCTCCGGAAATCACATGTGGCTATAGCTCTTTCCCTCATAGCCGGAGCACCCCAGCGTTCCAATCGAGGCAAGCTCATTGCATGCCACACGCGGGTCTGAAAGTGTCCGTTTTCTCAGCCGCTCCTATTGCGACCTGGATCGCGTCGATCCGGCCAGATCTGCGGCGCGTCGAGATTAGTTTGGTCGCCGTCACAAACAGAGTCTGGCCTCCGTCGCCACCCAAGACACAGGCAGTCGGATTAGCTGCAACAGAAATGCGGTCAAGGATCTCACCTCCTTCTCTGATACGCAGAACCTCGCCAGACATCGGAGACGCCACCCACACCGCACCTTCACGATCGATGCAGAGGCCGTTGGGCATCAGTCCAGAGAGTGTCGCCCAGACTCGGTGAGAATTCAGAGTTCCATCGGCTGCGATGTTGAACGCTGAGATGCGCTCGGCGAAAGTCTCCGCAACAATCAGAGTTTGCCCATCCGGCGCTATCGCCATTCCATTCGCATAGAAGAGATCGATGCCCACGGCGTGCGCGAAGCCATTCTTTTCCACTAGGATGAGCCGGGTAGGGCGCGGCGCCGTTGTCTGCTGATCGTCAAATCCGCTGCAGCTAATGTAGGCCCGACCTGTCGGATCGACCAACAGGTCATTGAGATGGTGGTCAGTAATCCCGGACAGATCCGCAAACTCGACAAGCCTGCGACCGTTGAAACGCAACAGCCTCCCATTTGTGGTTGCCACGATCAGGTGTCCATGCGGCGACCAGCCCAGGCCGCAAGCTTGATCGCCGATGTCGATGAGTGCGACATTCTGTCCGGCGTCGTCCATCACATGGATGTGTCCGGCCAACAAATCCGAGAACCAAAGCCTCCCGTCGCGCCAGCGCGGGCTTTGTGGAAAGCCGAATCCCTCCGCCACAATTCGCACCGGGTTCGTTTGTTTGCTATCCACCGTAAACCTCGTAGTTCATTCGAGTGAACTATATTATATGATCACACAAGGGCGAGATTGGATGCAAGAAGAAGGCATGATCAAATTCAATCGGATGAACTATAATGCGCCTGTGCCATCATCGAACATACGTGTCGACAAGACGCCATCACGCCACGCTCTCCGCAGCAGCGAAACCCGGACAAGGATGGTCGAAACGGCGATCGAGGTCTTCGGGACGCTCGGATACGAGGGCGCAAGCACTCGCGTTCTGGCCGACCGCGCTGGAGTCAATCTGTCGGCCATTCCCTATCACTTCGGTGGAAAGCGTGAACTTTATATGGCTGCGGCTCAATCGATCGCAGACTACGCCCGGAAGAAGGTCGAGCCGATTGTCGCTGACCTTGAGGATACGAAGAAAGTCGATCCCGCCAAGCGAATAGACGTTGCGCTCAGCCGATTCTTCCACTTCATCGTCGGGGGGCCGGAACCCAAAGCGTGGGCGTCGTTTTTTGTGCGCTGCGAATACGATGCCGACGATGCCTTTCGGCTGGTTCACAAGGAACTCGTTGCACGTTTCGAACGAGCTTTGATCAGAACTGTGGCGGAAGCTACAGGGTGCAGCACCAGCAACAAGGACTTGCAGATGCGAGTGGCCGTAGTGTCGGCTACCATCATCAACTTCCGTGCGCTCCACAATATGACGCTGAGCAGCCTTGGCTGGGATAAATTCACTCCAGCCCGACTCTCACAACTCGACCGGACGATTCGGGAATTTGCGACTAGCCAATTACTCCCGAATCGGTTGGAGACGGCGAACATCGCCAATTGACGGCGGTGTATCGTGCAAGCCTCTCTTCCGGTTCAAGGTCGGGCAGGGCTCGCGTGGTCACGGAGAGCACCTCGGCACCTACGCCGCTCTCGTCCATCAGCGCTAACCGACGCGCGCCCAAGTCGTCGAGGCCGCCTGCACCTTCCTGTCCCATCGTGAATGTTTTTCAGACAGCCCGGATGTCAGCAGTGACAAGATATTCTTCGATACCAATCAGCTTTGGTCGTTCCTCTATCTCTCTGCTTCTCTTTTCTTCCGGGTTTCCAATTCGGTGCATGGTCAAACACGCTCCCAGATTGTTCATTACCAGGGAACAACCGCCCCGGCGTAGTCGAGAGGATGAAGGCCGCCCTTGCCCGCTTGCGCCTCCATGGTCGCTGCCAGACTCGGGATGCGGCTACAACAACCGATGGCATCACAATGTACAGGTTTACGTCGATTAAGAGCGATTATTACAGTAGCTAGGGAATTGTCAGCGCGGCTCCATAGACAGTCCCCAACGGAACCGAAGGCTCGTCTCTGTCGCTGCGTCAGTCGCTCGCGGGCCACGGATGAGCTAGTCCACTGTGAACTACGCAGGATTCACTTCAGCGACAACCCCGAGGCCCTCCCTCAATGTATCAGCTCTTCATTTTCATTGTGCCGTTCGCATATGCCTGCAGGAATGTCTCTACTGCGTCTTTAAGGTGGTCTTGCAGTCGCTTTTTGCGGCCGCCTAAAAGGAGTCTTCCTTAGGATGGTTGGACCAAAGCAGACGTCACTCCTCGGATAGAACTGGCACGCTAGCGACTTGAAGGACACCAATGAATTCTTCCAGGTGTTTCTTAAGAGTCAGCACCTTCTGAGCCGGATACATGATCGACTCAAACAGTTGCTGAGGTATACAGGCACATTGCTGCTTCAAGGCAAGTCCAGCCTTGGTCAAGTTGATTTCCATCACTCGTTCATCGTCGTGCCTGCGTGTCCGAGTTACATATTTCAGGTGTGCTAGCCGTTTGAGAAGAGGCGTCAGCGTGTTGGTATTTAGCAACGCTCGGTTGCATAGGTGCGAGACCGAACAGGGCGCGTCTTGCCACAGGATCATCAGGACGACATACTGCGGGTAGGTCAGCCCTAGAGGTTCGAGCAGCGGCTGATACAGGCGCGTCACCAAACGAGAGGCCGCGTAGAGTGGAAAACACAATTGGTGCTCCAGCAGCATGTCAGATGCGGCGTTTGCGGATTTCGTAGTCATCTCAATCCTTCAGTGCTCGACGAATCAGCGGCTCGAGCTTCTCAGGTTTCGTCATGGGCGCAAACCTTCGGAGCGGCGTTCCGTCACGGCCAACCAGGAATTTGGTGAAGTTCCATTTTACGGCGCGCCCGAAGATGCCCGGGAGCCTTGCGGTCAGCCAGGCAAAAAGCGGATGGGCATTTGCCCCCTTCACGTCAATTTTTCCAAACATCGGGAAGCTCACCCCATAATTCAGAAGGCATCCGCTCTCGATAGAAGTGGCATCTCCCGGTTCCTGGTGAAGAAACTGATCGCAGGGGAACCCGAGAATGACCAGCCCAGATTCCGAGTATCTGAGATACAGATCTTCGAGGCCGGCATACTGTGGCGTGAGTCCGCACTTGCTGGCAGTATTAACAACCAGTGCCACCTTGCCAGCAAACCGCTCTAGCGGAATTTCCTGGCCTCCTAAGGAACGCGCGCAAAACTGGTGAAATTCAGACATATGCGTCTTAGCTTTCCTGGCATTCACGCCAGCGTGATCGTTACGGGAATATTGCCGCGAACCGCGCTTGAGTAAGGGCAAGCTGCATCCGCTGCTTCAAGCAAAGCCTGGGCTTGCTCACTATCGAGGCCCAGGATCTCTACATCCAGACGGACGGTCAGGCCAAAGCCCCCACCTTCGCGCGGTCCAATTCCGACAGTCGCGTCCACCTTCGTCCTCTCTGGCTTTACGTGTCGAAGCCCCGCAGCGTAGGCCAGAGCACTATCGAAGCACGCCGCGTAACCCGCGGCGAAAAGCTGTTCCGGATTTGGAAGCGCCCCTCCCGGACCTCCGAGGCCTTTCGGAATCGCCAGCTTAAGGTCCAGTGTTTCATCGCTTGTTCTCACGTGCCCATTTCGTCCGCCTGTTGCCGACGCTTTCGCTTCATAAAGAATTTTCATTCGATCCATTTGTGTATCGCGTGCGATATAATCGCTAGAGATACGCTAGGGACAGCAAGAGGTATTTGTCAAATGCACCAGCCAGAATCGCCCCGTGCAGCGTGCTCTACGCCGACAAGCGGAATGTGTCTGTCTGGGAGCACCTCAACGGGCGGTTTCTCCATAAGCGATGGATTCAATTTGCCAGCGGTGATGGGGAAGCTACCGGACAATTTCACGCAGTCAACAGCCGTCATGCCGGCGGCCAAAGAATCTCACAGGAGCGAAGATGAAAATGATGGAATCATCCCCAAAGACTTCGAAGTGGCAAACATTCGGGCGCAGCCTGCTTGGCTTCCTGCTTGCCAATGCAGGTATCTCACACCTTACCTATGCGCGCCAGCCTTTTCAGGCGCAAGTGCCGCCCTGGATTCCGCTGAATCCAGATCTCGTCGTCATCTTGTCGGGAGTGGCGGAAATCACGCTCGGGCTCGCGCTTCTTGTTCTATATCGGCACAAAGCCTATGTCGGAATGGCCGTTGCGCTGTTCTTCGTGGCAATTTTTCCGGGCAACATCGCTCAGTATACGGAGCACCGAGCTGCATTTCTGTTGACCACGGATACCGCGAGGCTTGTTCGGCTCTTCTTCCAGCCGGTTCTCGTTGCGTGGGCGCTTTGGTCTACCGGAGCATGGCGAGCGATGACGCGTGCGCGGCGATATTCGGACGAGAACTCAGGCCAATAGTGGACCTCCAACTACCTTCACGCTGCAGCTCGCCGACTGCCGGACGATACAGCTTCTCGTCACCTTGCCTGGTCGATGACCTCGGACAGATTCAGGAGGCTAGCGCCTGCCTGCGTTGGGGTGATTGGCCCGGATAAGTTCCGCGGCGGTTCCTTTGATGATGTCAAAGCCTTTCCGCACATCTTTGTTATTTGGGCTCAGGAAATGCTGGAGTGCAATACCGAAGGAGGCCGAGAGAATGAACCGGGTCACGGAGGCAGCCGAGTATACAGATGCCGATTTCTTCTGAGGCTGATAGCGGGTGATATTCTTCTCGATCACTCCTGCGATCCCTGAGGTGAAGTCTGCCACTACCGGCTGAAATTCTTTCGAGCTCATCGCAAAGTTGAAGAACTCAAGAAAGTTGCGATAGGTGTACGGGCTCTTATCCAAGATGAACTCGTTATAATCGACGAGCGCCATGATCTGATCCACCAGTGTGTGCTGGCGCTCGAGACGCTCATTGAGAGCATCCATATACCCTTGTTGCATCCGCTTCAGAACCGCGGCGAACAGGCTATCCTTGTTGCCGTAGTAGTAACTGAGCTGACTGAGCGCCACGCCTGCTTCTTCCGCAATCCCCCGTAGGGTAACCGCGCCGCATCCATGTAGAGCGATCGATCTGAAAGCAGCGTCAAGAATGCGCTCAGCGGTAGCTTCACCTTTGGTCATCGTTCCCATGATCCTTTCTGTAGAACCCGCCATGCCTCAGTTTAGGCGACGTGAGCCGGCGTTAGTATTTCGCGCCCTTGCTGGACGTTGCGGAGAGCGGCTTCAAAGTGACGGGCGTTAACCGTGAACGGCTGGAACTCCGGCCCAGCCTGAGCTTCAACTGAATCGGCGATCGCCAGCATCTTTGCTCTCTGGCACAGAGCCGCCAATTCGGCTCCGTTCAATCCTCCCGTCGCATCTGCAATGGCAGCAAGATCAACATCGTTTCCCAGAGGACTTTGCCGGCAGTGAACTCTAAGAATCGCCCATCTGGTGTCGCGATCGGGCTTCGATAACTCGATCACCAGATCAAACCGACCCGGCCTGAGTAGCGCCGCGTCGACCAAATCGGGCCGGTTCGTAGCAGCCAAAACTACAACACCGGAGTCGTCATCCAGCGCATCCATTTCGAGCAGTAACTGGCCCACCATCCGGTCGCCGACTTGGTTGTCTCCGTTTCCTTTCCCACGTGCAGGTGCAATGGCGTCGATTCCGTCGAAAAAGATGATTGCGGGGGCTGATTGCCGTGCCCGGCGGAATACTTCGCGGATTCCGCGCTCTGACTCGCCAAGCCACTTGGATAGAAGCTCAGGACCGCGCGCGACGATGAAGTTCACCTCTGTCGTCGATCCCACTGCCTGCGCCAGAAGGGTCTTTC
>Ga0318567_10000133_pt1 | contig 33236 bp, 16 predicted proteins | sample GRESIP088b5f20_FD_203691 | JGI IMG/M metagenome (GOLD analysis project Ga0318567, IMG submission 203691) | Tropical soil microbial communities from Luquillo Experimental Forest, Puerto Rico - GRE.SIPMG.088b5f20 | ecosystem: Environmental > Terrestrial > Soil > Tropical forest > Bulk soil...
GCATATGCTGAAATATGGCTGAACGGGCATTACGTAGGCACATGGCCATATGGTTACAGTTCTTTTCGCATGGACCTTACACCATACATTATTGCCGGTAAAGAAAATGTATTAGCAGTAAGATTGTATACAGAAAAATGGGATTCAAGATGGTATCCCGGAGCAGGAATCTACAGACATGTATGGCTGGTAAAAACAGCGCCTGTGCATGTGGGCAATTGGGGAACAACAATCACTACGCCCGAAACTTCGCCGGTGGCTGCGCAAATAAAAATGAACACGATCGTTCAAAACCAATCCGGCACCGCTGTAACAGCTGCCGTTCGTTCAACATTATTTGAACTTAGCGCTGATAACAAAACTTTGCGCGAAGCAGGAGCCATGCCGGTTACATCCGTTTCAATCGGTGCGCATGATTCCGCCAATTCATTTAGCCAGGTTATCCTGAAAAATCCCAAAATATGGGACCTGCAACATCCCAATCGTTATGTAGCAAGAACCAATATTGAAATAAAAGGAAAAGTAGTCGATACTTATTACACGTTGTTTGGCGTAAGGTCCATCAGGTTCAGTGCAGATAGTGGTGTACTGTTGAATGGAAAGCGTGTACAGGTTCAGGGAACTTGTAACCACCACGATCTTGGAGCGCTGGGCGCCGCAATGAATAAAAGCGCATTGCGCAGACAACTGCAGATATTGAAAGAAATGGGCTGTAATTCATTGCGCACTTCACATAATCCGCCTGCACCTGAGCTTCTTGATCTTGCGGATGAGATGGGATTTCTTGTGTGGGATGAGGCTTTCGATGCATGGAAAACCGGCAAAAAGAAAAATGATTATAACAAGCTATTCCCTGAATGGCACGAGAAAGACCTGGCGGCATTGGTGAGAAGAGATAAGAACCACCCGTGTGTTTTTATTTGGTCAATAGGCAACGAAGTAATGAACCAGCGCGATGTTGAACTTACCCGCATGCTGGTAGATATCGTACACAAAGAAGATCCGACGCGGCCAGTATCCAATGGATATAACGATCCTGATGGGGGCCGTTCTTCCGGCGCCGCACAGGCATTGGATATCATGGGAGTAAATTACTTCTTCGGTCAGCAACCTGTTTGGGATAAGGATCCCCGTTATGCCAACAAACCTACGATAGGAAGTGAAACATCATCTTGCATAAGTACAAGAGGAGAGTATTTTTTTGGATCACCTTACAAGAACTGGCAAGTCAGTTCCTACGATGTAGCTAAGCCAGGCTGGGGCTGCATTCCAGATACCCAATTCGCCATATTGCACCGCATGCCGCGCCTGTTGGGTGAGTTTGTGTGGACCGGTTTCGATTATCTTGGCGAACCCACGCCTTATGGTTCAGATGAAACCAACCTGCTGAATTTTAGAAATGATACTACACAGAGGGCCCAGCTGGAAAAAAAGCTCGCAGAATTGAAAGCAAAGAATCCGCCTTCGCGAAGCAGTTATTTCGGAATCGTTGATTTGTGCGGGTTTCCTAAAGACAGGTTCTATCTGTATCAATCTGAGTGGAGGCCCGAGCTGCCTATGGCCCATCTGTTGCCGCACTGGAACTGGCCGGGCAGGGTAGATTCAATTGTTCCTGTTCATTTGTACACATCAGGTGATGAGGCTGAACTCTTCCTTAACGGCAAGAGTTTGGGAAGGAAAAAGAAAAGAACGAACGACTACAGGTTAATATGGGACAGTGTTGTGTATCAACCGGGAAAATTAAAAGTGATAGCTTATAAAGATGGCAAACGCTGGGCCACAGATAGTGTAGAAACAACGGGAGACATGTATAAATTGTCTTTGAGTGCAGATCAAAAAGTGATCAGCAACAACGGAGAAGAATTGCTGTTTGTTACAGTAAAAGTGCAGGATAAAAAAGGCCTGCTGGTACCTGGTTCACATCCTGCCATTCAGTTTGGAATTGATGGACCCGGAGAAATTGTGGCAACAGATAATGGCGATCCCACCAGTTTTGAATCCTTTCAGAGTCCGGTAAAATCAGCGTTTAACGGAATGGCATTGGTGATAGTTAAGCCAAAAGCAGGTGCCGCCGGTAAGCTGCATATTTATGCAAAAAGCACAGGACTACAACAGGGAGATATTTCAATAGAAGTAAAAAGAAAGTGAGTTATAGAACTATAGGAGAAAGAAATATCGTTTTATTTGTTCCACTAGAATTCAAGCATATATTCTAAATAGTTTAGACAATTCAGCCATTCATATTACGCAACCGTTTGCGTAATATGAATGGCTGAATTGTCTTATTTTTATTTAATGTTTGTGTGCAAGGTCCGCATTTGTTAAGATCGGAATTAGAATATTTTAACCAAGGCTGATTTACCAAACTAACCATGCATTACGGGATCCACCCTGGAGGACAGACCCAACTGCCAACGTTGCCATACTTTGTAATTATTGTTTAGCGGTGCTCTCATCAGGAGGCCGTAGTCGATTGTTTGCTTATGATAAAAGAAATTAAAAACGGTAATGAAACTGTTTTCAGAGATGCTTTCTCTATTTATAGCCAAAAGCTGTATCACTACTTATTATTAAAAGCCAGATCGGAGTATCTTGCCAATGAGGTAACACAGCTTACCTTTATCAAGTTATGGAAATACCGGCAATCACTCTCTGAAAGTATTCCCCTTAGCACACAGGTTTTTCAAATAGCAAAAACAACACTGATTGATGAATTGCGAAAGGAAGAGCGGCGAAAAACAAACCTGCAAAAACTTTCAACCAATGAAAATATCTTCAAATCAGCAACTGAAAACGTCAATGCTGATTTGCATGTAAAGGATTTGCAAGTCGCGCTGGACAAAGCTATTGATCAACTTCCGCCTGTTCGCCGCAAAGTATTTCAAATGAGCAGGCAGGAACAATTGAGTCATAAAGAAATATCCAATTCATTAAGTATTTCAATAAGAACTGTCGATAAACATATACAACTTGCTTTGCAATCGCTTAAGCCCGTTGTTAAAAACAAATAGCATGTAAGGTATTCTTACAAGATTAACTTACAGCACAACCAAAAAACGATACTAGAAAGTGTTTATTAAATTAATTGTCAGGTATATTTCAAAAAGAGCAAAACCACTGAAGAGCGGCGAGCCTTCAATGGATTTTGACCAAAGGGAAATGTCTTCCGCTTTGTCAGAAGAAGAATGGGAAGCGTTTGACGCTCCTGCAGGCGAGCATTCAGATGCAAAGGAAGCATTTTTACAAAATCTTTTTGCAGCAGACCGCAAACAAAAACGAACAGTACAAATATATCGCAGCGTTGCTGCAGCGGCTGTAATAATCGCAATTGCCGGAACGTTGTTTTTTGTGAACCGCAAAGAAACCGCCGGTTCACTGGCTTCTGTTAACGAAGCGCAGACCAATGTTCAGTTTGTTGTAAATAAAAATACCACAGCGCAAAATACCCTTATAACATTACCGGATCAATCTGTTGTTACACTTTCACCGGGCAGTGAAATAAAATATTTACCTGGCTTTGGAAACGAGCAACGTAACGTATATGTTGCCGGTGACGCAGTTTTCAAAGTGCAAAAGAGCAGCGACCATCCATTTACCGTATACTGCAAAAACATTGTAACAACGGCATTGGGTACAACTTTCCGCGTATCTGAAAGGTCCAGCGAAGGCAATATTGCTGTTACGCTGATGGAAGGAAAAGTGGCCGTTCGCAATGCAGACAATGAAGCAAACGAAAACCATTACTTGCAACCGGGAAACTGCATTTCGTACAATATGGCTACCGGCCAGTTTAAACTCATGGATAATAAACAGATGTTAGCTGAAATAAATGAAGCGGCATCAAAAGAATCTGCAAACGGCGAGAGCGATGCAAAAGAAATACGACAGCAATCGCAAAAAGAGATCAATGCACCGTCTGCAAATCATGACAAGCTGCAGTTTAAAAATGCGCCGCTTTCAAAGGTGTTAGACGATCTTGCCCATACCTACCATGTTGAAATTGTCTATCCCACACAGAAAGTGGCGACCATTAATTTCATCGGTGAAGTGGTAAAGCAGGGCTCTCTTGATAAGATACTGGCAGACATCGCTTTGATGAATGATTTCAAATTGATCATAGACTCTGTGCACCATAAGTACGAGCTACAATAAAATATTTTAAAAAAAAGTTGCTGTTCCATTACGGAGACCACCACTCGCATTTCGTATTACAGCTATTATCTAAAACTAAGCTTAACGAAAATGACCAGTGGAAAAATTATTCGCATAAGCGCCCTGCTTATGATCATGGCTTGCTTACCGGTTTTGTTTTTTGGACAAACGCAGCAGGCAACCGTCACCGGTGTTGTCAACAACGAGAAAGGCAGTCCATTGGAAGGAGCGACTGTCCATATAATGTCCGGACAGAAAAGTATTGCCACCATCGGCACAGACAGTGTGGGCCGATTCAAAGTAATGAACATCTCACCTGGTGCATACAGCTTCACTGTTAGCCGCGTTGGTTACGAACAACAAACGCTTACAGGTTATTCATTGAAAGGAGCGCAAACCACTTCCATACTTATTACTATGATACCGCTGGCCAATGCAATGGGTGAAGTAGTGGTAGTGGGATATGGCACGCAGAAAAAAGCAACACTGACAGGTGCTGTGGCTTCCGTGAAAATGGACAATGTTTTAAAGGACCGTCCCGTAACCAGTACCTCTCAGGCTTTACAGGGCGCTGTGCCCGGATTGCAGATCACACAGGGATCGGGACAACCGGGATCAGGCACCAGCATTAATATTCGCGGCTATACCACTATCAATGGATCAACAAGTCCGCTCGTGGTAGTAGACAACGTACCAATGGACATTGATGATGTAAACCCTGCTGACATTGAAAATGTTTCTGTTTTAAAAGATGCCTCTGCTTCTGCTATCTACGGCGGAAGAGCTGCATTTGGTGTAATTGTGATCACCACAAAAAAGGGGGCAAAGAATCAAAAAGTAAGATTCGATTACTCAAACAACTTTGCGTTTACCAGCGCAAGTACTTTGCCTGTTAAATCCTCTCCATTACAATACATTTCCGCACTAAATGATTTTGGAACAACAACAGCCTGGTCGGGACAGGATATAAAAACATGGCTGGGTCTGTTGCAGGATTATCAAACAAATCCTTCAAAATATCCTGACGGCATGGCCACGGTAAACAGCATTAAATATCCGCTTGCGCAACACGATCTTTATGGAAGACTCTTTGAACATGGATTTGAGCAGATACATAATTTCTCTTTTAGCGGAGGATCGGACAAAACAACCTATCGTACTTCTGTTGCCTACACGAACCAGGATGGTATATTGACCGGTAAAAACGACACCTACAAACGCTATAATTTTAATTCAAACCTGACAACCGCTCTCACCAATTCTCTCACGGCGAGCGTGAATGTTTTTTACAATAATGAAACACAAACAACGCCGGTTAACTATGGCACCATATTTTACAACGCCATCTCGTTTGGTTCCCATGTACCGGTTGGCTATGGTCAGTTGCCGGGCACCAATGATACATTGCCGTACAGCACACCGGATAACCTGGCAAAAATTGAGGTGCCGCAAAACATTCAAACAAACAATCTCCGTTTGTTTGGAAAGTTGGAATACAGCCCTGTAAAAAATCTAAAGATCAGCGGCGAATATACTTTTACGCAAGCCAACTATTCAAACGTTGATGTGCGAAACACCAACAGGTATGTGAACCCAAATACATACCAGCTGGATATTGTGAACCCAACTTCTTCTTACACAAAATATACATCGGCGACGAATGTAAACGCACTGAATCTTTACGCGAGTTATACATTTAATATTGCCAATGCACACAACTTTACTTTCCTTGCGGGAACCAACCAGGAGCAGAGCAAGGAAGCCGGCTATTCTTCAAAGAGATTAAATCTCCTGACCTCATCTGTTCCGTCTTTATCTACCTCAATAGGTACACCTACTGTTGATGATGATTTTAACGAATACGGCCTTTCCGGTTATTTCTACAGATTCAACTATTCATATAAAAACCGCTACCTGCTGGAAGCCACGGGCCGTTACGACGGATCATCACGTTTTCCAACAAATGAGCGTTACGGCTTCTTTCCCGGTGCCTCTGCCGGATGGGTGTTAACCGAAGAACCGTTTTTGCACCGACTAAAAAATATTTTTTCTCTGATTAAATTAAGGGGTTCTTACGGTGAGATCGGCAACCAGGTAACTTATTTCAGTGGAACCACCACACAGGATTATTATCCCGCTGTTCCTTCTATGAGCATTGTCAATGCAGGCTGGATAGACCCTTCTACAAATATCGTGTTAACGACTTTGGGATCACCAAGATTGGTGAGCCAGTCATTCACGTGGGAACGCATCCGCACATACGACCTTGGTATAGATGCGACACTATTGAAGAACAGGTTGTCTGCAACATTTGATGTATATCGCGAAGAAACAATTGGGATGTTGGTGAATGGTTCATCACTTCCAGCAAGCTTGGGAACACAACCGCCAAAAGAAAACAGAGGCAACTTAAAAGTAGAAGGATGGGACATGAACCTGACGTGGAAAGACAACGTCGGAAAGGATTTCAACTACTCTGTCGGCATCAATCTTGCCGGAAGAAACCCTGCAGTGATCACGAAGTATAACAACCCTGCCAAACTATTGAGTGACTATTATGAAGGCATGAAAATAAACGAGATATGGGGTTATAAAACAGCCGGTTATTTCACTGCTGATGACTTTGTAAAAGGAGCGTTGGACGCTAATCTGATCAACAATAAAACAGTGTCGGCCAACAGGGGACTTTTGCCAGGTATTGCCGGATTCCAGGGAGTTTATCAAAATCCAGGCGACATCAGGTTTGTAGATCTGAATGGAGACAGCGTGATAAGTCCGGGTGCAAACACCGTATCAAATCCAGGTGACAGAATGATAATAGGCAACAGCACACGCCGCATGCAGTATGGCTTTAACGCCAGCGCATCTTACAAAAACTTTGATCTTTCATTGTTCATCCAGGGTGTGGGCAACAGAGATGTTTGGATAAGCAACAACGTATTTTGGCCATACACCGATCAGTTCTCCAATATATACACGCACCAGCTTGATTACTGGACACCAAACAATCCAAATGCATATTATCCAAGGATGTATGCAAACGCATCTGGCAATACGGGTACGAGCAGAAACACGCAGACAAAATATTTATCGAATGGTGCTTATTTAAGAATAAAAAGCATTGCAGTGGGTTACACGCTGCCGCAAAAATTGTTAAGCAGGATTAAGGTAAGCCGCGCACGTGTTTTCTTTTCCGGGGAAAATCTTTTCACATTCGATCATCTGCCAAAGGGACTTGATCCCGAAGCTTCGGACCTCGGCAGCGGCGGTATTTATCCATTCCTGAAAAAAATGAGTTTTGGCGTAAACCTGAGTTTCTAATTAGGATTGTTTTTCGAGACTTAAACAATTAAACAAATGAAATCAACGATAAAAATATTTTTGTCAGCTGCACTATCTGCCTCTTTGTTTGGCTGCGCAAAGGATCTTTCTCCAAAGGACCAACTACAGATCAGCACGACATTTTCCAACTACGATGGATTTAAAGTGTATGCATGGAAATTTTACAATGCCTTCCCGGGATATGACTTTAGTGTACCCAATTCAGAATTCAACAGTGATCTATTCTTAAATGCAAATCCTAACGGGCAATCATCATGGATTTCGCAAACGGTTGTTGTTCCATCTTCTGATGCATTCTATACGAATAGTTATGCAAGGATCAGAGATGTGAATATCATGCTGGACAATATTGACAAAACAACATTGTCCGATGGAGATAAAGCCCATTGGAGAAGTGTTGGTTATTTTTTCAGAGCCTTCAATTATGCAGGTCTTGTAAACCGCTATGGTGATGTGCAATATTTAGATCATGCACCTACAGATGCAGACACCGCATTGTACATGGCACGTACGCCGCGTAATGTTGTTACGCAACATATACTCGATGATCTTAACTATGCACAACAAAATATCAAAGTAGCCGGTGACGGCGCCAATACGATTAACCAGGCTGTCGTACAGGCGTTCATATCACGCTTTGGCTTGCAGGAAGGAACGTGGCGCAAGTATCACAATCTCGGCAATGCTGAACCTTACCTGAGAGCAAGCACTGCAGCAGCTGAAAAATTGATGGTGACATTTCCCGCTTTGAGTGCTAACTATGATGATGATTTTAACAGCGAAAATTTAGCCGGCGTGCCGGGTATTATTTTGTACAAACAATATGTGACCAACCAGATCACGCATTCATTGTCTTCGTACGGAAGAAATTCATCAGGCAGATGGGATCTTACAAAAAAAGCGGTGGACATGTATTTGCTGAAAGATGGCCAAAGCCGTTTCACCAGCCCGTTGTTTACAAACGATAAAACACCCAACGAAGAATTCAAGAACAGGGATCTGCGTTTGTATTTCACGGTTCCTCCACCATACAAAGTGAACACCACTCCGCCAAGCAGCGTTTTTACTTATACCGGTGTACCGGACGACACGATGTATTTTGGTCTGATGAACCGGATTTCCAATGCACAGCGCAAAACATTGCCAACACTGAACTGGAACGGTTTTGTAGTAAGGCAGGAACCTCACTATGCAGACTATGCAAATGGTCAGCCATACAGTGTAACCTATACCGGATACAGGTTCTATAAGTTTGTCGATCACCTCGTAGCTAACCTGCAGAATTCGGATATCAATGATTGTCCCATTTTCCGCATGGGTGAAGTATTGGCAAATTATGCAGAGGCGAAATTTGAACTGGGCGAATTTACCCAGGCCATTGCCAATGCGACGATCAATAAATTAAGAGTAAGGGGAGAGGTGGCCGCACTGAATGTATCTGCTATTGCAAATGATCCATCAAGAGATGCTGACGTGGATCCTGTGTTGTGGGAAATAAGAAGAGAAAGAGCGGTTGAACTGATGGGTGAAGGATTTCACTTCGATGATTTAAGGAGATGGAACAAGATGAGCTACGTTACACAATGGAAGCTGGGAAGATGGATCAAGAAAGGAACTGATGTTCCGGCGAACTCCATCATACCGATCCAGAATGGAGCAACGGAAGGATATATTAGCTACGAGCCTTTGCCCCCGGCTAATTTCCCTGATTATTATTATTTGTACCCTATACCATCCGGAGAAATTGCGTTGAACCCGAAACTTACGCAGAACCCGGGATGGCCAACTAAATAACAGCTTTGGTTTTTTTGTTAGAACAGGCCGGTGAATAATTTTCACCGGCATTTTTTTGCAAACCTCTTACGTGGTATCTTTTTAAAAAACGTATTTGTAGGTAGTTACTAACAGTTGTAGTCAAAGGAAAAAGAAATGCATTTATATCTTCATCACGTTTAGAAAACAAATTAACCATGTTTATACGATCAATGTGCTTATCCGCTCTCGTTTTAATCTCCACACAAATAGTTGTGGCGCAACAAAGCCGCAAGCCCAATATTGTATTCATTTTAGCTGATGACCTCGGCTACGGAGATATACAGCCGTATGGTCAGCAATTAATTCAAACGCCCAACTTAAACAGACTGGCCAAGGAAGGGATGAAGTACACACAGTTCTACGCAGGAACATCTGTATGTGCGCCATCGCGCTCTTCACTGATGACAGGACTGCACACCGGTCACACGCCCATCCGCGGCAACAAGGAAGTAAGGCCGGAGGGGCAGGTTCCTATACCAGACTCCACGCTAACCATTGCAGAAGTGATGAAGAGGGCCGGTTACACAACAGGATTGTTTGGCAAATGGGGGCTGGGTTTTCCCGGTAGCGAGGGCGACCCCGTGAAGCAGGGTTTTGATAAGTTCTATGGCTATAATTGCCAGGCAGAGGCACATCGCTATTATCCCACGCATCTTTGGGATAATACAACAAGAGTGGACCTTGAAGGTAATGACAGTTTGCGCAAAGCAGTTACATATGCTCCTGAACTCATTCAGCAAAAGGCACTGCAGTTTATTGATGATAACCGGTCAAAACCCTTTATGCTTTTTCTTACCTACACTTTGCCGCATGCAGAACTACTGGTGCCGGATGATAGTTTGTTCGAAATGTACAAAGGCAGGTTTGTGGAGAGGCCCTATCATGGAAATGACTACGGTTCCAAAGCAACAACAGGAGGCGCTTCATCCCAGCAATATCCGCATGCTACGTTTGCCGCAATGGTTACGAGGCTTGATATGTATGTGGGTCAAGTAATGAATAAACTAAAAGCATTGGGACTTGATGATAACACTTTGATCATCTTTACCAGCGACAACGGGCCGCATGCCGAAGGAGGCGCCGATCCGAAATTTTTCAACAGTGGCGGCGGTTTGCGCGGTATTAAAAGAGACTTGTATGAAGCAGGTATTCGCGAACCATTTATTGTAAAATGGCAGGGTAAAGTAAAACCCGGTTCGGTAAACAACTACGCGGGTGCTTTCTGGGACGTATTGCCAACGCTGGCGCAAATAGCAAAAGAACCTGTGCCTGCAGCCACGGATGGTATTTCCTTTCTTCCTTCCATGACCGGCAAGAAACAAAAAGCGCATGATTATTTGTATTGGGAATTTCATGAAGGCGGCGGAAAGCAAGCCGTGCGATTTGATCAATGGAAATGCATTCGTTTGAATGTGGATGATTCCGCAAAAACAACAGTAGAGCTATACGATCTTAATAACGATAAAGAAGAAAAGAATAATATTGCCGCGCAACACAAGGACATTACAGATAAAGCGGTAAAGCTGATGAACGAAGCGCATAGCAAGTCAAAGGAATTTCCGTTTGCCTGGGAAGGTGAATAGTGAGTTGATTGAGTGAGATGCAGCGAAAGGACCGTTTTGTTCAGGCTTGCAAAAAGCCTGGAAAAGAAAATTCGCAATGAAAAAAAATCGGTTTCCCCTTTTACTTTTTCAGTTTAATGTAATTATAAACGTTATAAAAAATCATAACAAACGTTTGCGCAATTTTTGATAAAGAGTTGCCAGTATGTTTGAGTAAAATATCATCGGGCGATTGAGTTTGCTAAGAAATCAAAAGTATAAGTTGGAAAAAACAGACCGCCGTTTAAACATTAGTTTGAAACGGCTCCAATATTTATTGAATTCTACAAATGCAGGCGCCGTCGAAGGTCAAATATAAAATGTATGATTTCAAAATTATTACCTGCATCAATACTTGCAATGCTTTGTTGCAGCATTTTGTCGGCGCAGTCCTCAAGCCCGTTTCCTGCAAAGCCTGAGATGTATAAACAAGGCTGGATCGACTTCAATAAAAACAACAAAAAGGATATTTATGAAGATCCAGCGCAGCCAATTGAAAAACGCATTGACAACCTGCTCTCGCAAATGACGCTTGAGGAAAAGACTTGTCAGCTGGCCACTTACTATGGGCACGGAAAAGTGCTGAAAGACAGCCTTCCCACACTTGCATGGAAACAACTGATATTAAAAGATGGTATTTGCAATATTGATGAGCATATCAACAATACACCCAAAATAAAGGAAAACGAAACGCCGTTTAACAACGCCGCCGCCATCAATGAAACACAAAGATTCTTTGTAGAGCAAACACGTTTAGGCATTCCCGTTGATTTTACGAACGAAGGCATAAGAGGATTGTGTGCGCGACATGCAACAAGTTTTCCTTCTGTAAATGGAATGGGTTGCACGTGGGACAAAGAGCTGGCTTTTGAACAGGGCAAAGTAGAAGGCAGCGAGGCACGTGCACTTGGCTATACCAATGTTTATGCGCCCATCCTTGATGTGGCAAGGGACCAGCGTTGGGGAAGATGGGAAGGAACATTTGGCGAAGATCCGTACCTCGTGGCACGTATGGGCGTGGAAATGGCGAAAGGAATCCAATCTCAGAGAGTCGTGTCCACACCAAAGCATTTTGTTGGTTATGGTGATTGTAAAGCTGCCCGTCAATGGAACGCACGCACCGATCCGCATGTTACACCATCCGAAATGTATTACATCCATGAATACCCGTTTCGCAAAGTATTTAAAGAAGCCGGTTCACTTGGCGTGATGTGCGCTTACAACGATTACAATGGCGTGCCGATTGCAGGTAGCCACGATATGCTAACCAACCTTCTTCGTAAAGACATGGGCTTTAAAGGCTATGTGGTATCTGACAGCTATGCCATAGAGCGCATGTATGGCATTCACAAAGTAGCAGGCAGCACAAAAGAAGCCTGCATGCTGGCGCTTAATGCAGGACTGAACGTTAGAACAGATTTCGATGAGCCGGACACACACATCAACAATGCAAGAGAATTGGTGAAGGAAGGAAAAGTATCATTGAAGCAATTGAATGAGTTGGTAAGAAACGTGTTGTATGTCAAATTTTGGTTGGGTTTATTTGATAACCCTTACACGGGAAATCCAGAGTTGGCAAAGCAAACAGTTTCCTCTGATGCGCACCAGGCAATCGCTTTGCGTGCATCCCGCGAATGTTTGACGTTGTTGAAAAATGATAACAATACACTTCCCTTAAAAAATAATTACAAAAGAATTGCGGTCATTGGTCCTAATGCAAACACCAATAATTACGTGCCTACTCACTACGGCCCAATGGACTATACATTCACCAGTGTGTATGATGGATTGAAGAACGTGTATAAAAACGAGAGCGTTGAAATTAAATATGCCAAAGGCGTTTCAATAATTTCAAAAGGATGGCCTGAAAGCGAACTGGTTGCGGATACATTGACCAACGATGAAAAAAAATCTATACAGGACGCGGTAGATCTTGCGCAACAAAGTGATGTAGCTGTACTGGTATTGGGAGATGGTACACAAACCTCAGGGGAGAGCCGCACACGCAGCAGTCTGGATTTACCCGGTCACCAGGAACAATTGCTCGATGCAGTCGTGCGAACTGGAAAGCCGGTGGTGTTGGTACTCGTATGGGGAAGACCCGCTACCATTAACTTCGCTACAAAATATTGCAAAGCCATTTTGAGTGCCCCTTATCCCGGTGCGCAAGGCGGACAAGCCATTGCGGAAGCATTGAAAGGCGATTACAATCCCGGTGGAAAATTAAATGGAACATGGGTAAAAACAGTTGGCCAATTGCCTTATAATATTCCTTCAAAACCGAATGCTAATTTTGAAGAAATGGATTCGTACACAATCGCCAATAAAGGTCTTTTGTATTGCTTTGGTTATGGATTGTCGTACACAAAGTTTGCTTACGACAGCATGAGCATTGATAGCATAAAAACGAATACGGGCAATGTAAAGATCAAATGCAAGATCACTAACATTGGTTCAGTGGCCGGTGACGAAATAGTGCAACTATATCTAAACGATGTAGTAAGTTCAACAACAACTTACGAAAAACAACTGCGTGGATTTGAAAGAATTCACTTGCAACCCGGCGAATCGAAATGGGTGGAATTTCAGGTAGTGCACGATGATCTGGAATTGATCAATGCGCAAAATAAAATTGTGGTAGAGCCCGGTGAGTTTAGTGCAATGATAGGCGCATCGTATAATGATATCAGGTTGAAGCAAAGTTTTTTTGTAACCGGAAAACAAGCTGAGTTTAAGACGTTTCAAGCACCAACGGCGCCATCCAAAATGATGCGCGATACCGATGCGGGGAAGTAATGAAAAAAATATATAATTACGATCGTTGGAAGTAAACTGCACCTTAATAACAAAACAAAAAGTTATGAAAAGCCGGAAGGATTTTATTCAACAAATAGTAGTTGCCACGCTGTTTTTATTTTGCACCGGATTGGCAAATGCGAATGGCGCTCACTATTCCGGGATAAATAAAGATTCAGTCAAAAATATTATGCAGCGTGTTGCCACATGGCAGATCAATGCATCTTCAGGCAAAGAAACAGCAGACTGGACCAATGCTGTTTTGTATACAGGCATGGTTGAATATGCCGGCAATACAAATGACTCCGTTTGTTTAAATTGGTTAAGGACCGTTGGAAATAAATTGAAGTGGGCGCAAAACCTGCAGGTCAATCCGTTTTTGCGTTATCACGCCGACGACTACGCGGTAGGTACAATGTATACCGAAATGTACCGCCTTTTTAAAGTCGAGAAAATGTACAAGCCAATGCAGAACTACCTCGACTTCATTATGATGTATCCTTCTAAGCGAGACCTGAAGCACACATGGGAGCCGCATAGCATGTGCACGGAACGATGGAGCTGGTGCGATGCCTTGTTCATGGCGCCTCCTGTTTGGGCGAGGATGGCAAAGATTACAGGAAAGAAAGAATATCTTGAATTTATGGATAGTGAGTTTCGTTACACTTATCAGTATTTGTATAATAAGAAACAAAAATTATTTTACAGAGACGATAGCTATTTCGACCAAAAAGAAGCCAACGGTCAACCTGTTTTTTGGGGACGCGGTAATGGTTGGGTGCTTGCAGGACTTCCGCTTATCATGAATGAACTGCCGGCAGATTTTAAAAATAAAAAGTTTTATGAAAACTTATTTATTGAGATGGCCGGTAAGATTGCAGACTTGCAAGGAAAAGATGGCTACTGGCATGCAAGCTTACTCGATCCTGAAAGCTATCCCAACCCAGAAACCAGTTGTACCGGTTTATACACCTTTGCGTTGGCCTGGGGCATTAACAATGGATATTTGGACAAAGCAAAATACCAGCCAATCGTTGAGAAAGCATGGCAGGCACTTGCAATGGCAGTTAACAAAGACGGTAAACTATGCTGGGTACAACCTGTTGGTGCGGATCCGAAAAAAGTTACACAGGACATGACCGCAAACTATGGCGTAGGAGCCTTTTTACTGGCAGGCACCGAGGTGATGAAACTATCGGCACAACAACAATAAAATATCTCATTCAAATACTACAGGACAATGAATGCATTCTTATTACTGACACTCTTGCTTAGCAAGGCACCGCAGAATGATAGCCTTCCATCATCTTCAATAAAAAGTAAACAGGATGTGCTGACTTGTCAACTAAAAGAAAACAAAAAGTATCAGAATGAGCAAGACAGAATTTATTTGTTGATTGAGAAACAGGTGCATCATCTGCGTGGAGATTTGCAAAATTGGAACAATGACTCTTCCATGAAGCTGATCACCAAAAGTGAATCCATCGAGCAGGGCATCCGCCCCAATACCACTTTTGCCGGAGACATTTCTTTTCTGTGTCGCTTTGGAAAATATGATGCCGGCGTAGTGGGCACAACCCGCAGCAACCTGTTGAAAAATGAATTGATTCCAGTACTTAGATACCTTATCCGCACTCATAAAACAGGCGATTTAAAAACGAGTGATGGCAGAGCATGGGGCGATGCATGGCAATCCGCACATTGGGCAAGTGCATTGGGAAATGCAGCCTGGTGGAGCTGGGATGGATTGCCCGATGATGTCAAAAGCGGTGTGAGAAAAGTAGTTGCCCATGAAGCAGACAGGATACAACATACGACTCCTCCCCACCAGGTGATATCGGATAGCAAATCAGAAGAGAATGCGTGGAACAGCCAGGTTTTGTCAGAAGCGTTAATACTTATGCCTAATGATAGCCGTTATGCACAATGGGAAAAAGCTTTGCAAAAGTGGGCCTTCTCATCATATTTGAGAGCTGCAGATAGCACTTCAAAAACGGTTATCGATCACAAGACGGTATCAGAACAATATACCGGCGCAAATATTTACGATGATTTTACTTTAGAGAACCATGATATTGTTCATCCCGATTACATGGGTGCGTGGATCATGAATGCGGGAAACGATCTCGATTATTTAATGACCGGCAGAAAACCATTTGACGCCTTCCTGTACAACCTGCCAAATATTTACAATGATGAAAAGAAATTTTTCCTGCCTGATGGCGGTTATTGTTATCCTAACGGGCAGGACTGGGCCTTGTTTAGAAACGCTGATTGGATGCCGGTGCATGCAACAGCAGTAGCACGTTTCAATGACCCGGGAGCGGTGTACTTTCTACACGCAGCTCTTGAAACCGCAGAAAAAATGCAGGCAAGAAATAAGGACGGAGCAATTTACGCCCCGGGCGAAAACTATTTTGCTTCGGCCCAGGCCCATGTTGGGTATTGGTTGGTACAAGCCTGGCTGGTACTGCATTTCGCACAAAAAGAATTACCTCTGAAGGATCCGCAGGAAACGGGTGTTACATATTTCAAAGATGGAAAGTTCATCATTCACAGAACAGGTACTGTTATTCATAGCGTTTCGTGGGGCGCAAAAACAATGATACAACTGATGCCAGTGGCAAAGGATCACATAGTGTCACCTGATGATAGAAACGGTATCGGAAGAATTTCAATAAATGATACTGTGCAACGTGTTTCAGTAAAATCATTCGATGTAAAAGAATCTGACAGCGCCTTCGTAGTAAGGCTGTTGGTGGCGCATGGAAAATACATGGAAGCGACCATTGAATGTGCGTCAACTCCCGATGGCCGCCTGAGTATTCAGGAAACGCTCAGGGCAGTAAAAGCCTGCAATACAGATTTCATAGAAACACTTTCATTTGGTATTTTAAACAATCCCAATTGGGTGTACGAAACCGGAACCCGCTCGTTGCAAATCGGGCAACAGCAGTATATGGTGAAAGCGGGAGCGGGTGGAGTATATAGTGCTGAAGCAAATACAGCTGGTATAGACAAACTAAATTTTACACTCGACAAATTATCTTTCATTACTTACAAAACCGCAACCAGGCTGGATCGATCCCGTTTTACTGATATCCTGGTATTGAATGCCATACCGGGCAAACATGAATGGAAAGAAGGAGAGGTGGTATCTCAAAAAAAGTTGGTAATAAATGTGAAGTAGTTGTTATCAGCTCACCGGCGGTTTAAGAAAACGGTAATATTTTGTTGCATTGTTTTAATTATTGCCTAACATGCAGGCAAAATTATAAATGCAGCCCATGAGAAAGTTACTCGCTTTCATGCCGTTGGTATTCACTTATTTTTTTTCAATATCGGAAGTGAAGCTTCCTGCTATATTTTCCGATGGCATGATATTGCAGCGTGATGTGCCGGTGAATATTTGGGGATGGGCGAAGAAGAATGAAAAGGTTACAGTTAGTTTTTCCAATCAAATAAAAACAACCAAGGCCGACAAAAACGGAAATTGGAAAATTCAACTCGATCCGCTTGCCGCAGGCGGGCCCTACTCACTACAGATAAAAGGGAAGAATGCAATTGCCATCAACGATGTTTTAATTGGCGATGTATGGATATGCTCGGGACAATCCAATATGGAGTTTACGCTTGATCGTGCAGTGAATGCTAAACAAGAAATTGCGAATGCAAACTATCCTCAAATTCGATGTGTAACGGTTAAGCAAAATGCAGCGCTATTTCCACAGAATGATATTTTACCTGTAGACTGGAAAACATGTTCACCACAAACTGCCGGAAAATTTAGTGCCGCTGCTTATTTTTTTGCGAGAAAAATTCAACAGGAAATACATGTTCCGATTGGACTCGTTGTTACCTGCTGGGGCGGAACAAATATAGAAGCATGGACATCAAAAGAAGCGTTGGCTACGCATCCTGATTTTAAAGAAATAGTGGCCAAACAAAGTAGAGGAGACATTTCGCAGGCTGCCAAAAACCGTTATCAAAACCTGGTTAAAACAGTTGCTGCATTTCAAAACGGCATCATAACAAACGACACGCAATTGTGGAAAAATGCAGCTTATGATGACGCGCAGTGGGCAACGCTAATCGCACGCAAACCCTGGGAACAACAAGGCCTGCGTGGCTTCGATGGAGTAGTGTGGTACCGGAAAGATGTAACTATAACAGAGGCGCAGTCAAAGAAAAATGCTTTACTGGAACTAGCACAAATTGCTGATGCAGATGAAACTTACGTAAACGGAACATTGGTGGGGCAACTCGCTCCGGGTCAGCCGTCAAACACACCGCGCAAGTACAATGTTCCTGCGGGTTTGCTGAAAGCGGGAAAAAATGTGATCGCGATTAAAATAACCGATCTGGCAGGGGATGGAGGCATTATTGGCAATGCAAACAATCTGCAATTAACACTTGATGGCGAGTCGCCCATATCGTTGGAAGGCGCATGGAAAGCAAGGGTTGATACGTCTTCGTTCAGAGGCATTATTGATCCGGGCATCAATCCTTCATGCATATACAACGGCATGATCAATCCGTTGGTTAAGTACACAATTAAGGGCGCCATCTGGTACCAGGGCGAAGCAAACGCAAACCGTGCATATCAGTACCAAACCATGTTTCCGTTAATGATAAGCGATTGGCGCAGCAAATGGATGCAGGGTAATTATCCTTTTTATTTTGTACAACTTGCCACATATGATGCACATCGGGAAAACACCACAAAGGGCAGCAAATGGGCAGAATTAAGAGATGCGCAGGCAAAGGCTCTCTCGCTTCCAAATACCGGAATGGCTGTAGCAATTGATATCGGCGATCCCAAGGACCTTCATCCTAAAAACAAGCAAGATGTTGGATTGCGGCTTGCCCTGAATGCGCTGAGCAAGACTTACGGAAAAGACATTGTTGCTTGCGGACCATTATACAGATCAATGCAAATTGATGGCAACAAAATGGTGCTGGACTTTACGGAAACAGGAAAGGGCCTTGTAGCTAAAGACAAGTATGGCCAGTTAAAAACATTTGAGATAGCAGGAGCCGATAAGCAATTCAAATGGGCGTTCGCTTATATCCAAAACAATAAGGTGATTGTATTTAGTCCCCAAGTTGCAAATCCTGTAGCGGTAAGATATGCATGGCTCGATAACGCTGAAGATGCAAATTTATATAATGCTGAAGGTTTGCCGGCGTCTCCATTCCGCACAGACGACTGGGAGGAGCTGACGAGACAAACAAAATATGAGTATTGATGTGATTGGTTTTTTCTATTGAACAAAATATGCGAAATGCTGAGAAAATAAAATACACGTCATAACCATTCAAATCCGCCCGGACAGTGGGATTGGTCAGAAAGTTGCAATAATCATTTGCACCGTACAACAGATTGCTATTCAATTATTTTAAAAAATTGCAGAATTATTTTGGCAAATCAATATTCACGTCTTATTTTTGCAACCCCGTTGAGGGAATGGCCCCGTAGCTCAATTGAATAGAGCATTTGACTACGGATCAAAAGGTTTCAGGTTTGAATCCTGACGGGGTCACCAGGAAGAGCATCAAACTCGCAAAAAGCCAGCAATTTTAGTTGCTGGCTTTTTTGTTTTCAGGCACATCAAAAAGCACAAAAGAATTCAATTTTCTGGTGAAACAAGCCGGTGAACAAAATTCTTCCTAAAGTGACAAATACCAGTAATCATTGGCTGTAATTTTTTGCGGAGATAAATCCTCTGTGGATACTCGAGTGTGTCGTTTGTTTTTAACTCTTTTATATTTCACGTTTTCGTTTTTTAAATAGAGCTACTAAGTCAAAGCTAATCCAGGTGTTTTGTAGACAAACAACCTCTTCAAATTAAAGGAGTGTTTGTTTATTATCATTTTGCTTTATTTGGATTACTAAAGTAGAAAGGCCTTTTTGGAACGGTCAAGACTCATGTTTTTTCCATGTATGAATTACGAAAAGAATTATTGGGCTGTTCAATTACAATAAAAAGCCAGGCAAGTTGTCCGGCTTTTTTCGTTTCAGCCCCAGGCTTGAACGCTAATTATTGCATTTCATGATCTTCAATGGCTTGGCCGACTATCTTGATAAACTCATTTGTTTGACCATTTTCATCGATCCATAAGACGTCATCATCATGTACCACAAGATGAATTACCATTGATCGAAGGGGCATATCGCCAATGATGTCTTCAAAATCGAGCCTTATATTTTTTACAAAGTAGTTTTCGCCTTTCTCTTCGTATTCAGCTTTATAATTGTTGCCATCATGTTTAAACCGCAGTTGTATCATTCAACACACTTTTCTTAAAGTTATCCAATATTCCATGAATTTTAACAGCAATTACTTCGCTCGTTTGCAATAATTTTTTCCGCAAACCTGTAATGATAGTGTTGCGGACAACGCCGCACTAGCAGTTGAACAAAGCCCACTACCTTTTGAATTTGCTCCAATGCTAAGAATCGCCTGCTGCAAACATTGTTTCGGTTCATAGCAGGCTCATTTTTCATTTTTAATGGCCTATAATTTTGTTCCCCTGGTAGCTATTTTAATAAATGAACAATTAGCAAACACTCTCTTAAGATACTTTACACTATACGCTGAAGATTTACGTGTGACCAATAAATTTACTCATTAAAGATTCTGTCCACTTAAGAAGGAAAAGAAAGAAAAGACATACCACGCCCATCATTAGCCGAACCAACGGAAGGCCCTTTATTTTCTTGGCCAAAATGTACAATATTGCTGTCTTCCGGTATAATGATCGTAAATTTAATCCAAACTTACTCTCATGGACTCCCGCTTTACTAAAAAGGCGTCTTTTGCAGGATTGCTTGTTGCGCTAGGAATAATTTACGGGGACATTGGTACTTCTCCGCTTTATACTTTTCAAACAATTTTGAATGAAGGTGGGGGTATCACCAAAGAGTTGGTGTATGGCTCCATCTCATGCATCTTCTGGACGCTGACATTGCAAACAACTTTCAAATATGTTATTATTACGCTGCAAGCCGATAATCATGGAGAGGGCGGTGTATTCTCTTTATATGCATTGGTGAGGCGCTATGGCGGCAACCTTGTTTATCCAGCCATTATTGGCGCGGGCACTTTGCTGGCTGATGGGATCATTACGCCACCCATCACTGTTACGTCAGCTATTGAGGGATTGAACATGGTAAAAAGTATGTCGCATGATATTGTTCCCGGCAACAGCCTTGTAGTAGAAATTGTGCTGGTGATACTCCTTTTACTTTTCATTTTTCAACGATTCGGTACCCGTGTGGTGGGTGGGGCATTTGGGCCGATCATGTTCGCATGGTTTGCCATGCTTGGCGTTTTGGGAATAAGCCAGATCATTCATTACCCGAAAATTTTTGAAGCACTGAATCCTGTTTATGGCATCGAATTGCTTACGCGACATCCACGTGGGTTTTGGCTCTTGGGTGCCGTATTTCTTTGCACTACCGGCGCTGAAGCTTTGTATTCCGACCTCGGGCATTGTGGAAGGGCCAATATCCGTGTAAGCTGGACATTCGTGAAGATAACACTAGTATTAAATTATCTCGGCCAGGGGGCATGGGCATTAATGCTAAATAAACCCACGCTGGGCGACATCAATCCTTTCTTTGCTATCGTGCCGGGCTGGTTTCTATTACCAGCAGTTATCATCGCCACCATTGCCTCTATCATTGCAAGCCAGGCGCTGATCAGCGGCTCATTCACACTGATCAGCGAAGCGATCGGACTGGGCTTCTGGCCGAGAGTAAGAGTAAAATATCCGACCAATATCCGCGGACAAATTTATATTCCAAGCATTAACTGGATACTATTTATAGGATGCACTTTGGTAGTGCTCTATTTCAGAACGAGCGAAGCGATGACAGCGGCCTATGGGTTCTCCATTACAGTCGCCATGCTCATGACAACTGTCCTGATGTTTTATTTTTTACGCTATGTAAAAAAATATCCCTTCTGGATCGTTGGCGCAATCGTAACCGTTTTTGTTTGCGTGGAAACAGTTTTTTTTGCAGCAAATGCTGTGAAATTGTTGAAGCGGCTATTCTTCCTTGTATTTGAAATAGGATTGATCACTACGATGTATGTTTGGTACAATGCAAGAAAGATAACTTTGAGGATGCTTTCATTTGTGAATCTCAGGGATTACCTGCAAACGATCGAGCAGTTGAGCAATGATACCACTATTCCAAAATTCGCCACCAATCTCGTTTATCTCACAAAATCGCCAGGCCACAGACAAATTGAAAAGCGGATCATTGATTCCATTTTCGCCAATACCACCAAGCGTGCTGACTGTTATTGGTTCATCAATATTGACCGGGCAGACGACCCTTATACGATGGAGTATGATGCCGAAGTGATCCTGAAAGATAAAATTATAAGAATAGATTTTCGGTTGGGTTTCCGCGTTGAGCCCAGGATCGGGCTGATGCTTAAAAAGGTATTCCAGGAAATGAGTGATAGCGGAGAGATTCGCGCAACTGCAAAATTCCCTTCCGTACAGGCAAATTCAGGAAGCGATTTTCGGTTCGTGATCCTCGAAAGGTTCCTTTCTTACGACAACGAATTTACCGCACGGGACGGATTTATCCTCAACACTTATTTCGCGCTGATACGTTTGGCCCGCAACGACAGCCAGGCTTATGGTATAGATACCGACAAAGCCGTTGTTGAAAAAGTACCATTAGTGGTGGCTCCGGTTACAAATATTACTTTGAAAAGAATAGCGAAGAGTTGATGTTTGGACGGGTAGTTAACGACAGATATTTATAAAAATCACTTGCACACTAAGCGAGATATCCCATAATGATTCTCTATTAGGTATGTATATTATACTCTTCTATTTTTCTATACAGAGTTGTCACACCTATATTCAGCAATTCTGCCGCTTTCGTTTTATTGCCTTTGGTAAGGGAAAGCACTTTTTGAACATGCAGCTTTTCGGCCTCGCTTAATGGCAAAGGAGAAGCATTTTCAATTTGAGGATGCACTATCTCAAAAGGAAGGTCATTTTCTTTGTATTAACATCAATTATGGAGATTTGCAGAACCCCTCAAAAGCACTAAATTTGCTAATCTCACTTCAGTGAACAAGAAGGTGAACAAAATAAATTAGCTGTTTGAAAGTCTTGCTGGATAAGCATTTAAGATATAGGTTTGAATCCTGACGGGGTCACCAGGAAGAGTATCAAACTCGCAAAAAGCCAGCAATTTTAGTTGCTGGCTTTTTTGTTTTTACGCATGCCTCCTGTCTTTCGTTTACTCCATAAACTAAACAATCTTTACTAAAAATCAGCTTTCGTATCATTTCTTGAAGGAGGAGCTACACCCAATAAATGCTGTACAAAAAAATCACGTTTACGCATTCTTCCGTAAGGCCCGCCATCGCTATGTCCCATGCCGGGTACGGGTAAAAAGTCAAAACTCTTTTTTGCTTTTATCAATGCATCAATAACACGATAGGTAGATTCAGGTGGTACATTGGTGTCGGCTTCACCAACGATCAGCAGCAAGTCCCCCTGCAGGCGGTAAGCATTGGTTACATTGCTTTGCTGCTCGTACTCTTTGCCTACCGGATACCCCATCCACTGCTCGTTCCACCACTGCTTGTCCACCCTGTTATCATGGCAACCACACGCAGCAACCGCTGCTTTATAGAATTCAGGATGAAACAATAAACCAGCCATTGCATTTTGTCCGCCCGCAGAAGTTCCATATAAGCCAACCTTTGTTGTGTCAGCGTAAGGATGTTCTTTGGCCAACGCTTTCATCCATAATATCCTGTCTGCAAACCCGCCATCAGCAAGGTTTTTCCAACACACATCGTGGAATGCTTTACTTCGGTTGGCAGTGCCCATTCCGTCAATTTGCACCACAATAAATCCAAGGTCCGCCATGCTCTGCATTTCCCTGCTGTAGGCGATAAAAGATTTCGGCACGAATGCATCCTGCGGACCTGCATAAATGTTTTCAATGATGGGATATCTCTTTGTTGAATCAAAATTGGCGGGCACAAAATAAACACCCCAGATATCTGTAATACCGTCCCTGCCTTTTGCTTTGAATGCATGTGGCAAAGTTGTCGTCACTTTCAGGAACGCTCTTATATCTGCGTGTTGAATATCTGCGATCGTCTTTCCGGTTTCGGTTTTTCCTAAAATTGTTTGAGGTGGTTGGTCGATCGTGGAATAGGTATCAAGAAAGTATTTTCTATCCGGGGAAAAAATGACTTTATGATCCGCCTCCGCTTTGGTTAGACTTACCATATTTTTCCCGTCAAAATCAATACGGTAATAATGCACGAGGTATGGATCCTCACCGGCATTCATGCCACTGGCTGTAAACCATACCTGTCTTTTCTTTTCATCAATGCTGTCAATATTCCTGACAACATAATTCCCCTGCGTGATTGGTTTCGCATTGCCTGAACGGTCATCTACCAAATACAAATGATACCAGCCGTCTTTTTCAGACGACCAAATAATTTCGTTGGTGGCTGGCAAATAATGCGTAAAAATTCTATTGGTGTAAATGAAAGTTTTCGTTTGTTCGTCGATCACTGTATTCGTTTCACCGGTCAATGCGTCTACACGAATGATCCTGAAACGCTGATGCCCTCTGTCCATTTTTTCATAAAAGAAATATTGCTTGTTGATGGCCCAGTGCAATAGTGGCGCATCAAAAAAATCTATGACTGGAGTTTGGACTTTTATGGCGTTGTTTGTCCCTACCGGAAAGATATTCATTTCATAGGTGGTAAACGGATCGCCGGGCTGCTTATAAGCCTGCGAACGAAGTTGTCCGCGGGTGGCGCCGGGCACTGACGAAAGCACGTAGTACACTGATAAATCTTTAACCGGTTTGATGTGATATCCCACCACGTAACGACTATCGGGGCTCCACGCAAGAGAACCATAAAAATAAGTACTGTTGCCATCGAACGTGTATTGTATGGTGGAGCCTTCTCCTATATTTTTTATGTACACATTGTTATCGCGGATAAATGCTATGTACTGTTTATTGGGGGAAAGACTATCCGTGGCGAAGCTTTCCCAACGGCCTGGCGGTTCTTTGAATGGTTTGTCAATTACTTCTACTTCCGGCAGCGAGTCAATTGTGAAGAGCTTATCCTTTGCGGGATCATAGCTGTAACTTTTTCTTTCAAAGGAAAAAACAATCAACTTTGACGACGATTGGTATCCTAATTTTTGTAAGCCGCTTTTTTCACTTGCAATTGTCTTACCTGTAGTTTCATTGAGGACGGCGTCAAGTTTGTCAATATCAAACAAGGGTCTTTTAGTACCTGTTTTGGCATTTACGTAAACGTATTCCGTTTTACCTCCTGCCAATGAATTTCCATACCAAAACGCTTCCTCGCCCTTTATCCAATGTGGAACAACAGACAGTCCGCTAATGGTTTTCAATACAGCACTGTCTCTTTTTGAAGCTTCCTTAAAACGGGTAACGATCTCCGCATGTGAGGGATTGTAGTCAGGAAGAGGTTGTTGCGCATACACAGACCCGGCAGACAGAGCCGTAAATAAAATAAGACACTTTGTTTTGGAAATAAATGACATTATGCAGGAACGTTTATTATTAAATGTGAAAATAGTTTGTCTGCAAAAAATACAATTAGCTATTATTAACCTATTGTTACCCGTATTTCACATTTGAGGCGGGCGTAAATTTCAGGTTGGTAATGGTTAAAATATGTTTTAATAAGTTATTAAGGGCAAGAAAATTGGGGCTGCATCCTCTGGAATGCTCAGGTTGCTCGTTCGTGTTCTGTATGTGCTGATCATCTGGAACACTACAACGACGAACGTCTCAGCATTTTTAATTCGCGAATCGAAATGCAGCGCGGAAATAACTTTGTAAAAATTTCAGCAATAGGTCCTTTGATCAAAATGATCAAAGGACCTATAATGTAGAAAAGGATGGAACAGCATCTTAAAACCTCACCTACTGGCTATCATTCATCATATCACTAATACTGTTGGTTGTATATCTCAAAAGAATCTCTCATAGTTAGTGATCTAGCAGTTCTCCTAATTTGTTAATTAGTTCTTCGCCACGAAGATTCATCGCGATTATTTTCCCATCCGGATCAACTAAATAGCTGGTTGGATACCCGCTAACCGCGTATAACCTGGCGGCAGTATTGTCGTTTCCTTTTAGATCTGCAACCTGTGCCCAACGGCCAGTACCATCATCCCTGATAGCTTTGAGCCATTTGTCTCTATCTTCTTTTTTGTCGACGGATACACTCAGGATAGCAAAACCTCTATCCTTATATTTTTCAAATGCCTTGATCATGTGCGGAGATTCGCCTCTGCAAAACACGCACCAGTTGGCCCAGAAATCAACCAACACATATTTTCCCCTAAAGGATGATAAACTAACTGCAACACCGGCAGTGTCGGGCTGCACAAAATCGGGTGCCATCTTGCCAATACCGATTCTTAAAGAGTTTCCGATTTTTTCCTTTAATCGCTTACCATCCTCAGAATTTTGTATTGAAGGTGATAAACTTTCAAAAGCTGGCTTTATCTGCTCTCCGTTAAAAGGATAACCGCCGCCACTGGCTAATGCATCAAGAGCTATTGGAGAATTGCGATGCGACAATGCAAAATCTACAGCATTCTTTATCCTGAGACTGTCATAGTATTTTTGAAAATTTGCTTCAAGCTTTGCTGCTTTAACTGTATCTCCTGCTGCTTTTTGTTTTGTCATAGAAGCCTGGTACGCAGCAAGCAATTCTGCAATTTTTTTCTGTCTTTGCTGGTACTCCTGAAAATCGGCATTCCATTTAGAGCCGGTAACGGTAGTATTTGAAACAGAATCCCTACTGGTTACGGTCATTTCTCCAGGCTGCAGGTATAAGCGATATCGCAACTTCTCAGCAATCTCAAATGAAAGGTCCTTCCCTTTTTGTGTTCTGAACGTTAATATCCCAACAGAAGGTTTTGCAATTTCAACCTCAAACATATACTTTCCATCTTTTACCAAACAGGAGTCTTTAGAATGATTGTTATTACTATAAAACAACACCACTTCTTCAATATGATCTTTTAGCTTGCTGACATCACCTCTAATCACAAGATGGTTGCCTTTTTGTGCCGAAGCAGATATCGTTATGATCAACAATATAAAATTTAAATACTTTTTCATTGCTTTTAATTTGCGCTGAGTTATTTATTTCTTTTGATGTGAAATATCTTACCAGAATGATAAAATATTTCACATCAGTTTTTATCAATCCTTTTTAGTAGTTTATTTTAATAGCCCGGTGTTTGCGTAAGATTTGGATTCGTTGACAGCGTTGTCTGGTCTAGTGGAAACAGCACCATGTATGGTTTCCAGTTCGCAGACTTGTAGGAAATAGCACTTAATACAGTATTTGCAGTGTTTGTTCTTACAAGGTCAAACCAGCGTGAACCATTTTCGCAAAACAATTCAGCGCGTCTTTCTTTTAATACAGCGTTGATCATATCTGCTTGTGCTAAAGATGCTATATTGGGCAAACCAGCTCTCGTTCTTATGACATTCAAATCACTTGAAGCACCATCGAGATTGCTTTGTCTTGCTCGTGCCTCTGCTCTGATCAGGTAAACTTCTGCCAGTCTTATAAACTTGGTTTCCTCTTCGGACCCCGCAGGTATAGGAACATTAACAGCAATATTATATTTGTATTTATAACTAAACATCCTGTTACCGTCATTTGGATAGGCTGCTGTATTACTCAATTTCACCCAGTTTGTCATACGCAGATCGTTTTTTTCAAAATTGTTAAGCAGGTCCGGTGACAAGGCGCCTGATATGCCTTCATAAGAAACACTGCCTGCAGGCCAGAGAAGCAAACTTAAGGGCGATGTTTTAGGTGAATTAACACTATTAAAAATAGTAGTATAAGCAATCGCCATGATCGTTTCAGTACTTGTCTGCAGAAATACATTCGCAACATTTGACAATTGATATTTATTGCTTCCAATAATATCTGTTGCAGCGCTCTCTGCCGCGGCCCATTTACCCTCGGTAAGATATACGTTGGCAAGTATGGCTTCAGGAATATACTTGTTGTTGATAAAATATTTCGCACCAAGGGTTGCCGGCAGATCTGTTATTGCTTCTGTCAGGTCCTTTTCGATTTGCGCATACACATCAGTCTTTGACGTTCTACCCTTTAGTTTATTTTGTTCTGTATTGGTGGAAGTAAGCAATGGCACATCACCATAGCATCTTACCAGATCAAAATATGCAAATGCCCTTACCGTTTTTGCCGCCGCCATATATTGTTTTTTGTCAGTATCGGCAAAGCCTACAGCATTGGCATTGGGTATTCCTTCCAGCATCATGTTTGCCATATAGATTGCCTTGTATGCGCCATCCCATGGAATAAAACTGGTTGCCGTCAACGGTGTCATATTGTTTACCTGGTAGTCCTGCAGAAGAAAGCTGGATGGATTGTATACATCATCAGCAAGAGCAGCGGCTTGCCCCGGCATGCTTACGCCCGCCGATAAATTATCGGCAAAGCTGATGTACATCTGCGTCATTAACCCATCAATTCCCCCTTTGCTGCTGAAGGCAGAAACGGAAGTAATGGAGTTGGTGGGTAATGGGATGTCCAGGTTTTTATTACACGATGCCAAGGTAAAAAGGAGAAATAAAATTGTTATCCCTGGTAAAAATCTACTCTTAATATTTTTCATATACTGATTTTTCTCGGTTTTAAAATTCGATCCTGATACCTGTTACAAGTGTCCGCAACAGACCGGCACTACGTGACAAGACCGTTTCGGGATCCTTGTAGAGTTTCTGTGGTGTATACACGGCAATATTCTCTGCGCCTACGTAAACCAATGCGCTTGCAAATTTTATTTTGGAAAGAAGTGTTGCCGGCAGGCTATAGCTTAATTGAACATTCTTTAAGCGGATATAATATCCTTTGTATAACAAGGCGTCGCTGAAAGGATATTGCTGCGTAAGAGGGTTGGTATAAGCTGCAGCGCCCGGTACATTCGTATACAACCTGGGGTATTTTTTCACATCCCCCGGCTGCATCCAGTAATTACCGGCAACATCTGCAGAAGGATTATAGATCGAGCCGATAGCATTTTGGCTCAGGCCACCAAAATTCCATTTTGAAAAAATTCCGTTGGAAAACTGGAGAAAAATATCCAGGCTAAATCCTTTGTAGCTTATGTTATTGGTTAATCCACCCCACAAAGATGGTGTTGCCGACCCTATCCATGATGCGTTAGTATACGCATCATTATAATTAACGATGCCGTCTTTATTTACGTCTGCAAACTGAGGCAAGCCGGTGGCAGGGTCTATCTGTTTAAAATGGAAAGGCATTTCCATACTTGCATTGTAGGTATTTGTGCTGGGTAGAGCCCGGCCTACCTTATATGTCAACGCATAAACAGAGCTCTCAATACCTGGAAATTCTTTCAGGATGTTTTTATTGTTTGTAATATTGAACTTGGTTGTCCACTGAACCTTGTTGTTAGGGGCAAGGTTATGAGTGGTTAGGTCAAACTCGAATCCCGTGTTTTGCACTTTGCCGGGAAAATTGCCTGCATAGCTGGCAAATCCGGTTTGAGTAGGCAAAGGAAGTTGCACCAGTAAATCAGTAGAAAGACTTCTGTACCATGTCGCATTAAAGAGTATCCTGTTTTTTAAGAATCCCAACTCGATACCAATATCCTGCTTTGTGGTTGTTTCCCACTTAACATCGGGGTTTGCATAATTTGCGGGGTTTAATCCGGGAGTGCCATTATATCTACCGTAGACAGCATTTGTTGGAGCTTGCAGCAAACTTAAATATTGATAATCGGCAATGTTATTGTTTCCGGTCGTTCCATAACTGGCGCGAAGTTTTCCAAAACTTAGGAATGCCAGATGATCCTTGAAAAATGATTCATTTGTAAAGATCCATGCCAGGCCCGCTGACCCAAAATTGCTATAACGATTATTTGGACCAAAGCGTGAAGAACCATCGCGCCTGAAAGTAAAATTGGCGATGTATTTTTTATCCCAGTCAGCGCTTAGTCTTGCAAATACAGAATGAAATTTTTCTTCTGTATTATTGGAAGTTGCGGTGGTAGGATTGCCACTGCCAAAGCTATACAACAAATCGTCGCTACCCGGATTATTGACGCGTACTGAAGTCTGTTCAATTTTCTTATCGAGGAAAGTGGCTCCTGCTAATGCTGAAATTTTTGCTTTTGAAATTTGCCTCGCATAACTCAACTGCGGTTCTATATTAACCGAGTTGAATTTATTGGTAGTGTGTAATCCGTAAGGCAAGGTAATGGAATTCTGAACGTTCACAGCAGTAGAAGGATAAAGCTGGTGATATCCATTACTTTGGGAGTTATAGCTAATTTGCACTTTTGCCACCAGGTCCTTTATAATGGAATACGATATATCTCCATTCAGTAAAAGGTTATCTGTCTTTGATTTGCTGGTGATGTTCTTATTCGGAAGCGGATTGTAGTAAGCGCCTGTTATATAGCCCTGCCCTGCGCCAAAATTCAGGCTTCCATCAGGTTTATACAATTCGAAATTAGGTGCATTCGCGTTGGTTGTGCCAAGAATATTACCCAGGTTCGTAGTGGTGAAAGTTTGATTTTCAATGCCGAATATTGAACCCAGCACAAGGTGCAGTTTGTTGTCTGCTGAACTGCTGTTTATCTGCATCCGTCCTGTCATTCTTTCCTGGTAGGGATTGAACATATAAGTATCGTACATTTTATAGTAGCTGCCTGCAGCGATATAATTCAGGGCCCTTGTTCCACCGCTTATATTAATGTCTCCATTGTAAGTTGGTGCAGCATTGTTCAATTCATACTTGGGATAATCGGTATATGCTGATTGATTCCAGACCAATAAATCAGGTGCATTCTGGTTAGTTGGTGTAATGGGGTTAATAACAGAAGTGGCAGTCATGTTGCCTGTTGCAAATGCATCCTTCCGCATCTGCAGATATTGCTCGGTGTTCATTCTTTTTGTGACGCCGATAGACTGTTTCCAGCCGTAGGAAGTATTGAACTGAACCCTGGTTTTTCCTAACGAAGCTTTTTTTGTCGTAATCAATAATACACCGTTTGTTCCTCTGGAACCATAGATTGCTGTTGCATCAGCATCCTTTAGTACATCTACACTTTCAATATCATTGGGGTTGATATAATTCAAAGGTGAATTACCCACTGCATATGTGTTGGAGCCACCTGTAGCATTAGTAATCCCTGATATGATCAAACCACCTGGTATATCATTCACAATAACACCATCAATAATAATTAAAGGATTAACGCCCGAACTAATGGAATTGGTCCCGCGAACCAGCATTTGAACGGGCGATCCAACACCTGAAACGGGCGTTGTAATGGACACTCCCGACATTTTACCTTGTAAAGCCTGTATTACGTTAGCAACCGGCCGGTCCCTTATCTCTGCACCTTTAACAGTAGATACCGCACCGGTATTCATACGTTTGGTGGTAGTTCCATAACCGATTGTCTGCACCTCATCAAGACCGGATACTTTTATTGTTGCTGTTACATTTATTACAGACTTTCCGTTTACACGTATTTCTACCGGTTCAATGTTCACAGCACTAACAACCAGAATTGCATTTTCATTGACATTTGGTAATTTATAAAAACCATTATCATCTGTTACAGCTCCAGTCTCCATTCCCTTGATCTTTACATAGGCACCAGTAACAGCATTGCCTTTTGCATCTTTAATAAAACCCTGCACAGTGATTGGAGGGTTCACCACCGCAAGCTGGTGAACATTAAGAGCACTATCGGTTACATTTTTGCCGGAAACAATAATATACTTTTCCGAGATTTTGTAACTCAATGGCTGGTTGGTGAACAGCGTTTTTAAAGCCGTTTCCAATGACGCATCTTTTAATTCAAATGAAACAGGATTTGCTGTAGATACGAGCTTCCTGCCATAAATAAAACTATACCCGGATTGCTTTTCTATCTCAGAAAAAGCCTGCTCTAACTTGACGTTATGAAATTTAAGTGTAAGTATCTGCGAATAAGTTCTTGCACTTACCTGTAAACAGGCTACGAAGATTAGTATGGCGGTAAACTTCATAATTAAAAGCAGTTTCAGTTTGGAGTACAGCAAAATTTTGCCGTTTGCAGTTCTCTGCATAGCTTTGGTTTGTTTGGTGAATAAATAAGGATTACAGTAGTTCTTTTTTGATCCAGGCGCGTCGTTAAGAGGTTCGAGCTCTTAGCGACTTTTTTTATCTCATTTACTTTCTTACAGTTATTTTTTACAATTACTTTTTTACAAAAATTTTCTTTCCTTCAATTTCAAAGTGTACCTGACCGGTGTTTTCCAACAGGCTCAGCAATTCAGAAACAGGCACGTCTCTTTTGACTTTGGCAACAAACTCTTCATCAATCGTATTTTCATACACTATTTCCGCACCGTACCATCTTGCCACCTGGTTCATGATTTGATGAATATTGGCTCCATCAAATCTGAAAACACCGTCTTTCCATGCCATCACTTCTTCAATGTTTGCGTCCGTCACTTTGTTCATTCCATCAGATTGTTCTCCAGGTTTCAACATCACATTCTTTCCTTCTGCAATTACTCTAACGCTGCCTTCCAGCAAGGTTGTTTTAATTGTTTGCTCATTGCTGTATGCATTTACGTTGAAGTGAGTTCCCAAAACTTCTACTGTCTCGTTGTTAACACGCACCAGAAAAGGTTTACCGGGATTCTTCGCCACTTCAAAATAAGCCTGGCCCGTAATTTCCACTTCTCTTTTAGCTCCCGGAAAAGACGTTGGAAAATGAATGCTCGACATGGCATCTAACCAAACCATTGTTCCATCGGCCAATTGAATTTTGATCTGGCTTGATTGTGGGGTATTGATATCGTTATACTTTACCTCTTTATCATTTGCGAAACCCGCATAACTAATAACGCCATTGGACTCAACAACTGCTTTTCCAGCCTGGTCGGCAACGGTTCCGCTATGGGCCTTATCCAACTCCACAAGCTTTCCATCAGCAAGCTTTAAAACCGCTTTATTTGGTTCCGCCTTGATATCATTTTTATAGCGATGTACAATTGCGAGCGTATTCTTTTCCTTTCTTCCTACAATAAGAAACGTAGTACCGGCGATTGCAAAAAGCAAAGCTGCAGCTGCGGCAAAGCGCCATTTTCTGAATGAAACAACCTTACCTTTTGTTTGCATTTTTTCGTCCAGCCACTTGTCAATTGACTGCTTGATCAACTCAGCATTTGGAATTTCATTGAGATCAGATTCATTCATAAAAGCCTGTTTCAGGACTTCCTCCATTTCACGGGAATCCATATAAGCCAATAGTTCCTTGCGCTGCTCATCACCAAGATTGCCCGTTAAGTAGGCATCCATTAACTCTTGCAGTCGTTCATTGCTTGATTCTTGCATCATTTCCATAACATTCTTATTTAAAGACGCTGATATTATTCGAAGAGGATAGGTC